>Ga0247727_10011924_pt1 | contig 15030 bp, 8 predicted proteins | sample WisWelCaveWW1625_FD_202498 | JGI IMG/M metagenome (GOLD analysis project Ga0247727, IMG submission 202498) | Biofilm microbial communities from Wishing Well Cave, Virginia, United States - WW16-25 | ecosystem: Environmental > Aquatic > Deep subsurface > Groundwater > Cave microbial mat | place... | reverse complement strand
GATGCAAGGAGATGAACAAAAGCTACAAAGCTTAGGCGAACGAAGAGGGCAACGAACTCTGGCACTGGCGAAGCTGGCGCTCGAAGTCCACCATGCTTTGCGGCCGGGCGACAGGGTCGTGCGCCGCGGCAGCGAAAAGAATTTCTTTGATGGCCTCCGGCACTTGCTGGTCCTGGGAAAAATCCAATGGCGCAAAGAAATCGTCGTCCGCCGTCGTCGATGGCAGATGGCTGATCATCAAAAACAACAACGCCGCAAGTGAATACACATCGCTGGCTGGGCTGCTGCTGGCCGATTCGCGAAGCTCCGGCGCGAGGTAATTGCGCTCGTGATCGGCGCTGTAAGCGGCGTCGTAAAGCCCGGGCAAGGAAAAATCCGTGAGCTTGACTTTGCCCTCGGGCGTAATCCAAAAATTGCCCGGGCGCAGATTAAGATGCAAGACGCCTTCGCGATGCGCGGCATGCAGCGCACGGCAGGCTTGCATACCCATCGACACAATTTTTGCCACGCTGGGCACGTACGCAAAGCTCCGGTGTTCCGCCAGCGAGTGGCCCTCGACGAATTCCCGAACGAAATAAAACACCCCTTCATGCTTGCCCAAGTCGTGCACAAGAGCCAATCCGGGATGCGTGAGCCTTCCCACTCGGCGAATCGCCTGCATCAGCTCTTCTTCATCAAAATCTACGGCGCGCTGCGGCGACAAGGATTTCAGGATCGCCGTGACGCCGAGCGAATTATCTCGCACGATAAAAGTCGAAAAGATATCCGTGCTGCAAATTCTTCTTTCCACGCTAAATCGTCCAACCTGCACCGGGCGCCCATTCATCCGCTGCTCGAACGGATCTTGCCAAACAATTTCACCGATTTCAACCTGTGGCCCGACGATTCCCGCCTGGAGCGTCCTACGATTCGAGATGACGAGAGCGTGACTGTCGTCATACATATCATACGCATCAGCGCTGATGAGGAGTTTGGCAACGCGCTCGGCAGGAATTCGTTCATCGCTTTGGAAGGGCGCGATGTTACTGATAAGATGCAAGGCCGTATCTAACAATGTAAGCGTGCGCAACGACTCATCCGGAGAACCATCGCTCGACGCGTGAATGAAAGCGACTGGCTGGCTCGCTCGCCGTTCTATCGCCGCGCTTTCACTCGAGATTTTTCTCAGCGTGACTGATGCCATCTCCACCAGTTCACGCGCATGGTCGGCAACCGCAATCAAGCCGTCATCGAAGCGGCGGATATGAGGCGTGCGAGTGCGCATTTCATCGTAAAACGCGCGAGCGAATCTGTGGACATCGGCCGGAGGCGCTGAAGCTTCTAAAAGCGGCAATGGCGCTTGCGCAGCCATGACCATCACGGCCATCGTCCGGCGATTCGGAGAATAGCCCTGTATTCGATCGTTCGACGCGTCGCCTGTGTTGATGCGCGCTTCTTCATCGTCGCCGGTCACGCCGGCAAACAAATCATCAAATTGAAGAAAATTTTCTTGCCGAGCTATTTTCTGCCGGCCGGCCCGCGCGTATTTGCCGGCATTTTCAGCCTCGGCTTTTTCCGTTGCAACATCCTCGACCAAAATGGACTGCGGCCGTTCGTTGCGCTCCACAGCGAGCTGCAAGAGGCAATACTCTCGCACCTGCGCCAAAGTTGTTGCAGGACGCAAATGCGAAAGCACGTTTTTGACGACTCTCAACTCTTTGGAGGCAAGCGTCGAGTCGTTGTGAAGCGCCCGATAAACAAGGGTCAAGGCAATGTAAAGCCTGGCTTCGCCGGCAAGGGTCGGCTGCTCGGTGAGCATCATCAACTCCTGCAAAAGCTCGTCGAAGCGCCGTTGTCGCCAGCTTAATGAAACCAATTTTCGGACGGCTGTCACATCGCTCCCCGGCAAAAGCGCCGCGCTGCGCGCCGCTTGCAAGGCAAGGGAAAAATTGCCGCGCGCTTCCAGCGCCTCAAGTACGACGAGATGAAGCCCGCGTTCAAAGGGAGGATGAAAAGCAAGGGCGCAGCGGTAAATGTGCAGGGCTTCTTCGGTGCGTATGCGGGAGGCAAGCAGGAGCTCGGCGATATTCGATATCAGCTCGCCGTCTTCGGGGAACAGATCGCAAAACCGGCGATAGGCCTCAATGGCTTCGGGAGTCGTTTGTTTCAAGCCAAGAAAAGCGCCGGCAAGGCCAAGGCACGTCGACGGCTCCTCATCGCCAAGGGCTTTGAGCTGCAAAAATTTCTCGACGGCATTTTCGTGCTGGCGGTTCGCCAAGTAAGCGGCGGCCAGGCTCTGCAAAATGTTCGTGACTTTCTTTTTTTGCCAGGAAGATTCGACCATGGTTTTCTAAGACGGCGTGCGTTTGGCGGCTTGTTCGAGTTTGCGCATTTCGATCAGCAGCGCGTCCTCCATGATATTGATGGCGTCATGATCCTTGCGGCCCTCCGACAGAAACCGCTGCGCGACAATGGCATTGATGTCGTCGCGCCGGTGCGTCAGCAGATTGAGCTGCAAGATCATCTTGAAAACTTTGATGGCTTGTTCGTCGGTGCGGCCTTCCAACAGATAAATATTCGCCAACACCGGATAAAGCTTCAATCGCGTCGGCCTTCTCGCCAGGAGCCGTTCATAAATCTCGGCGGCTTTGGAATAATCTCCTTGCAGGAGAAGAATGCGCGCCCGCGCTGCCGGGGAAAAAGCATAAAGACCGACGACCGGCAAAATAATCGCCAGCGCCACGGCGCCGGCAAGCAGAATGTCGCCGAGCAGCGTTCGCCCTTGTGCCCGAGGCACATTTTCAGAAAGCTGCTTCCTTGCTTCTTCAAGTTTCTTCGAGATGTCCTTGTAAGTCGGAGCGACAAGCTCGATGCTCTTGAAATTCACAAAGGCGTTGATATAATCGCCGGTTTCCAGCGCCGCCAAGCCATCTTTGTAAAACTGCTCGATGTCCGGGCCGAATCGCGCATGCGCCTCGTCGGAAATCGAGCGTTCCAGCGCCTTGCGCGCGTCGGCAAGCCGAGCGGAGACGTCGAGATATTTTTGATTCATTTCAAAAACATGCTGGAAGGCGTTGATGGCCATGGGATAATCTTTTCTTTGCATCGCAACCAAACCATCCGTATAGTAGCGACTCGTCAACGATTCCTGGCTCTCGGATTGCAAACGACGCGCGATTTCTGCGATGCGCTGCCGAACATCGCGATAGCTTGCATCAACGTTCGCCGCGGCCTCGAACGCTGTCATCGCCTGGGTCAAATTTCCCCGCCGCTGATTGGCCACACCTTCATTGTAATAATACTCGAGCCTGTCCTTTTTTTGCACAAGCGTAATCTGGTCGGTAATCTCGTCGATACGCTCATTCACGTCTCTAAAAGATGGGACGATTTTTTGCAATCTATCAAACGAGTTGAGCGCGCCATACAAATCTCTGCTGGCGAAACGTTTTGAAGCATCTTCGTAAAGCGAATCGGCTTGCGCAGATCGTGATCCAGACTGGCAAAGCCCGTAGCTGCCGCCAAAAGCCAACATGCCAAGCGAACAGCACAATACACGTTTCAAGAGGAAAAAATTTTGCATCAGATCAACGAGTCAATTCAACAGTTTTCACTTCGCCCTTCACAATTTCCACGTTGGCTTTTTGCAGCACCGTCCGGCCCGCCGTATCCTTGACCGCCAAATAATAATTTCCCGGCTTCAGGCTGAAGCCGGCATTGATCACTTGGCGAACGGTTCCCACGCGCTCATTGTTGGCGAAAATCACTGCATCACTTGAAACCATGCCATCAAGCCCGACCAGATAAAGCCGCCCGCTGTTTTTAAGATTCCCGTCATTGGCCGTGGAAGTTTTTTTCTCGCCGCTCTTCGAGGTCTTGGCGGCTTGACCGATGGCGAGCTTGTTTTGCCGATAGACGACTCGCTCCATCGCATCAACAAGTATCAAAGAATAATTCGCTTGTCCAGCGGATTCATCATTTCGAGAAATGGTAAAAGAGTCGAGAACCTTGACGCCCGGAACAGCCGAAAGCTCTTTCAGTTTGGCAGCCGAGGAGAATTGCACCAGCGCAAGATTTCCGGTGATCGGCGCCGCGCGGCCATCAGTCGCAGCGGCTTCAACTTCTTGTCGAGCCGGCGCCTGATCGACCGTCTCGGCCGCCGGCTCGGGTGCTTTTGGGCCGCGCAAAACTAAATAGGAAATAAGAGCAAGAAGCAGTGCAAAAGCCGCGACCGCGCCGCCCCAAAAAGCTTTCCGGCGATCTGAGACGCCAGCCGTCGCTTGCGCCTGGAGGGCATAGCGCTCGCGCAAAAAGCGATCTTCCAGCACGAACAGTCGTGGCTCTTCTTCCGGGAGGACCACCGTAAGCGGTTTTTGCTTTGACTCCGTCGCCGGCTTTCCGGTCACGCTGACGACCACGGCGGTGATATTGTCGCTGCCGTCCGCATTCTTTGCGGCTTGCACCAGAGCATCCGCGGCCGTCTGGAGGCTAGCGCCGTGTTCCAGCAACGTGGTCAACATCTGTTCTTCGTTCAGCGCGTTGAACAAGCCGTCTGAGCAGATGAGCAAACTATCTTTCGGCTGCAGCGGCAAGCTTTGCAAGTCGATCTTCGTCGCCGGATGCGTGCCGAGAGCGCGGGTCAAAACGTTCTTCTTGCGAAATTGTTCGACTTCATCTTGTTTGATTTCGCGGTCTTCGAGCAGCTCGTTGATCCACGAGTGATCTTGGGTTAATTGTATGAGCATGCTGTCGCGCAAAAGATAAATCCGGCTGTCGCCGACGTGCGCCAGATAAATCATGTTATCGGCAATGGCGAGGGCAGCGATGGTGGTGCCCATGCCCTTTAAGCTGCGATCATCGAGACCGGAAAGATAAACGCGACGGTTTGCCAGACGAACGCCAACGGCCATTTTGAGCATAGGCGTGGGCAGTTTTTCCTTTACATCGTCGCAGAGGCGGGCGAGCATCGCCAGGTCGGAGATGCCGAAGGCGTCGCGAAAAGTTTTACCGGCCATGCGGCTGGCGGTGGCGCCGCCTTGCAAACCGCCCATGCCATCACAGACGAGCGCGAGCTGCAGGTTGTCCGAGAAATAAAAAAAATCTTCATTGACCGTGCGGGTTTTGCCAACGTCGGTTGCGGCGGCAAAACTCACAGCGCAGGCAGAATTTTTTTTCTTGGTGATGGTCGTTGGCGACGTCGTTGCCACGGATGGTTGATCCATATCCAGGAATTTCCGCGATATGAACTGGCCGGTCCCGCCTCACGGCTGCGGCGCAGTCAGGTTAAGATCCAAAACGCACAAATTGATCGAGAGCGAAATCATCCCTGAAGATGCTCCCGCGCGTTCAGTTTGCCGAAAATCCTTTTCGCCGGCGACGCGCCAACAAATTTCCCACCACGGCGCCAAGAGGTATTGCAAGAGAGAGCGCCAGAACTGTCAAGTGCTTTCCGCTGTTCGTCGCCTCGGGGAGGGCCATGGAGGCATTGCCCGCCGTTGCATGGCGTTGGCCCCACATGACCGTTGCGGTTTTTACGCGACGGTTGGTCGAGAACAAATGCGCGTCGCCCTCGCGGTCGAGAACCATCACGTCAAGATAACCATTCTTCACAAAATCAGCGATGAGAGGCGTCATGTGCTCGGCAAAAACCGCCGGCGCGTTGCCGTTTTCCCAGAGCATTTCTCCGGCCCTGCCGCTAATCATTTCTACTCTTCCTTCTCGAACACGAATCGCTTCGGCAGCGCCGTCGCGGTCAAAATCGACCGCAACGATCTGCGTCGAGGTTGTCGCGGCGCCGTCATCGATTTTTTCCCAAAAGGCCTGCTCTTGTTGAGCGTCTCGACGCGCGGCGCGAAAAGCGTACATGCCGTTTCCGTAAGTCACCAGAACATCGGGAAGATCGTCTTTATCGAGATCGCCGAGAACCAAACTTGCGGGAGCATCGCCAGGCGCGGCTGGCCCACCTGCGCCGGCTTCTGCCCACCACAAGGCTCGATGCGTCGCGCCATCGATCGCCAAGACTTCGCCCCGCGCCGTCACCATCGCGAGATCGAGCGTCCCGTCGCCAGACATATCGGCTGTTGCGACCGGATGGCGAACTTCGTAGACTTGCGCAAAACTTCCTCGAGCTTTGTTGAGAGTTTCGTTAATGTCGATGGTTTCGCTGATGCGGCGTTCCATGCCGTTGTAAATGAGAATCAGTCCGCTCTCGGTGACGATCAAAACTTCCTCGGAACCGTCGCCATTCAGATCGGCCACCGAAGGCGCAACCCGGCTGCTGATGCCGAGATCGATCTCCACCCAGTCGAGATTGTTGACTCGTGAATAACCGACTTCGAGTTTATCGTTTAGCGTAATGACGGCAGCATCCTTCAGTCCGTCGCGATCGAGATCTCCAACGGCAGCAGAGGAAACAAGGCTATTTTCGAAAATCGGGCTGGTCCAAATTTCAGCGCCAAAAAGTCCGTCGATCCCGGAAAGCCTGCCGTCGCTGGTGACAACCACCAGATCATCGAGACCGTTGTTGTTCAAGTCGACGACGGTCAACGGCTTGGTTGCATCAACGACGATTCCGGAAGCCTGCCACAAGCGCCGGCGCGTCTTTCCATCCACGGCAATGAGAACTCCATCGGAGTATGCATACGCATAATCGACGTAGCGGTCGCCGTTGAAGTCGCGCGCAATCGGCTCGCCAATACCAGCTTTGGCGCCGGCGGGTGCAGAATTGCCGTCGGGCGTGCTCAGGTCGCCGGATTGGAATTTTTCGTGCGCGACCTTGAACGGTTGTGGTTTCTGCGTCGTCATCAGCCAATCGCCAAGCGCCTGATAACCGAAAACAGCGCCAAGCACAAGCAGCGCAAGCGTGCCGAGGTCCATCGCCAAGCGGCGATGACGGATGTACCATTCGCCGGCTTTGCCGGGAGAGCTAAAATCCCAATTGCCCTCGGCGACAAATCTAAAAATCGTGCTCTGCTGATCACTCACAATTTCTATCTCGTCGCCGGGAACGAGCTGCATCTCTTCGGTTTCCGAGAGACAATGATCGTTGACAAACGTGCGGCTTTGGCTGCGCTTGTCGGTCACGTAAAATCCGCCGTCGCGAAAACTGATGGTCGCATGCCGTCGAGAAACACTGGGATCGACTTCGCCTTTTTTATTCTGGCGAATGACAATGTCATTAAGCTTAACGTCGCGACCTACTTTGGTTTCGCCAAAATTGAGCTGATACTTTTTGCCGAGATAAGGTCCATGAACCGCTAACAAGTAATACGGCGATTTTTCAAGAACGCCGAGGTCGGGGGTTTTGATCTGGTCCGCTCGCGAGCCGGCTTTCGGCGGAGCTTTCACCGCGGCGCCTTTGCTCCTGCTGACCGGTTCAGTTTCATCAACAAGCTCTTCTTCTTCTTCGGCGGCGGCGCCATTCTCGGATACTTGAGAATTGAGAACCGTATCTTTTATATCGCCCCAGAATTCTTCAATGGCTTGGCGGGGCTTCGCCTTTGCATCGGGCTTTTGATTCTCCAGGGGATTCTTGAAAATCAGCGTGTGCTCGCCGATCTGAATAATGTCGCCATCGCGAACTTCGACTTTTGAAGAAATCTTGTCGCCGTTCACAAGGGTGCCAAAGGCGCTTTTCAAATCGCGAACAAAATATTGATTGCCCTGCCGCTCCACATAAAAGTGAGTCATCGACACCATTTTATCGTTGATGACCAGGTCGTTTCCCTGATCGGAGCCGATGCTATAGGTCGCGTTGCCGCTGCGCAAAGGAAATTCCGCCAGGACTTCGGCTTTGCGCTTGAGGATCAGTTTGGGCATTTTATCTTTCTCCCAACCATAGAGACAAGTCCGTTTGTCGCCGCTTGCTACCGATTGACGGCTTCAAGGGGAGACATTTTGAAAATAATTCGATTTTTGCTGTTCAATGAGGCGCTGAGGTCGCGCGTTTGCTCGCGATAGCCCGGCTTCTTGATGCGAATGCGATATTGCCCAACCGGCACATCGGCAATTGCAACGCCGGTGCTATCCGTTTCTTTGAATAATTTCTCACCGCTGTTTTTTGCCGCCAGCGATTGATGCGTGATCTGCACACCCGAAAGCGGTTGGCTTGTCGCCTCGTCAAAGACCACGACTTCGACGGACGTCATGTGAGGTTTCATTCGCGCCACGGCGGCGTTGCCGCCGGGCGGTATGCTGAGAATGAAATTGTCGTAGCCATCGCGCGTCAGAATCGCCGTGTAGGCATAGGGCAGCAAGGTAAATTGCGCCGGCGTCGTGGCCCGAACACGCGTCGAGCCGCGCTCGGAATCAAGCTGTACGATGCGCGCGCCGATATCGCTGTCGCTGCCGCTCGTGGCATCGACGGCGACGATGCGCACGACGCGCTGCAAGACTTCCGAATATTTGTCCGGAGAATTTTCATCCACGCGCACGGAAAAGCTTTTCGAAAGAAAGCCGCTCTTTTTGAGGGTAATGTTATGCGCGCCGACGTTCAGCAGGAGGCGGTCATTATAGCCGCTCACACCGACCGGGCGGCTGCCGTTATCCAGAAAAATTTCCGCTTTGCTGGGCACCGAAGAGATCTTCACCGCCTTGGCAAACATGCCCATCGCCGCATAATATTCGCGCTGATCTTCGATGCGTTGAAAACGCCACAAGCGCCGGTCTTCGATAGTCTCAGTTCCCTCGACCGTGTTGATGGTCATGCCGGTCAATCGTTGAAAGCCGGTTTTCTCCATTTCGATTTGCAGCGACTCGCCCACCTCCCACACCACACGGCACGGCGTGGTTTGCGTATAACGAATGCCGTTCAAGAAAACGCCCGCGCCTGAGGGATTGCTGGAAAGCTCCAGATGAATCTTGAAACGGAAAATATAGGGCTGATTGCTCAGCGGCACATCCTGTCCGGCAACTTTGATCTTGCCCTTCGGCGGCACTTGGATGGATTTGACCACCGGATCGAATCCCGGCAAGGTGAGCGTCAGCTTATGCACGCCGGGAGAAATCTTTTCGATGGCCACCGGCGTCGGCTGGGAAATCTCTTTGTCATCGAGAAACACCTGCGCGCCGGCCGGATAGGAGACGATGCGAATCGCCGGGGGGAAGAGCGCATCATAAATGCCGCTGCCGTAACTCGTCCACAGAAACGCGGTATCAAGACCGGTAAAAAGAATGAACGACCCGGCGAGGATAGCCAATGTCGTGAGAATCGCTTTGCGATGCGAGCGCGCCGACAATCGCACCACGTCGATAATGGTGCGAACCTCCCCCTCATCTTCATCCTCGACGACATTGTAGAACGGATTTTGAACGCGAGGCGATTTCTTCGCAGGCCGGGCCACCGGTTTTTTGTCGGCTTTCGTCAAGCTTGCGTCCAATTCAGCCGCGATGGAGGCGAAGTCCTTTGATACGCTCTCTTCAACCGGACGCTCATAGCCATTGTTCTCGGCATGGAGCGGCGGAGTTTTACTCAGCAGCTCATTGATGCCTGCTATGTTGTCCGCCGGCTCGCCGTTGTTTTCTCGCGAGTCGTCGTACTTTACAGAGCGGGCGTGTTTGGCTGGCTTGCGTACTTTTGCAGGAGCCAATTCTTCTTCTTCAGCTTCGAGAGCTGGCAGCTCCACGCTTTCCATCTGGTCGGGTATCAACAAGGGCAAATCAGTCAAAAACGCTTCGAACTCCAGCGCAAAGTCATCGGAGGTATTCGTCTTTGCTTGGTAGTTCATCAAATCGAGAAAAAGCTGGTTCATGCTCTGATAACGATTATCAGGCCGGTGCTGGAGCGACCTCGTCGCTGCGGCAACCAGCGCGTCGGGAATCGCCAAATCATCGAGGGCGTTCACACTCCATCGTCCGGCGCGAAGGATCTCCACCGCTTCGACGGGATCTTCGGTATTGATGAAACGATCGCCTGTAAGCAGTTCATAAAGTATGATGCCCAGGGCAAAAATATCGGTTCGGCGATCTACTTCTCCCGAGCCGTCAACCTGCTCCGGCGCCAGATAACCGATCTTGCCCTGCACCAAAACCTCACGGACGTTTTTCGAGCGGCGCTGGCGCACACCCGACATGCCGAAGTCGATGAGCTTCAGTTCGCCAGAACGGGTGATCATGATGTTGGAGGGAGAAACATCCTGATGCACGATATTCAGCGCTTCGTGCGTTTCCGGATCGCGCCGCGAATGCGCATATTCCAAACCGCTGCACGCCTCGGTAACGATGTAAAGCGCAAGATGGCGAGGCAGGCTGCGGCCTTCTCTTCGACACACGGCAACGAGCTGGTTCAAATCCACGCCATCGATGTATTCCATGATCAGATAGAACTGGCCATTATCGGTGCGCTTCACGTCGTAAAGCCGCACGATATTGTGATGGCTCAAGCGCGCGATGTGCAGCGCCTCCGTCTGGAACATGTCGATGTACTTGGCTTCGCCCAGCAGGCTGGGAGAAATCGCTTTGATGGCGACCGGCTTGCCAAAAAGTTTATCGCGGCCGTAATAGACGACGCCGAATCCGCCGCTTTTGATCTCGCGCAGAATTTCGTAATTTTCGTCGATGACTTTCAGGACGTCCATATTTTATCCTTTTTTCTACGCTGCGGTGATGGCCTCCAGCCATTCGGTATCCGCTGATGCGATTGGCACCATAGAGTGTTGATGCATGCGGAAGAAATGCGTAATGAGGTAAAAATTTTAGTGAGGGGGAAGCGCTTGCAATCCACAGACCAGCATCAGAATCGTATGAAATCTGCGTTTTCCACCCTCGACACTTGATATTTCAGATGATTAAATACCGACAACGGTGGGTTTTACGGAAAAGTATTTTGGGAGCAGAAAACGAGATCGTTATTTTCTATAAAGGGCAGGAAAGAAAACTGTCGACTACGAGACGGCGATTGCAAAAATGAAATTTGGAAAGAAGAACTTGCAGGTTAAAAGGTACAATGCCAAATTGCCATGGCATGAAAGGTAGTGGAGCAGCTTCCAGGTTAGATCATCGATATTTTGGATTTGTCCAAAAATCTGTTATCTTAAAAACATGCCACGGGCAAACCAGATTAGTCTTAGAATCGATAAATTTGCAAATTCTCTTCGAGACGCGAAAACGGGCGAAAGCTTGATCACTGACTTTCGCCTTGTAACGACACGTGATAATGAAGCTCCCCGACGCAAGCGTCGGGGTATCAAGTGGTGTATTGTCTATTGTAAACGACGCAAGCGTCGGGGAATTGAACCCGAACAAGATTAAAAAGACAAAAGACTGGCTCTTTGATTGGAGGCGTGAGTTGGCACATGGCAAGGTCTATAAGCTCTTCTTAATAGACTCTCCTCATGAAATACAAGGACTCATCTCACTTCAAGATCGCGGAGATCATATTTGGATTAATTTGGCCGAAGCTGCCCTCCTAATGTTGGCAAAGCCAAACGCTATCTCGGAGTGGGCGGCAATCTGTTCACGATATCGGTAAAGATTAGTTTCGATAAAGGGTATGAGGGATTTGTTGCTTTTGAAGCAAAAACCGAGCTCGTCGCGCATTACCGAAAAACTTTGGGAGCTGTACAGATTGGCGATTCGCTGCGGATGATTATCGAATCAGAAGCGACTCGCAAACTTTACAAGAAATACTTTACCAAGTAGCAGGAGTTCGCTATGACCAAAACAAACAGCATTTCTGCCGTTATCGACATTCTCGATGTGAATGGTGCATTTGTCGGCAACGCTCTACGACCGTTTACAAGAGAAGAATTTCACAAAATTAAAACGATCCTGGCTCAAAAGAAGAAGCGCAAGTCTAAACAGACAATCACAGACCGCGATTTGCGAGCAGCAGGGTTGGAGCACTTGATTGCTGAAACTGAAAATGGCAAGTAATGCAGCGGAAAGGTTGTCATCTATAACAAAAAATTCTAGAGCGCTATTACCCGCGAACCTCCTTCACCGCCGCCGTCAACGCCGGAACCACCTCAAACAAATCTCCAACGATGCCATAATCGGCAATATCGAAAATCGGCGCGCGCTCATCTTTGTTGATCGCCACGATACAACGCGAGCCCTTCATGCCGACGAGATGTTGAATCGCCCCGGAGATTCCCACTGCAAGATATAATTTCGGCGCGACGGTTTGGCCTGAAGAACCGATCTGCCGATCCAACGGCAGCCAACCGTCATCGCACACCGGCCGCGAAGCGGCGATCTCCGCTCCCAGCGCTTTGGCCAACTCCTCGACGATCGGCAGCTTGTCCTTCTCTTTAATTCCGCGGCCAACCGAGACAATAATGTCAGCCTTGGTCAAATCAACTTTCCCTTTCACGCCTTCAAAAATTTCCAAAACATTTGTGCGAATTGTTGTCTTGGAAAGATCGATGGCAGCGTCGGCTATCGTCGGACTACCGCCTTTCTGAACCTTCTCACTGCTTATCGATCCAGCTTGAAAACTGGCAAAGAAAGGCGCGCTGCCGCTGAAAGTAAAATCCGCATTCACTTTGCCCTGAAAAGCCTGCCGCACAAAAACAACCACGCCGCCTTCAACGCGATAACCCACGCAATCGCTCATTAGCGCGCGGCTGCATGAGGTGGCCAGTTTTGGAAAATAGTCGCGTGCTTGGTAGGAATGCCCGGCCAAAATATATTGCGGAGAAGTTTTGTCAATAACCATCTTGCCCCCCGCAGCAAAACCATCCGGCGTATAATTTGCCAACTCAACATTTTCTGCAAACCAAATCTGTTTGATTTTGCTATCGGCTATAGACTTGGCAGTAGCGCCAGCGTTCTTCCCGAGTACTAACGCACTAACTTCCTGATTCAATGCCGCGCCCAACTCCTGCGCAGCAGCCAGTGCCTCCCAGCCGATTCGGCTCACTTTGCCGTCATTCTGTTCAACAATAACCAAAATTCCGGATAGCATCTCTATCTCCACTTTCATTTTTCTCTTGCATCTTATGAACGTCGATCACACTGAGTCATCTGATTACTGATCACTGAATACTGCCTACTGTAAACTGAACATTCAAATCACCTTGGCCTCATTCTTCAATTTCTCGGCAAGCTGCTTCGCCACCGTTTTCGCATCGCCGGTCAGCATCTGCGTCTTTTTGGATTTCACCGGAACGTACATTTTGTGCAGCTTCATGAGCCCGGCAGCAAGGTCGATGCCCAACGAGGAAACAGGAATCTCCTTCAACGGTTTCTTCTTCGCTTCCATGATGCCTTTGATGGTGGCGTAGCGAATTTGCGCCAGTCCCGATTGAATCGTCAGCACCGCCGGCATCGGCAACTCGATGTATTGGAACCAGCCGCTTTCCAGTTCACGCTTGACCTTCAGCTTGCCACTCTCTGCATTGATTTCCATCACCAACGTTGCGTGCGACAAACCAAGCAGCTCGGCGAGCACGACGCCGGTTTGGCCGAAGCCGCCGTCATCGCTTTGCAAGCCGGTGAGAATCAAATCCGGATTCTCCGGCTTGATGGCTGCAGCAAGAAGCTGCGCGGTGAGAAATGGATCCATGATCGGTTGATCGTGCACGATATGAATCGCGCGGTCGGCACCTTTGGCCAGAGCTTGCGACAAAGCTTGTTTGGCGCGCGCCGGACCGATCGTCAGCACCACAACTTCGCCCCCTCCCTGTTTCTCTTTCAAGCGCAGGGCGGCTTCCAAGCCATAATGATCGCTTTCGTTAATTTCGAAATTCACATTCTGTTCATCGATCCAACCGCCGGTGGCCGCAACTTTTACTTGCGAATCTTTCAGCGGCACCTGTTTCATGCAGAGAATGATTTTCACGTTCGCGCTCCGGTAGTCCCAGCCCCTCGTGGGCTGTTGTTAAAACGAATATGCTGATTCCTCGAATATCGTCCCACAAGGGGACGCGGCTACAATAAAAATTTCAACGGTGCAAGTATAACATCGCGACTACAAAAGTGCAAGTCAAATTATGGCAAATTCGTCGAGCAGGTTCGCCCTCCGCCCTCAGCGCCATGCGCTTTACAAAATTCACACATTCACTTTGAACGGATACCCGCCGCGCTCGCAGGCCATCTCGCAAATCTTCTTGCGCTCTTTATCGATGTTATCGTCGATCTGTCTCGCATTCCGGCGAATTCGTCGCCACGCCTCTTCGATGAACGCCTTGCCGACCGTCAGATCGTACTCGGCCTGCGCTCCCGATTTCAGGAGCGTATCAAGACGCGAGATGACCCCTACCATCGCATAGAGATCGATCGCCATGTCGGCCAGACGGCGTTGGGCAAATTGTTTGGTGATCACCTCTTTGCCGAATTTCATCAAGACGTTTTCCGTGGCGCTGCGCAATTCGGAAGCGTACTCGTTGAATTTTTCCACATCTTCGCTCAATTTTGTATGAACATTTTCAATCTTGTCGGCAGCCACCGTATCTTTGACTTTCCGCGCGGCGTAACCGGTGAGCAGGCCGAAGCCTTTGATCGGATCGCGCAGTGCCTTACCGATCTTCTTGAGATATTCGCCGGGGCCTTGCATGCCGGCAAGCGCGATGAACGCGCGAAGAATTTCATTCGTGCCTTCGAAGATGAGGTTGATTCGCACATCACGCAGCGCCCGCTCGTAGGGATAATCCTTCGAGTATCCTATGCCGCCGGCAATCTGCATCGCCTCATTGACCACGCGCCAAGCCGTCTCGCTCGCAAAGATTTTGCTTGCAGCCGATTCAAGCGAAAAATCCGCATTGCTATCGGCCAGCGCCGTCGTCAAATAAACCATACTCTCAGCCGCATAAGTCCCCACAACCATGCGGGAGATCTTTTCCTGAATCATCTCGAATTGCGCAAGAGTCTTGTTGAACTGTTTGCGATTCTTCGCGTGTTCGATAGCCATCTTAGTCATCACTTTCGCGCCGCCGACGCAACCGCTGGCAAGTCCGAGGCGGCCAACGTTCAAAACTTCCATCGCCACCTTGAAGCCCTTGCCCATCGGCCCGAGCATATTTTCGACCGGCACTTTGATGTTGTCGAAATTTAGGCTCGTTGTGTTCGAGCCATGAATGCCAAGTTTTTCCTCCGCCTTCCCGGAGCTAAATCCGG
>Ga0247727_10011923_pt1 | contig 15031 bp, 10 predicted proteins | sample WisWelCaveWW1625_FD_202498 | JGI IMG/M metagenome (GOLD analysis project Ga0247727, IMG submission 202498) | Biofilm microbial communities from Wishing Well Cave, Virginia, United States - WW16-25 | ecosystem: Environmental > Aquatic > Deep subsurface > Groundwater > Cave microbial mat | place... | reverse complement strand
TGGACCGTAATCCGGTCGACCAGGTCGAGCATTGCCGAGGGGGCTTGGTCGAGCAGTGCCTGCGTCACCTGGTCGAGGATCTCGCTCGAAACCACGCCGAGCAGCTCCCGGACCTCGGTGGCCCGCAGCGTCTTGCCGAAGCTGGCGATGGCCTGGTCGAGGGTGGAGAGGGAGTCGCGGATGCTGCCGTCGCCGGCCAGGGCGATCACCGAGAGGGCGTCGGGTTCGGCTTCGATGCCTTCCTGCGAGCAGATCCACTGCATCCGCTCGACCACGCGGGTGAAGTCCACCATCTGGAAAGTGAAGTTCTGGCAGCGCGAGGAGATGGTGGCCGGGATCTTGTGAGCTTCGGTGGTGCACAGCAGGAAGACCACCCACTCCGGCGGCTCTTCGAGCGTCTTCAGCAGGGCGTTGAAGGCGGCCTCGGTGATCTGGTGGGCCTCGTCGATGATGAAAATCTTGTAGCGCTCGCGGGCGGGGCGGAAGCGAACGTTCTCGCGCAGCTCGCGCACGTCGTCGATGCCGCGGTTGGAGGCGGCGTCGATCTCGATGACGTCCAGAGCATTGCCGGCGGCGATCTCGCGGCAGCTTACGCATTCCAGACAGGGTCGAGGACCGGGGCCCTTCTCGCAATTCAGGCACTTGGCGAGGACCCGGGCGACGGTGGTCTTGCCGGTGCCGCGCTGGCCCGCGAAGATGTAGCCGTGACCGACCCGGCCCTGCTCGAGCGCGTTCTGGAGGGTCTGCTTGACGTGGTCCTGGTTGACGAGCTGCTCGAAATTCTGGGGCCGGTATTTGCGGGCGATCACCTGGTACATGGAGTGACGACTGATAACTGCCGACTCGCAAATGCCAAGCTCCGGGTGATCCGCGGCACGCGGGAGGGGCCACTACCGTTGCTTCCTTCCGGACCTGGCGGGATTTGCAGCTTCCCACTGCACGGAGCCCGGAACCTGGCAAGGGTTTATCCTAGCACACTCTCGGGGACGGGCCCGGCGGGCAGCGACCGCTGTTGCGGCGACACGTGGCCGGGTAGTTTCCAGGCGACCGGCCGTCGCATCTCGTTCTTCAACTTCACTGCGCGGCCAAGGCGTCGCGCTGAGCGGCGCGCAGGGCCTGCTCCAGTTGCGCCAGCTTTTCCTTGAGCCAGGCGTGGTCCTTCCAGGCCGGGGGAAGCGCCTGATAGTCCTCGACGGCCTGGGAGAGGAGGCCGGCCCGTTCCAGGCGGGTGGCCTTGGCCAGGCGGAGAGCAGGGTTGGCAGGGTCCTTGTCGAGCGCCGATTGCGTTTCGGCGAGTTGCTGGCGAAGCTGGCTGCGTTCGGCCGGGCGGAGCACGGTGAACGCCGATTCGGTGGCGGCGATCGGCTTGCCTGCGGCCGAGGCCGTCACCCGCCAGTAGTAAAACGACGGGGCCACCAGCGGCGGGGCGTGGCCGGGGTACTGGATCTCGGTTTGACCGAGCTCGGTCCTCCAGATGACGACGCGGGTGGCGTTGGCTACCTCAATCAAGTAGGTGTCGGCTTCCGGCTTGGCCGCCCAAACGAACTTCGGCGGCGTGTCCAGTATGGGGCTGCCGACCGGCGAGACGAGCTTGAGCGAAGCGGCGGGTGGAACATCGCGGAGCACCAGCCCGCCGGCGTGCTGGCGGCTGGCCACCCCCAGCTCGACCACCGGGGGCAGCAGGCAAACGCCGGCCGGCTGCCGCGAAACCTGCTTGCCGCGCTCGATCTTCACCTCGGCGGCGTCGAGCAGGGCCTCACTGCCCGCCCCCAGAGTCTGCGAGGCGCGGCCGGGACAATACAGGAACGAGGCCGGAGCGCTTCCGGTCCGGAGGCGGTCGCCGGCAAACAGCATCTCTCCAGCACGCGCCGGCAGCGGCGTCTTGGCGCTGCGACGGACGATCTCGGCATCCGGACCGGTCCCGAGGAGCAAGCCGACCGGCTCCTGGGTGGTGGTCTGGCCCACCAGCGCTAAGCCGATGAGAAGGCTGGCGCGCAGAGTTTGCTGCAACGTTTCTGGCTTCATACGCCCGGCGCCTCCTGCAACCTTGGGGCCACAACGGCCGGCGTAAAGACCCGAACGGGTTGCCCCAGGCCGGCTACCGGGGCCGCTCCAAGGTCCACCAAAGAGATGGACCCGTCCAGCAGGACTTTGGTTTCCTCGCTGAGCAGAAGCTGGGTGGCGAGCTTCTTGTTCAGGCCTTCCAGGCGGGACGCCAGGTTCACGGTAGCGCCGAGCACGGTGTGCTCGAGCTTGTCGAAGGAGCCGACGTTGCCGGCCACCACCTCGCCACTGTGGATTCCCACCCCGGTGCGGAACTGTCCCTGGAGGGCAATCATCTCCAGGCCGCAGCGAACGGCCCGGCCGGCGTGGTCCTGATCGCTGAACACCGCCAGGATGCCGTCGCCGATGAACTTGTTCACCTCGCCGCCGTGCCGCACGATGATCTCGACCATGGCCGAGAGGTAGCGATTCAGGTCCTGGACCACCAGCGCCGGCTCCTTCTCCTCGCAGAAAGCGGTGAAGCCGCGGATGTCGGAGAACAGGATCGTGACCTGGCTGCGCGCGCCGGCGGCCACCGGGATCTGGTCGGCGTCCTCCAGACTCTCGGCCACCCCCTTGCCGACGAAGATGGAGAACGCGCGGGCGAAGAAGGCGCGGCGGCGCTCGGTCTGGGAGATGACGACGGCGAGGGCGGCAACCACGATGGTGAGGGTCAGCCGGGTTGCGGAGAGCACGATGCCGGCCCGGAACAGGACGTGGGTGAGGGCCAGAGCCAGCAGGACGAGCAGCAGCAGGTGCAGCAACGCCTGGCTGAGCCGCCGCTGCCGCGCGGTGGCGGCGCCGGCCAGAGCCGCCGCCAGCAGGATCAACCCGGCAGCCCACACCGGGGGCGCGGCCAGGAAGTCCCGCTGCAAAATGGTCTGGAGGATGCTGGCATGGATCTCGATGCCCGCGGTGTTGGCCCGGGTTCCCGGCTTGAGGACGTAGAACGGCGTGGCATGGCGATCCTCGTTGGTGATGGTGTCGAAGCCGAGCAGGACGATCTTGCCCTCCACCCAGGCCCGCACCTGGCGCGCGTCGGCGGCCAGGAAATCCACCAGGGGAACGCGCGGAAACGTTCCGGCCGGGCCGGCGTAGTTGATGACCATGGCGCCGTCGCGGCCGGTGGGGATGGCGAGGTCCTCGCGGCCGATGTACTTCTCAGCAATACTGAGAGCCAGCGAGCGGACCTTGCCGGAACCCTCTTCGCGGAGCTGCTGGCGGCGGATGAAGTCGTCGGGATCGACGGTGAGGTGGGCGGATGCCGTCAGGCCGGCGGCTGAAGCGTAGAGGTACAGCGGCACGGGCCGTTCCCGCTGCTTGTCGTAGGCGCCCGGGATGAGAATGGACACCACCGGCATCGACGAGGCCGCGTCGATTACGGCCTGGACCATCAGCCGGTCATGATCCGGCTCCCACCGCGTGACCGGGATCGCGAAGAAGACGTCGAGCCCGAACACCCTCGCTCCACCCCGGGCGGCGGCCTCCACGGCCCGCGCGTAGTGGCGATGCCAGAACAGCAGCGGCTCCGGGAGCGAGTCCAGGGTCTTCTGGTCTACCACCACCAGCAGGATGCCGGAGGTTGGCCGGGGACCACGCGCCAGGAATTGCAAGTCGTAGGCCTTCAGCTCGAGCAGCCGGAAAAGCCGCGTCTGGTGGAGCAGAACCACAGCCGCGAGCGAGGCAATCGAAAGGCCCAAGGCTGTGAGGACTCGCCGCATGAGCTGCTGAAGGAATTGTAGTACAGGCCGGGGCGGGGAGTTGCCGGCGTCCAGGCGCCGGGCATACGCCTACGGCAGAGCAAAGGCGACCACGGCGTCGCTGAACGTGGTGTTGTACTTGTTTCCGCCGCCGGCGGCCACCACCACGAACTGCTTTCCGGTCTTCTTGCCCAGGAACGTCATGGGCGTGGCGTGAGCGGTGGCGGGCAGCCGGGTGACCCAGAGTTCCTTGCCGGTCTCCTTGTCGAAGGCCCGCAAGCGGCTGTCGTTGGTGGCGCCGATAAACACCAGGCCGCCGGCAGTGACGATCGAGCCGCCCAGGTTGGGCGTCCCAGTCTGCGGGATGCCGCGGGCCGTGAGCTCATCGAAGACGCCCAGCAGCACCCGCCATCGGAATTCGCCCTTGTTGAGGTCGATGGCGGTCAGGTGGCCCCAAGGCGGTTTCTGGCACGGGTAACCTTTGGAGTCCCAGAAGCGGGAGTTGGGCGTGTCGCGGCCGCGGACCCGGTAGGCCAGCAGCGAGCCGGCCGGGCGCTCCACGGTCTGGAACAACGATGCCACGTCCATGGAGTTGACGAACAGCAGTCCGGAGGCCTGATCCCAGGACGCCCCGCCCCAGTTGGCCCCGCCGTTGGTCCCGGGGAACATCACGGTATAGTCCAGACCTATGGGGCGAAACATGGGTCCGGTGACGGCCCCCTCGATCAGCTTCTGGCACTCGGCGCGGCTCTCGGGGGTAACGTCGGTGAGCTCCTCCCAGGTCATCGTCTGGCGCGCAAAGGGCGGCGGCCGCACCGGGAACGGCTGCGTGGGCCAGGTCTTCTCGCCGGGAACGGTGGTCTGCGGCACCGGCCGCTCCTCGACCGGATGCAGCGGTTCTCCGGTGAGGCGATCGAGCAGGAAGACAAAGCCGGTCTTGGTCACCTGGGCGACGGCGGGAATGTCCTTGCCGTCCCGGCGGATGGTGACCAGGATCGGCTGGGCCGGCAGGTCCCAGTCCCACAGGTCATGGTGGACGGTCTGGAAGTGCCAGATGCGCTTGCCGGTGGCGGCGTCCAGGGCCAGCAGGCAATCGCCGAACAGGTTGGCGCCGTGACGGTCTCCCCCGTAATAGTCGGAGGCCGGCGAGGTGAGCGGAACGAAAACGATCCCGCGCTCGGGGTCGAGGCTCAGGATCGACCACGCGTTCACCCCGCCGCGATCCTTCCACGACTCGCCTTCCCAGGTGTCCACGCCGAACTCGCCGGCGCGAGGCACCGTGTGGAAGCGCCAGGCGAGCTTGCCGGTGCGGGCGTCGAAGGCGCGAATGTCGCCGCTCGGCCCCTGCGGCTCGCCGTCGCTGACCGCGGCGCCGGTGATGACCAGGTCCTTATAGACCGTCACCGGCGAGGTGATACTGTAACGGGCCCTGGGAAACGCCTCGGACGTGTGGAGGCGCAGGTCGATCTCGCCCGCAACGCCGAAGGTCGGGACCGGCTTGCCGGTTGCTGCGCTGATGGCGATGAGGCGGCCGTCGAGGGTGCCCACAAACAGGCGCCGGTCCTCGCCCGAAGCCCAATAGGCCAGCCCGCGGTTGTTGAACAGGCCGTAGTTGCGGCGGCGATCCAGCTGGGGATTGAAGCTCCACTTGCGCCGGCCGGTCTCGGGATCGAGCGCCACCACGCGGGCGAAGGGCGTAGTCAGGTACATCACGCCGTCGATGACCAGCGGGGTCGTCTCGAAGGCCGACTTGGTGGGGTTCTTCGTGCCGTCGCTGAGGTCGCCGGTGCGGTAAGTCCAGGCCACCTTGAGCTGCGAGACGTTGCCGCGGTGGATCTGGTCGAGCGCGGAGGACTTGCTGCCGCCGGGGTCCCCGCCGTAGTAGGGCCACTGCTGGCAGCACAGCCGGGAACCGCACAGGCAAAGGGCTAGGGTGAAAAGCCGAAACAGTTGACGGCGGAGCATCCGTTCAATATAGCAAGCCCGGCGCGGCTGCAAATTGTTCTTTGAATCCGAAACTCCCTGTGTTACTTTTCGATGGAGAGCAGGATGTCGCAGACGGCGCACAAACCGGTGGCGTTAAGCATCGCGGGGTTCGACCCCTCGGGCGGCGCCGGGGTGCTGGCGGACCTGAAGAGTTTCGCCGCTCACGACTGCTACGGGGTAGCGGCGGTGGCCGCCCTCACGGCTCAGAACACCCGCGAGGTGCGGCGAGTGGCGCCGGTCGAGTCGGGCTTGCTGCGCCAGCAAATCGAGATGCTGTTCGAGGACGTGGCCATCGCCGGCGTCAAGATCGGGTTGCTGGGCAATCGCCGGAACATGGAAGCCGTCGCCGAGAGCCTGGCGGCGCATCGAGCGCTGCCCATCGTCGTCGATCCGGTTCTGCGATCTTCAAGCGGAACGGAGTTCGTCGCTCCGCAGGACCTGCCCCTCTACAGGCGGCTGTTTTTCCCTCAGGCAAGGGTGCTGACCCCGAACGCGGAAGAAGCCGGGCGGCTGCTGGGGATCCCGGTGGCGACGCTCGAGGAGATGAAGGCCGCGGCCAAATTGCTTCAGGAGCAGGGAGTGCCGCACGTGGTCGTGACCGGGGGCCATCTGGACAAGCCGGCCGACGTTTACTGGGATGGCCAGGAGCTGGATGTGTTCAGCGGCCAGAAAGTGGAGTCACAAAGCACGCACGGCACCGGCTGCACGTTTTCCTCGGCGCTGCTGGCGAACCTGATCCACGGCAAAACGGTGAAGGAAAGCATCGTGCTGGCGAAGGCTTTTGTGAGCCAGGCGATCGCGCGGGCTTTCCCCATCGGCAGCGGGCAGGGACCCCTGAACCACCTGTTCCGTTTCGGGGAGAACACGGTGCGCGTGGGCATCTCGGAAATGGTGCACGAGACCGCCCGGGGCTAGGTCAGGGATAGGTCCCCTCATTTCACTGCCAGTACCGAGTCCTTCGGATCGAGCACAACGCGAGTGGGTCGTGCCTGGAGCGTCATCGAGAACGGCGCCTCGCCGCCGGCGGTCTGCACGCGGGTCTCGAGGCGGTCGGCTTTTCCCTGCAACTGAATCTCAATCGGGACCGGGATGCTGAAATCCTCGGGCACGCCGGATTGCCGAACGACCCCCGCCAGCCGCCAGCGCGGGGCCTTGCCGGTCACTTTGTAATCCATCTTCAGCGTGGGGAGTCCGGTGGAGTAAACCCACTGGGAGAAGAAGTTCTCGAGGTTGGGGTCCTGCGGGACGGCCGGCAGGAAGCTGGCCGCCAGCTCGCGAAACTGCTCGGTGCTCACAGCGCGATACTCGAAGCGGCGGCGGAGCTCGGCCAGCATCGCCAGGAACTTCTGGTCGCCGAGCAGCCGTCGCAGCATGTGCAGTACCCAGCTCCCCTTCTCGTAGGTAATGGTCTGCTGGGCTTTGGGGGAGCGGGAGGTGCGCAGCCGCTCGCCGAGCGCGATCGGCCCGGCGCTCTCGACGGTGTCCCCGGATTCTGTCCTGGAGAGCAGGTTGTCGCGGTAGCGGGCCAGCACGCCTTCGAGCACGCGGCCTCCCTGCTGGTGTTCCAGGAACAGCAGCGCCGAGTAATCGGCCAGGGATTCCATGAGCCACTCGTCATGGTAGCCGGCCGAAGTGACCAGGTTGCCCCACCACTGGTGGGCGATCTCGTGGGCCCGCAGGTGCTCGGAATAGAACAGCCGCGCCTGGGGGGTGAGCCGGGCGAGCGGCCTGTCTTCCGGTTGGTAGTAGCTGAGGGTAGAGATGTAAACCAGTCCGGGAAAGCCCTGGCCGAAGCGGCCGGGGATGGGCGAAATCACCAGGTGGCTTACCGGCGGCGGGCCGAGCCGGTCGGCGAAGAATTCCAGGGCGTCGACGGTTTCACGGGCCACCTGGTCGATTCGCCGGACGGGGGTGGGCGTGGGTTCCGGCGCCGAGGGCAGCAGCGGCGCCGGGGGCCGGAGCTGCGGGAATCTGCGGACCGGAAGAGGATGCGGCGGCTCCATCGGCGGCAGCGGCAAGGGCGGCAGCAGAGCCGGCTCGAGCTGCTTGTTGGCGCACACCTCGATCGTGTAGTCCCCGGCCTTCAGCGATGCGCGCTCGAAGTCTCCGAGATTGAATCCGGCGATGCGAATCGGGCCGTCCGGGCGGAAGCGGCTGGTGCGCACGTCGCCCTCCACGCTGGTTTCGACCAGGCGCCCGGTGGCCACCAGTTGCAGGCGCTTGGGGTGGTGGAACGCCAGCTCGAAGGTGGTGAAGGGGAAGCCACGGCCGGGGTACCAGGTGCCGCGGGCCCCGACATAGTAGACGCCGTTGCCGGCGTCGGTGATGACGTTGCCCTCGTAGTGGAACTCGACCCGGTGGCGGCTGCCGGGCTCGAGCGGCTGCTCCAGAACCGCCAGCAGCCAGTCGTTGCCCCGGCGGCGGATCCCGCTCGAGTCCAGCGCTTCGTTCTGAAGGAATTCCACCGGCCGGCCATCCACCAGCAGCGCGGTGAGCTTCATCTGCCGGGAGAGCTCGAACCCCACGACCCGCTCACGGTGCGGACCGGCCACCAGCGTGGCGCGGGCCCTGACCCGCATGTCCAGCTCCGGCGCGATGGCCGCGTCGATGTGGTAATCCTCCAGGCGGCCGCCGTCGTTGACCGGCTCGCGGCGGCGCTCGCGGAAGCTGCGTCCGGGAAAGTTGGCCCACACGTCGTAGTAGCGCTGTCCCTCCTGCCAGGCGGCCTGGCCGAGGCTGACCTGTTCCAGGCGCCGCGGGTCGACCAGCAGATCAAAGCGTCCCAGCTTGACTCCACTAAGGGCAGCGGCGAAGAAGCCGGCCGCGGGCCCCAGCGGCGACAGCGAATCGAGCAGCATGCGCGCCTCGTAGCTCGCCACCATGTTGCGCGCCACCGGGCGCCAATCGGCGGCCAGCTTCTCCCCGGCCTCGGGGTCGGCCCGGTTGTACGGGTTTTCGGCCATGGCCCGGCGCAGCACCTCGGCTGTGTCGTCGGTGAAGAACATCATCGCTGTGCGGATGTGCTCCTGAAGAATGGGCGCGTTGAGGAAGCGCGCCATCGACTGCCGCTCGCTGCGAGTGGGGGGCAGCACGATGATCTCGCCTTCTCCGGTGTCGGTGGCGGCCAGGAACAGAGCGGCCATGGTCCGGCCGTCGAGCGGGTCGGCGAACAGCAGAAAGCCGTCGGAGAAGTGCAGCTTGATGTCGTCCCGCTCCAGGAACAGGTCGCGAACCCGGTGGCACTGCTCGGGCGAGAAGTGGACCGCCCGGATCCGGCGCAGCCGCTCGGCCCCGGTCTCGCCCATGGCCGTCAACGGCGCCAGCAGGGCCGCCGCCATCACGATGCGCCGCATCCTTCGATGATCGCACAGCGTTACAATGGCCGCATGTTGACTTCCCGGAGAATTGCGGTGCTGGGCGCCGGAAACATCGGCGCGGCCCTGATCGGCGGGATTCTGAAGGGAGGGGTGGCCGAGCCGGGCAACCTCATCGCCACCGTGCGCACCGCCGAGCGGGCCGAGGAGCTGGCCGCCAGGTACTCCATTACGGTCACGGCCGGATCGAACCGCGAGGCCGCCCAAGCCTCGGACCTGGTGATCCTGGCGGTGAAGCCCTCCACGCTGCCGCGCGTGCTGGAGGAGATTCGGGAAGCGCTGCGGGAGGACCAGATCCTGATTTCGCTCGCGGCCGCCGTGCCGATCGCCCTGATCGAGAAGGTGATCGAGCGCAGGATGCCGGTCTTCCGGGCCATGCCCAACATTCCGGTGGTGGTCGAGGAGGGAGCAACCGCGGTGGCCTCCAACGGCGTTTGCACCGCCGCCCAACGCCAGATCGTCGAGAACATCTTCCGGGCCGTGGGCGTGGTGGCCTTTGTCGAGGAGGACATGATGCACGCCGTCACAGCGCTTTCCGGCAGCGGACCCGCGTACATCTACATGGTGATCGAGGCGCTCATCGCCGGCGGCGTCAAGATGGGGCTGTCCCGGGAGATCTCGACGCGGCTGGCGGAGCAGACGGTGCTGGGTGCGGCCAAGCTGGTGCGGGAGACCATGCTGCACCCGGCCATCCTCAAGGACCAGGTGATCACCCCGGGCGGGGTTACCATCTCGGCCATCCATGAGCTTGAAAAGCACGGTCTGCGCTCCATGTTGATCTCGGCCATCGAGACCGCCACGCACCACTCGCAGGCTCTGACCCGGTCGCTGATGGGGAAGTTCGGCAAGGAAGGATAGCCCTCAATCACTTGGCGGAAGTTTGCGCCCCATTCGACTTAGCCTGTGGAGGTGCAACATGCCAATGCAGGTGATGCTTTCCTGGTACGCTGTGAAGGACCTGGAGAAAGCCAAGTCGTTTTACGGCGAGGTGTTGGGGCTCGACAAGGGTTTCGAGATGCAAGGGTGGGTCGAGTTCAGCCACGGCAAAGGGGCGACGGCCATCGGACTCGCTCAGCAATCGAACGGCGGCCCCGGCGCAACGGTGGTGCTGCGCGTCGACGACCTCGACCGCGCCCGGGCGGAGCTGGTCCGCAAGGGGGTGAAGTTCGAGGGCGAGGTCCAGGAGGTGCCCGGAGTGATTCGGCTGGCCAGTTTCCGGGATCCGTTCGGCAATCCGCTGCAACTGGCCCAGGTGCTCCAGGAGTAAGCAAGTGCCGCCCGAACAAGAAGCGCAGATCCTGGAGCGGGCGCGGCAGGGAGACCGGGCGGCGCTGGGGGAGCTCGTAGACCCCTGGCGCCGTCCGCTGTACGCCTACATCTACCGGATGGTCACCCTGCGCGAGGACGCCGAGGACCTCTTGCAGGACGTCCTGATTCGCGTGATGGAGTCGCTCCCGCAGTTTCGCGCCGAGTCGCGGTTCAAGGCCTGGCTGTTCGGCATCGCCACCCACGTGTGCCTGGATCATTTGCGGAGCAGGAAGCGCTGGCGGCTGGAGGCGCAGTTGCTCGGGGAGCGCGAGGCCGAGGCCGACCCGGCGGAACTGGAGCGCATCGGCAGCATCATGTCCCAGCCCGACTTCGCCTTCGAGATCCGGGAGCACATCGCCTTCTGCTTTTCCTGCATCGCGCGGACGCTCGAGCCCGGCGAACAGGCGGCGCTGCTGTTGCGCGAGGTGCTGGGGTTTACGGCGCAGGAGGCGGCCGGGATCCTGGGCGTCTCCGAGCCGGTGTTTCGCCACCGGTTGAGCGCGGCGCGGTCGGCCATGATCCAGGGCTACGACGGCCTCTGCCAGCTCATCAACAAGACCGGCGCCTGCTGGCAGTGCAAGGGCCTGCAAGAGTTCGCGCCCCAAGGCCACCGGGGCCGGGAGCTGGTGCGGATTGAGGTGGCCCCGGGGCTGGCGGTGACGCCGGAGAACCTGTTCGACGCCCGCCTCGAGATCGCGCGGGCGGCGGACCTGGAGGGCGGGACCACCCGCGCCTTGCACGACGACTTTTACCGGAGTCTTACGGCTCGAGAGGAATCAGGACCCTGAAGCCTTCCTGGGCGAAGTGGCGGTCATTGGTGAGGGCCTGGCGAATCCGCAGCCGCTTCATGGTGTTCATCGAGATGCAGTCGACGGCGCTGTACTGCTTGTCCAGGCGCCGCTCGTACAGGTCCAGTCCGTTCAGGAAGGAGTCATGGGTTTGATGAACAACCGTTACGTCGCGGTCGCGGAGAATCGAGCGGACGAGGCTTGCGCCCCGCGCGCGAACGTACCGCCCTCTCGAAGACAGTGCGGTCAGAAACTCAATCAAGACCTCTTCGGTCGTGACAAGCTGGGTCTTGCCCATTGAAGATCTAGCGGCTCTGACAGTGGGGGCCCACTGGTCATCCGGCAGCGCGACGGCTATCCAGTAGGACGTGTCGGCGAAGATCCCCGCCATCTTTTCGGCCACCCATAAATGTAGTGGTCGTGATTGATCGACATGTCCGTCGGAAGCTTCTTCAACTCGCTCCGCGGGATCGTGCGGACGATTGCGCGGATCTTCTCCTCAATGGTCAGCTCCCGGCGGCGAGGCTTGGCGCCCGGCTTCTTTCGCCCGTTTGTGGCTTTGCGCGGCTTCCGCTTCGTCATGCCTTCAGTATACCTCAGTCCTTCAATTCCCGGATCAGCAGGTCCTTGAAGTGCACCTCGATCGGCGGGCCGGAGTGTACCTGCAAGGCAAGGAACCCGGTCGTATCAATGCCTGGATCGTTCTCGCGGTAGTCGACCGTCCGCGCGCCGTTGACCTCCAGGGTGATGTGGTTGCCGCGGGCGGTGATGACGTAGCGGTTCCAGCCGTCCGGTTTCAGCGTGGCGAGGCTTTCGGGCGGCGCCTGCGCCAGAACCTTGTTCCGCCGCGACTCGTCGTAGAGCGAGCCCCAGTACTTCTCGCCGATGTCGGCCTGGTAGCCGGAGACTTCATGGGAACCCGCGACCGGCTTGCTGCGGAACTGGATGCCGCTGTTGCCCACGCCTCCCACCAGGCGGAAGGAAAGCTCCAGGCGGAAGTCGGAGTAGTGCTTGCGGGTCCGCAGGAAGTCGTTGTACTTGAGCCCATTGTGCTTGCCGACGATCACGCCGTCGCGGACCTGCCAGAGGCCGGGCGTATCGGCTTCCCACCCTTCGAGGTCGCGGCCGTTGAACAGCGGGGTGGAGAGCAGGTGCTGCTGGACGAACAGCGCCGTAGCGGCGAACTGGACCTCCTGGTTCTTCTTCTTGGTGAAGCCGTGGCCCTCGTCGCCGGCCAGCAGGTACCACACCGGACCGCCGTTCTTGCGGATGGCGGCCACCATCTGCTCGCTCTCCCGCATCGGCACCCGCGGATCGTTGCCGCCCTGGACGATGAACATGGGCTTGGTGATGCGGTGGGCGTTGTTGAGCGGGGCGGTAGTCTCGAAGAAGTCGCGCATCCCGGGGTCCCGCTCGTCGCCGTACTCCACCCGGCGCAGGTCCTGCCGATAGGCGCCGGTCCGCGCCAGCATGGTGTTGAAGTTGGAGATGCCGACCACGTCCAGCCCGCACCGCAGACGGTCGTTGAAGTGGAACATCGAGGCCAGGGTCATGTAGCCGCCGTAGCTGCCGCCGGTCACCATCACGCGGCCGGCGTCGAGATCCTTCTGCCCCCCGATCCAGTCGAGCAGAGCGCCGATGTCCTTCACCGAGTCCTCGCGCCGGACACCGTTGTCCAGGTTCTGGAAAGTCTTGCCGTAGCCCGTCGAGCCGCGCACGTTGGGGTATATGAGCGCCACCCCCAGCTCGTCCAGGAAATGGTTGTTTCGGCCCAGAAAGCCTGCCCGGGACTGTCCTTCCGGCCCGCCGTGAATGCTCACGATCACCGGCCAAGGCGCGGCAAAGCGGCGCGCCGGCCGGTAGAGGAAGCCGGAGATCATGCGGCCATCGAAGGATTTCCAGCGGATCAGCGAAGGCTCGGAGAACGCCTCCGGGTTCAGGCCGCCGGTTTCGCTCGAGGTCCAGCGATCGACGGTGCGCTTCTCTACCTCGATCGAGTAGGCGTCGCCGGGGTTGCGGGCCGAGCTCAGGCTGAACCCCAGGTCGCGGTTGTTGCTGTGCCATCGAAGCGCGCCGATCGTGCCGGCGGGAAGCTTCGGCAACGGGATCTCTTGGTGCGTCTGGAGATCCAGCACGTGCAGCGTTTCGGATCCGTCCTCGTTGACCGTGTAGGCGAGGCGGCGGCCGTCGGCGGAGAGCTCCAGACCTCCGGCGTTCCACTCCAACGCGGGTCCGAGGAAGGCAAGCTTCCGCGTGGCCAGGTCCAGCCGGGCGATGCGGTGGAACTCCGAGTCGCGATCGGTGGTCAGATAGACGCCCTTGCCGTCCTTCGAGAACTGGGCGTTGTCGTATGCGGCCTTCGGGGTTTCCGGGGTCAGGCGGTCTTTCTTGCCCGTAGCGGCATCCACGAGATACAGGGCGCGCTCATTGACCGACAGGTAGTGGCTCACCAGCACTGTCCGGCTGTCCCCAGACCAGTCGGAGGCGCCCCATCCCCCGCCCACGACTTCGAGCAGCGGCCGGGTGGCCTTGGGGTCCCCTGGGTCTGCCAGATACAGATCCGTGTCCCGGCCGTTGCGCCGTGTGGAGGAGTGGACCAGGCGGCGCCCATCGGGGGACCACTGCGCCGAGCCGTTGCGGGACTTGCCGTCGGTGAGCAGCGTGACCCGGCCGGTGCTGACTTCGTAGAGATAGAGCTGGAAGAATTCGCCGCCGCCCACGTCCTTGGAGAAAACGAACGCGTCACCCGATCCGGGGCGGTACTTCGCTCCCGAGACCCGATCGGGATAGAAAGTCAGTTGGGTCCGCGCGCCGCCGGGCATGGCCACGTGGTGAATCTGGGGCACGTCGCCGAAACGAGTCGAGATCAGCATCTCGCGTTTGGTAGGATGCCAGTCTTGCAGGGTGGCGGTCCGGGCATCGGCGTAGCGAGCCAGGGTCTCCATCAGGGATACCGGGATCGGCGGGATGCCTTCGGCCCTGAGGTTGGAGGGAATCTCGACCACGCCCTGCGCGAACAAAAGGGGTGCACTGATGACCACACCAACGATCGCGCGCTGGATTCTCCCGCTCATGCTGGCCTCCTGGGCGCCGGCGGCGGCCCAAACCAGAGAGCTTACCATCTCGGGAACGCGTTTCTTGCTGGACGGACGGCCGTTTCCGTTTACCGGGATCAGCTTCTTCAACGCCATCTACAACCCGGCGTTCAACAACAGCTCCGTGGAACGGCGGCAGTGGATGGACAAGTTCCGCCGCTACGGGATCAACACGCTGCGGATCTGGGCGCAGTGGGACAGCGGGCGCGGCTACGCCGACGATTGCAAGACCTGCACGCTCTACCACCCCGACGGCAGCCTCCGCCAGGAGCACGTGCGGCGGCTGAAGGAGATCATCGCCGACGCCCGCGAAATGGACATGGTCATCGAGCTGGTGCTGTTTTCCCAGGAGAGCTGGCACGCCAACATCCGCTACGGCGCCCCTGAGGCGGACCGGGCGGTGGCGGCGGTCGCCCGCGAGCTCGCGCCCCACCGCAACCTCGCCATCCAGATCTGGAACGAGTTTTCCGAGCGGGTGCTGGACCACCTGAAGACGGTGAAGTCGGTGGATCCCAACCGTCTGGTGACGAGCTCGCCGGGCGGCAGCGGGGTGCTGGGGGACCGCGCCCAAAACGAGGCGCTCGACTACCTGACCCCGCACACCTCGCGCCAGAACGCCGGGCCCCACTGGGAGATCGGGCCGCGCGAGATCGAATACCTGCTCAAGCGGTACCGCAAGCCGGTGGTGGACGACGAACCGGCCCGCAACGGCACGCCCAACTTCGGGGGGCCCCGCG
>Ga0247727_10011922_pt1 | contig 15032 bp, 12 predicted proteins | sample WisWelCaveWW1625_FD_202498 | JGI IMG/M metagenome (GOLD analysis project Ga0247727, IMG submission 202498) | Biofilm microbial communities from Wishing Well Cave, Virginia, United States - WW16-25 | ecosystem: Environmental > Aquatic > Deep subsurface > Groundwater > Cave microbial mat | place... | reverse complement strand
CGGCGGCGTCGCCTACGCGATCCTGGTGGTGCTGACCGCGGGCGCCTTGGCCGGCGCAGCGGGCGTGGTGCCGCTCTGGCAGGCGTGGCTCGATGTGGCGCAGGGGGTCGGGTTGATCGCCGTCGACCTGGCGCAGGTCTACCTGTTCTTCGCCGCCGCGCACCTGCTGGGCGCGGCCTTCCACGTCCGGCGCGAGGCGCTCGGCTTGGTGGTGTTGCTCCAGGGCAAGCCGGCCGAGGAGCAGGACGCCGAGTCGCTGGCCGAGTCGGTGGCGCGGGTCCTGGCGCTGGCCGACGAAGAGGAGCACCACTCGCGCCATGACCAGGCCGTCGCGCTGCTCGCCACCGCGCCGATCGGCGGCCACCCGCCGCGGCCCTGGCTCGAGGCGCTGTTCGAGGGCGCCTGCCGTCGGCCCAAGCCGTACTTCGCCGAGGCCGCTGGCCAGCGGCTGATCGCGCAGCTGGTCGCGACCCAGCAATGGGCGCGCGCGCTCGAGGTGGTGGTGTACGCGGCGCAGCGCTGGCCGCGCTTCCAGCCCGCCGCGCTCGACCAGCGCCTGTTGCTAGCGCAGCACGCGCTGGAGCGCGGCGATGGCTACGCGTTCCGCCAGCTCACCGAGCGGCTCGTCGAGCTCGGCGTCGCGCCGCAGGCGGTCGACCTCGGATTCCTGGTGGCGCGCTGGTGCGCGGAGCGCGACGACGACGCGCCGGCGGCGCTCGCCGTGCTCGCACCGCTGCTGGCGCAGCGCGAGCACCCGACCCACCGGCGCATCGCGGCGCTCGACGCCGCGCTGCGCGGCGCGCAGCGCGAGCGCTGAGCGCTGAGCGCTGAGCGCTGAGCGCTGAGCGCTGAGCGCTCAGCGCGCGGCGGCGCCCTCGGGCTCCTCGACCTCGGGCAACAAGCGCGCGAACTCCGCGGCGACCATCCCGCCCCAGGCGACGTGGGCGGCGAGCAGCGCGCGCTTGGCCGCGGCGCGATCGCCGCGTGCCAGCGCGGTATGCACCGGCGCGAGCGCGGCGCGGGCCGCGCTTTCCGCCTCGCGCGAGCAGGCCTGGTGCGCGGCGGGTGCGGCGCGCGGACCGCGCTCGAGCCAATCCAGCGCCCGGTCCAGCGTGCGGCCATCGGGTCGGCGGTGGCTCCAGTTGCGCACCACCGCGAGCTCGACGTCGAGCGCGCAGGCGCGGCGGTAGGCACGCTCCGCGTCGCGCAGGATCTGGAAGTTCACCGGGTCGAGGTCGCCGACCACCAGGTAGTTGCGCTGGGCGCGCAGGCGCGCGAGCCCATCGCCGCCGGGTAGGGGCACGTCGACGGTGCCTGGCCCGTCGGCGGTCGCGACGTACAGGCCGCCGGCGAACGCCTCGGGGAACGCCGCGGCGGCGCGGCTCGCGGCGCGGCCGCCGCCCGAGAACCCGGCGACGTAGCGCCGCTGATCGAGTGCATGGCGCGCTTCGATGCCGGCCAAGCCGAACAGCGCGAGCGGCACGCGGCGGTCGACCAGGTCGCGCTCGTTGCCGGAATCGTGGGCGCCGACGAAGATCATCTGGTGTGCGTCGAGCACACGCAGCCAATCGCGCGGCAAGGTCGCATCGCGCGACGGATCGATCCAGACCAGCACCCCGCAGGGGCCGTCGTGACAGGCGTCGGGCGCGTAGACCCGCCAGCGCTCGCGGCGCGGGTCGAGCGCCGGACCGGCCAAGGAGATGCCGCGCGCGCCGGCCAGCGCCAAGACGCGCGTTGCCTGGTAGCCGTGCAGCAGGCGTTCGGCCAGCAGCGCCCGCTCGGCGAGCGGGGTCGGCGCATCGAACGCGACCTCGATGACGTCGGCCGCGCCCGCCGGCTGGGTGACGGCCGCGAGCGCGAGCGCGGCGAGCAAGGGTCGGATCGGCATGCGCCGAGCCTAGCCGAAGCGCGATGGACGCCACCGCGGCTGCGGCGTAGCGTCCTCGACGCGCGACGGAGGGTCCCTGGATGACGCTGGACGAGGAGCATCGCGGCGCTTGCCACTGCGGTGCGTTGCGCTTCGTGTTGCGCAGCGCGCTGGCGGTGGCGGCGCTGCCGGCGCGGGCCTGCGCCTGCGGCTTCTGCCGGCGCCACGCCGCCATCTCGACCTCCGACCCGGCTGGCGAGCTGCGCTTCGTGGCCGACGACCCGGCCCAAGTGATCCGTTACCGCTTCGGCACCGGCAGCGCGGAGTTCCTGGTCTGTGGGCGCTGCGGGGTCTACGTCGGCGCGCTGATGGTCGACGGCGACCGTTGGTACGCGATCGCCAACCTCAACGCGCTCGAGGCCCGTGCCGCGCTCGACCCGCAGCCGACGCGCTTCGACTATGCCGGCGAGGACGATGCCGCGCGCCGCGCGCGGCGCCGGGCCCGCTGGACCCCGGCCGGTCCGCTCGCGAGCGCGGCGCCGGCCTAGCGGCCGGCGCCCGTCGTTCACGGAATCGTTGCAGACCGGGCGGGCACTCCGGGCCGGGTGGTTGCGCTACCATCGAGCGCGTTCGATCGGTGGCCGGCTTCCGGGAGCAGCGACGGGGTGAGCGAAGCCAAGCCACGGATCCTGTTGGCCGACGACTCCAAGGTCGTGCGGGTCTCGGCGCAGCGCATCCTGGCCGAGGAGTTCGAGCTGGTGCTGGCCGAGGACGGCGAGCAGGCCTACGACCTCATCACCAAGGACCGCGGCGTCGAGGCGGTGTTCACCGACCTCGGCATGCCGCGACTCGATGGCTTCGGCCTGGTCGAGCGGGTGCGCGCCGCCAAGGATGAGCGGGTGCGCGGGTTGCCGGTGATCGTGGTCACCGCCAACGAGTCGGACGAGGCGCGCGAGCGCGCGCTGGCGCTCGGCGCCACCGACTTCATCACCAAGCCGTTCAACAAGGTCGACCTCACGGCGCGCGCCAAGGCGCACGTCGAGCAGTCGCGCAAGGTCAAGGCCGCTAAGGCCGAGGCCCGCCAGCTCGAGCAGTACACGACCATCGATCCGCTGACGCGGCTCGGCAACCGCGAGCACTTCACCGACAAGCTGCGCCAGGCGCGCTCGTTCACCTTGCGCCACAAGCAGGCGCTGTCGCTGCTGCGGCTCGAGGTCGACCAGGCGCGCGCCCTGGCGACCAAGCACGGTCCGGAGGCGTTCGACGCGATCCTCAAGGAGGTCGGGGCGCTGATCCGGACCACGGTGCGCACCGAGGACTCGGCGGCGCGGATCGGCACCGCCCAGTTCGCGGTGGTGCTGCCGACCTGCGAGGCGCCGGGCGCGTTGGTGCTGGCCGGGCGTCTGTCGCGCCTGGTCGAGGCGGCCGCGGTCCGCCACGCCAAGCGCGGCATCAACTACCGGATCAACGTCGGGATCGCCACGCCTTCGGACTACCCGGACCTCGGGCTCAAGGAGGTCGTCGGGCTCGCCGACGATGCGCTCAAGCAGGCGAGCGGCGGCAAGGTCGTCGCGCACCAGCCGGCGGGGCAGGAGCCGCCCAAGCCGGCCGCAGCGCCGGCCGGCGAACCGCCGACCCTGGAGCGGGCGCTGGAGCTGATCGCCGCCGGAAGGAGCGACGCGCTGGCCGCGCACCTGCCGGTGCTGCTCAAGCGCTTGGTGCCGTTGCTCAAGCTCGCGAGCCGTCACCACAAGGCGGCGCTCGCCGCCTACCTCGACAAGCTGTCGAAGAGCTGAGCCGCGCGCCCCGGCGCTGGTCCGCCGGGCGCGCCGCTGGTTCAGGCGGCGGACTTGGCCAGCACGCTGTGGTGACGCGAGTAGGCGAAGTAGACCAGCACCGCGACCACCATCACGATGCCGAAGTACATCCAGGTGTGGGCGCTGAGGAACAGCATCAGCCCGCCGCACATGATCACGCCGAGCACCGGAATCACCGACCCGCCCGGGGTGCGGAAGCCGCGCTTCAGGTCGGGGTGCGACTTGCGCAGGATCAGCACGCCGGCGCAGACCACCACGAACGCCGCGAGCGTGCCGATGTTGGTGAGCTCGGCGAGACGGTCGAGCGGCAGGAAGCCCGCCAGCCCGCACATGATCGCGCCGATCAGCACGATGACCCGCACCGGGCTGCGCGTCTTCTCGGAGATGTGCGAGAAGAACGGCGGCAGCAGGCCGTCGCGCGACACGGCGAACAGGATGCGCGTGATCGCGTAGTAGAGCACCAGCATCACGGTGGTCAGGCCGGCGATGGCGCCGAGCGAGATCATGCCCGCCGCCCAATCCTTGCCGATCTTGAGCAGCGCGGTCGCGACCGGCGAGGCGGTGTTGAGCTCGGTGTAGGGCACGATGCCGGTCAGCACGCCCGAGACCAGCATGTAGAACACCGTGCAGATCGCGAGCGAGGCGATGATGCCGATCGGCAGGTCGCGTTGCGGGTTCTCGCATTCCTCGGCGGCGGTCGAGACCGCGTCGAAGCCGATGTAGGCGAAGAACACCAGCGAGGCGGCGGTGAAGATGCCGGTGATGCCGAAGTGCCCGACGCCGTCCGGACCCACCACCCGCTCGGGGATGTAGGGCGTCCAGTTCGCGGTATCGACGCTGCCGAACGCGACCAGCAGGAACAGCAGGATCGCGCTGACCTTGACCGCGACCATGATCGCGTTGAACTGGGCCGAGACCTTGGCGCCGGTCGCGAGCAGCACGCCGAGCAACGCCACGATGGTGAGCGCCGGCAGGTTGACGAGCCCGCCCTCGGCCGGACCCTTCAGCAGCTGCGCGGGCAGCCCGGGCGACAGCGCGCCGCCCAAGGCCACGTCCTTGCTGGTGAGCCAACCGCCGAGCGCCTGGATGCCGTTGTTGAAGTAGCCCGACCAGCCGACCGCGACCGTCGAGATCGCGACCGTGTACTCGAGGATCAGCAGGCAGGCGATGATCCAGGCCGCGAACTCGCCCAAGCCGGCGTAACCGTAGGCATAGGCCGAGCCTGCGCCGCCGACGGTCGAGGCGAGCTCGGCGTAGGCCAGCGCCGCGCAGGCGCAGGCCACGCCGGCGAGCACGAAGGCGAGGGTGATGGCGGGGCCGGCCTCGGTGGCGGCGGCGCGACCGGTCAGGACGAAGATGCCGGCGCCGATGATCGCGCCGACGCCCAGCAAGGTGAGGTCGAACGCGGTCAGCACGCGCTTGAGGCCGGTGTCCTTGGCCAGGTCGGTGTCGACGGGTTTCTTGCGGAACAGGTCCATGAGCGGGGTCCCCCCTGGGAACCGCGTCGCGGCCCCTGCTAGCGAACCGGCCCGCCGAGAGGCGGGCCGGACCGTGCCGGATGGTAGTGGAAGCCCCCGGGCAGGTACAGGCGCGGGCGGCGCGGGGAACCACTCGCTGGCGACCGGGTCGTATCCCCACCGACGGCGCCCATCCGGCGCCGCGCCCGGTTACCATCCCGCCCCCGCAATCGGAGACCGAACCGTGACCCATGCCACCAAGCTTCGCGCCGCGCTCGCCGTGGCCGCGCTCACCGCCGTCCCGGCGTTCGCCGCCCCGGTCTCCGGCATCGACACCAGCGGCATGGACCAGACGGTGCGCGCGCAGGACGACCTGTACCGCCACGTCAACGGCACCTGGCTGCGGACCACCGAGATCCCGGCCGACCGCTCCAACTACGGCGCGTTCACCGCGCTCGCCGACCAGGCTGAGAAGGACCTGCTGGCGATCATCCAGGCCGCCGCTGCCGACCCCGCCAAGCGCAAGGGTAGCGAGGCCCAGAAGGTCGGCGACCTCTACGCGGCGTTCATGGACGAGGCGCGCGTCGAGCAGCTCGGCATGCAGCCGATCGCCGACGAGCTCGCCGCCATCGACCGCATCAAGGACCGCCGGGGCTTCACCAAGACGCTTGCCAAGCTCGAGCGCCAGGGCGTGCGCGGCCTGTGGGGTGGGTTCGTCGGCCAGGACGCCAAGCAGTCCGACCGCTACACGCTCTACCTGTTCCAGGGCGCGATCGGCCTGCCGGACCGCGACTATTACCTGGAGGACAAGTTCAAGGACAAGCGCGAGGCCTACCCCAAGCACGTCGCGCGGATGCTGACGCTGGCCGGGCGGCCCGACCCCGAAGGCGCCGCGGCGCGGATCTTCGCGCTCGAGGCGCGGCTCGCCACGGCGCACTGGACGCGGATCGAGAGCCGCGACGACGACAAGACCTACAACAAGCACGACCGCGCCCAGCTCGCGACGCTGATGCCGGGCTTCGACTGGAAGCTCTACTTCGACGCCAGCAAGGCGCGGGCCGTGACCGACGCGATCGTCGCGCAACCCTCTTACTTCACCGCGCTCGACGCGGCGCTCGCCGAGGTCCCGCTCGCCACCTGGAAGGAGTGGCTGGCGTGGCAGGTGCTCAACGCCTACTCGCCGATGCTCAGCAAGCCGTTCGTCGACGAGAGCTTCGCGTTCTACGGCACCACGCTGCGCGGCATCCCGCAGAACCGCCCGCGCTGGAAGCGCGGCGTCGGGGTGATCGAGAACAACATGGGCGAGGCGGTCGGTCGCATCTACGTCGAGAAGCATTTCCCGCCGGAGGCCAAGGCGCGGATGAAGGTGCTGGTCGGCAACCTGATCGAGGCCTACCGCCAGAGCATCCTGGCCATCGACTGGATGGGCGCCGAGACCAAGCACAAGGCGCTCGACAAGCTCGCCAAGTTCACGCCCAAGATCGGCTACCCCGACAAGTGGCGCGACTACTCCAAGCTCCGCATCACGCCCGGCGACCTGCTCGGCAACGCCCAGCGCGCCTTCGAGTTCGAGGTCGACCGCCAGCTCGCCAAGCTCGGCACCCCGATCGACCGCAGCGAGTGGCTGATGACGCCCCAGACCGTCAACGCCTACTACAACCCGCCGGCCAACGAGATCGTGTTCCCGGCCGCGATCCTCCAGCCGCCGTTCTTCAACCTGGCGGCCGACGATGCGGTCAACTACGGCGGCATCGGCGCGGTGATCGGCCACGAGATCGGCCACGGCTTCGACGACCAGGGTTCGAAGTACGACGGCCAGGGCAACCTCAAGTCGTGGTGGACCGACGCCGACCGCGCGGCATTCGAGCAGCGCACCAGCCGCCTGATCGCGCAGTACGACGGTTTCGAGGCGCTGCCCGGCCAGCACGTCAAGGGCGCGCTGACCATCGGCGAGAACATCGGCGACCTGTCGGGCCTGCAGATCGCGTTCAAGGCCTACCAGCTGTCGCTGGCCGGCCAGCCGCCGCCGACGCTCGACGGCCTGAGCGGCGCGCAGCGCTTCTTCGCCGGCTGGGCCCAGGTCTGGCGCCGCAACTACCGCGACGCCGAGCTGCTCAACCGGCTCGCCACCGACCCGCACTCGCCGAGCGAGTTCCGCTGTAACGGCATCGTGCGCAACCTGCCGGAGTTCCACGCCGCGTTCGGCGTCGAGGCGGGCGACAAGCTCTACCTGCCGCCGGCCGAGCAGGTGAAGATCTGGTGAGGCCGACGCGCCAGCGTTGAGAGCGGCGGGGCCGGCAGGCGACCGCCGGCCCCGCCGCCTTTCCCGGCCATCCTCGCGGTCCCGCGCCGCCCGTCACGGAGCCCCACCATGCGCCAGCTCGTCCTAATGACCTCGCTGCTCGCGCTCGCCGCCTGCGAGCCGAGCGCGCCCCCGGCCGCCGCGCCGACTGCGGCCGCCGCGCCGGTCGAGCCGCTCGACCCGCGCCGCGACTACCACAGCTACGCCAACACCGCCGACTTCGTGGTCGAACACGCGGTGCTCGACCTCACCGCCGACTTCGCGGCCCGCAAGCTCACCGGCACGGTCGAGCTCAGGCTGGCGCGCCAGCGCGCTGCCGCCGCCGAACTGGTGCTCGACACCCGCGACCTCGACGTCGCCAAGGTCGAGGCCGCGGCCGGCGACGGCCCTTGGAGCGCGGCCCACCACGCGCTCGGCGCGCGCGACCCGATCCTCGGCAGCCCGCTCACGATCCACCTGCCGGGCGGCGCCGACCGGGTGCGCATCAGCTACTCGAGCCGGCCCGAGGCGACCGGCCTGCAGTGGCTGGAGCCGTCGCAGACCGCGGGCGGCGCGCAGCCGTTCCTCTACACCCAGGCGCAGGCGATCCACGCCCGCTCGTTCGTGCCGCTCCAAGACACGCCGCAGGTGCGGATGACCTACCAGGCGACGATCCGCACGCCCGCGGCGCTGACCGCGGTGATGGCGGCCGAGTTCGACGCGGCCGCGCCGCGCGACGGCAGCTTCGAGTTCCGGATGCCGCAGGCGATCCCGCCCTACCTGATCGCGCTGGCGGTCGGCGACCTCGCGTTCAGGCCGATGTCGGCGCGCACCGGGATCTGGGCCGAGCCGCAGGTGCTCGAGCGCGCGGCCTGGGAGTTCGCCGACACCGAGAAGATGGTGCAGAAGGCCGAGGCCTTGTACGGGCCTTACGCCTGGGGCCGCTACGACATCCTGATGCTGCCGCCGGCCTTCCCCTGGGGCGGCATGGAGAACCCGCGGCTGACCTTCGCCAACCCGACCACGCTCGCCGGCGACCGGTCGCTGGTCGCGCTGGTCGCCCACGAGCTCGCCCATTCCTGGAGCGGCAACCTGGTGACCAACGCCACCTGGCGCGACGCCTGGCTCAACGAGGGCTTCACCACCTACTTCGAGGGTCGGATCATGGAGGCCGTCTACGGCGTCGAGCGTGCGCGCATGGAGCAGGACATCGGCCAGGCCGACCTGCGCGAGGCGCTCGGCCAGCTGAGCGACGCCGACCGCACGCTCGGCGCGCTGACCCCGGACCTGCGCGGCCGCGACCCGGACGACGGTTTCTCGCGCATCCCCTACGAGAAGGGCGCGCTGTTCCTGCGCCAGCTCGAGGCGCGCTACGGCCGCGAGCGCTTCGACGCCTTCCTCAAGGGCTGGTTCGAGGGCCACGCCTTCAGCAGCGTGAGCACGACCGACTTCCTCGCCTACCTCGAGACCGAGCTGATGGCGAAGCAGGCGGCGGCGGAGGGCGGCGAGGCGGACCAGGCGTTCGTGCGGCGCTGGCTCGAGGGCACCGACCTGCCGGCCGACGCCGAGCTGGTGCGCTCGGATGCGTTCGACAAGGTCGAGAACGCGACGCGCACCTGGCGCGGCGGCGGCCCGCTCGAGGCGCTGGCGGTGGTGGCCAAGGGCTGGACCGTGCAGGAGTGGCAGTACTTCCTCGACGGCCTGCCGCGCGACCTGCCCGCCGCCGACCTCGCGGCGCTCGACGCGCGCTTCAAGCTCACCGCCTCGCGCAACGCCGAGGTCGCGCACGGCTGGTTCAAGCTCGCGATCGCGGCCGGCTACCACGCCGCCGATCCGGCGCTCGAGGCGTACCTGGCTAGCGTCGGGCGTCGCAAGCTGATCGTGCCGCTGTACCGCGAGCTGGCGAAGACCCCGGCGGGTCTGGCGTTCGCGCAGCGCGTCTACGCCAAGGCCAAGCCGCTCTACCACACGGTGGCGCGCAGCAGCATCGAGGAGCTGTTGGCGCCCAAGCCCCAGGCCTGAGCATTCAGCGCGGCTTGCGGACCGGGTCGGCGGCGAGCGGCTCGTCCTTGAGCCGCCCTTCCTCGCGCAGCACGCGCCGCAGCACGAACTCGATCTGGCCGTTGAGCGAGCGCAGGTCGTCGTCGGCCCAGCGCTGCAGCGCGCCCAGCACCTTGGGGTCGATACGGAGCAGGAAGGCCTTGCGCGTCGGGTCGGCCATCGGGCCCGCTCAGTATAGGGTGCCGGCGTTGACCACGGGCTGGGCGCTCTGCTGCGAGCACAGCACCACCAGCAGGTTGCTGACCATCGCCGCGCGGCGCTCGTCGTCGAGGTGGACGATGTCCTTGGCCGCGAGCCGGTTGAGCGCATCCTCGACCATCCCGACCGCGCCTTCGACGATCTTCTGCCGCGCCGCGATGATCGCGCTCGCCTGCTGGCGCTGGAGCATCGCCGAGGCGATCTCCTGCGCGTAGGCGAGGTGGCTGATGCGGGCCTCCATGATCTCGACCCCGACCTTGGCCAGCCGCTGCTGCAGCTCGAGCTTGAGCTTCTCGGCCACTGCCTCGGTGTCGCCGCGCAGCGACTGCACCTGGTCGTCGACCGTGTCGTAGGGGTAATGGCTCGCGAGGTTGCGCAGCGAGGCCTCGGACTGGACGTGGACGTAGTCCTGGTAGTTGTCGACCGCGAACTGCGCATCGTAGGTGTCGAGCACGCGCCACGACACCACCGCCGCGATCTCGACCGGGTTGCCGTCCTTGTCGTTGACCTTGCTCGGCCGCCGGGTGCGGGTGCCGTCGGTGGTGAGGTCGGTGGGCACCCCCGCCGCCTGCATCAAGGCGCCGAGCGGCCCACGGACCGGCCGGGTCCCACCGCCGTGGCTGCCGGTCTCGAAGTTGTAGAGGCGCAGCGACATCAGCGTCTTGGTGTAGAACGGGTTGGCCCATTGGAAGCCGCTGTCCTTGACCGTGCCCCGGTAGGTGCCGAACAGCTGCAGCACCCGCGATTCGTTCGGGTTGACGATGAAGAAGCCGCAGCTGATCAGGATCGCGGCCGTCACCAGCACCACCGCGACCAGCAGCGCGGTGAGCATCGGTAGGCCCCCGCGGACGCCGCTGATGAACACGGCGGCGGCGCCGAGGTAGGCGGCGACGTCCAAGACGAGCCACAACCAGCCCGAACCGACCTTGACGACCTTCTCGTGCGACATGGGAGCCTCCTGGTCAGGCCGGTACCTGGAAGGGGTGCCTTGACCTGATGGCAGAATGATATCATAATGATTCCGTATCCTGCAACCCACGGCCACTGCAGCGCTACGCGGCAGCCACCGCGGGACTGGTAGGATTCGCCCTCCGCGGCACGGCTCGCCGCGGTCGGGTTCGTCGCTCGAGCCCGCCGTACCCCTCTGGAGGTTCCCCCGATGCGTCCGACCAAACTCCTCGCCCTCGCGCTCGCCCTGCTGGCGACCGCCTGGGTCAGCGCCGCGCCCTACGAGAAGGCGCCGGCCGACGTCCAGCTGTTCTTCAAGACCGCGGGCTACTCCGCGCTCACCCTCTCGCCCGACGGGCGCCACCTAGCGGCGATCGCGCCCAACAAGGACAAGGTCAACGGCGTGACGCGCCGCAACCTGGTGCTGATCGACCTCGCCGACCGCAGCAAGTCGCGATTCCTGACCAACAACAAGGACGAGGACATCGCGTTCTTCTTCTGGAAGGGCAACGACCGGATCGTGTTCCAGGTCGACTCTGACGGCAACGAGAGCTTCGGCCTGTACTCGATCGGCATCGCCGGCGGTCCGGTCAAGGTGCTGGTCGATGCCTACAAGCTGCCGTTCGGCGCCACCGCCCAGGTGATCGACCTGCTCGACGACATCTCGGCCGACCAGATCCTGATCCAGATGAACGACCGCGACCGCCGCTGGTTCGACGTCTACCGCCTCAACATCAAGAACGGTGCCCGCGACATGGTCGCGCGCAACGAGCACGAGGTCGTCGCCTGGATCCCCGACCACCAGGGCCGGGTCCGCGCCGCGGTCCACCAGAAGGGCGTGGTCAGCGAGGTCTGGTACCGCAAGGAGGAGTCCGCGCCCTGGACCTCGCTCGCGAAGTTCACCTTCCCCGAGCCGACTTGGGGCCCGATCGCCTTCGACTACGACGACAAGACCCTCTTCATCGAGACCAACATCGGTCACGACAAGTCGGCGATCTACCGCTACGACCCCGAGACCCGCACCCAGGGCGCGAAGGTCTTCTCCCACGACGTGGTAGACGCCGGCGGCCTGATGGGCTCCGACCTGCGCAAGAAGTACCTCGGCGTCGCCTACTACACCGACAAGCCGCAGCGCGAGATCTGGGACAAGGAGTTCGCCGACCTGATCGCGACGCTGCAGGGCGAGTTCCCTGACCAGCAGGTCACGATCAGCAGCATGTCCAAGGACGAGCAGCTCCTGACCCTGGTGGTGTGGAGCGACCGCGATCCGGGTAGCTACTACCTGTTCGACCGCAAGAAGATGGCGCTCGAGTTCGTCACCAAGGCCCGTCCCGACATCGACTCCAGCAAGATGTCGTCGAGCCGACCGTTCTCGTTCAAGTCGCGCGACGGCCTGACCCTGCACGGTTACGTGACCGTGCCCCAGGGCGCCAAGGGCCCGGTGCCGCTGATCGTCAACCCGCACGGCGGGCCGTGGGCGCGCGACGGCTGGGGCTTCAACCCGGAGCACCAGTTCTTCGCCGGCCGTGGCTACGCCACCATCCAGGTCAACTTCCGCGGCTCGACCGGCTACGGCCGGGACTTCCTGATGGCGAGCTACAAGAAGTGGGGCCGCGAGATGCAGGCCGACATCACCGACACGGTGAAGTGGGCGGTCGAGCAGGGCATCGCCGATCCGGACAAGGTCTGCATCTACGGCGCCTCCTACGGCGGCTACGCCACCATGGCCGGCATGACCTACACGCCCGAGCTCTACAAGTGCGGCGTGAACTACGTGGGCGTGACCGACATCGCGCTGCTGTTCACGACCATGCCCAAGAGCTGGGAGCCGACCAAGGAGGTCATGAAGATCCAGATCGGCGACCCGGACAAGGAGGCCCAGCTGCTGCGCGAGGCCTCGCCGCTGTACGCGGTCGACAAGATCCGCGCGCCGGTCTTCATCGTCCAGGGTGGCAAGGACCCGCGCGTCAACCGCAAGCACGCCGAGCACCTGCGCGACGCGATGGACGACAAGAAGAAGGCCTACGAGTGGCTGCTCAAGGAGAACGAGGGCCACGGCTTCGACAAGGAAGAGAACCGCCTCGAGCTCTACCACAAGATGGGCGAGTTCTTCTCCAAGCACCTGGCGGCGCCCACCAAGAGCGCGCCCTGACCTGGAGCCCCCGCGGCGGCCGGCCGCCGCCGCGGGGGCACCGTCCGATCCGACGCGCCACGCCCGTGGTCCGGCGTCGCAACCAGCTCTCCCGCTCCCGCGCCGTCTGGCGCGCGGCGCTCTGCGCCCTGGCGTTGCTCGCCGGCGGCGCGCAGGCCGCACCCCAACGTTCGCTGGAGCGGACCCAGGCGCTCGAGGCCGGCATCACCCGCGTCAGCTTCAGCGTCGGCACCGGCTCGCTGGTGCTGCGCCCGTCGCCCGACGCGCGCCTGCACCTGCGCGTCGAGCTGGTGGCGCGGACCCGTGGCTGGGGCGCGCTGCGCTGGACCAGCGCCCGCAGCGAGCGCCTGGTCGGATCGGCGGCGGTCGCGCTGCGGCGCGTCGAAGGCACGCTCGAGGTGGCGATGGGCTACCCGGCCGCGGCTGGCGACCTGGTCGAGGAGCGCTGGGAGGTCGACGTGCCGGAGACGCTCGCGGCGCGGGTCCGGATCAACGTCGGCGACGCCGACGTGCGCGGCCTGCCGGGCGGGGTGGACGTCGAGGTCAACGTCGGCGACCTGCGCCTATCGCTCGGACCTGGAGATGCGCGCGCTCACGCCAACGTCGGACGGCTGGTCGCGGAGGTCGACGGGGTGGCGTTCGCGCACGCCACGCTCGAGGTCAACCTGGGCGAGGTGAGCGCCGAGGTCGGCGGGACGGCGATGCCGAGCGAGCCCGTGCCGCCACCGGCGGCGCGGCTGAGCGTGGTCGGACAGGGCAGCGCCGAGTACCGCCTGAGCGCCAACGTCGGCAGCGTAAGGCTCACGGTGCGCGAGCGCTGAGCCCGCGAGGGCTCGGCGCGACGCAGCGGGCCGAGGTCGGCAGCGCGCGGGCCGTAGGCGTGGGCGCTGCCAACGCGACTTTCGATGCGGCTCACGGTGCGCGAGCGCTGAGCCCGCGAGGGCTCGGCGCGACGCAGCGGGCCGAGGTCGGCAGCGCGCGGGCCGTAGGCGTGGGCGCTGCCAACGCGACTTTCGATGCGGCTCGCGGTGCGCGAGCGCTGAGCCCGAAGGCGTCGGCGCCGGTTCAGCGCACCGTGCCGAGCGGCCCGGGCTGCGCCGCGAACCAGGCGGCGAGCGCGCGCAGTTCGGCGTCGCTCAAGTTCTTGGCCTGCGCCGCCATGATCGGGTTGCTACGCGTGCCGCTGCGGTAGTGCTCGAGCGCGACGCGCAGGTAGTCGGCGTGCTGGCCGGCGAGGATCGGGAACTCGGGCGAGGGGCTGATGCCGGCGGCGCCGTGGCAGGCAGCACAGGTCGCCGCCGCCGCCGGGGCCGAGCCCGCCGCGTGGGGCGCGGCCGGGATGCCGGGCGCCGCCGCGAGGTAGGCGGCGATGTCGGCCATGTCCTGGTCGCTGAGCGTAGCGGCTTGCGCGTGCATCGTCGGGTGGCCGCGCTCGCCGCTCCGGTAGGCCGCGAGCGCCGCGACGATGCGGGTCGCGTGCTGGCCCGCGACGCGCGGCACCTGGTAGTTGGGGAAGGCGTTGGTGTAGCTCGGGACCGCGTGGCAACCGCGGCAGGTCTCGAACTTGGCGGCGCCGGCGACTGGGTCGCCATCGGCGCTGGCGGTCAGCGCGAGGCCGAGCATCGCGAGCAGGGACAGCAACTGTCGCATCGAGGGGTCCTCCCTCCCGCGGCGCCGTGGTACGCCCCGGGGGCGGCCGCGATGGTACCCCAATCCGATGGCGTCGGAACCCGCGTAGACTTGGCGCGGTCGAACGAAGGCGGGGCCGGCCGCTCCAGGATCACCCGATGGCAGACCAGGACCAGGAGCGCGACGCCGGCTGGCGCGCGCGCCTCACGCCCGAGCAGTACCAGGTCACGCGCTGCAGCGCGACGGAACGGCCGTTCACGGGCCGCTACTGGGACGAGAAGGGTGCCGGCACCTACCGCTGCGCGTGCTGCGCGGCGGCGCTGTTCGCGAGCGAAGCCAAGTACGACTCGGGTTCGGGCTGGCCGTCGTTCTGGCAGCCGATCGCGCCGGCGGCGCTCAGCCTGCACGACGACCACGAGCTGGGCATGCAGCGCACCGAGGTCCGGTGCGCGGGCTGCGCCGCACACCTCGGCCACGTGTTCCCCGACGGTCCGCGGCCCACCGGCCTGCGCTATTGCATCAACTCGGCGTCGCTCGAGCTCGAGCGCGCCCCCGACCGACCCTGAGACGGAGCCCGACCATGCGCCTCGCCCCCTACCTGATCGCCTCGCTCACGGCCTGG
>Ga0247727_10011921_pt1 | contig 15034 bp, 3 predicted proteins | sample WisWelCaveWW1625_FD_202498 | JGI IMG/M metagenome (GOLD analysis project Ga0247727, IMG submission 202498) | Biofilm microbial communities from Wishing Well Cave, Virginia, United States - WW16-25 | ecosystem: Environmental > Aquatic > Deep subsurface > Groundwater > Cave microbial mat | place... | reverse complement strand
GCGATCGTGGTCATCGACGACGAAAATCGCGAGCTGTATGTTTTTGCGAACAGCGGCAATCATATTAATTATAAAAAGACCGGCTTGAGCAGCATCAATTTTCCATCAGGCGCCGGAACGCCGTTTATTAAAAGCTCGGGCAGCGTCGATATTAACGACGCGACGTCTTCGAAGCACAATGTCAACAGCATCACCGGCTTGGTGATACTCGCTAGTTGTGAAGTGAGCCGCTTTTATTATCATAATTATATCTCGTTGGCCAGCAGCGGGCCGGCGCCAACAATCTCTTCATTCTCTCCAACCAACGGGCCGGTGGGAACAACCGTTACGATTACCGGAAATAATTTCAGCGGCGCGACGAGCGTGAAATTTAATAACATCATCGCCGCGTTTACGGTGAATTCGAATACGCAAATTACCGCAACCGTTCCGGCGAGCGCAACCACCGGCAAAATTAGTGTGAGCAAATCGACCGGCACGGCAACAAGCGCAAGCAATTTCACCATCACAGCGCCGGCGCAATTCACGTTGACGACGAATGTAATCGGTTTGGGAAATGTGAATCCGTCCGGCGGATCATATGATGCGGGCACGATGGTGACGTTGACCGCGACGCCGGATGCGGGTTATCAATTCAGCGGTTGGAGCGGCGATCTCAGCGGCGCGATGAATCCGGCGACGATCACGATGGACGCAAATAAAAATGTGACCGCGACATTTACACCGAGCAGTGGCGGCGGGCAAATTGTTTTTGAAGAAACCAAAACCGGCGGCGCGAGCAATTCGAACACGGTGACCTCGGCGAGCCTCACCGGCGCGAGCGGCCATCTTTATTTAGCGGCGATTTCCACGAAAAATAAAGTTGCGGTGACGAGTGTTTCCGGTTTGGGTTTGAATTGGACGCTGGTGCGCGCGCAATGCGCCGGCCGCAATCAAACCGGCGTTGAAGTTTGGATGGCGCAAGGCGTTCCGAGCGGCAGCGGCGCAGTTACAGCAACATTAGCTTCGGCGCCGAGCAACGCGGTGATTGCGGTGTCGAGATATTCCGGCGTTGAGGCGGCGAATCCAATTGGCAATATCATTTCCGGAAATACGAAAGGCGTGAGCGGCGCGTGTTCCGGCGGCACGGATAATAATTCTTATTCATTCAATCTCGCCACGACCGCGAATGGCGCGATGGTTTTTGGCGCGGCGGCGATGCGCAACAAAACTCATGCGCCCGGCGCCGGTTATACGGAACGCGCCGAAATCAAACAAGGCAGCTCTTCTCATGCTTCGGTTGCAGTGCAGGATCAGAGTATCGCAGTGGCAGGAAATGTGACGTTGAATGGCTCGTTCAGCAGCAGCGTCGATTGGGCCGTGGTTGGAATCGAAATCAAACCGTCGTCGAGCGGCGGCGCGCAGTACACGCTCACCACGAATGTCGTTGGTTCTGGAAATGTGAATCCATCGAGCGGCAGTTTTGATGAAGGCGCGATGGTAACGTTGACTGCGACGCCGGACGCGGGTTTTCAATTCAGCAGTTGGAGCGGTGATTTGAGCGGCTCGGATAATCCGGCGACGATCACGATGGATGCAAATAAAAATGTCACGGCGACGTTTACGCCATCATCATTACCCCAATACACGTTGACGACAAATGTAGTCGGTTCGGGAAGTGTGAATCCATCGAGCGGCACTTACGATGATGGCACGATGGTCACATTGACTGCAACACCGGACGCCGGTTTTCAATTCAGCGGTTGGAGCGGCGATCTCACCGGTTCTGTGAATCCGACGACGATCACGATGAACGCGAATAAAAATGTTACCGCGACGTTTGCGCCGAGCGGTGGCAGCGGACAAGTTGTTTTTGAAGAAATCGCGACCGGCGGCTCGAACAGCTCGACGACGGTAACAACCTCGACGAGTGTTGCCGGCGTGAATGGTAATTTATATCTCGCGGCGATTGCGAAGAAATCAAATGTCGCCGTGACCAGCGTATCCGGCCTCGGTTTGAATTGGACGCTGGTGAAAGCGCAATGCGCGGGCCGCAATCAAACCGGCGTGGAAATTTGGATGGCGCAAGGCGCGCCGAGCAGCAGCGATGTGGTTACGGCAACATTGGCTTCAGCGCCGGGCAACGCGGTGATTGCAGTGTCGAGATACTCGGGCGTCGAGGCGGCGAATCCGATTGGCAATATTATTTCGGGCAATACGCTGGGTGTGAATGGCACATGTTCCGGCGGTACGGATAATAGTTCTTATTCATTTAATTTGACCACAACGATGAATGGCGCGATGGTTTATGGCGCGGCGGCAATGCGTGATAAGACTCACACGCCAGGCGCGAGTTATTTAGAGCGCGCCGATTTCTCGCAAGGTTCTTCGACCGGCAGCAAAGCCTCTGTCGCTTTGCAAGATCAAAGTTTTGCTTCTGCTGCAACCGTGACGATTAATGGCACGTTTAGCGCCAGTGTTGATTGGGCCGTTGTCGCAGTGGAAATTAAGCCGCAGATTTCTGTAAGCAAACGCGACGATATCACTGCAAATGAAAACACTGCGCCGCCATCAGCTTTTCAGCTCGAGCCGAATTATCCGAATCCATTTAACCCGAGCACGGTGATTAATTTCTCGCTGCCGGAAGCGAGTCGAGTGACGGTGAATATTTACACCGAAACCGGCCAGCTTGTTCGCCGGCTCGTTGATAACGAGATGGCGGCCGGGCGGCATTCGGCGCATTGGAACGGCCGCAATCATTCCGGCAAAATTTCGGCGGCGGGTATGTATTTGTATCAAATCATCGCGCGCGGCGGCGACGGCAATTTGATTTTCACGCAAACGCGGCGCATGACGTTGTTGAAATAAGTCCGAGGTTGCAAGTCCGAAGTCCGAGGTCAATTGGCCTAATTTGAAATGATTGGCGCTGGTAACTGGCTACTAAAACGAGCAACCAGCAACAAGCAACCAGCAACAAGCAACCAGCAACAAGCAACCAGCATCAAGGAACCAGATCAAAGGAGTCGTATGAAGACAAATTTATTTGTTACGGCGGCTATAAGCGCGCTGAGTGTCACGACACCTATATGCCTCCAAACCCACGATTTGCCGGCGCAACGTCGCCAAACTGCTTCACCTCAGGGCGTCATGAAAAATGAAAATTCCTCGGGAGTGCAAGAAGCCTGGGTCAGGCGCGTGGCTTATTTTCAAGATTTGTCTGATGAAGCAACCGATATGGTTGTCGATCAAACCGGCGCTGTGTATGTGACGGGTATCGTAACCGATTCTAAAAAAGATTATAACTACGGCACGGCCAAATATGATCATAACGGCAATCTCGTTTGGGGACCCGTTGTCGAAAATGGCTATCAAGCTTTTAATGATGAAGCCGCTGCCATCGCTCTTGATGCGGCTCATGTTTATGTCACCGGCAAGATGACCGGTTCGAATGGCGACTACAACTATGGCACGATCAAATACAATCGCAGCAGTGGCAGCAAAGTTTGGAGCCGGCAGGAAAACGGCGACGCCGCTAATCCGGACGAGGCCGTGGCCATCGCCGTCGATGCGCAGAGCAATGTTTATGTTGCCGGCAATAGTTTTCGCGAGTCGGCGGATTGGAGCTACAAGCTGATTAAGTACGACCGTGACGGCAATCTTCAATGGGCGGCGCTTGCGGATGCGAATGAGAGCAACGCCCATCCGGACAAAATCGTCGCGATGGCGGTTGGCGCAACCGGCAATGTTTTTGTGACTGGAATTGGATATAACGACGATGTTGCGCTCGATGATTATATGACGATTAAATATGATGGCAGCAATGGCCGGGTCATTTGGAAAAAATTTTATCACGGCGAGGCTGAAGACCAACCGGTGGCGTTGGCGCTTAATGGTTTGGGACAGGTTTATGTCACCGGCCGAAGCAAAAATTCATTTGGCGATTGGGATTATGTCACCATTAAATACGATGCGGCCAATGGCGCGGCGTTGAAAACTGTTCGGCATAATGCCGGAGAAAATGACGTGCCGAAAGCCCTTGCCGTTGATAAGTTGGGAAACGTCTTTGTCACCGGCGGGAGCCAGCATTCCATCAACAGCTACGATTATCTCACGATTAAATACAATGCCAACCTCGATACGACTTGGACTCGCCGCTATAATGATTCCCGTTCAAATGATTATGATTTGGCAAATGACCTGACTTTGGATTTAGAAGGCAATGTTTATCTGACGGGCTTGAGTTACCACAGCCAAACCGGGTATGATTGTGCCACCGTCAAATACAATTCTGAAGGTGTAGAAAATTGGGTTATTCGGTATGAAGGACCGGGCGATGATATTCCCAACGCCATCGCCATTGATAAAGAAGGCGAAGTTTATGTCACCGGATATAGCGAAAAAGCGCTGGGCGCCGACAAGGATTATCTTACCATCAAATATGCGCAAGCTTCTCCCAACCGCGTCGAGCAATCTGAAAGCGAACCAGCGGATAAATATTCATTAGCCCCGAATTATCCCAATCCCTTTAATCCCGCCACCAAAATTGTTTTTGCGCTGCCGCAAGCCGATGACGTGAAGTTGAGCATTTACTCCGCCACCGGCCAATTGGTGCGCACGCTGGTCGATAGCAAAATGAACGCCGGCCGCCATGAAATCTCGTGGAATGGCCAGGATCAATTCGGGCAAGTAGTCGCCAACGGCGTGTATTGGTATCAACTGATCGTCACCGGCACAAACGGAAAAGCAACCTTCCGCGAGACGAAAAGCATGACGCTGTTAAAATAGGGCGTAATGCGCAACACGAAAAATGAAAACATAAAAACGTAAAACGTGAGGACGTAAAACCTGAAAATGAGATTGGTGTTAGGCGTTACGTTTTACGATTTACCGAATGCGAAGCCCCAAAAATCTGGAGAGCGCCATGAATTTTTTTAAAAAATCAGCAATGATGCCGGCAATGGCAATATTTTTTTCCTGTTTATTGATTTTGCCTCGATCCGCGCAGGCTCAAAACTCGACGCTCATTTTTTCGGTGACCGGAGATATTCCCTACAGCTCCAGCGAGGATGCGGAGATGCAGGAGCAAATCGCCGATCACAATCTCTACAGCCCCTCCGAGTTTCTGGTTCATATCGGCGACATCAAAGCCGGCAGCGGAAGCTGCTCGCAATCGATTTATACCAAAGTGGCGGGTTATCTGCTGGTGTCGGAGCTGCCCGTCTTTATCACGCCCGGCGATAATGAATGGATCGACTGTTCTAATCCCAGCCAGGCCTGGTCTTATTGGGCCGGCACTTTCCTGAATTTTGAGCAGAATTTTTGCGGCGCGCCGGCGGCGCAGCATCAATCCGTCCGGCCGGAAAATTTTGCCTGGACCCAGAATGGCGTTCTGCTCATCGGCATCAACATGCCGGGCGGTTCGGAAGGCAGCGGGAAAACACAAAGGTTGGAAGACAATGCCGATTGGGTGACGCAACAATTTAACGCTTACGGTTCGCAGGTGCGGGCGGCCGTTATCTTTGCGCATGATTTGAATGAATCGCGCGATGCAATTTTTTTCGATCAATTCGGACCGGTAGCTGATAGCTTCGGCAAACCGATTTTGTATATTCATGGCAGCGGCCATTCCTGGATACAAGATTTCCCTCTGCCGCAAGAGAATGTTATGCGCGTGCAAGTGGATAACGGCGGCGCGGCGTTGCCGGTGCAAGTTACCGTCACGACGAGCAATCCAGCGGCTTTTGTGTTTGATCGTAACCCCTGGGATTCTAACAGCGACCCGATCGACAGACCTCCATGTGGCCAAACCGCGCCAAACATTACCGTCAATCCGTCGTCGCATAATTATGGCGACGTCGCCGTTGGCAGCAGCAGCTCGCAAACGTTCGTCGTGTTCAACGACGGCAATGTCGATCTTGTGGTGACCAGCACAACGTTAACCAGCGGCGATGCCAATCAATTCAGCATCAGCAGCGGCGGCGGTTCATTTACGCTGTCGCCCGGGCAAACGCGGAATGTCATCGTTGATTTTAATCCCAATTCCACCGGCTCAAAAAATACGACATTACGTTTCGTGAGCAACGATCCGGACGACGGCACGAAGGACATTAGTTTGACCGGCGCCGGCGTCTCGACCACGACGCAGTTTACGCTGACGGTAAATTCGGCGGGCGCCGGCAGTGTCGATTTGAATCCCATCGGCGGCACGTATGATGAGGGCACGGTCGTGACATTAACGGCGCTGCCGGCGGCGGGTTGGATTTTTAGCAACTGGAGCGGCGATTTGACTGGCTCGAACAATCCAGCAACGATCACGATGGACGCCAACAAAAACGTCACGGCGGTTTTTACGACGGCCGGCTCGGGCGGTCCGATTGCGTATGAAGAAACGCAGACCGGCGGGTCGGTAAGCTCGAACACCGTGACGACGACCGCGAATCTCACGGCGGCCAGCGGCCATCTTTATCTCGCCGCTATTTCATTCAAGCCCAAAGTTGTGGTGAGCTTGGTTTCCGGCCTCGGGTTGAATTGGACGCCGGTGAAAGCGCAATGCGCCGGGCGCAACCAAACCGGTGTTGAATTGTGGATGGCGATTGGCGCGCCAAGCGGCAACGGCAACGTGACCGCCAATTTTGCGACGACGCCGAGCAGCGCGGTCATTGCCGTGTCGAGATATTCCGGCGCGGCGGCGGTGAGTCCGCTGGGCAATATGATTTCCGGCAACACCAATGGCGCGAATGGCGCGTGCTCCGGCGGCTCTGACAACAATGCTTATTCATTTAATCTGGCGACGACGATGAACGGCTCGCTGATTTATTGCGCGGCAGCGATGCGGAGCCGGACGCATACACCGGGCGCCGGATACACGGAGCGGGTTGAATTTCTGAACAACGTCTCCAGCCCTTCTTCAATCGCGGTGCAAGATCAAGACGTCGCTTCGGCTTCAACCGTCGTGGTCAATGGCTCGTTCAACGGCAGTGTTGATTGGGCCATGGCCGCGGTGGAAATCAAACCATCGACGGGCAGCGGCACGCAATATACATTAACGACGAATGTCGTTGGTTCCGGCAGCGTGGCTTTGAATCCGGCGGGCGGAACTTACGATGCGGGTACGATTGTCACATTAACCGCAACTGCAGCGGCCGGTTTTCAATTCAGCGGTTGGAGCGGCGATTTGAGCGGCGCGGCGAGTCCAACGACGATCACGATGGACGCAAATAAAAATGTGACGGCGACATTTACCGCAGTGCCGACATACACATTGACAGTGAATACAAGCGGTTCCGGCAGCGTGGCGTTGAATCCACCGGGCGGAATATATGACGCCGGCACCGTGGTCACATTAACCGCAACTGCAGCGGCGGGTTTTCAATTCACAGGTTGGAGCGGCGATTTGAGCGGCGCGACGAATCCAACCACGATTACGATGGATGCAAATAAAAATGTCACCGCGACATTGACCGCAATACCGACCTTCACTTTGACGGTGAATACAACCGGTTCCGGCAGCGTGGCATTGAATCCAGCGGGCGGAACATATGACGCCGGCACGATTGTCACATTAACCGCGACAGCAGCGGCCGGTTTTCAATTCAGCGGTTGGAGCGGCGATTTGACCGGCGCGGCGAATCCAACGACGATCGCGATGGAGGCAAATAAAAATGTGACGGCGACATTTACCGCAGTGCCGACCTACACTTTGACGGTGAATACAACCGGTTCCGGCAGCGTGGCGTTGAATCCACCCGGCGGAACGTATGATGCGGGCACGGTGGTCACATTAACCGCAACAGCGGCGGCCGGTTTTCAATTCACCGGTTGGAGCGGCGATTTGAGCGGCGCGGCGAATCCAACGACGATCACGATGGACGCGAATAAAAATGTGACGGCGACATTTACCGCAGTGCCAACTTACACATTGACGACGAATGTCGTCGGTTCCGGCAGCGTGGCGTTGAATCCACCGGGCGGAACTTATAATGCAGGCACAGTGGTCACATTAACTGCAACGCCGGATGTCGGTTTTCAATTCAGCAGTTGGAGCGGTGATTTGACCGGCGCGACGAATCCCACGACGATTACGATGGATGCAAATAAAAATGTGACGGCGACATTTACTGCAATACCAACATATACTTTGACGGTGAATACAGTTGGTTCCGGCAGCGTCGTGTTGAATCCAGCGGGCGGAACATATGATGCCGGCACGGTGGTCACATTAACCGCGACGGCGGATGCCGGTTTTCAATTCAGCAATTGGAGCGGCGATTTGAATGGCGCGACGAATCCGGCGACAATCACGATGGACGCGAATAAAAATGTCACCGCCACATTTACGGTGATGAGTGGCCAAGTCGTTCACGAAGAAACCAAAACGGGTGGTTCAACCGCTTTGAACACCGTGACGACTTCGACGAATCTCACCGCGGTCAATGGCCATCTTTATCTTGCCGCCATTTCATTCAAGCCGAAACTCGTGGTGAACTCGGTATCAGGCCTCGGATTGACTTGGACGCTGGTGAAAGCGCAATGCGCCGGCCGCAGCCAGACGGGCATCGAGATTTGGATGGCGCAAGGAACGCCGAGCGGCGACGGCACGGTGACGGCGACGTTTGCTTCTGTTGCAAAGACCGCTGTGATCGCAGTGTCAAGATACTCCGGCGCGAATGCCGTGAATCCGCTGGGCAATCTCATTTCCGGGAACACGACCGGCGCGAATGGCGCATGTTCGGGCGGCTCGGATAATGCTTCGTATTCTTTTAACTTGACCACAACCGTTAACGGCGCGGTGATTTATAGCGTCGCGGGCATGCGCAACCGGCTTCATACTCCCGGAGCGGGTTATACCGAACGCGCTGAGTTTATGCAAGGCAGCGGCGGCGACGCTTCTTCCGTGGCCGTGCAAGATCAAGCCGTCGCTTCACTTGCAACAGTTGTTGCCAATGGATCATTCAGCGGCAGTGTTGACTGGGCAGTTGTTGCTATAGAAATCAAGCCATAACGAATGCCGCAATTGAAAAACTTTTTTTGGGTAAATGTAATATGCGCCTCATCGCAAACTTTGCAATCAAAAGGTGCCGCCAAATCATGAAAAGAAAAGCTCATCATTTCATGGCGTTTTTGTTCATTGGGATTTTGGCAGCGAGCTTATGTAACACCGCAATCGTTCACGCTCGGCCCGGCGGTGTTTATAATTCTGGCATGGTAGTGCAATTGACGGCGCAGCCCGCAGCCGGTTTTACATTTAACGGTTGGAGCGGCGATCTGAGCGGTTCGGACAATCCCGCCGGCATTGCGATGAACGCGAGTAAAACCGTTCTCGCGAAATTTACGCCGACGAGTTCCGGCAATCAGGTGGTGCTTGAAGAAATTCAAACCGGCGCCTCCTCGAATGAGGCGGCGGTGACGACTTCTGCGAATCTGATCGGCGTGCAGGATCATCTCTACCTCGCCGCCATTTCAACCAAGTCGAGATTGTATCTTGATGGTGTAACCGGGCTGGGGCTGAACTGGACTTTGTTGAAGTATCAATGTTCCGGGCGCGGCACCACCATGGTGGAGTTGTGGATGGCGCAGGGCATGCCGAGCAGCAATGGCCCGGTAACCGCAATTCTTCCCACGCCTACATACAACGCGGTTATCGTCGTGTCGCGATACTCCGGCGCCAGTAATGACCCGATTGGCAGCCTGATTGGAGGCAGCACCAATGGAGAAGATGCCGCGTGTGTTCTCGGCGTGGATGGCAGCTCCTATTCGTTTTATATAAACACGACGGGGAATGACGCCATTGTTTACGGGGCGGCGGCGATGCGTGACAAAACCCATACGCCGGGAGCCGGCTATACGGAACGCGTTGAAGTCTCACAGGGTGTTCCCGGCAGCAAAGCCGCGATTGCCGTGCAAGATCGAAAGGTCGTTTCGGCTGGAACGGCCAACGTCAACGGCGCATTTAACGGCGGAGTAGACTGGGCCGTGGTCGCCGTGGAAATCAAACCGAACGCGAGCATGAGCAAACGCGGTGCAACCGCTGCCAGCGAGACCTTTATTCCTTCCACATTCCAGCTTGAAGCGAATTATCCCAATCCTTTCAATCCGGAAACAGTCATCAGTTTTCAGTTGCCGGTAAGCAGTGAAGTGAAGTTGGCGATTTACTCAATCACCGGCCAGCTCGTGCGCACGCTCGTTGACGGCGAGATGGCGGTTGGACGGCATTCGTTGCATTGGGACGGCCGCAATGAATTGGGCCGCGTCGTCGTCGCCGGAATGTATTTGTATAAAATCGTGGTGGAGAGCGAAAACGGCAATCATCTCTTCACGCAAACTCGACGCATAACGTTGTTAAAATAATAGTGTTCAGTAATCAGTATTTCAGTAAACCGTCCCCTTACTGATTACTGTTCACTGATTACTTCATCTCATTTACTATCCTTACGGGGAGATGTGACATGTATTTTACTAAAAACAAATCGAAGAAGAGCATTGGTCAAGTGAGGGCGAGTGCATTTATTTTCGTTTTGGTTCTGGCTGCGGCTTTCGGGAGCATATCAGCGCAGAATGCCTGGAGCCAGATCGTTCATGAAGAAACGCAAACCGGCAGCGCCTCCAGCTCGACGACGGCAACGACTTCGGCGAGCCTCACCGGGGTTAATGGTCAACTCTATCTCGCGGCGATTTCAACGCAGCCGCGAATAACGGTGCAGTCTGTTTCCGGCCTCGGCTTGAGCTGGACGTTGGTAAAATCCAAATGCGCCGGACGCAATACCACCGGCATCGAAGTGTGGATGGCGCAGGGCACGCCAGGCGGCAATGGCGCGGTTACGGCTGCATTTGCCAGCGCGCCAACGACCGCTGTGATTGCCGTGTCGCGGTATCACGGCGTGGCGGCATCAAATCCAATCGGCAACGTGATAGCGGGCAACACGAATGGATTGAATGCAAACGGCGCTTGTTCCGGCGGCGTCGATGGGAGTTCATACTCGTTCAATCTCACCACGACCGTGAATGGCGCGGTCGTTTACAGTGCGATCGCGATCAAAGGCCAGGCGCATACCTCGGGCGGAGGCTATACGGAACGCGCTGAAATTCACCAAACGAATGGGAGCGGCGTCGCGGTGGAGGACAAGATCGCGTCAGCAGGAATAGTACCGATAAATGGCACATTGGACAATGTTGTCGACTGGGCGTTAGCGGCGGTGGAAATCAAACCGGCGAGTCCAACAACTGGACCGATTGTCCACGAAGAGACGCGAACGGGCAGCTCTTCCAGCTCAACGAAGGTGATGGCCTCCGGTCTCACTCGCGTTAATTATCAGCTTTATCTCGCGGCGATTTCAACCCGGCCGCGAGTGACCGTGCAATCCGTATCCGGTCTGGGCTTGAATTGGACTTTGGTGAAATCGAAATGCGCCGGACGCAACACCACCGCCATCGAAGTGTGGATGGCGCAGGGGCAGGTGTCGTCCAGCAGCAATGATACGATAACGTGCACGTTAGCCGGCGCGGCGAACACGGCGGTCATGGCGGTGTCGCGATATTCCGGCATTGCAGTGTCAAATCCGCCTGGCAACGTCATCGCCGGCAACTCGAATGGTTTGAATGCGGCCGGCGCTTGCTCCGGCGGCGTCGATGGAAATTCATACTCGTTCAATCTTGCCACGACCGTGAATGGTGCCGTGGTTTATAGCGCCGTCGCGATCAAAGATCGGCTGCATACGCCCGGGCCGGGATACATGGAGCGGGCTGAAATTCAGCAGCCGAGCGGCGCCAATACGAGCGGCGTCGTGACGGCGGACAAACGTGTCGCCTCGACTGCAACGACAATCGTCGACGGCTCATTCAGCGGCGCGATTGATTGGGCGTTGGCGGCTTTGGAGATTAAGCCGCACACCGGGCCGGCGCAATATTCGCTAACCTTGACGCAACACGGTCCGGGCAATGTCACGCTGGATCCACCCGGCGGCCTCTACAACGCGGGCACGGTTGTCACTTTGACCGCGACGCCGGCGCCGGGATTTCAGTTTACCGGCTGGAGCGGCGCGGTGAACTCTTCGGGCAATCCACTGATGATGTCCATCGTCAACCACACGAATATCAGCGCCACATTCGTTCCGCTGCCGCAATATACGCTGGCCATGAATAAAGTTGGTCCCGGAAATGTGATGCGCAATCCAGATAGCAGCGGAACTTATGCCGCCGGCACCATCGTCACCTTGACCGCGATTCCAGATTCCGGATTTAAATTCAGCGGTTGGAGCGGTGATTTAACCGGTTCGGCCAATCCCGCAACCATCACGATGAATGGCAATAAAAATGTGACGGCAACTTTTACGGTGTTGCCGCCGCCGCAATTTACCTTGTCGGTCAACACCATTGGTTCAGGCAGTGTGACCCTCAATCCGCCTGGCGGAAATTATAACGCCGGCAAAGTGGTGACGTTGACTGCAACATCGGCGACCGGGTTTCTGTTCACAGGTTGGAACGGTGATTTAACCGGCTCGACCAATCCGGCGACGATAACGATGAATGGCAATAAAACTGTCACCGCCACCTTTACGGAGAGTGCGCCGAGCAGCGGCTTCATTGTCCATGAAGAAACCAACTTCGGCAGCGCTTCGGGTTCGACGACGGTGGCAACGGCTGCGAGTCTCAACGGTGTGAATGAGCATCTTTATCTCGCGGCAATTTCAATGCGGCCGAAAACGGCGGTGCAATCGGTATCCGGTCTCGGGTTGAATTGGATTTTGGTTAAAGCCAGGTGTGCCGGAAGAAATACGACGGGCATCGAAGTGTGGAGGGCGCAGGGCACGCCGAGCAGCAATGGCGCGGTGACCGCAACGTTTGCCGGCGCGCCGAGCACGGCCGTCATCGCGGTATCCCGTTATTCCGGCGTCGCGCTGGCGAATCCGATTAACAATGCGCTGGCCGCCAATACCAACGGCGCCGGCGGCGCTTGTTCCGGCGGCGTGGATAGCAGCTCGTATTCATTCAACATAAACACGACGGCGATTGGCTCATTCATCTATAGCGCCGTTGCGATGAAAGCGAGAACTCATACCCCGGGGCCGGGTTATATCGAGCGCGCCGAAGTGCAACAACAGAGCGGCGCGAATACCAGCGGTGTTGCCGTGCAGGACAAACGTGTTGCTTCGCCCGCCAACGTCATCGTAAACGGTTCATTCAACGACGTGGTCGATTGGGCTTTTGTGAATTTGGAAATCAAGCCGCTGCAATATACGCTCACCGTAAATAAAATCGGCGTCGGCGCGGTCGCGATCGATCCGGCGGACGAAATTTATAAGAGGGGCACGGTCGTGACGTTGACCGCGACCGCTTATGCCGATTCCGGATATCAGTTTTCCGGTTGGAGCGGTGATTTGAGCGGCTCGGCCAGTCCTGTGACCATCACGATGGACGGCAACAAAAATGTTACGGCAACGTTTACGCCGTTTCAATATACGCTGGCGGTGAATACCATCGGTTCGGGAATGGTGACGCTCAATCCCGCCGGCGGCATTTATGATCACGGCACGGTGGTGACGTTGACGGCAACGGCCAATTCCGGATTTCAATTTGACAACTGGAGCGGCGCGTTGAGCGGCCTGGCCAATCCCCAAACCGTCACGATGAACGGCAATAAAAACGTCACGGCGGCGTTTGGATCAACCGCGCCCCACAATCAAATTCTCCATCAGGAAACGCAAACCGGCAGTTCTTCCGGCGCGGCGACGGTGGCGACGTCGACGAGCGTCATTGCCGTTAAGAATCATCTTTATCTCGCAGCAATTTCAACGCGCTCATTGCAACAAGTCACCGGCGTATCCGGGCTTGGGTTGAGCTGGAAGTTGGTGCAGCTGCAATGTTCGGCCCGCAATTTAACCGGCGTGGAAGTGTGGATGGCGCTGGGCACGCCGAGCGGCAACGGCGTGGTGACCGCCACACTTGCCGGCGCTGCCGAAAATGCCGTCATTGCGGTGTCGCGATATTCCGGCGCCAATACGGCCGATCCGCTTGGCAACATGATCACCGGCAATTCCAACGGCCTCAACGGCGCTTGTTCCGGCGGCACGGATGCTATCTCCTATTCGTTTAATTTGACCACCTCGAGAAACGGAAGCATGGTTTATGGCGCCGTTGCGCTGCGGTCCGGAAATTATACGCCGGGCGCAGGCTATACGGAACGCGCCGATCTCACACAGGGCAACGGCGGCAACTCTGCCGCGGTGGCGGTGCAAGATAAAAACGCCGCTTCGGCTTCAACGGTAGCGGTGAATGGCTCATTTCATGACGACCGCGACTACGCCGTTGTGGCCGTGGAAATTCAGCCGCCGCTCACGCTAACGGTAAATTATCTCGGCGCCGGCAGCGTGACACTGAATCCGCCCGGCGGTGTTTATAACCCCGGCACGGTGGTGCAATTGACGGCGCAGCCAGCCGCAGGTTTTGAGTTCAGTGATTGGGACGGCGATTTGAGCGGCTCAACCAACCCCAAAAACCTCACGATGAATGCGAGCAAAACCGTTTTGGCGAAATTTACGCCGATCGGCTCCGGCAATCAGGTTGTGCTCGAAGAAGTCCAAACCGGCGCTTCCTCAGATGAGGGAACCGTGACGACCTCTGCGAACCTCATCGGCGTGAAGGATCAGCTTTACCTCGCCGCCATTTCCACCAAATCGAGACTGCATTTGACTGGCGTCACCGGACTTGGGCTGAATTGGGCGTTGTTGAAATATCAATGTTCCGGAGGCGGTACGACGATGGTGGAGTTATGGATGGCGCGCGGCACGCCCACCAGCAATGGCCCGGTCACTGCCATTCTATCGGACCCGACTTATAATTCCGTTCTCATCGTAGCGCGGTATTCCGGCGTGAGCAGTGACCCAATTGACAACGTGATTGGAGGCAACAGCAATGGAATGGATGGGGCGTGCACGCTCGGCACGAACACGAGTTCCTATTCATTTTCGATGGGCACAAGCGTGAGCGATGCCGTCATTTTCGCGGCGGCGGCAATGCGAAACAAAACTCATAATCCGGGTTCGGGTTATACGGAACGCGC
>Ga0247727_10011920_pt1 | contig 15034 bp, 17 predicted proteins | sample WisWelCaveWW1625_FD_202498 | JGI IMG/M metagenome (GOLD analysis project Ga0247727, IMG submission 202498) | Biofilm microbial communities from Wishing Well Cave, Virginia, United States - WW16-25 | ecosystem: Environmental > Aquatic > Deep subsurface > Groundwater > Cave microbial mat | place... | reverse complement strand
GCGACCGAAGGAGTTTATTGATGGCCCGATTCGCAAAGACGACGCCACGCTGGAAGTATGTCCTCATTTATACCGTTCTCATCGTCGTCACCGTGATCACGGTATTTCCGATCTTGCTCGTCTTCGGCATTTCCCTGCGCCCCGGCAATATGTTGTGGACGACCGACCTCAACCCGATTCCGGCGAACGCCACTTTTGACGCGTATCGCACGATATTTTATGAGAAGCCCTTTTTTCGCTGGTTATTGAACAGCAGCCTCGTCTCGTTCATGGTGACGGTGGTTGGCGTCGCGCTCGCCAGCACGGCCGGTTATGCCTTCTCGCGCTACAAATTTGTCGGACGCGACGCCGGCATGATCGCGCTGATCGCCACGCAAATGTTTCCCGTCACCATGTTGTTGCTCCCGCTGTTTCTGATGCTCATCAAGCTGAAGGTTTACGACACCTTTCTCGGCCTCGTGATTGCGTATTCGGCTACAGCCCTGCCGTTTTGTATCTGGCAGATGAAAGGCTATTACGACACGATTCCTTATAGTCTCGAAGAAGCAGCTTCGATTGACGGTTGCAGCAAGTTTAAAATTTTTTATCAAATCGTATTGCCGCTGGCCGCTCCGGCGCTCGTGATCACGGCGCTGTTCAGTTTCATGTCCGCGTGGAGCGAGTATCTGGTCGCCGCGGTGATTATTATCGACAAACGGCTCTACACGCTGCCGCTCGGTCTCAAACAGTTTCAATCGAATTTTGATACCGAGTGGGGATTATACGCCGCCGGCGCCGTTATCGTCTGTATTCCAGTGGTGGCGCTGTTTCTTTTTCTCAGTCGCTGGCTGATTTCGGGATTGACGCTCGGCAGCGTCAAGGGATGATGGCGCATGGCGACCTCGCCGCGATGGTCTCTGCTCGTTTTTAGTGTCATGCTGCTGGCGCTCACGCTGATGCTGATGTTCGATGAGGTGATATTTTACCTGCTCTTTGAACGCCTGCTGGGATGGAAATTAAGTTGGCCTATTAAAATCGCCGCCGGCGCTATTTTTACATTATTCAATTTCGCGTTGGCTTTGCTGATTATGAAAGCATTAAATCGCCAGCCGCTAACCGGCGCGGAAGGCATGATTGGCGGGCAAGGCATTGTTGCGAGCGTGGCTGCGCACGATTACCGCGTGAAAATACGCGGCGAGCTTTGGCGCGCCCAATCGTTAGAACGGTTGGAAGCCGGAGAAAAAATTGTCGTCCGCAAAGTGAATGGTTTAACGCTGGAAGTCGCGCGTCTGGATAGATAAACGGACGGAGGAAAAAACATGATTTTCTTAGAGTATGTTTTCTGGATACTCTTTATCGGTTATTGCTACTTTGTGGCGATTCGCTTGAAATGGCTTTTTGAAAAAGTCGCCGGCCATCCTTTCTGGCAGAAAGCGAAGGCCAAGGCTTATCATATTGCCGCGGGTGTTTTGTTGTTTATCGGCGTGGGCGGGCTGGCGCTGAAATTTCACGTGAGTTTTTTATTGCTGCTCCTGCTCGCCGAATACTGGCTCATTGCCGCTCCGGCGGTGAAAGTGAATGAGCGCGGCATCATGACTAACGCTTTTCTCGCGCGCTGGCCCGATGTTTTGCAGGCCCGGCGCCATCAAGCCACCGGCGAGATTACTATTTTAACCAAACACGCGTGGCAGCGGATACGCTTGCAGGTGCCGGAAGATAAAGCCGCCGCTTTTCGCAAAATGCTCGCCGCCAAGGGTTTGCAGATTGTCGAGGAAAAAGTCGAGAAGTCCGAAGTCCAAAGTCCTGCAACTGACGGTGAAAATAAATCAAGCCAACCGCCGGAAAACCTTGTCCTAGGGAATCTCGCGTAAGCGAACTGCCATGCCCGATATTTTTCACGAACTCGTTTTTCATCTCGTCTTTGCGACGAAGGAGCACGCCCCCGTCATCACCGCGCCGATTCAGCGTCTGTTATTCAACCATCTCCGGCAAGTCTGCGCCGAGCTGCGCAGCGAGCTGCATGAAATCGGCGGCACCGAAGATCACATACATCTTCTCCTAAGTCTGCTGCCGTCGCATCGAATTGACATCGTCGCCGATACGCTAAAAACTTCCGCTGCGGAAATGATCAACAAATTGTCGCTCAATACAACGCTGGAGTGGGAAGAAGGTTACGGCGTGCTCTCGTTGCGGAATAAGGATATCGAAGTTGTTTCCGAGTATCTTCGCACGCAAAAAGAGCGCCATCAAAAAGGCGATGTGATCGGCAAAATGGAGCGGACAAAACCGTAAAACGTAAAGCTTAAAACATGATGCGTAAGATTGCGTTTTATGTTTTACGAATTACGTGCAAAAATTCCCGCCTTTATACACAACTCCTTCTTATTGAACGATAGCGCGAATACGTTTGTCTATTCTTTAATTGTTGCCCAGGCGCTACGGCAGTTAACCTCGTCAGCGTATTTCCAATATGCCACGAAAGCCGTGTACCACTTCAATGAAATCAAATGGAAATTCAACACGCCGAACCGAATTCGCAGCTCGCCGGCGATGGCTGGCAAGATCATCTTTTTCGGCGACATGGCCGGTTATTTTTATGCCGTCGATAGCGAAACCAGCGTGCGAAAATGGCGCTTCGCCACCGAAGGCATCAAATTCAATCCGGCGGAGTTTGGATATGATCGCTGCGCGATTGTTTCTTCCGCCGCGATCAGCGGCGATCTCGTCACGTTTGGCGGACGCGATGGTTTTCTGTATGCGCTCGATCGCCAAACCGGCGAAGAGAAATGGCGGCGCGATTACGAAATTTCTTGGGTGATTTCGACGCCGGCGATTTTTAATGGCCTGTTGTTTACCGGCACGTCGGATGGCCGTTTCGCGCATGCGCTGGATTTGAGCACGGGAAAAGAAAAGTGGCGATTTAGCGCGACCGAAACCGTGTGGTCGTCGCCGGCGCTTGCTGATTCACTTGTTTATTTTGGCGATGGCGGCGGCAACTTCTTCGCGGTCGATAGCCGCACCGGCGCGGAGAAATGGCGCTTTAAAACCAAAGACCGGATTTTCTCTTCGCCGGTCGTTGCGGAGGGCGTGGTTTATATCGGTAGCGATGATGGCTATCTCTATGCGTTGACCGGCACCGACTCTGAAGCGTCCCATGCTCCACAAACTCGACGCGCCGTCTTTTGGGAAGCAAGCACGGGTTTTAATTGGTTCCGGTTCAGCATTGACGAGCAGATTCGCGATTATTTTGTGCGCGAAGGCTATGAGCAGTTGGACGCCAAAGCACTCGCGCAATTCATGAAAGACGGCATCGCCAATAAAACACCGAGCGTCGTCGTGTTCGCCGCGCATCGCGTGCCGGCGATAGTTATCAATGATTCTTCGGAAGCGGCGTTGTTGCGGCAATATCTCAATGCCGGCGGCAAAGTGGTTTGGCTCGGCGCCCCGCCGTTGGCTTACAAACGTGATCCGAAAACCGACCAAGTTGTCAGCCTCGACTTCACCATTCCCGAACGCATCATTGGCGTGCGCTATCCTGGCAACAGCGCGATCGGGGTGGGAGGTTGGTATCAATCAACGGTCACAGCAGAAGGCGTGAAATGGGGCTTGATACGCGATTGGTGGATTGGCGGCTTTGCAGTGGATCCGAAGCAAGGTATCACCGTATTGGCGCGCGATGAAACCGGTGGCGCTTCGGCTTGGGTGAAAAATTACGGTGGGCCGGAAGGAACCGGCCTCGTGCAGCTTTGGCACAAACGCGATGGGCAGGAAGATCTTATTGCCGTCAAAGCAGTGGCGGAGTACGGCCTGAGATAAATACCAACGAGCGGCAACCCCAAAAAGCGCACGCAAAGACGCGAAGTCGCAAAGGATCGCAAAGAAAAACCCTGCGGGCGTAGCCTTTGCGTAATCTTTGCGGCTCTGTCCCGCCCTTGCGGGATGAAAGCTTTTGCTTTTTCTGCAAAATGTTGGAAATTTCAGGCTTGATGGCATTCTATGCTCGGCAAATCATCGGGCAATCATCGGCCTTCCATTGTGGCAAAGTCTCCTAGGTTTCGTATATTGCAGAAACAACTCAAACATCCAAGGAGACATTTGCCATGTTTGCTCGACGACATTTCCAATTGCTTTTTGCTGCACTATTTCTCTGGTCTATTGCAAGTGCACAGCCGAATAATGTCAGCGATGCGCTTGGCCGCAGAATCGATTCCGTTCTTGTTGCCCTCGAGCAGAAAGGTTTCGCCGGTAGTATTTTGATCAAATTTAAAAAACGCATATTGCTGAAAAAAGGATACGGGTTCGGTGATTGTGCGTTGAAAAGAAAATCGGCCCCGAGTATGATCTATGAGATTGCCTCGATTACCAAGGCGGTGACGGCAGCGGCGATTCTCAAGCTCGTGAGCGAAGGGCGGCTGAGCATGGAAACCTCGGCGGCGACGTATGTTCCTGCGCTGGTGGGCGACAAGAGAGAAATCACCATTCAGCATTTGTTGCTTCATGCCTCGGGTTTGCCGGAGAGTTTTGGTCCGGACGAGGTTTACGTTCCTCGCGATACGCTGATAGAAAAAGCCAATCGTACGCAACTGAAGTTCAAGCCGGGCGCGGACCGGGCATACTCGGATCCAGGATATTCGTTGCTGGCATACATCATCGAAGAGGTGACGAGCATGCAGTACGAGCAGTTTCTGCAGCAGGGCCTCTTCGCGCCGGCAGGAATAACCAACATCGGCTCGGTGTTGCCGAAATGGACTAAAGCGCAACTGGCTTGCGGCAGGAAAGACGGGAAAGCTTATGGCTCGACACGCGACTACTTTGGCGCAAACGAACCTTCGTGGTATCTCGTCGGCAGCGGCGCGTTGCTCACCAATGTGCAGGGACTTGAGGCTTTTTTCAACGCGCTTTTGGAGTACAAGCTCCTTCCCGCCGAATTGACGGATATGATGGTCGAAAATCTCACGCGCCAAAGCCGTGCCGGGCGTTTGCTCCGGATCTCGGGCTCTAACATCATTTTCACCTCGGTATACGCCAACTGGCTCGATCGAGGTGTAACACTTGTTTTGCTGACCAGCAACAGTGACTATCCAAAAGAGAAGGTCGAGCCGCTTATCACACAGATCATCAACGATTATTTTCAAAGGCAAAATTAATGAAGAAATTCACCATCGGAACTGCTCTTGTTGACCCAGCCGCCAACGAGGTTCAGAAGGATGGAGACATCGTGCGACTGGAGCCCAAAGCTGTCGAGGTCTTGTGTCTACTGGCATCCAAAGCCGGACAAACCGTGAGCAAGGAAGAGATTTTGGAAGCCGTGTGGCCCAAGACGGTTGTAACGGAAGATTCGATCATTCGGTGTGTTTCGCAACTGCGAAAAGCCTTTGGCGACCCCGAGCTTATTGAGGCAATTACGAAGAGAGGATATCGTCTGAACTCAGCCGTGAGGTTTTTGGATAACAACGATGCGATATCGGTTGAAAAAGTTCTCACTCGAGTTTCGCGCTGGCAGAAGCACCTACGCTGGGCCATTCCTTTGCTTTTTGGGTTGATCGCCATGCTGGTGGTTTGGGGAAATCCCAATTTTCCTTATTGGGGCGTGGGCGCGGCTGTCGTTATCGTCGCGTCGGTGGTTGGTGTTTTACTCACGCCGATGATTGTGAAAATCACCTCCGACTCGTGACAAGCACGAATGTGAGGTTGCGTGAAAAAGGCGTGATCGATCTCGACACGCCTTTTTTTTCGTCTCCGCCTCCGGAATCTCACCCTGTCCTGAAATTATTGAACAATCTCCATCCAATTGCAGTCATTCAAGAAATGAAACCTAATGGAGAAAAAACACCATGAGCGAATTGACTCGTCGAGATTTTTTGAAGCACGCGAGCCTGGGATTGGCGACGGCAGGCGTTGGCGGATGGATGCTGCGCGCCGAGGCCAAACCCACTGCCGCGAGCAGGAACATTGCAATTAGTGAGAGCGTGTTGCAGCAAATGGGCGAGCCGCCGGTGCCGATTGTGATGCAAGACGATCTCAAATCGACGAAGAGCAGCCAGCTCGGGCCGTTTTATCGGGCCGGCGCACCGTTTCGCGCCAAAGTGACGCCGCCGTTTGCGCCGGGAACCGTGCTCATTGTTTCAGGCCGGGTTTGGGCTTTTGATACGAAGAAGCCGCTCTCCGGCGCGGGGCTTGATGTTTGGCACGTGGATCATAACGGCGAGTATTCGAACGGTGAGAGCAACGATAAAAACGGTTTTAAAAATCGCGCGCGGCTCATCACTGCGGAAACCGGTTATTACGAGTTCGAAGCGATTCATCCGATTGCCTACGAGCCGAATCCTGGTTTCTGGCGCTCGGCGCACATTCATTACAAGATCACCCATCCGGGCTACAAAACGCTGATCACCGAGCTTTTTTTTGAAGGCGATCCCAGGCACGACATCGATCCGCTTTTTCAAAAAACATTGATGGTGAAGATTGCAAAGCAACAAGCGAATGGGCAAACTTATGAGTCAGTGGCATTCGATATCGTTTTGGAGGCGGGAACCGGGATGCAGGGAGATTGACATTCAAGGAACTTATATGCACGAACGTTACTGCTGCATTTTTGCGCGGGCGCTCTCTTTTTCGATTCTCATCCTTGCCGCGACTTCGGCCCAAGCGCAAATTTCCGATACTGTAAAAGTCGAGCCGAATCATTCCACCATCGGATTTGTTGTGCCGATCGCCGGCGGCATCACGAAAGTCACGGGAAAATTTACGGATTTCAAAGTCACCTTGTCCTGGAACGAGCCGATTACCAAAGATTCCGACTTGACTCAATGCTCGATCAAGGCTGCTATCAAAACCGCGAGCCTCAACACCGGCAATGCCGATCGTGACAAAGATCTGCAAGGCGCGCAATTCTTTGATGCGCAGAATCATCCGGAGATCACGTTTCAAAGCAAGCTCATCAAGAAAAAGAACAATGAATATTTTTTGATGGGCGGTCTGACCATGCGGGGCAAAACCCAAACCCTCGAACTGCCGGTGGTCGTGACGGGCATGAGTCCGACCGACGATGGGCGGCCGGTGTGGGGTTTCTCTTCGCGATTGAAGCTGAACAGAAAAGAGTTTGATATTGGAACCGATTGGGTGCATTCGGCGATTCCTAATTTCATCGGCGATGAGGTAACGGTCGAGATCGATCTGTGGACGCGACCGCCGAAGAAGAAGCAGTGAAAGTGGCGATGAAGTGAGGTCATAGATTTTTTCACCAAACAATCCTAAGGAGAAACACGAGATGAAAAACACAATTTTCTTCAACGCGCTGATCTTGACATTGTTTGCTCTTTCCGGGCCGCTCGCGGCTAATGACGAAAAGCAAGCGGTGATGAATGTGGTCGAAGCGGCGTATGTCAAAGGCGTGCATGCCGACCCGAGCGGCGAGGCCATGCGTAAAGGCTTTCATCCGGATTTCATCATGTTCGTGCAGGACGGCGAGAAAGTGACGAAAGTCTCGCGCGATGAATGGATCACTCGCATCGAAGCGGCCAAAGCCAAAAACAGCGGCGGCTCCAAGCCGGTCGTGAAGCATGAATTTCCGGTGGTGGAAATCACCGGCAAGGCCGCGATCGTGAAGGTGGAATTGTACAAGGACGGCAAACACGTTTTCACTGATTTCATTTCGCTTTATAAATTTGCCGACGGTTGGAAGATTATTGGCAAAATTTTTTACCGCCATCCGAATTCATAAGCCGAACAAAAGCCAGAGCCAAAAAAAGAAAAGCGCACGCAAAGACGCGGAGACGCAAAGAACCCGCAAAGAAAAGCTTGAATGGCGTCCACGAACACAAATAGTCGGCTTGAGAGTATAAAGCTTTCCTTTGCGGAAACTCTGCGTCTTCGCGGCTTTGCGTGAATGCTTTTGCTTTTTCTATAAAGATTTCACCTTTGGTAAAATAGGGAAATTTTATGGCAACAAATCGCAGCTCGTTTATTTTCGTTTTGCTGATGAGCGCCGCATCCGCCCTCGCGCAGGACAATCAAATCTCTCCCACGTTGTCTGCTCTCTTTGCGGCCGAGCGGGCTTTTGCCAAACGCTGCGGCGAGGTGGGCATTCGCGCCTCGTTTTTGGAATTTTTTGCGGATGACGCCATTATGTTTCGGCCGCATCCGGTCAAGTACAAAGAAGCGGTCAAGGATCGCCCCGCGCCGCCGAATCCGCTGGCCTTCGCGCTGGAATGGGAACCGATCTTCGGCGAGGTGTCTGCGGCCGGCGACCTGGGATACGACACCGGCCCTTCGGTGTTCACGGACAAGACCGCCGAGAAGCCTACTCCGCAATACGGATTTTTCTTTTCCGTGTGGAAGAAGCAAGCGGACGGCAATTGGAAAGTCGTTCTCGATGTTGGCGGCGCTGAGACGAACGAGCCTTACAGGGGATCGCGTGAAGCGAAAACGGCTCCGGCGATGAAGAAGAAAGCGACGAAAGCCAAAGTGAACGTTGAGGCCGAACGCACCAACTTGCTGAATGCCGAGCGCGCTTTTCTGAAATTGGCGCAAGCGGATGGCATGGTCAAAGCATTTTCAAAACATCTGAACAAAGAGGCGCGCCTGCATCGCAATGGCGTGCCGCCGCTTCTTGGACAGGAAACCATTGCGCAGTTTCTCGCCAAAACTTCTTTCATTCCAATTTGGGAGCCGATGTTTGCCGATGTCGCACAGTCCGGCGATTTGGGTTACACCTACGGTAGTTATGAGTTGAAAGAAACGAGCAACTCCAACGCCGCGACAGAAAAAGGCTATTATGTGCGCGTGTGGAAACGCGGCGCGAATGATCAATGGCAGGTCGTGTTGGATACCACCAGCCCGCTGCCGCCGGAGCAGAGGTAACTTTGGGCATCGCACATGGATGAGCGCTTGATTGAATTGCAGAATAGCTACGACGAGGTTGCTGAGGAATATGTGGCGCGAATTTTTCATGAGCTTGAGCATAAGAATATTTTGCGCGCGCCGATTACGATGGAAAAAATTCCGCCATGACGAACACAAATTTTACTCTCGTTCATATTACGCTGGCTGTGACCAATATGCCGGCGATGAAGAAATTTTATGACGCCGTCTTCGGCGCGAGCCTGCAAGCGTTGCCAATGTATGAAACAACTTTGTATCAAGGCAAGTTTGCCGGTATCAGCTTATTGCTCTGCCCCAACGAGATCGCGCAGACCAAAGCCGAGCAGAATCGCCATCAATTGCGCTTTACGGTGAGCGATATCCAAGAAACGATGCGGCTGGCTCTGGCAAATGGCGCGACGCTCTTGAACGACATTTCCGAACAAGGCGGTGCCAAAATCGCCGCGGCGCGCGATCCCGACAGCAATTCGATTGAATTTGTGCAAGAGGCAAAATCAAAATGAAAAAATATTGTTTGCTGCTCGCGATGGTTTGTTGCTCATGTCACACCGATGAGCTATTGAGCGGTCTTAATTCCGGCCTCATTCGCGAAAAGGTCAAAGACCGCGAGTTGTATATTTATGTTCCGCCGGGTTATAAGAGTTCAAGCAACCGCTATCCCGTTGTCTACATGTTGGACGGCCAAAGCGTGTTTGCCGGCGGCTGGGGAACGGAAAAAACTCTGGAGAAGCTCGTTCGCGATAACAAAGTTCCGGAGATGATCATTGTCGGAATCGCCAGCTCAAATCAACGCACCAGCGAGTACGTGCCTTACGAAGATGATTGGATTCGCTCGAACTTCGGGCCGTATCAGCCGAAAGCCGCGGAGTTCGCCGATTTTATCGTTAAAGAAGTTGTGCCGTATGTTGATCAAAAATTTCGCACACTGGCCGGCCGCGAAAATCGCGCCATCATCGGCGCCTCCTTCGGCGGCCTGCTGGCAATGTGGATGGGCATGCATCACGATGTGACTTTCTCCATGATCGGCGCGCTTTCGCCCTCGTTCTGGGTTGCCGATTATAAAATGATCACCGCCGCGGAACAATTCGCCAAGAAAGATCTCAAAATCTGGTTTGATATGGGCACGTTGGAATGGGATTATTATGTGCCGCTGATCGACATTTTTAGGAACAAAGGATACAGTTATGGCGACGCCGTCGCCTACTACGAAGATTTTGGCGGCCGGCATGATGTCCGGGCGTGGGCGGCGCGCGTACAATATCCGCTGATTTTGTTCAAAGGCAACAAAGCGACGAAACGAACCAATTTCGTGATCCATACCGAAGTGATCAAAAGCTCGAGCGGCACCCGCTTTTTTCTGCGGCTCAATCCGGTGGTGGAAATGGATAACGGCTTGAAATATTCACTGAGCACGACGGCGAAATATACGCTGCTCAATCCCGACGCGGGCAGAGTCAATAAAGACGGCAGTTTTGAATTTTCGACGATGAACGATCTTGAGGTCGAAATCGAATATCAAGACCTCAAACAAAAGGTGACGATTCGATATGACGAAATCGAGGCGATCAAGAGAAGATTATAATGGATTTTTCGCTGAATATTTGGAACATTGCCCTTTTGCTGGGAGCGGCGCAAGCAATATTTCTGGCCGGGTTTTTATTCTTCCACCCCAAGAACCAAAGTGTCAATCGGATTTTGGCGGCATTTCTATTTATTTCCGCGCTCATGATTGCTTCGCCTGAGATCGTCCGGCAATTTCATGCCGTTCTGCCGCATCTTATTGCCTCGACTTTCACGATCACGTTTCTTTTAGGCCCGCTCATCTTTCTCTACGTCAGACGCTTGCAGGCCGGCGTGAAATCGCCGTTCGCCGTGAACGGCCAAAAGACTTCTAAATATTCCAGATCTCGCTTGATGCCTTTTATTCACTTTCGACTCGTTAGCAAAACAAAACGGCAAAAAGTACGAACGCTCGGGTTTGGCCCCGGAAATGGCCGACGAATATGCCGTCAAGTTACAGCGGTTCATGGATGCGACCAAGCCGTTTAAAAATGCAGAATTGACCTTGCCGGAGCTTGCCGCCAGTCTTGGTATTTCTCCGAACCATCTTTCCCAAATCATCAACGACAAATTTGGCCAAAATTTTTTTGATTTCATCAACAGCTACCGCGTCAAAGAGGCAGAGCGGGCTTTGCTTGCCCCGGAGCATAGCCATTTGACGATTTTGGCGATTGCCTATGACGCGGGCTTCAATTCCAAATCTGCATTTAATGCCGCGTTTAAAAAGCATGCCGGGATGACACCCTCCCAGTTCAGAAAGTTGTCCCATCGTACACGATAGGGCGATTTCATGAATAAAACTTCGTATCTTCATCGCAGCAATTAAAGGAGACTTGTGCGATGAAAAAAACATTTGGCCGCCTCGTGTTCACTTTTAGCATTTTCGTTTTGTGCAATGCATACGCGCAAAATGCTAAAACAAATGGGAGATTGATTTATCCGCCGGCAAAGCAAGTTGAACAGGTTGACAACTATCACGGCACGCCCATCAAAGATCCTTTCCGTTGGCTGGAAAATATGGATTCAGAAGAAACGCGTCAATGGGTTAAAGCCCAGGACGAGTTGACCCGAAATTTCTTGAATGCCGTTCCGGAACGGCCTGCCATACACCGAAGAATTTCGGAGTTGTGGAATTTTGATTTGTACACCACACCAGTGAAGGTCAACGGGCTTTACTTTTATACCAAAACCGATGCCGGAAAAAGCCGGCCAGCTTTGTACGTGCAAGAGACGCAGCATTATGAGCCGCGTCTTCTCCTTGATCCGCGCGTGCATTTTACCGATACGACGACAGTGATCGCGGGCTTTTGGCCAAGTCCGGATGGCCGCCGAGTCGCGTACGCTGTTGCGAAAGGTCAATCGCGATGGCGGCGCCTGTGTCTCGTCGATGTCGCCAGCGGCAAAGACGAAGCGCATGAGTTGCTCGGCTTGCATAATTTAAGCGGCAATATCGCGTGGACGCAGGATAACCAGGGATTTTATTATGTTCGTTTTGAGGTTCCGCAAGAGGGGAGCGAGATGCAGGCCGCCGTAGAGAATCCCCAAATCTATTACCACCGTGTGGGAACGGCGCAATCCGACGATCATTTTGTTTATGCCCAACCTGAGCGGCCCAAAGTGACTTTCGCGTTGCAAACAACGGTTGATGGTCGCTATCTGCTGATTACCGCGCGCGACGGGAGCAAACCGCAAAATGAGATTTATTGCAAAGCCCTGGCTACCCAAAATGCAAAGGTTGAGGCATTGTTCGATAAGGCCGATGCCGCCTACACGTTTCTTGGCAATGCCGGTTCGCGTTTCTGGTTCTACACGGACCGCGAGGCGCCACGCGGCCGCGTGGTGGCGATTGATCTCGCGAAACCGCAACGAGAGCATTGGGTGGAAGTCATATCTGAAGCGGCGGAAACCATTGCCGGCGGCAGCCTCGTCGGCGGCAACGCGCTCGGCTTGTTTGGAAATCGCTTCGTCATCATGTATATAAAAGATAACCGGCCGCTGGTAAAAATATTTGATCTGCAGGGGCGTTTGCAGAATCACGTTGATCTGCCGGGCAGTGGATCGATCTGGGGAGGTTTTAGCGGCCAACAAAATGACCGCGAGGTGTTTTATCAGTTTCTCGGCTTGACCGATCCCAGCTCGATTCATGTTTTGAATGTGGCAAGCGGTAAAAGCGCGATGTTTCGCCGATCGGAATTAAAACTCGATCTCGATCGCTTCGAAGCAAAGCAGGTTTTTTATCAAAGCCGGGACGGCACGCGCGTGCCCATGTTTGTTGCGCATAAAAAAGAGTTGCAACTGAACGGCAGCAATCCGGCTTTGCTTTATGGCTACGGCGCGTTTGGCTGGTCGTCGTTTCTGTGGTATCAACCGCAGATTATCGCGTGGATGGAAATGGGCGGCGTGTATGCTGTGGCCGGCATTCGCGGCGGCGGCGAATATGGCGAAGCCTGGCATCAGGCCGGCATGAAACACAACAAGAAAAATTCTTTGAATGATTACCTCGCTGCCGCGGAGTGGTTGATCGCCAATAAATATACCTCGCCCTCAAAGTTAGTCGCGACTGGCGGGAGCGCCAGCGGCGCATTGGCCGGCGCTGCAGTGATGCAACGTCCGGATTTGTTCGGTGCAAGTATTATTGACCGGCCGGCGTTGGATATGCTGCGTTTTGAAAAATTCACCAGCGCCGGACATTGGGTCCATGAGTTTGGTTCAACGGAAAATCCGGATGAATTCAAAACTCTTTTGGCGCACTCGCCGTATCACAATATCAAACGCGGCCCGTGTTATCCGCCGGCGCTGATTATGGTGGGCGATCGTGATCAAGTGACCGTGCCGCTGCATGCTTATAAATTTGTCGCCGCCTTGCAAGCCGCGCAGGGATGCGACAACCCCGTTCTGCTGAAAATGATGTGGGGCGCCGGCCATAACTTCGGCGCCACGCCGGCGCAGACGATTGATTCGTATACGGATGAAATGGCTTTTCTGGCGGCAGTGCTGAAACTTTGACAGGAACAAAGTTCCTTCGCAAGAAGTTAGCTCACCATGCAAAGTACGAGGTGATCATCCAATGAACATTTTTAAATTCATGAAATTATCTCAGCATGTTGCACGAGCTTGCCTTATAGCCGCTCTCCTTTTTTATTCCAAAGACTCCTCAGGCTATTCCTGGGTTAGCTCTCCCGATGGCTCCCTGAACAGTAGAATGCACTTTCTATACACTATAGTTAGAGATGGGGTTCCGTATGTGATTATCAACAATGCCGAAGAATTATACAAAATACAAAGCTCTCTTTTATTCTCATTTCAAAAAGCTAATGCGCCTCATCGCAATTACCCGCTTAGCTTAGACCTCTCCAATATGGAAATCATCGTCGACTTGCCCCTTTATTGGGGTGCTGATTCCATACGATGTTTTGAAATAATCGGCGATGCAGACAATCTGAGAAATAATGTCGGGTTCTGCCCGGGTGACAAACTGAGGGTGGAAAACGTTAGCCGTGACAGCAATGGCAAGCAAGCGCAGATTATCGTTGACAAAATTCTTTTTCACGCTGATTGGGGATTTTCATTTGTTATACTCAAGTGCAAACCGGTTGATCGTAGTTCGGATTTTTTCTCAAATATCGCGCAAACCGGAGCCCCGCTTATTGCATTTACCTATATCGAATGGATAAAGGATACACCCTGTAAGCCTTCGTCGAAAGCCATTCCGCCGCTTATTCAACAAAAAGTAAAAGCACTGGCAGAAGCATTTTTTCCTGCGAATTTGACCGGGGACTTTCGTCAAGTCACAACTGTGCCTATTCAGAAAAATTGCGCCGATCAGCAAAAGACGTATTATGCCACAGTTGCTTCTTACGGAGAAAAAGGCAAGACAGGAGTTTTGTATCTGATTGATGGCGAGGGCAACATCCTTCAGAAAGCGGACAATACAGATTTCACAGAGATTCTTAGTGTGACCGACATTAATCGAAATGGCACGCCAGAGTTGATTATTTTTTTCGGGGACGGTTATGGAGGCGGTATAGCCCTGCTTACCTTTGAATCAGATCACCAGGCAAGCACACCCATGCTTGTGGAAAAAACAAGAATGGCGACGGTTTTTGATTAAAGATCATTAGAATGCCGCCAACACAACAGATTTTAGATATCCAGCTCAAACGCACGAAATGGCGCACGCTGCTTTTGCTCGCGCTGGCCCTGCTGTTGGCCAAAGGCCTCTGGTTCTCCGCCTCTGCGGTGGTGCCGGCGCTCACCATGGCGTGGGAATTAACCGAATCGGGTCGTGCCTGGTTGACGATGTCGGTGCAGATCGGTTTTGTTGCCGGCGCGTTTGGATCGGCGTTGCTGAATTTGGCGGATCGCCTTCCTTCCCGAAAATTTTTGACGATTTCGACTTTCCTCGCGGCGTTATCGACGGTGTTGATTCCAGCTTTTGCCACGCAGCTTTCTTATGCATTATTTTTACGTTTTACCACCGGCCTGTTTCTCGCCGGCGTTTATCCGGTCGGCATGAAAATTATGGCGACGTGGACGAAAGAAGATCGCGGCCTGGGCATCGGCTTGCTCGTGGGCGCTTTGGCCGTCGGCTCTGCATCGCCGCACTTGCTCA
>Ga0247727_10011919_pt1 | contig 15036 bp, 5 predicted proteins | sample WisWelCaveWW1625_FD_202498 | JGI IMG/M metagenome (GOLD analysis project Ga0247727, IMG submission 202498) | Biofilm microbial communities from Wishing Well Cave, Virginia, United States - WW16-25 | ecosystem: Environmental > Aquatic > Deep subsurface > Groundwater > Cave microbial mat | place... | reverse complement strand
AGCTCTGTTGCCCGCCGCCCTGTGCCGCCCCCCAGCCGCCGCCCCCACTCCCCACCGCCGCGACGGCCACGCCCGTCCCGCCGCTGCCGGCCCCCGCCGGGCGGTTGGAGGCCTGCACGTACTCGCCGATCCGTCCCCACACTGCGCCGCCGACGCCTGCGAGACCGCCGAGATTGCGCATCGGGAAGACCGCGCGCCCGACGACGCTGCCGCTGTCGCCGCTGCGAACCGCCAGGACGAGCACCCAGCGCCGGCGCTCGCGGCGAATGCTGCCCTCGACCAGGGCGTCCGCCGCAACCAGGGTGGCGAAGTTCACGATGTCCGCGTCGGTCGAGAGGCTGCCGACCTGCCGCTTCGCGTCGTCGACCTCCCCGTCCGGCACCGCCTCGGCGTTGTTTCCGACCGCAGACAGGACGATGGATCGCGCGCGCGGCCCCTGCGGGCCGGTCACGGACAGCACCGCGACCCGCTTTGCCCCCTGGGCCCTCGCGAGATTCGGGGAAGCCATGCAGACGCCGATCGCGAGCGCCAGCGCTGCAGATTTCGTGCCCAAAGCGGCTCAGAACGTTAACACGCACCCCAGGGTGCGTCGAGGAGAGCCTAGGGACGAACCTGGAAGGTGAAGTTGATCGTCTGCCGCGCTTCCGTGAACGTCGGGAACTGGGTGTTCTCGATGAGCGGCTTGAAGCAATTCAGCATCGCGTCGTTCGGTGGAGTCATGGTGATGTTCGACATGCGTCCGTCGTTCATCAGCAGGAACGAGAGCCGCAGGCGTGCAGGGGGGGCGCTCCGGCCTCGGTGCTCGTTCGCACAGCGGCGGACCGCGCCGTCGTGCGCTCCGAGGACCTGGGCGACCGCCGGGTTGTCGAGCAGGCGCGGGATTGCCGGCTCGGCTGGCGGCTCGACGGCCTGCTCGGCAGCTTGCTCCTGCGTCGTGTCGACGGTGTCCGACGGGTGCACGCGCGCCAGGATCTCGGCGGACGCCGCCCGCAGCGGCGTCACCAGCGGCGGGATCGTGTACGGGTCCTCCGCCATGCGCGCGACTTCCTGCGCGTGCGCCTCGTCTCCCCACGCTCCCACGGCCTCCGCCGCGACCACGAGGGACCGTCCCTCGTCGCCGATCGTGTCGTCCGCGTGGTAACGGGTCAAGAACTCGAGCAGGCCGGGTGCGGCCGTCGCGTCCCCGAGCGTCTTGATCGCGGCGACCAGGTCCGGGAGGGCGACCGCCTCGGTCTCGTGGTCTTCGAGGTGGGCGAGCAGCGCGGGAAGGGCGTCCCTCGCCTCCATCCTGGCCGCCGCGCGCGCGATGATTCCGACGGGGGGAGCCTCGATGCCATCGAGGAAGCTGTAATGCCGGCCGAGCGCCGCGAGCAGCTCCGCCTGTCCAGTCGTCCGGTCGAGGAGCATCTGGCCCGCCGTCTGGCGCACGCCCGGCGCGAGCGACCGGCGGGAGGCGATCTCGATCAGGTCTCCCGTGATCGCCGCGTCCTCGATCTTCGCAAGACGACGGATCGCGAACTGCCGCGCCGGGACCATGCGGTTGTCCGTGTCGTACGCGAGCTCGAGGAGACGCGCGCGCAACCCCGAATCTTCCCCCGGAGCCGATCTCGGGGGAGCAAAGCCGGACGCGTCGATCTCCGCCACCTCGATTGCCGTGCCCATGGAACCCGTCCAGACGACCTGGCCCGTGTCCGCCGTGAGCAGGCCGAGGCTCCCGTCCTCCCCGGCGACCACGATCCCATCCGGAAGCGGATACGCGGTGACCAGGTCGTGCGCGTGCCGATGGACCCACCGCAGCGAACCGTCCGGCGCGAACGCGAAGAGGTAGCGGAAGTACTGGAAGTAGATCGCGTCCCCCTGGAGCGAGACCCCCGTCGCCGCGCCCTCGGCGGCCCGCCAGTGGAAGCGGATCCGGTCGCGCGCGCCCCGCGCGGGACGGGGCGCGAAGGTGTCCGCACCGATCGTCGCGTCACCCGGCACCTCCCCGAGGTCGGGCGCGATGCGGTCGGCGCCGCCCTGCGTTCCCCCGGCCGAACGCGGGGTCAGGCGGTAGATTCCCTTCGCGCCGTAGTAGACGCCTTCGTTCGTCGCGGTCACGAAGCGGATGACGTCGTCCGTCGACCGGACGCGGGCGATCTCGTTCCCGTTCTCGCCCTCGAGCGCCGAGAGGTACTGCTGGTCCCAGGGCACCAGCACCAGGCCCCCGAGCGCCGCGGGCGCCCCGACGGTGCGGTCGACCTCTTCGCGCCAGCGGACGGATCCGGTGTCGGACACGGCGACCAGAACGCTGCGGCCGGCGTCTTCGTCGAGCTGCGTGGTCGTGGCCCCTCCGAGCGTCACGTACATCTGCTTCGTCGAGGGGCAAACGGCCGCGCCGCGGAATTCGCGCCCCTCGCTGTCGACCTCGAAGCGCAGACGCCCGGTCCGCACGTCCAGCGCGACGATGGAGCCGCCCGACGGGAAAATCGCGAGACCCTGAGACACGATCGGACGCGCCTCGACCTTCCGGTGCGCGCTCCACAGCTTGCGTCCGGCGGAGAGGTCCCAGCCGACGACCTCGTCACGACCGGGAACCCCGGCGACGAGCACCGCGCTCTTCGTCGGGCGCGGACCGCTCGACAGCCGCGCGAGGGCGCGGTCGAGGTCTCCCCCGATGTTGTCCGGGTAGCTCGAGGCGAAGGGCTCCATGCGGCCGGACATCATGCCGCCGCCGCACGCGGCGAGGAGCGGAAGCGCGAGGCAGATCTGGCGCATGGCCGTCACTCCGCGATCCGGCTGATGGCCTGCTCGGCCGCCGCCCGCGACGCGCCCCGGTAGTTGCGAGGCAGCCCGTTGACCCATTCCTCGAGGAACTGACGGACCTCGACCGTGGCGAGCTCCTGCAGGCGCTGGATGATCCGGACCTTCGCGCCGTCCGCGAAGGCGTTGCGGTTCAGGAACGCCTGGAACCCCGGGAGGATCTCCGGAAGCGGGCGCGCGCCGAGCTTGCCGAGCAGCCGGTCCGCGTCGTCCGGGCCGCCGATCTCGCCGATGGCGATCGACGCCTCGGCGACGCCCTTCTCGAACGCCCGGAAGAGGACGTCCATCGAGTCGCGGTTGCCGGCGCGGGCCAGGCCGCGGGCCGCGGCGGAACGCACGGCCGGGTCGCTGTCCGAGAGCATCCGTTCGAGACGCGGCCGGACCTCTGGGCTCTGCAGCCCCGCGAGGGCCTCGGCCACCCGGGCACGGACGCCCGGCCGGCGGTGGTCCGCGAGGATCATGAGAGGGGCCAGGGTCTCGGGCTGTCCCAGCGCCGCCAGCGATTCGACGACCGACTCGACCACCGGCCCCGGCGGCCCCTGACGGACGTACTCCGCCAGGAATCGCGCAGCCCGCCTGTCCTGCGAGATGCCGAGGAGCTCGATTCCGCCCCGGACCTCGGCGATGTCGCGGCTCTGCAGAAATGCCGCGGCCATGTCCAGGTCGACCCCCTGCGCCACCGCTGGCGCGGGCACCGCAAGCAACGTGAAAAGAAGGATCCAGCCTCGCTGCATGGGAAAAGACCCCCTTGGTTGGGGCGGGAAGGTGCAGCGAGAGCCAGGTATCTGTCAAATCGACGGAGTGACGACAGGAGACAGGCAACCGGCAACGGGCAACAGGAAATTGCCGGTTGCCGGTTGCCGGTTGCCGGTTTCCTGTCTCCTGTTGCTTCCCTGGTCTGACGCGCTTCTGGGACGGGATGCGGCTAGAAAGCAATCCCGAGTCGCTCCTGGAGGTAGATCAGCGTCTCCAGGAAGCTCTCGTTCCCCTGGATGCGCTGCTGGATGCGCCGGATGGCGGCTTCGTCCGGCTCAACCCCTACCGGCGGCGCTTGCTGTGCCGCGAGCTCGTCTTGATCGCCGTTCATCTGCGCGAGCAGGGCGAAGCCTACCGACGGCTCGTCGCAGGCGAACTCCGGCAGGCCGTCCGTCTCGTACGAGACGTAGGTCTTGTGCGACTGGTCGGACCGGTAGCGGATGAAGTCCGTCCCCTCGACCAGCGCACGGCCGTCGCCCGGATCGCTCTCCGGGACGTCGACGCAGTTCGAGGTGCCCTCGACGCAGACCCGCAGCTGCATCTGGAAGGTCGGGTCGAAGTAGACCGGGAACTCCGCGAGGGCCGACATGAGCGCGAAGTTCCGCGTCGTGAGGCTGATCGCGTCGTCGAAGGACGGCATGACCGTCCCGCCCGGGACGCCGCCGACCGTGTCGTAGACCTCGTGCGCGGGCGCCAGACAGTTCTCCCAGCGACCGAACAACGGGCCCGTGCCGCGCGAGTAGTCCACGAACTCGACCGTTTCCTCGTCCGGGTTGTAGCGGGCGCCGAAGCGATCCGGGTCGTCCGCGATGAGGCCTCCGAAGATCTGGATCATCTCGGACGGGAAGAGCGTGTGGTAGTTGATGAAGAACCGCTCATCGTACCGGTAGTTGAGGCCCCAGTCGCGCGCCGTGAGCGCGCGGATCGCGTAGAGCTTGTCCAGGTGCGAGCCGTGGCGCTCCATCATGTAGTACCCGTTGTGGTGGTCCTGGTACTGGGACCACAGGTACTTGCCCGCGCCGAACGGGACGTCGACGGTCGCGTCGTCCGCGTCCACCTCGTCCGAGACCTGGATCAGGACGCTCCGATCGGCCGAGTCCCGCGTCGTGTCGAGCGCGTAGCTGCCGACGTCCGGACGGGCCACGACGCTCGCGAGGAAGTTCATCGTGTCGAACGACGCGAGGAACTGGTCGTCGAAGCCAAATCCGCCGTCGCGGGCGATGAACCCGTTTTCGTAGATCAACCGGTAGTAGAAGTGCTGGAAGATCTTCGCGAACACGGGGAAAACGCGGTACCAGCCGAACATGTTGCCGCGGAACCCCGCGCGGTGACGGCGGAAGTTGCCGAACGGGTAGGTCCGGTCGTAGCTCTCCATGAGGTTCAGGACCACGTCTCGGAAGCTCGGACCCGTGTCGTAGACGTTGCACCAGGAGATGTCGTCGAGCCGGTCGTTGGCGCAGAAGGCATAGGAGACCGGGATGTGGTCCGTCTGCTCGTCGCCGTCGCAGTCGAAGTTCTCGTCGGCATCTCCGTTGATGGAGCCGTCGCCGTCGCAGTCGACCCCGTAGAAGGTCGCGTCCCGGAAGTCTTCCTCGAAGCCCGAGCAGACGCAGTCCTCGTCCGACTCCGGATTGCAGGGCCGGCTCGCGTCGATCTGGTGGACGTAGCGCGGGTTCGGCAGGCAGCGCTGCGTGACGGCCTGGTTCTCGAAGCCCTCCACCGTGCGGTTGGCGGGGCAGTCCGTGTCGATGGTGCAATGCTCGCCGCCGACGTAGTAGTGCCAGATCGCGCGATCGAACTGGGTTCCGTCGTCCCGCGCCGGCTGGATGTCGAAGTCGTCCCTGTCGATGCGCGGGTCGCCCACGAACGCCTCGATCTGGTTCGCGTACGAGTGGGCGATGGCCGCGTAGTCGTACTTCCCGAGGCCTCCTTGCCACTGGTACCACTCGCCCGGGTACTCCATGACGGTCGAGAGCTGGATGAGGTCCGCGCCGGCGTCCTTGCGGGCCTGGCGGATCTGATGGAACCTCGCGCGCCACAGGGCCTGCTCGTCCGCATCGATCACGCTGTTGTCGTCGCAGTCGAAGTTCTCGCGGTCGAAGACGTCGTCGCCGTCGCAGTCGACGCAGTCGAAGGTCCGGCCGTCGCGATCCTCGCAGGCCGTGATCGGGTCGGGCTTCGGCAGCGGCAGGTCGCGGACGATCCCGTGCCACGCGTCCGGGTAGTTCACGTGGTCCGTGGACCCTCCGAAGTTGTGGTGCATCCCGACCGAGTGACCCAGCTCGTGCAGCATGATGAAGCGGATCGTGTCCTGCTGCATCTGCATCGCGAAGTTCGCGACGCAGGGGTCGTCCCAGGCCCACGACTCGCAGGTGCCGTACTTGTCCACGACCGCGTTGAGGGACTGGTCCGACCACTCCGTCATCGGGAAGAAGTCGAAGTTGAGCGCCATCAGCTGCCGCTGCCGCTGCATCGCGGGCGGGTTGAAGGTCTCCGTCACGTTGTTGCGGAACGGGGAGATGACGTCGAGGACCTCCTCCTCGAGGCCCGACGTCGTCGTGTCGAGGTCCGTCTGCGGCATCGGCTCGAAGAGGCCGGCCAGCTCCGAGTTCATCAGCGGCACCTCGCCGAAGCCGCCGAGCAACCCCTCCATCAGCTCGCGCTCGAAGGTCGGGTAGGCCTCGGGGATCGCGTCCCAGCGGCCGTTCATCAGGGCCGCCTGACCCTCTACTCCGCCGAGCTGCCGGACCGTCGGCAGGACCTCCATGACGCGCGCGACGATGCGGTCGTGCAGGGTGCCGCCCTGGCCCGGGATCGACTCCATCGAGATCGGCGCCTGGAAGCCCGCGCCGTCCCACTGGTTCTCGTCTCCCGCGCCCTCGCCGCCCCCTTCGGCGCCCTCGGCGCCGGCGCCGCCGCCGTGCTCCGTGTACGCGCCGCTCGGGGCCGCCACGACGGGGTAGATCACCCGGCCGGAATTCTCCGCGTACTGCCGGATGTCCTCGCCCGTGATGATGCCCAGGTCGTCGTCGTAGCCCTCGTTCGCGCGGATCGTCTGGATCGCGCCCGTGGAGATTCCGGGCAAGGTCTGCAGGACGAAGTTGATGTTCGCCGTGAGCAGCTCGCCCGTGTCCGGGTCCGCCTGCGGCAGCGAGACGCCGCTGAAGGGGACGCGGTTCTGCCGGATGATGTTGTAGAAATGGAAGCGGATGTCGCCGAGCTCGAAGCATTCCTGTGCTTCATCGCCCTCGGGCACGGGGACGTCGCAGGGGTTCACGTGGAGCCGGAAGATGCACTCCGTGCCTTCCATGCGCAGGTTGAGATCGCCGTCCCACGTGTCGAAGGATCCCACGTCGTTGCCCGTGGGCGGTTCCGCCCCGACGACCCGGCAGTCGATCGGCGTGTCGTCGTTGACGGCGGCCGGGTCGTTCTCGATCCGCCACATGCGCGCGAAGAGCGCGTTCCACTGCTCGAAGACCAGCATGCTCGGCCGGATCAGGTGCGCCGGGATGTCCTTGACCATGTAGTAGTCGACCGGCCGGACGTTCGCCCAGTCCCACATCTCGGCGTGCGAGAGCGGGATCTTCTCGCCGACCTCGTCGCGCAGGAACTCGCCGGTCCCGACGTCGCGCTGCCAGTGCCGCTGCCAGATGTTGTGCCGGGTCCCGTACAGGTTGACGTAGTCGGTCAGGCCGTACGAGTTCGAGTAGCCCTCGTTCGGGTCGTCGAGCCCGCCGCGCGAGTAGGTCTGCTGCGGGATCCGGATGATCCCGAAGTTCTCCCAGCGGTTGTTCGGGTAGTTGAGGGTCGTGTACTCGTGCTCCGGCGACGCCTTGCGGAACGAAGTGCGCACGGCGAGACGGGCGCTGGAGCACATCCCGTAGAACAGGCAGTACCGGCCCGGCGACCAGATCTCCTCGGAGACGAACGACAGGTAGTAGACCTCGCCCTGCTCGTAGTCCCCGTGGAAGCGGGCGTCCTCGTCGTCGCAGTCCTCGCGCGCGTCGTCGGCGCCGCAGCTCATCGCGCGGCTCTCGGGCCGGTATCCGGGGTTCTCGCTGTTGCTGTCGTAGAACTGGCTCGACTCCATCCCGATCCCGAGGCCGTAGCCGAAGGGGTAGTACGTGCTCAGGTCCGCGCTCGACCAGTTGACGCGGATGTACTCGCGCTCGTACCAGCGCCGGCTCGAGGTGTCCTCGGCCTCGACGTTGAGCTCCTCTCCGGTGGACGCGTTGAACTTGCGGACGAGGTCGAGGTGCTTCTCGATCGCGAACGACGCGATGGGCTCGCCGAGGAAGTTGGGATCCTGTGCGTCGGCGTTCCCGCCCGCGATGATCTCCTGCGCGCGGAAGCCGAGGAGGTTGTCCTCGGTGACGACCCAGCGGATCCGCGCGACCGGCGGCAGCTCCGGGTAGTCCTCGTTGTAGTACGCCATGTCGAAGGTCTGGTCCCCGACGAAGCTGAACCAGCCGCCCGACTCGTCCGAGTCCACGACGGTGCGCGTGTAGTACCACTCGCCGGAGAACACGCTCTTGGAGATGATGTTGGTCTGTACCTGGTCGACGATCGGACGTTCCCCGGCGCAGCTGGGGATTCCGATCGCGGCAGCCGTCAGGACCACGAGCAGTCTGCTGTTCATCGCGCTTCCTCCGGACTTCGACTCTGCAGCGCCACTGATGGGATTTCGTCCAAGCGTCGTCATGGCCGTCCTCCCGATCCCTAGTAGATAGCCAGCCCGAACCGGCGCCGCAGGTTGTCGATCCACATCATGTTGTTCTCCAGGCTGTCGCGGCGGATCCTGATCCTGCGGATGTCGGCGGCCATCTCGGGAGCATCCCGGTACGGGGGAACGACAATCCCGGCGTCCTGGGCCTCGGTGAGAATCGTGTGCTGGGCCGCCATCTCCGCCGTCTCCTTGACCATGTCGAAGGTGATGCTCGCGTCGGAGATGTCGTTTACGCCGCGCTCGTACTTCCGGGCCATCCACGTCGCGTGGTAGCGGTCGGAGGTGAAGGTGACGTAGTCGGCGTCGGCGCAGGCCGTGAAGGGCTCGCAGGCGACCTCCGGCACGCCGTCGACCTCGCCCGGAGGCGAGCAGTTGCCCCGGCCGAGCATGCAAATGTCGAAGCGTCGCTGGAACGTCGTGTCGTACCAGGTCGGGATGTTCGCCAGCGCGAAGTACGGCGAGTAGAGCTGGATCAGGAACGACCCGTACGAGTCGATGGACGGGATGCCGGCGTAGACCTCCCGGGTCGGCGGCCGACAGCTGCCGTCGGCGAGGCCGTCGGGGATGTCGTCGCCATCGACGTCGAGCCTGCAGTCGCCGCGGTAGAAGTTCATGTACTGGACCCGCGGGTTCCCGCACTGGCCGAAGTCCTCGTCGAACGTCTCGCACTGCACCCGCGCCGCATAATCCTGCGGGCTGTCGCGCGTCGCGCCGCTGACGAGCTGGGTCAGCTCGTCGGGGAAGAGGTCGTAGTAGTTGACCCTCCAGTTCTGGTCGAGCGAGTACCTCCAGCCCCAGTTCCTGTTGAAGAGCATGAGGAGCGCGTAGATCTTTTCCAGGTAGACGCCGACCCGCTCCAGCCTTCGGATCCCGGTCAGACCCGCCTGGTACACGGAGTACATGTACTTGCCCTGGCCCAGGTAGAGGTTGAGGTCCTGCAGACCCACGTCCGTGTACACCTCGGTCTGCTCGAACTCGTTGGTGATCCGGTTGTGGTTGTAGCCACCGGGCTGCGGCTGGCCGACGACCTCGACGAAGAAGTTGAGGGCGTTCGCCGACGCGATGTACTGGTCGTAGAAGCCGAACGGGCCGTCGTCGAGGGTGTACCCCTCCTCGTAGGTGTAGCGGTGGAACATGTTCTGGAAGATGTCGACGATCGGCCGGTAGATACGACCGACCACGCGTGAGAGGACCGACCAGGCCCCGTACCCGCTGCGGAAGCGGCGGAAGTTCGAGAAGATGTAGTCGCGGTGGTAGCGCTCGCGCTGGTTCGCGACGATCTCCTGGAAGCTCGCGCCCTTGTCGAAGCGGTGGCACCAGCCGATGGAGCCCACGCGGTCGTCCGTGCAGAAGCGGTAGTCGACCGGCAGGCTCGTGGCGTCCGTCGCCGCCTGCGCGTGCATGTCGTCGTAGAAGTTCGAGCAGGCGCCCGAGGCCAGCTCGCCGAGGCCCGAGTCCCCGCGGTCCACGCAGGTCTGGGTCGGCTGCCCGGCCACGTACGGACGCAGGTCCTGGTCCTGGTTCGCGGGGCAGTCGGCGGCCGTCTCGCAACTCTCCCCTCCGCCGTACCACCGGACGAGGCTGCGCGGTCCCTGGAGCACCTCGGGGGAGTCCGGCGCGGCGCCCGACGCGTTGTCGTGCACCTCGACCATGTCTCCGTAGGCGAACAGGATCGTCGCGCCGTCGTACCGGCCCATCGCCGTCTTGTCCTCGTAGAAGTCCGCCGAGTAGTCCATCGTGGACGTCGACATGTGCTGGGCGATGAGGGCGTAGTCGCGGTTCTCCTTCGACGCCGCCCAGGCGTCGCGGTAGTCGGCTTCCTCGTCCGCGTCGAGCTGCCCGTCGAGGTCGCCGTCGTAGTCGTCGGGGTTCGGCCAGGGGAACTCGGCGTCGATGTCCCAGTACTCGGGCGAGTAGTTGGCGACATCCGAGGTCGCCGCGAAGTTGTGGCGCTGGCCCATGCAGTGGCCCAGCTCGTGCGACTGCGTGCCCTTGTACAGCTCGCGGTTCACCTCGTAGACGACCTGCGAGCGCGGCTTGTCCTTGTTGTCCATCGCGTAGCGCAGCATGGCGAAGTCGAAGCCCTCGCCCGCGAACTCCATCGTCCGCTCGTCGTAGAAGCGCTGGCGTTCCTCGGAGCGGTCGATCATCGCGGCCGGGGACGTCCGGCTGAAGGAATAGGCGTCGAGCAGCGCCTCGGAGGGCTCGGCGCCATCGGGGACTCCCCACAGGTCCGCGGCCACGAACAGCTCGTCGTTCGAGAGCAACTGCTGCTCCATCTCGGTGCCGCGGATCATCTCCATGCGGTGGTCGAACAGCATCGACGACGCCTCGGGACCTTGCAGGCGCAGGTCCTCGGCGCGTTCCATCGCGCCTTCGAACTTCGACGAGATCGTCTCCTGCTCGAAGCCCGCCATCGACACGGACGACGCGAGGCGGAAGTCCCGCAGCGGGACCACCGGCGCGTCCACCTGCCCGAGCCGCTCGAAGTAGTTCCTCAGATCCTCGCCCGCGATGATCGACTCGGGGGAGAGCCGCCCGGCCGCCACGTCGAGCCAGAGCAGGGCCCGCGTCCGGTACGAGTCGAGCGCCGGGCCGCCGATGTTCGCGTCCCCAGCGATGTACTCGCCCGTGATCGGGTCGCCGCGCAGCGTCGCGACGCCGAGGAATGGCGTGCCGGGCTGCGAGACGTAGCTGATGAAGTGGTAGCGAATGTCCCCCCGCTCCTCGCAGGGCATCGACTCGTCCGACGCCGTCGCCGGGTCGTCGGGGTTCGCGATGCAGGAGTTGACGCGGCCGAGCAGGACGCACTCGTCGCCGACCATCCTGCCCTGCGCCCACCGCGAGAAGTCCGAATCGAAGACCGGCCCCGAGGCGTCCTCCTCGGCCTGGCTGGCCGCGAAGGCCGGCTCGGCGCTGTCGCCGCGCCCACCGGACGCGTCCTGGATCTGGCAGTCGTATGGGTTGCGGGGGTCGCCGAACGGAGCGTACGGGTCGTAGCCGCCCGCGATCGCGTCGGGGTCGGGCGCGTCCGCGCCGCGCAGGGCGCGGACGGTCCGCATGTAGTGGACGTTCCAGTCCGCCGCCACCTCGAAGGACGTCTTGATGAGGTGGTACGGCATGTCCTTCGTCATGTAGTAGATGATGGGACGGACGTCGCGGTCCTCGAACGGGACCGGCGTGCGCGTGCCGTCCTCGCTCTCCGTGTACCACTGGCGCCACATGTTGTGGCGGATCGCCGCGTAGTTCATCGCGTCCGTGAAGCCGCGCTGCGGGTCGCCGGGGCTGCCGACCTGGCGGTCGAAGACGGACTGCTCGATGCGGAAGAGGCCGAACCGGTCGAAGCGGGTCTGGTCCTCGTAGTTGAGCGCCTCGTACTGCCGCAGCGGCGAGCGCTTCATGAACGCGTGCCGCATCGTGATGAGGTTCGTCGTACACATGGGCGCGTCGTTGTAGATCGACGTGCACCACGGCACCAACCCGGGGCCGAACGGATCGGGCACCAGGCCCGGAGTCAGCAGCGACTGCGTGACGAACGACATGTAGTAGATGTCGCCCTTCTCGTAGTCGCCCGCGTGGTCCATGTCCTGCGGGTCGCAGTTTTCGTCGTCCCAGCCGTCGCAGCTCATCGCGCGGAAGGTGGGCTTCCAGTCCTCGGGGAAGGCGTCGCCCTCCTCGATCTGGAAGCTGGAGCTTTCTTTCGTGTAGTAGGAGAACAACTCCCACAGGTACTCGCTGCCGAGCATCTGGAAGCTTTCGGCCTCGTTCGTGTTGAAGTCGACGCGCATGAAGCGGCGCTCCCACCAGTTCTTGTCGGTCGAGTTCTCCTCGAGGATGTTCGACTCCTCGCCGGTGGTGGCGTTGTAGCTGCGGCGGATGTCGAAGTGGCTCTCGATCGGGAACGCGGCCACCGGGTCGGCGCGGAACTCGTCGGGGTTCTCCTCCCACTCGGGGTGGTTGGCACTGTCCGTGTTCTGGGTCAGCTCGTAGTCGCGATACCCGAGCAGGTAGTCCTTCTCGATGACCCAGCGGAGGTGCGGGAGCGTGAAGAAACTGCCCGAAAAGTCGTACGCGCTGTCGCCTTCGAAGGAGAGCGACGCCCCTTCGTAGTCGACGTCGATGACGGTCGTCGACATGTACCAGGAGCCCTCGAAGATCTCCTTGTCGACGACTCCGGTCTCGACGTGGCTGATGGGCGGCCTCTCCTCGGCGCAGGAAGAAACGCCGGTGACGCCAGCAAGGCCGAGCCAAACGAGCGCGCGCATGTTCATCGTCATGGAAGTGCCTCCGGAAGTGCCTCCGTGTCGCATCGCCTACTCCGACTCCGACTGTCTGCGGGCCACGCGCGCGTCGCCACCGTGGGCGCGCGTCGGACCCATTTCCTGGACGAACGTGTCGAGCGCGATGCTCAGCGAGAGCGAAGCGCTCGTGTTGCGGCTGGGAAGCAGCGGGTTGTACCGCTCCGAAGAAGCATCGAGCTGCGGACCGGACGTCGAGATCCCGAGGGACGCCGACAGGTACGACAGGACCGAGTAGCCCACCGATCCGCCGAAGCCCTGGGTGTACCTCCACCCGCCCTGGCCGTCGCGCTCGCCGATGATCTGCCCGGTGTCCTCGACGCCGTTGTGATCGCCCGTCAAGGCGTCGTCGAGCGTCGCCGGCGTCAGGTCGTAGGCGAGCGCCTGTCCGGCGCTGGCGGAGAGGCCCACGGAGAGCTTCTCGGTGAGGCCGAGCGAAGCGGAAAGCGCGTTCGAGAACGACATGTTCGTGTTCCGGTTGCCCATCGAGGTCGTCGTACACTCGTTGGGGTCGGTCGCCTGCTCGCAGGAGATGGGCTGCGGCGGCGAGGACCCTTCGCGGTAGCGGTGGAAGTTCTTCGTGTACGAGAACCCCCACGAGAGCGAGAGGCCCGCAAGGACCTCGAAGCTGCGGGCGACGCTGAATCCCGGCGAGAGCGCGAAGTACAGCGTCGCCACCTGCTGCGAGGGCGTCGTCGGGAACGTCACACCGAGTTTCGGCGACAGCGACGTCTCGTAGACCGTGAGGAGCTCCGCGTAGGACACGCTCGCGGAAGAGCTCACCCACACGTCGTAGCGGCCCGTCCTGTTGTCGGGGTTCGTCAGTTCCTGGCTCAGGCCGACGTTCGCGCCGAGCCGCCAGTGGTCGTCGAAGCTCCACCCCGGGGCGAGCGACAGCGAATGGGTGTAGCTGGGGTTGTAGGTCAGGTCGGACTGGACGAGGTACGGGTGCAGGGCGGCGTCGTGTCCGTACGACAGGGACGTTCCGCGCCAGGGCACCTTCGAGGGGCCGACCGCGGGGGCCTCCTCTTCTTCCTCGGCCTCCTGCTCGCCTTCCTCCTCGTCACCCCACAGGTCGTCGGTCGACACGTCGACCTCGCCCGTCAGGTCCTCTTCCCCGTCTTCTTCCTGCGCGACCAGGGCGGGTGAGAAGCCCATGGTGCCGAGGAGGGCGCACGCGGAGGCAAAACGTCGCGTCATTGGACACCTTTCGACGTGAGCCGCGCTTGGCGGCGGAGAGCCGGACCCCTCATGAGGCGCCGCATGGGAGCAGCCGGCACCGGGAGTGTCAAGCCCGATTGCTTGCACGAGCGCGACGGCGCCTGGGGTGTCAAGCCAGAAACTTTCCACCAAGTCGTCACGAGTCGCTCCACGCCCGATGGGGGCATGAGCAATCCCCATGCCCAACGGGTGGGGTCCGCAAACCCGTCAAGTTTTCGGTCGGTTAGGGGCGGCGGGGTGGCGATGGAAGCGTCCGGGCTCCGGTCGATTCCGGGGCCCGTCACGATCGTGACGTATACGCTCGTGACGGCGCAGGTATTCCTCGCGGACCCGGGCGGGATGCTACAATTCCATGTGGCCGTACGCGCTCTCCACGACGCGGACCTGCGGAGCTTCCTGAACAGGTCGCGGCGGCAGAACGGCCCGCTGCACTTCCCCTTGCACGAGTTTTTCTGCGAAACCCTGCGTCGCGCCAACGAGTTCGTCCCCTCGATGGCGGGATCGATCCTGCTCGACCACGCGGAGGCCAAGAGGCGGTCCGAACGGCCCTTGCTGACCTTCGTCGCGACCTTCGGCCCCGTCGGGGACAAGCTGCTCGGCTCGCAGATCGCCGCCGACCAGGGCGTCGCGGGTCACGTCTACGTGCTCGGGAGGTCCTACGTCGCGCAGGACTGCGAGGCCGACCCGCACTTCGTCCGGTCGCTCGACGAGACGAACGGGTTCGAGACGCAGTCCCTGCTCGCGGTGCCCATCCGCATCGAGCGCAGCGTTTGCGGCGTCCTCGAGATGGTCAATCGCCGCCGCCGCGAGGGCTTCACCGTCCGGGACCTGCGCCTGCTGGAGATCTTCTCCGGCTATCTGTCGAGCGCGATCCAGAACGCGATCGAGTCGGAGAAGGCGCGCGACCTCGCGCGCAAGGACGATCTGTCGGGTCTCGGCAACGACCGGGCCCTTTCCGGAGACCTCGTCGCCGCGATCGGCGCCGCGCAGGAGGCCGGGCAGGATCTGTCGCTCGTCTTCCTCGACCTCGACCACTTCAAGAAGATCAACGACACCCACGGCCACCTCGCGGGGAGCCGCACGCTGCGGATGGTGGGCGCGTCGCTCGCGCGCTACCCGTTCGGCCGCTCGGCCGCGTACCGCTACGGCGGCGACGAGTTCGTCGTCCTTTGCTTCGACACCGGGCTCGACGCGGCGCTCGGCCTCGCCGCGATGATCCGGAAGGCGATCGCGACC
>Ga0247727_10011918_pt1 | contig 15037 bp, 15 predicted proteins | sample WisWelCaveWW1625_FD_202498 | JGI IMG/M metagenome (GOLD analysis project Ga0247727, IMG submission 202498) | Biofilm microbial communities from Wishing Well Cave, Virginia, United States - WW16-25 | ecosystem: Environmental > Aquatic > Deep subsurface > Groundwater > Cave microbial mat | place... | reverse complement strand
GGTGATGTTGCCCGCGGCGTCCTGCGGCACGTTCAGGTCGGCGCGGATGAAGACCCTCTTGCCGCGCAGCTCGAGATCGGCGAGCCGCTTGAACTTCACTGCGGCATCCTCATTTCGCTACATGCAGCGCGACAGCGACGTCCAGCATGCGGTTGGAGAAGCCCCACTCGTTGTCGTACCAGCTCGCGACCTTCACCAGCGTGCCGCCGGAGACCTTGGTGAGCAGGGAATCGACGATCGAGCTGGCCGGGTTGTGGTTGAAGTCGGCGGACACCAGCGGTTCAGTTGCGTATTCGAGGATCCCCTTGAGATCGGATTCGGACGCCTGCTTGAGCGCCTGGTTCACTGCCTCGGCCGTCGTGGCTTTCTTCGCGACGAAGGAGAGATCCACCACCGAGACGTTGAGGGTCGGCACGCGGATCGCGTAACCGTCGAGTTTCCCGTTGAGGTGCGGCAGCACCAGGCCGACGGCGGCCGCGGCGCCGGTCTTGGTCGGGATCATGTTCATGCTGGCCGAGCGAGCGCGCCGCAGGTCGGAGTGGTAGACGTCGGTCAGCACCTGGTCGTTGGTATAGGAATGCACCGTGGTCATCAGGCCGGAGACCACGCCGATCCGGTCATCCAGCGCCTTCACCAGCGGCGCAAGGCAGTTGGTGGTGCAGGAGGCGTTCGAAATCACGGTGTCGCTTGCCTTCATCGACTGATGGTTGACGCCGAACACCACCGTGCGGTCCACGTCCTTGTCGCCGGGCGCCGAGATGATCACCTTCTTCGCGCCGGCATTGATGTGCGCGCCGGCCTTCGCCTTGCTGGTGAAGAGGCCTGTGCACTCGAGCACGATGTCCACGCCAAGCGCCTGCCAGGGCAGCCTGGACGGATCGCGTTCCGCAACGACCTGAATGTTCTGGCCGTTGACCTGCATTGAATTTCCGCTCACTGCCACCGTCCCCTTGAAACGGCCGTGGGCGGTGTCGTACTTGAGCAGGTGCGCATTGGTCCTGGCGTCGCCCAGGTCGTTGATGGCGACGAACTGCAGGTCGTGCCGGGCCGCGCTCTCATGGAAAGCGCGCAGGATGTTCCTGCCGATGCGGCCGAAGCCGTTGATCGCTACCTTGATGGTCATAGGACGACGCTCCTGACTGCCTTCACCACGTTCTCCGGCGTGAAGCCGAAGTGCTTGAACAGGTCCGGCGCCGGCGCCGATTCGCCGAAGCGGTCGATGCCGACCACCGCGCCTTCCAGCCCGACATACTTTCTCCAGAAATCCGTCACGCCCGCCTCGACCGCTATGCGTCGAACGCCCGGAATGAGGACCGAGTCCTTGTATTGCCGGGACTGGCGGTCGAACACGGCAGTGCACGGCATTGAAACCACCCGCACCGGAATATCCAGGAGTTTCTGCGCCTCGAGCGCAAGCTGCACCTCGGAGCCCGTGGCGATGAGAATTGCCCTTGCCCCCGGCGCATCGGCGAGAATGTAGCCGCCCTTTTGAATTTGATCCATGACCTGATCATTTCTATTTACGAACGGCAGGTTCTGCCGGGACAGAAGCAACGCCGTTGGGCCGTTTCTCCGTTGAATCGCGGCTGTCCACGCGACGGCCGTTTCAATCGAATCGCAAGAACGCCAGACGTCCAGGTTCGGGATCAGCCGCAGCGAGGCCGCGTGCTCGATCGCCTGGTGCGTCGGCCCGTCCTCGCCCAGGCCGATCGAATCGTGGGTGAAGACGAAGATCGAGCGCAGGCCCATGATCGCCGCCATGCGCAGCGAATTGCGCGCATAGTCGGAGAACACCAGGAAGGTGCCGCCGTAGGGAATGAAGCCACCGTGCAGCGCGAGGCCGTTCATCACCGCGCCCATGCCGAATTCGCGCACGCCGTAGAAAAGGTAGTTGCCCCCGCCTTCCTTGCCGACCACCTTCGACGCCTTGACCATCGTCAGGTTGGAGCCGGTCAGGTCGGCCGATCCGCCGATGAGTTCGGGCAGCGCCGGCACCAGCGCCTCGAGCGCGTTCTGCGAGGCCTTGCGGGTCGCGATTGTTTCTGCTTTGAGGTTTGCTTCTATGACGATATTTTTTGTTCTTGCCTGAAAATCAAAAGGCAATTCACCCGCAACTCGCCTCAGGAATTCCTTTGCCAACTCCGGATGCGCCGTGTCGTAGGCGTTGAACACGCGCTGCCAGCGCCGTTCCGCGCGCTTGCCGCGCTCGCGCGCGTTCCAGCCCTGCCGCACGCCGTCGGGAATCTCGAACGGCGGGTACTGCCAGCCGATTGCCTCGCGCGTGGCCGCGACTTCCTTCTCGCCGAGGGGCGCGCCGTGCGCCGCTCCCGTGTTGGCCTTGGTCGGCGCGCCCTTGCCGATAATGGTTTTCGCGCAGATCAGCGTCGGGCGAGCGCGCTCCCGCTTCGCCTTGCGCAAGGCGCGGTCCATCGCCTCGATGTCGTGGCCATCGACGCTGTGTATTACCTGCCAGCCGTAGGACTCGAAGCGGCGCCGCACGTCGTCGGTGTACCACTGCTTGATGCTGCCCTTGTCGGAGTCGATTGAGATGCCGTTGTCGTCGTAGACGGCGATCAGCTTGCCCAGGCCCAGCGTGCCGGCCAGCGCGCAGGATTCGTGCGAGACGCCTTCCATCATGCAACCGTCGCCGAGGAACGCATAGCTGCGGTGGTCGACGATCTCGTGCCCAGGACGGTTGAATTCCGCCGCCAGCAGTCGCTCGGCGATGGCCATGCCGACCGCATTCGAAATGCCCTGTCCGAGCGGGCCGGTGGTGGTCTCGACGCCGGGCGCGAGGCCGTGCTCCGGATGGCCCGGAGTCTTCGAGCCAAGCTGCCGGAAGCGCTTCAGCTCCGCCATCGGCAGGTCGTAGCCGGTCAGGTGCAGCAGCGAATACAGCAGCATCGAGCCGTGCCCGTTGGAAAGCACGAAGCGGTCGCGGTTCGGCCAGGCCGGATTGCCGGGGTTGTGGGCCAGGTTGCGGTGCCACAGCGCCACCGCGATCTCGGCCATGCCCATCGGCATGCCCGGATGGCCGGAATTCGCCGCCTGCACTGCGTCCATCGCCAACGCGCGCAGCGCATTTGCCATCTCGCGTTCTGGTGCAGGCGAAAGCATCGGGAAACTTATTCGGGGAAGGCGCAAATTATAGCCAAGCGGTTTCCTATAATCCGCTCATGACTGAAATGCCGTTCACCAGCCCGCAGGACTTTGAAGCTGCCGTCGCCGCGCCGACAGAAGGGGGGCAGGCCCATTGGTTTGTCTTCAATGGCGACCGCCTGCTGGTGGAGCTCGGACCGCCCAGTCCGCGTCCCTCGGACGATCCCAGGGTGGCCGCGAGGGCCAGTTGGGCCCGCATTCCGGCGGCCAGCGCGTTGCTAAAAAACAACAATATCTTGTGGTTTGAACCCGCCCGGACACTATATCTAGGGCGTCTCGCCGGAACCGATTGCTGGGCCGCCGAGGCGCCGCCGGAGGCCGCCGCGCCGCCGGCGGGCATGGGCTGGGAAGGCCTGCGGGCGCTGTTTTCGGTACTGGAGGACGCCCATTTCGCCCTCGCCGGCCGCGCCATCCAGCTGCTCGACTGGGATCGCAACCACCGCTACTGCGGCCGCTGCGGCGCGCCTACAGAGGCGAAATCCGAGGAGCGCGCGCGCGTCTGCCCCGCGTGCAAGCTGCCGGCCTACCCGCGCATCGCGCCCGCGGTGATGGCGCTGGTGCGCCGCGAGGGCGAGATCCTGCTCGGGCGCAGCCCGCACTTCCCGCCCGGCATGTACAGCGCCCTCGCCGGCTTCGTCGAGCCCGGCGAGACCCTCGAACAATGCGTGGCGCGCGAAGTCGAGGAGGAAGTCGGCGTGCGGGTGTCGCAAATACGCTACTTCGCGAGCCAGCCCTGGCCGTTCCCGAACTCGCTCATGATCGCCTTCGTTTGCGACTGGATGGCGGGCGAGATCCGGCCGCAAATCGGGGAAATCGAGGCGGCTAACTGGTTCAACGTATTGCAATTGCCGAAACTTCCAAGCAGAATCTCGATCGCGCGCAGGTTGATCGACGCAGCAGTGCAGGAAATGCGCGGCGGCAGGTAAGTAAAGTGCGCAGTGTAGCGAGCAGAACGCAGTCGAAACGGGGGCGTTGAAACGAATTGAACGAAGCCGACGAACACAGTTGTCCGCCGCGAGGCGGTGATGCTGAGGCGCAGCCCGGAACATTTGGCAGAGGGTTGCGCCTTCGCATTTTTCGGGGAGCACGGACATGAATGGTCTGCATCTGATCGGTGACCTCAGCGGCTGTCGCTGTGATCCGCAGCTGCTGCTCGATGGCAAGCGCTTCGAGCAAGTCTGCGTCGGCATGGTCGAGGCCGCTGGCCTCACCATCATGGACGTGCGCTTCCACCAGTTCGAGGGTTCCGGCTTCACCGGCGCGGTGGTGCTCGCCGAATCGCACCTCGCGATCCACACCTGGCCCGAGAACAAGGGCCTCACGCTGGACGTCTACGTCTGCAACTTCAGCGCCGACAACTCCGTCAAGGCGCGCCAGCTGTTCGAGCGGATCATCGGCCACTTCGAGCCGGCCGAGGTCGCGCGCCATGAAATCGACCGCGGCGAGCACCTGCTGATGGAGCCGCTTAACGAATCCACCGGCTTTTACATCAAGGCCGCTCGCCAGGTGGGCGAGTGGCAGACCAAGTACCAGAAGCTGCAGGTCTACGACACGCCGCACTACGGCCGCATCTTCCGGCTCGACGGCTACAACATGACCTCCGAGCGGGAGGAATTCGTCTATCACGAGAACCTGATCCACCCGGCGCTCACCGCGCACGCGGCGCCGAAAAAGGTGCTGATCGTGGGCGGCGGCGACGGCGGCTCCTCCGAGGAGGCGCTCAAGCACCCCTCGGTCGAGCAGGTCACCATGTGCGAGATCGACGAGGAGGTGGTCAGGATCGCGAAGGAACATTTCTTCGCGGTGCATCGCGGCGCCTTCGACAACCCGAAGCTGCGCGTGCTGATTGGCGACGGCATGAAGTTCATCCGCGAGACGCACGAGCGCTTCGACCTGATTGCGCTGGACCTCAACGACCCGATGGGGCCGGCGGAGGCGCTGTACTCGGCCGAATTCTTCCAGCAGTGCCGCCACGCGCTCGCCCCCGGCGGCGCGCTGGTGCTGCACATCGGCGCGCCCGTGGCGCGACCCGAGCGCGTCACCGAACTCGCGCAACGCGTGAACGGCATCTTCCGCATCGTGCGCCCCTACACCATGTACGTCCCGCTCTACGGCGCGCAGTGGGCGATGGCGGTGTGCTCGGACAAGCTCGATCCCAAGTCGCTGACCGCGGACGAGATCGACCGCAGGATCGAAGCAAGGAAGCTGCAGGACCTCAGGTTCTACAACGGCGAGACCCACGAGGGCGTGTTCGCGCTGCCCAATTTCATCCGCGACCTCGTCAACCCGCCGCGCCTCAAGCAGCAGGCGCGCAGCCGGCGCCTGGGTGTGGTACGAGCCGTGACCAAGTAGCGACGGCGTCGGTAGAACGTTCACGAAGTCAGAGAAGTTCCAAGCGTCTCCAGGCGCGGATTGCGTTGTGCTGCAGGCTACTCGCGCAGCGCTACGGCAATCCCCGCCACGGCAACAAGCGCGATCCTCTCGACGAGCTCGTCTACATCATCCTTTCGACGAGAACTGGCGAGGCAGTATTTCGCGGCGTCTACCGAGATCTCAAGAAGGCGTTCCCCAGTTGGAGCGACATCGACGCGCGCCGCGTCAGCGAATTCCACCGCATCCTTGCTCCGGGCGGCCTCTCGTCGCTTAAGGCGTACCAGCTGCTGGGTATCCTCTCCGCGCTGAGGCATGAGTTTGGACGCGTGACGCTAGAACCTCTAAGGAAGATGAAGGACGACGAAGCCGAGCGCTTCCTCCTGACCCTGCCCGGCGTCGGCAAGAAGGTCGCCAAGTGCGTTTTAATTTACTCGCTCGACCGACAAGTGCTACCGGTCGACGTGCATACCCATCGTGTCGCCGTGCGCCTCGGCCTTGCGGCAAAGCGCCGTCCTGATACTTCTCAAGACCTTATCGAAGCTCAAGTACCGCCGCCGCTTCGCTATGGATTCCACGTCAACGCGATCGCGCACGGCCGCAGCGTGTGCCTTCCGAGTAAACCTATGTGTTCGGCCTGCGTTTTGCGACAATACTGTCCGTATCCCAAGGCACATAAGAAGTGATTCCTAAAAACATGAGCCGGCCGATCTGCATTGACCTCTTCTCCGGGGCTGGTGGACTAGCGCTCGGCTTTGAGCAGGCTGGCTTCGACGTCGCTGCAGCGGTGGAGTATGACCCTATCCATGCAGGGGTCCACAAGCTCAACTTTCCCGAAGCGGAGGTGATCTGCCAGGACGTACGCGAGCTGACGGGCGACGAAATCCGACGGCGTGCGGGACTTGGTACGAAAGCCATTGACGTGGTCGTGGGTGGACCGCCTTGCCAGGGATTCTCCCTCATCGGTCACCGCGTCCTCGACGATGCGCGAAACGAGCTCGTATTTCACTTCTGGCGCTTGGTGACGGAACTGCGGCCGAAGGCTTTCGTATTCGAGAACGTCGCCGGGATGGCAACCGGCGCCCATCACAAGCTGCTCGATGAGCTCTTCCACTGTTTCGAGACCTCCGGATACAAGGTGCGCCTTCCCTACCGCATCCTGAACGCCAGCCATTACGGCGTGCCGCAAGATCGTCGACGGCTCATCCTGCTTGGCGCTCGTCGCGGCCTTCGGGTGCCGAAGTATCCAGCCGCTCGCACGGCGCCACCCAACGGTAAGGGGCAACGATCGGCCGAACTCGTCAAAGGTTTGAAGGCAACTCCCACTGTCTGGGATGCAATCAAAGACCTTCCCGATATCGAAAAGTTCGACAACCTGCTCAACGATGATGTGATGGAACCCGTCAAGTACGGCAGGGGCTCCTCTTACGCGCTGCAGCTGCGAGGTCAAGAGCGCGATCCTACGGATTTCAGCTATCCCCGCGCAGCTGACTGGCAAGGCCTGTCGGGGTGCCTTCGCGCCGAGCACACCGAGGAATCCCGGCGCCGATTCACCAATACCTCGCCGGGCTCGGTCGAACCGATCAGCCGATTCCTGCGCCTCAATCCCGCAGGGCAGTGCAATACATTGCGTGCAGGCACTGCGACCGACCGCGGCGCGTTTACTTCACCGCGTCCGATCCATCCCGCGTTCGCGCGCTGCATTTCAGTAAGAGAGGCGGCTCGGGTGCATTCGTATCCTGATTGGTTCCGCTTTCACAAGACTATCTGGCATGGCTTTCGCCAAATAGGTAACTCGGTTCCGCCGCTTCTCGGTCGCGCAATCGGCGAATCAATTGTCGAGGCATTGGTTCTAAAGCAGGTAAGACCTCAACGGACCGTGCGATTGGGACGAGAGGAACTTGCCCGCATGACCATGAGGGAGGCTGCTGCCGATTTTGGCGTGCGCTCAGATGTAATTCCCGCCAGGCAGCGCAAAGTCGCGGGGGCCGGTTGATGACCAAGGCCGCGACCAAGCCAAAGGGTTCCAAGAAGAAGATGCACGAATCGGTCATGAAGCACGTTTTCAACGCACGCTACAGCAAGGGAGCGTCGTCGGTCAGCTTCAGCCGTGCGGATGTCGAGAACGCAGCCAAGAAGTTGGGCCTCGATCCCAAGAATGTTGGCGACGTGGTCTATTCATATCGCTATCGGCGCGACCTTCCGACAGAAATTGCTGAGCGCGCGCGCAAAGGCGAGGTTTGGATCATTCGTGGTACAGGAGCGGCCAAGTATCGATTCGATTCGGTCCCGATCGACTATGCGTTCATCCGCCCGCGAAACGGACTCGCAGAAACGCGGAATCCTGACGCGACGCCTGGCGCAATCGCGATGTATGCGCTTGACGACGAACAGGCGCTGCTTGCACGCGTTCGCTACAACCGCCTCATCGATATCTTTCTCGGCGTCGCGAGCTATTCCCTACAGAGCCATCTGCGCACGCAGGTTGGCGACATTGGTCAGGTCGAAACCGACGAAGTCTATGTCGGCATCGATCGCCAAGGCGCGCACTACGTCTTTCCGGTGCAAGCGAAGGGTGGCGACGACCGTCACAGCATCGTTCAGATCGAGCAGGACATCGCCATGTGCAAGGCGAAGTTCGCGAGCTGTATCTGCCGACCGATTGCCGCGCAGTTCATCGGTCGCGAAAAGATCGCGCTCTTCTCATTCGAAGAAAGCCGCGGTGGTGAAGCCAAGATCGCGAGCGAGCGGCACTACATGCTCGTCGAACCGAAGCAAATCTCCAAAGAAGACCTCGAGAACTACCGTAAGCTCGCCAGCAACGCTAGCGGACTCTAGCCGCCACGTCCGCGCAAGCTTCTTACTAAGCCAACGACTTCAATACTTCCCGAACGGTCCCGAACAGCTGGTCGATCTCCGCCTTCTGGATGATGAGCGGTGGGGCGAGCGCGATGGTGTCGGCCGTGACCCGCATGTAGGTGCCCTTCTCGAAGGCCTGCAGGTGCGCGTCCATGCCGCGCGCGCCGACCACGCCGGCACGCGGTGAGAGTTCGATCGCGGCGATCAGGCCGAGGTTGCGGATGTCGATCACGTTCGGGCAGTCCTTGAGCGAATGCGCGCCGTCCTCCCAGTACTTGGCGAGCTCGCCCACGCGCGTCAGCAGGCCTTCGTCCTCGTAGACCTTGAGCGTTCCCAAGCCCGCCGCGCAGGCGAGCGGGTGGGCCGAGTAGGTGTAGCCGTGCGGCATCTCGATCGCATTCTCCGGGCCGGTCATGAAGGCCTGGTAGAGGTTTTCCTTCATGAATACCGCGCCCATCGGCACGGTGCCGTTGGTGATGCCTTTGGCAGTGGTGATGAGGTCCGGAATGACGCCGAAGTAGTCCGACGCAAATGGCTTGCCGAGGCGCCCCCAGGCGTTGATCACCTCATCGAAAATCAGCAGGATGCCGTGCTTGTCGCAAATTTCACGTAGCTTCTGCAGGTAACCCACCGGCGGCACGAACACTCCCGCCGAGCAGGCCACCGGCTCGACGATCACCGCGGCGATCGTGGAGGGATCGTGCAGCTGGCACAGGCGCTCGAGATCCTCGGCGAGCTCCGCGCCGTGCGCCGGCTGCCCGCGCGAGAACGCGTTCTTCGCCGGGTCGTGGGTGTGGCGCATATGGTCGACGCCCGTCACCAGCGCGCCGAAGAGCTTGCGGTTGCCGACCATGCCGCCCACCGCGGTGCCGCCGAAGTTGACGCCGTGGTAGCCCTTTTCGCGCCCGATCAAGCGGATGCGCTGCCCCTCGCCACGCTGGCGGTGGTAGGCGATCGCCAATTTCAGCGCCGTGTCCACCGACTCGGAGCCCGAGTTGGTGAAGAAGATGCGCGTCACGCCCCTGGGCAGCAGCGGCGCCAGCTTCTCGGCGAATTCGAAGGCGGCCGGATGGCCCATCTGGAAGGGCGGCGCGAAATCGAGCGTGGCGACCGCTTTCTGCACCGCTTCGACGATCGGCTTCCTGCAATGGCCGGCGTTGACGCACCACAGGCCCGAGGTGCCGTCGAGGATTTTGCGGCCCTCGGGGGTGTAGTAGTACATGCCCTCGGCGCGCGCCAGCAGCCGCGGCGACTTCTTGAACGCGCGGTTCATCGAGAAGGGCATGAAAAACGGCGAGTTTTCCAGCGTCGTGCCGAGGCTTTCAGGACGGACTCTCTCGTTCATGGCGGGCTCCTAAAACTGCGGCTGCAGGTGCCCAATACTAGCGCGCTGCCGGCCGGCGGAATACACTTTCGGGCAGGGAGAGCGGACATGCGCCGGCGCGTCAGGAAACGCAGTGCGGCAATCACGCTGGTGCTCGCGGGCAGCGCGACGCTGGCCGGCTGCGGCTCGCCGGTCGAGCAGCGCGACGCCTACGCCAACCGCCAGGACTGCACGAAGGACTGGACCGACGTTTCGCTCTGCGAGCCGGTCAAGGACGGGCGCTTCTCCAACAGCTACTTCTATGGGCCGCCGTATTACTCTTCCAGCGGCTGGAGCTTCTTCGGCCGCAATCGCGTGGTCTCCAGCCCCAACGCGATGGAAGCCACCCGGCTGCAGTCCGGCTCGGTCGCGGCATCGCCGCTGGCCGCGCGCGCCGCGAGCCTCGGCGTCGGCGGCGGCGGCTCGGCCGGCATCTCGCGCGGCGGCTTCGGCGCCTCCGGCCACGCCTCGTCCTCCTCGGGCAGCTAGGGCCGGGCCCGATGCGGCTTGACCGGCAAGGACGCCAGAATGCGGCGTGAAAAGCGCGCGCCGCGCGCGAACTGGCGCGCGCGCTGTGAAGAGGCCGGCTTCCATTTCCACTCCATGGGCGGCACCTACTGGGACGAGACGGCCTGCTACGCCTTCGCCGCCGATGAAGTGGATCGAATCGAAGAGGTGACGGCGCAGATGCACCAGCTTTGCCTCAAAGCGGCCGACGAAGCCGTGCGCTCGAAGCTCTTCGCGCAGTTCGCGATTCCGGAACCATTTCATGAACTGGTCGCGCATTCCTGGCAGCAGCGCGAAGCCACGCTCTACGGCCGCTTCGATTTCAGCTGGGACGGCGAAAGCGAGCCGAAGCTGCTCGAGTACAACGCCGACACGCCGACCTCGCTGCTGGAAGCCAGTGTCATGCAGTGGCAATGGCTTGAGGATGTGAAGGACAGCGGGGGCCCTTCCCCGCTGGTGCCCGACACCGACCAGTTTAATTCGCTGCACGAAAAGCTGGTCGCGCGCCTGCAGGCGCTGCAGCCCGCATCCGGCCGCGGCGTCCTGCACCTTGCCTGCGTCAGGAATAGCGACGAAGACCTCGGCAACATCGAGTATCTGCGCGACTGCGCGCTGCAGGCCGGCTGGGATGCGCGCCGCATCGACATCGAGGATCTCGGTTGGGACGGCGCGCGCTTCCTCGACCAGGAAGAAGCGCCAGTAGCGACGCTGTTCAAGCTCTACCCCTGGGAATGGCTGGTGCGCGAAGAATTCGGCCAGCACCTGCTCGGCCGACCGGCGGCGCTGATCGAGCCGGCCTGGAAGATGCTGCTCTCGAACAAGGCGCTGTTGGTGCTGCTGTGGGAAATGAATTACGGCCATCCCAACCTGCTGCCCGCCTACTTCACGCCGCAGAAGTTCGGCGCCGATTACGTGAAAAAGCCCCTGCTCTCGCGTGAAGGCGCCAACATCACCATCCGCAGCCGTGGCGAAGTGCACGAGCAACTGGGCGCTTACGGCGAGGAAGGTTTCGTTTACCAGGGCGTCGCGCCGCTGCCCGCGTTCGACGGCCGCTACCCGGTGATCGGCGCTTGGATCATCGGCGACCAGCCCGCCGGCATCGGCATCCGCGAGGACGATTCGCCGATCACCCGCAATTCAAGCCGCTTCCTGCCCCACTACTTCAGCTGAGGTGCCGACCATGGACTACGTGAAATTCTCGCTCGCCGGCTTCGACGAGTTCCTGATCTATGCGGGCCTCGCGATCGCCTTCATCTATCTCTTCATGATCGCCTACCTGTGGCTCACGCCCTACAACGAGCTGAAGCTGATCAAGGACGGCAACGTCGCCGCCGCCATCAGCCTGTCGGGCTCCGTGCTCGGCTTCACTTTCCCGCTCGCCGCCGCGATCTTTCAGGCGGCGCATCCCTGGGACATGATGCTCTGGGCCGTGATCGCCGGCCTGGTGCAGTTGCTGGTCTACGTCGCGGTGCGCTACTCGCTGCTCAACGTGAGCCGGCGCATCCCCGAAGGCCAGGTCGCCACCGGCATCATGCTCGGCGCGATATCCATGGCGGCGGGCATCCTCAACGCGGCGTGCATGACGTACTGATTTACCGTCGAGGCAGCGCATGCGGAGCAGATTTTTTCTTATCGCCTCGGCGATCCTGCTGGGCCTGCTCGGCTGCGGCAAGCCCGTACCGCCGGAGCGGAGCGCCTATGTCGGGGAATGGAAGTCGCCCGCGATGTCGCTGCTGATCACCCAGGACGGCAGCGTGAAATACGAGCGCATCAAGGGCGGCGTCACGACGTCGATCTCGGCGCCGCTGCAGAAATTCGAGGGCGACGATTTCCATGTCGGCATCGCGATGATGTCCACGCGTTTCGTGGTTGCCAAGGCGCCCGTCCAGGAGAATGGCGCCTGGAAGATGGTTGTAGATGGCGAAATGCTCACTCGAAGATAAAACGTTTTCTCCGAACGCCAACGCGAAAGGAATTACAGATGAAGCAGTCTTCGATTGTCGCTGCGGATGCGCCGCTGCGCGCCAGGCCGACCGCGCCGCCCTTTCCGGCGGCGATGGTGGCGAAGACGGCCGGGCGGGAAAAGCGCCCGCTCGGCGATCTGTTCGGGCTGACGAATTTCGGGGTGAACCTGACGCGCCTTGCCCCGGGCGCGGCGTCGGCGTTACGGCACGCGCACGCGAAGCAGGACGAGTTCGTCTACGTGCTGGAAGGCGAGGCGACGCTGGTGACGGATTCAGGGGAGACGATCCTGAAGCCCGGGACCTGCGCAGGGTTCAAGGCCGGCACCGGCGATGCGCACCACCTCGTCAACCGCACGAAGAAGGACGTCGTGTTTCTCGAGGTCGGCGACCGCAGTGCCGGCGACTCGGTGAGCTATCCGGACGATGACGTCGTTGGCGCTTTCGGCGCCGACGGCAAGTGGAAGTACAGCAGGAAGGACGGAACCCCTTACTAACCGCTGTAGGCGACGACCTTCTGCTTTTGCTCGCCCAGGCCGCGGATCCCGAGCGTCATCACGTCGCCGACCTTGAGGAATACCGGATTGGGCTTGATGCCCGCGCCCACGCCCGGCGGCGTGCCGGTGGTGATGATGTCGCCGGGCAAGAGCGTCATGTACTGGCTCACGTGCGAGACGATCTGCGCGCAGTTGAAGATCATGGTCTTCGTGTTGCCCGATTGCATGCGCTTGCCGTTCACGTCCAGCCACATGTCCAGGTTCTGCGGGTCCTTGATCTCGTCGGTGCTCACCAGCCACGGGCCGATCGGCCCGGCAGTGTCGAAGCTTTTGCCCTTGTCCCACTGGGTGGTGGCATGCTGGAAGGCGCGCTCGGAGACGTCGTTCACGATGCAGTAGCCGGCGACGTGGCCGAGCGCCGCCGCGACCTCTACGTACTTCGCCTGCGTACCGATCACGATGCCAAGTTCGACCTCCCAGTCGAGCTTGGTCGAGCCGCGCGGCTGAATCACGTCGTCGCAGGGCCCGTTGATGCAGGTGGTGGCCTTGGAGAACACCACCGGCTCCGTGGGAATCGCCATGCCGGATTCCTTGGCGTGATCGCTGAAGTTCAGGCCAATGGCGACGAACTTGCCGATGCCGACGAAGGGCACGCCGAGGCGCGGGCCGTTGGCGACCACCGGCAGGGTGTCGGCCTTGATCTTGGCGAGCATCTTGAGGCCCCGCGGCGAGAGTTCGTTCGGGCCGATGTTCTCGACCACTTTGGAGAGATCCCGCAGGCGCCCGTCGCCGTCCACCATGCCCGGCTTCTCGAAGCCGTTTTTCCCGTAGCGGCACAACTTCATATGGTCATTCCCCCATCGATCGAATACATGTTGCCGGTCGCGAACTTCGACTCGTCGGACGCGAGGAACACGAGAATGCCCGTGATGTCCTCGACCGAGCCCAGCCGCCCCATCGGCTGGCGCGCAGTGAAGTCCTTCCTCGCTTGCACCGGGTCGGCGAAGGCGTTGATACGGTCGCCCAGCGACGGCGTATCCACGGTGCCGGGGCCGATGCAATTGCAGCGGATGCCCTGCTTGACGTAGTCCGCGGCAATCGACTTGGTGAGGCCGATCACCGCCGCCTTGGTGGCGCCATAGACAAAGCGGTTCGGCAGCCCCTTCACGCTGGAGGCGATTGACGACATGTTGATGATCGACCCGCCGCCCTTCTGCAGCATCCCCGGCAGGAAGGCGCGCGTCACGAGGTACATCGACTTCACATTCAGGTTGAAGCTGAATTCCCAGTCCTTCAGCGTGCAGTCGAGGATCGTGCCGTGATGCACGTAGCCCGCGCAGTTGAACAGGATGTCGATCTGCCCCGCTTCGGCCGCTGCTTTGCCGATTGCCGCCTCGTCCAGAACGTCAAGCACCCTGGTACGAATGCCGTCCTTGCCCTCCAGATCCGCGAGCGTCTTCGCGTTGACGTCGGTCGCCCAGACCTGCGCGCCCTCCCGGGCGAACGCGAGCGCCGTGCCGCGCCCGATGCCCTGACCGGCCGCGGTGATGAACGCGGTCTTGCCTGCAAGCCTGCCTGCCATCGTTTACGAACCTTTGCTTGAAAATTTTCTTCGAAGGGCGCGAATTATAGCCCACGGAGTTGCGAGGCAAACCCTAGATCGCCGATCCGCTTCCTGCGTCGAAGAAATGCACGCGCCCCGGATCGAGCGCGAGGCGGATGGCCTGATGCGCCTTGACGCGCACCGCGGGATCGATGCGCGCCACCATCGGCGCGCCGCCGGCGCGGAAATTGATGAGAATCTCATTGCCTAGCGGCTCTACCACGTCCACTGCCGTGTCGAAGCAGCACTCGGCCGGATCGGCGCCGGTCGCCGGATGCAAGGCCTCCGGCCGCACGCCAAGGGTCAATCGCTTGCCGGCCTGCGCGCGCACGCGATCCGCCAGCTGCGGCGGCACCTTGAGGCGCAGGCCCGCCGCGTCGGCCCACAGGGCGCCGGCTGAATCGCTGATCGCGACGTCGACGAAATTCATTGCGGGCGAGCCGATGAAGCCGGCGACGAACCTGTTCGCCGGCTCGCCGTAGAGCTCGAGCGGCTCGCCCACCTGCTGCACCCAGCCGTCCTTCATCACCACGACGCGGTCGCCGAGAGTCATCGCCTCGACCTGGTCGTGGGTGACGTAGATCGCGGTCGTCTCCAGGCGCTCGTGCAGGCGCTTCAGTTCCACGCGCATCTGCACCCGCAGCATCGCATCCAGGTTGGAGAGCGGCTCGTCGAACAGGAACACCTGCGGATGGCGCACGATGGCGCGCCCGACGGC
>Ga0247727_10011917_pt1 | contig 15039 bp, 13 predicted proteins | sample WisWelCaveWW1625_FD_202498 | JGI IMG/M metagenome (GOLD analysis project Ga0247727, IMG submission 202498) | Biofilm microbial communities from Wishing Well Cave, Virginia, United States - WW16-25 | ecosystem: Environmental > Aquatic > Deep subsurface > Groundwater > Cave microbial mat | place... | reverse complement strand
CTTTGTACACAAACTCTCCCGACTCAACAAAAATTATTCCCCTGTCTTGGGCGTTTATTAATCCGTAGGTCTTGGTAACCCCGCTTTCATGAGCAACCAGCGAACCTTGCGTTCTTGCGTATGATCCGGGAACTTCCAAACCATACTTTAAAAAAAGTGTGTTTATTACCCCCAACCCTTTAGTGCTTGAGATAAATTCGCTTCTATAGCCAAAAAGGTCGCGGGTCGAGATAATAAATTCGAAAAACGTAATACCATCTTCAGTTTTCATCTCAACAAGTTCTGCCTTTCTCGCACCTAAATTCTTCATAATGACACCTTGGAACTCTTCCGGTGCCTCTATGAAAACCTGCTCGAATGGAGTTAGTTTTTGACCGTTTTCCACTTTGGTAATAACTTGCGGACGCGCAACTTGAAATTCATAGCCTTCTCTTCTTAATCTTTCTATCAAAATGGCCAAATGCAATTCTCCTCTACCGGAAACAGCCCACTCTCCTTTTTCGGTATCTTGAACCTTTAAGGCAACATCTGTTTCCAGTTCTTTGTATAGCCGGCTTCTTATTTGGCTTGATGTTTTAAATTTTCCTTCTTTGCCTGCAAGAGGCGAACTGTTAACTGAAAGAGTCATACTTATGGTGGGCTCTTCAATTGTAAGAAGAGGAAGCGCCACTGGGGTCTTGGGATCTGCTATTGTTTCCCCGATTGTCACATCGGCAATACCTGATATTGCCACTATATCGCCTGCCTCTGCTTCTTTAGCTTCTACCATTTCCAAACCTATAAACACGGAAAGAGAGCCAAGAGTTGCTTTCTTTTGTGTTTTATCCCCCGCTATATGAACTATGTCCTGCCCTGCTTTTAATACACCATTGTAGATTTTGCCAATAGCTATTCTTCCCTTGTGCACGTCGTAAGTAATGTTAGAAACAAGCATTTGCAGGGGCTTTGAAGAATCTGCCAGTGGCGCAGGGACGTGTTCTAGGATGGCTTCGAACACAGGTGAAATATCTTTCATTTCTGCAACGTTTGCTGACGAACCTGCTTTTCCTCCTTTGGCTACCGCGTAGATTGTAGGAAAAAAAGCTGTTTCTTCATCTGCTCCAAGCTCTATAAATAGATCGAAGATACGATTCAGGGTAAACTCGATCCTGGCATTTGGTTTGTCTACCTTATTAATAACCACTATTATTTTGTGCTTCATTTTTAGAGCCTGTTTTAAAACAAATCTTGTTTGTGGCATTGGACCTTCCTGCGCATCTACTAAAAGCAAACACCCGTCGACCATAGAAAGAACTCTTTCCACTTCTCCACCGAAATCTGCATGTCCTGGAGTGTCAATTATGTTAATTTTAGTGCCTTTCCAAATTACTGAAGCATTTTTGGAAAATATGGTTATCCCGCGTTCTTTTTCAAGTTCGTTGCTATCCATAATTAAATTTGTTCCCTGAAGTTCTTTTTTAAGTTCTGTTTTGGATTGGAGAAGTAAAGCATCTACTAGGGTAGTTTTGCCGTGGTCAACGTGGGCTATAATTGCTACGTTTCTAATGTTTGTCATTTTTAAGTGTTAAAAAACCGCCTTTTGGCGGCAAGGGAATTATATCACTTTTCGGTTTAAACCTATAGTTTGATTTGCCTGGCGCATTCTGTTATAATTCAAGAACTAGCAGATTGAAGAAACAGCTCTGCTTAATTTGAATAATTTTTGATTAGACAAGATAAAGATACTCTACGTAGTTATATAAATATCTTTTACCCTACTCACAAATGCAACTTCTCAATTAAGTAGATTCGTTTCTTTAATTTACTGTTAGTTCTAGGGCAATGAGAAGAAGATTTAGACCAAGGGGAAATTTTAAAAAGAGATATTTCCCAACTACAAACAAAAAAGTCGATCAGAACCTTCTGTGGGCAATTACAGCTGGCAGATCATTAGATGTTCCCGCTGTGACCCCAATTCAGACGACCTATGTCCCGGAACACAAATTTGAAGATTTTCCACTCTCTTTCGAGATCAAAAAAAATATTGTAGACAAAAATTACGTTTCCCCGACACCAATTCAAGATAAGGCAATTCTTGCAATTCTAGAAGGTCATGATATTATCGGCATTGCAAACACTGGTACCGGTAAAACAGCAGCATTTCTAATTCCGCTTCTAGAAAAAGTGCTTAAAGACCGAACAAATAAGGTTTTGATTGTTACCCCTACAAGAGAGCTGGCCGTACAAATCCGTGATGAGCTGCGTGGTTTTGCAAAAGGATTAGATATTTATTCTGCACTTTGTATTGGTGGAGTTGGATTCGGAAGGCAAAGAAGCGAACTTGCAAGAAGTCCTAATTTTGTTATTGGAACACCTGGAAGAATTAAGGATTTGGTCGGTCAAAATTGTCTAGATCTTTCTCGTTTTGAAAATGTCGTGTTAGATGAAGTGGATCGGATGGTTGATATTGGCTTTATTCGCGACGTAAAATATCTTATCTCGCTTCTACCCGCAAAGAGACAATCGCTCTTTTTTTCAGCAACAGTCTCTGCTAGGGTGAGCGAGATTATATCAACATTTGTTCGAAATCCCGTGACTATTTCTGTCAAAGCACAAGACACAGTCGAGAATATTAGACAGGACGTTGTCAAAGTTGCAAGCCATGAGCAAAAAGTAGAAAAACTTCACGATCTATTGATTCAAGAAGATTTTAACAAAGTCCTTATCTTTGGCCGGACAAAGTGGGGAGTTCAAAAGCTAACTAAAGAGCTTGTAGGTAGGGGGTTTAAAGCAGAAGCAATCCACGGTAATAAAACACAAAATCAAAGACAAAAAACACTAGATATGTTTCGCAGAAATCAAATTAGCATACTTCTTGCGACTGATGTCGCTTCGCGTGGTCTTGATATTGAAAATGTAAGTCATGTTATTAATTATGACATGCCCGAATCTTATGATGATTATATCCATAGAATAGGCAGAACTGGCAGGGCAAACAAAATAGGAACAGCTTTAACATTTGTGAGTGAATTTGAGTTTAAATAAACTAAAAATGAAGGCTGCCAAAAAAAATATATATCTTGGCATTGACGGCGTGATTTTAACGAGAGGCGTTATACCCGCTTTACACTTAGACAAGTTTCTCGAATATATCTTGGCGAATTATTCGGTTTCCTGGCTTAGCTCCAGGTGTCAGGGAAGTAGCGAGAAAACGGTAAAATACTTGTCTCAATTTCTTCTCCCTGAAACAATTGCTTTGATCAAGACAATAAAGTCAACTAGTTTCCGTCTGGACAAAACGGAGGCTATAGATTTTAATAAAGAGTTTTACTGGTTGGATAATCAGCTGTTTGATTCGGAAAAGAAAATCTTGGCAGAGCACGATGAATACAATTCGTGGATCGAACTTGATCTTATAAAAAATCCGAATCAATTGCTCCATCTTATAAACAGTAAACTTAAATTTCCATAGAAAGCGAAATTGTAAAATGTTTATCTCTAGTGGTATCGCAAAATCCTTTGTAAACTCAAGCGAATATTGCATCGAAATCCAGCCCGGGTAAGCATGGAGAAATTCTGGTAATGGCCTTGTTGCACCTCAGTATACGATTAACGAAGATTTTGATCAGTATGATTCGGCTTGAGGTGTGGCTCTTTTTAATTTATAATTTAAAATATGGCCAAAGTTACCATGTACACAACTACAACTTGCCCTTTTTGCCAAATGCAGAAGCAATATTTGAATTCTAAAAACGTGTCTTTCGAGGAAATTCTTGTTGATCAGAATCCAGAAGAGGCACAAAAAATGATAGAGATTTCTGGTCAAATGGGCGTACCATTTACCGTTATTGACAAAGGCGATGGAAAACTGATTACTGTCCTGGGGTTTGATAGGACTAAAATAGACGAGGCGTTGGAAATTAACAACAGTTAACAATTGCTTATAAATTTGGCTTCCCTCTATTAACTCTTAACTTTAATCCCTATATACTTAAAATATGCGCGTTTCCTTTTATGGTGCCTGTAGGGAGGTAACGGGATCTAATATACTCTTGGAAGGCAAGGATTTTAAGGTACTTTTAGAATGTGGGCTATTCCAGGGTTATAAACTTTCTGAAGAGCGTAATTATTCTAAATTTAACTTTGACCCATCATCAATTGACTCTGTTGTTGTTTGCCATGCTCATTTAGATCATACTGGCAGATTATCTAAGCTGGTTAAGGATGGTTTTGGGGGGCCAATTTTTTCAACAGAACCTACACGAGATTTGACCAAATTAGTCCTTGATGACAATGAAAAATTGATGCGAGAGGAAGCTGAAAAAGAAAATCATGCTCCTCTTTATTCAATAGAAAATGTGGAAGAAACAATGAGCCTTTTTAATGTCATTCCTTACAACAAAAAGGTGAATATAGCCAAAAATGTTGATTTAACTTTTATAAACGCTGGCCATATTTTAGGTTCGGCAATAGCAATAATCGAGGCAGAAGACAAAAAACTTGTTTACACCAGTGATCTTGGGAATAATCCTTCAGTGCTTTTAGATGCACCATCTACAGTAGAATCTTGTGATTTTTTAATTTGCGAGAGTACCTATGGTGGCAGGGTACACGAAGATGTTAATAAACGCAAAGAACAGCTAAGTCAAATAATAAGAAACACAATTTCTGGAAATGGTGTTTTAATAATTCCGTCTTTCGCAATAGAAAGAACTCAAGAACTATTACATGATATAGAGGACTTTTGCACTATTGATGGCTGCGAAAAACCAGCATTTTACCTAGACAGCCCCTTAGCAGAAAAAGTGACTGGAGTATTTCGGAAATATCCTCAGTTTTTGAACATGAAGATTAGAGATGAACACAAAGACTTTGATTTTTTTGGACTCGAAAGATTAAAGATTACAACTAGCGTTACTGATTCTAAAAGCATTAGAAGTCAACCTAATCCCAAGGTTATTATTGCTGGTTCAGGAATGATGAATGGTGGAAGAATTCTTTTTCATGCACGAGATTTTTTAGGTGATGAAAATAACTCTATTCTTATTGTTGGTTATCAATCCTTCGGGACTTTGGGTAGAAGAATACTCGAGGGCGATAAAACGGTTAAAATTTTGGGGGAGAAGATAAATATTTTTGCTAAAGTTTTGGCAATAGGATCTTACAGCGCTCATGCGGACTCACCTCAAATTTTAGATTGGGTAGGAAATATTAGAAACTTAAAAAAAGTGTTCCTGGTCCACGGAGAGATTGATCAATCGCAGATTTTATCACAAAAATTAGAAAGTAAGATAAACGTTAATGTTGAAATTCCGCAGCTAGGTGGTAGTTATGAACTTTAAGTAAAGCTAATTTTTAATGACCAAAATTATTCCAGCAATTTTAACTAATGACGAAGAGGTTTATTATAACCAACTGAGAAAAGCTGAACATGTTTCTAGCTTAATTCAGGTTGATTTAATTGACGGCAAATTTGCTGACAATAAAACAATAAGTGTTGATGTAATCAAAAAATACCCTTCTTCAAGTCTAGTTGAAGTACAGTTAATGGTGATTGCCCCTTACAATTTCATTAAAGAATTATCAAGCGTCGAGTATGTCTCAAGGATAATTGTGCCTTTTGAAATACACTCGGATTTTACTGATTTAATTTATCAGGTTAAGAACATTAATAAGCAAATCGGCCTATCAATCAATCCGCAAACACCGGTTTCTGCTGTTGTTCAACTTTTAGACGATGTTGATCTTTTGTTGCTTTTGGCGGTTGATCCTGGTTTTTCCGGGCAGAAATTTCAAGACAAAATTTTTGACAAAGTAGCCGATGTTAAAAAATTTGCGCCCGGTTTACCGATAGAGGTCGATGGGGGGATAAACTTTGAAAACGCCTTAAAATTGTCTGCCGCTGGTGTTGATTTTCTGGCTGTGAATTCTGTTATTTTTAAAGCAAACGATTTTTTCGTTACTTATGAAAAACTTGCCAGTTTAGTTGAAAATTTGCACAATTAAAGTTAATGCCAAAGATTAAAAACGTTGCTTTTTTTGGTTATGCAGATGCAAAGGAATCTGAAGATCCTTTTAAAAATGCTTTTGAAGTAGCGGCACTTTGTGCCAAAAACGGCTATACAGTAGTTAATGGAGCTGGACCGGGCGTAATGAAGGCTTCAACCTTAGGAGCCCAGAGTGTTGGCGGAAAAACAATTGGCATTACTTTTTATCCCAAAGATATTCCGATGTTTGAGGGTCGTGATGAGACAAATAGGGTTGATCACTTAATTGTTGCAAAAAACTATTTAGAGCGAACATTAAAGCTTCTTGAGACTGGTCAGATTTTTATAATATTTAATGGAGGGACTGGGACTATTTCTGAATTTGGCATGGCATGGGGACTCGCTAAGCTTTACTTTGGACACCACAAACCTTTAATACTCTATGGTGATTTCTGGCAAGAGATTATTTTCGCCTTTACAAAGGGAATGTATATAAGACCTGAGGAAAGACAAGTATTCAAAATCGTTAATAAAGCTCCACAAGTATTGGTTGCAATTAATGAGTTTGAAGAAACGCTTGATGATCTGTCCCATGAACATAGCAGCTCGTCGTTTTCAATCTAACTAGCATTTATGGCGATACCGAAAAAATTTGATCTGATAACAGTAGGTGATTCGACTATCGATACATTTATCAAGATTCATGACGCTTCGGTTGAGTGCGATATTAACCATGAAGAATGTAAAATATGTATAAGATACGGTGATAAAATACCGGTCGACGCAATTGGTCATGGAGTAGCGGGTAATGCAGCTAATGTTGTTGCTGGAGCTTCGAGATTGGGGCTAAAAACAGCGATCTATACTAATTTAGGTAATGATCAAGCAGGTTTGTTAATAAAAAAGTCTCTTGAAAAGAACGGCATTTCGCTTGATTACGTAAAAACTGACCCCCATAAAGAATCTAATCTTTCAGTAATATTAAACTTTCAAGGAGAAAGAACTGCCTTTGTTTACCACCAAGATTGGTATTATCATTTACCAGCTCTTGCTGATTGCTCGTGGTTATATTTCTCGTCTCTTGCAGAATCCTTTACTGATTCAAATATCGTGGAGGAGATTTGTCATTTTGTCGACAAGAATAAATCTAAATTGGCTTACAGCCCCGGAACTTTCCAACTTAAGGCCGATGTCAAAAGGTTTCCGAGACTACTTGAAAAGTGTGATCTTTTTATTGTTAATCTTGAAGAAGCAAAAAGAGTCTTGAATATAGACCTAAAGGAAGTTATTCCAGTCAAAGACTTGCTCTCCAAGCTTCTTCTTTTGGGGCCCAAAAAAGTTGTTATTACAGACGGAGCGGAAGGTTCTTACGCGTCAGATGGTGTTAGGAATTTAAAAAGCGGGGTTTTTCCTGTTCAAGTTTTTGAAAAGACTGGTGCAGGGGATGCTTACACAAGCGCTTTAATTTGTGCACTTTTTTATGGACTGGAACTTCCTGACGCAATGATTTGGGGAACTATAAACGCTGCTCACGTAATTCAAAAACTAGGTCCTCAAAACGGACTGCTTTCAAAAGAAGAAATAGAAAGACATAGAAAAGCTGTAGGAGAATTAGTAGCTACAAGTTTCTAAATCACATAGAATGTAATAAACATGCCAAAAGTTTATATAACTGGTCGTATTCCAAATATTGGAGTAAATCTTTTAAAATCCAATGGATTTAGTGTTGAACAAAATACTTCTTCTAGTAACTTAACCAAAGATCAGTTAAAAGACATATTTTCAAAATTTGACGGAGTCTTAACTTTAATGACCGACAAGGTTGATCGAGACGTAATAAAATCTTCTTCGAAAAACCTCAAGGTCATTGCCAATTACGCCGTCGGTTTTGATAATATCGATGTTCTTGAAGCTAAAAGACACAACATTGTAGTTACTAATACCCCAGGTGTTGCAAGCGAATCGGTTGCCGAGCATACATTTACTTTAATTTTGGCCTGCGCTAAAAAAATAATTGAGGCGGATAAATACGTTCGGCTTGGTAGGTACCAAGGGTGGGATCCGATGGCCTTCATTTCACCTCAAATATGGGGCAAAACAATTGGGATAGTTGGCCTGGGTAAAATTGGGACATTTGTTGCTCAGATAGCTCACGGGGGATTTAGGATGAATATTTTGTATTATGATCCCTCTCGATCGGAGGATTTTGAGCTTTTAACTGAAGCAAAATACTGTGATCTTGAGACTTTACTTGCGAATTCTGATATTGTTACCCTCCATTGCCCACTGAATGATAAAACTCGCCATCTAATTGGAAAAAGGGAATTAAAAAAAATGAAAAATAGTGCAATTCTAATTAATACTTCTCGGGGACCCGTAATAGATGAGGACGCATTAATTTGGGCTTTAAAATCTGGTGAGATTGCGGCGTGCGGATTGGACGTTTTTGAACACGAACCAAACATTGCCCAGGAGCTATTGGTGTTAAATAATGTAATTCTGACGCCTCACAGTGCCTCAGCAACCAAAGAAACGCGAGAATCCATGAGTCGAATTGCTGCAGAAAATATTATCGCTGTTTTTGAAGGAAAAGAGCCCTTCGGACTAGTTAAAGCAAGTTAGTCGTCAATAATCTCGGGGAATTGCATTTTTTATCAAATTCACCTTTGATTCACCGTTTGCAACATCAATCCCTACAAAATCTATTCTCTCGGCATCTGGTAGGTTTAGATTTTTGCGATTGGCTCTGTAAAATTTAACTGCCCGTTGGAGAAATTTCATTTTGTAGTACGTAATGCTTTCTTCGGGAAGGCCAAATTGGTGAGACGTTCTAGTTTTAACTTCAACATAAACTAGAGTTTTTTCGTCAAGCGCGATAATATCTATTTCCCCTCCCCTAATTCTATAGTTTCGTTCGATTATCTTATAACCCTGCTTTTTGAGAAACTCACAGGCTAAATCTTCTCCAAACTTTCCTTTGAAAAGATTTGTCATTGAAATAAGTAATCTAAATTATAAGAGGTACGGTGAATGCGGGAAAAACCGTGCTTTTTGATGGCTTCCTGATGAGCTTTTGTTCCGTAACCTTTATGTTTACCAAAACCGTATTGATTGAATTTTTTTGACAGTTTTTTCATTAAGGTATCTCTATAGACTTTGGCAATTATAGATGCAGCGGCAATGGTTGCGGACTTTTCGTCCCCTTTTTTGATTGCGAGCTGATTTTTGCGGTTGACGCGTTTAATATAAAAGGCATCGATTAGGATATAATCCGGCCTAACTTTTAAATCTTTTAGACATTTTCGGAAAGCCATTTGTGAAGCTTTGCCTATTTTGAATTTGTTGATTTCCGAAACGCTAATTTCTGAAATGCAATAGGAAACAGCTTTAGCTCTAATAAACTTATCCAAACTTTCACGAATTTTTGGCTTCAACATCTTTGAGTCGCCAAAGATGTGTGGGATGTAAAAATTTTTAGGTAGGATAACGGCGGCAGCTACAACTGGGCCTGCCCATGAACCACGACCGACTTCGTCGATTCCCGCAATATATTTATAACCTTTTTGCCAAAGGGAGTTCTCGATGGACAGGTCCGGAGGGTTCATTCTTTATTTCTTTCGGAGGTAATACAATTTTGCTCTTCTAACCTTGTTCTCTTTTATTATCTTCACTTTTTCTATTAAGGGAGAAGCTAGTGGAAAAATTTTTTCGACCGCAACCTTACTTGCCGTAACTTTTCTGACGGTGAAGGTTTTGTTTAGCCCGTTGCCTCGGATAGCAATTACAACTCCTTCGAAGGGTGTGGATTTTGATTTACTCCCTTCTTGAACCTTAAATGAAATTTTTACAACGTCTCCTGTTTTAAAAGTATTTAAACCCATGGTTTGTAAGTATATATTGTTTATATTTTTATGTAAAATTCTTACAAAATTCTACAACCGAGTTGAGTAAGTTCGTGCTTTAAAGTAGAGGATTTATTGGCACCGAAGGGTACGTGGATTTTTCTAACTTGACCGTCACCACCTGGCAAAACCAAATAGGTTGAAATTTTACCTTGATTCGATTTAAGCACTTCATAGATTTTAGAAAGAAGTACTCTGTCTGCGTTTTTAGGAATCGCTACCTCTAATTCTTCTGGAGTCTGACCTTGACGATTTTCCATTTCTTCGAAAGGAGAAATATTTTCAGCTATTAAAATGGGCACATTTTCGTCTGTTTCTAATTTGCCTGTGATAATTACAATTCTGTCCGGCAACAGGACTGTCCTCGCTTGGGCGTAAACTCTTGGAAAAGCTATCGCTTCAATTGTTCCGGTGGTGTCTTGCAATTTAAGAAAGCACATCTCCTCTTTTTTCACTTTTGTAAATGTTTTTCTGATTGAGCTAATAATTCCTCCAATTTTCACTGTTTTTTGGTTAAATGTTATAGGATCAATTTCTGCGATGTTAATAGTCACCATTTTTTTTATTTGATCGGCGATTTTTGTTAGGGGATGTTCAGTGAGATAAAAACCAAGGAGTTCTCTCTCCCAAGAAAGTATTTCTTCTTTTGGAGCTTCTTCTGTCGAGTACAAAAGCGCATCAGTTGAACTAGAGTTTGTATTTTTTTGTCGTACTTCGGATTCATCAAAAAGGTTAACTTGACCCTGAGCAATGGTTTTGGAAAGAGAAACCCCTGAAGATCTAATTTCGTCTAAAACTTTGAGCAATGCGTTTCTTTTCCCGAAGTTGTCCATGGCTCCGGCCTTAATTAAGCTTTCCAGGGTTTTGCGGTTAACGACCCTTAAGTTCACTCTTTTTACAAAGTCGTCAAGTGATTTAAACTCCTCATTTGAAGTCCTGTCAGACGAAATTGCTTCGATAGCTGCTTTGCCAACGTTTTTTATAGCAGAAAGCCCAAACCTTATAGATCTGTGTTTTTCTGTCAACTCTATGTTAAAACCCGAATTTGGTTTGTTAACGTCTGGCGGTAAAACAGGTATATTCATTCTAGTACATTCGGCAACTGCAGCTGATATTTTGTCTGGATCGTCTGATTCTGCAGACATGACAGCAGTCATAAATTCCGCTGGATAATTGGCTTTCATATAGGCTGTTTGATAGGCAATTACGGCGTAGGAGGCTGCATGGGCTTTGTTGAAACCGTAAGCGGCGAAAGGTTCAATTAACTTGAAAAGTTCTTCTGCTTTATTTTGAGTCATTCCATGTTTGACGCACCCTTCGATAAATTTCTCTTTTTGCTTGTTCATTTCTGCAGGAATCTTTTTTCCCATTGCTTTTCGAAACTTGTCAGCTTCTTCCCAGCTATAACCTGCTAAATTTATAGCTGTAAGGAGTACATCGTCTTGGTAAACAATTACTCCGTACGACTCCTTTAGGTAATCAGACATTCTGCTGTCGAAGTATTTAACTTGTTTTTGGTTATGTTTTCTTTCAATAAATTGTGGAATTGAATTCATTGGTCCCGGTCTAAAAAGCGAAATCATGGCCATAATGTCAAAAATATTGGTTGGCTTTAGTTCTTTAAGGTATCTGGTCATACCTGAACCGCTAAGTTGAAACAGACCCATCGTTTCCCCCTGGGCGAGAATCTTAAAAGCTTTTTTATCATCAAGGGGTATTTTAGTAAGGTCTATCTCTTGACCAAGAGTTTCGCGTACAATTTCAACAGCTTGACCAAGAATTGAAAGGTTCCTTATCCCCAAGAAATCCATTTTTACTAATCCTGTTTCCTCAATGTCATACATGTCGTACTGGGTGATAACTTTTTCACCTGATGTTTCTTTTTGGAGAGCGGTATAGTCAGTTAAGTTGGCAGGCGAGATAACTACACCTGCTGCATGGACAGAAACGTGTCTTGCATTACCTTCAACTTTTTCTGCTAAATCCAAAAGTTCTTTAACCTCTTCATCTTGTTTATAGAGTTCACCTAATTCTTTATTGACTTTTTTGGCTGTGTCCAGGGACATATGAAATCCCTGACTACCTATCGGAATCATCTTGGCAATTTTATCGGCTTTTGAGTAAGGCCAGCTTAAAACTCGTGCGACATCACGGACCGCAGCTCTTGCCATCATTGTTCCAAAAGTTCCGATTTGAGCAACTTTTTCTCGACCATATTTGTCTCGAACATATTCAATAACCTCATCCCGCCTATTGTCTGCAAAATCTACGTCTATATCGGGTAAGGTGGGTCTATACAGGTTAAGAAATCTCTCGAACGGTAGTTGAAAGAAAAGCGGATTGACTGTGGTTATTCCTAAAGCGTAGGAAACAAGGCTTCCAGATGCAGAACCCCTGGTAGTGGAAATAATTCCTTTTTGTCTTGACCAGTTGACAAAATCAGCAACTACAAGAAAATAGGTGGAATAACCTTTTTTGGTAATAACTGAAAGCTCGTATTCTAACCTTTCTCTAATTTGATCTGTCACTTTTTCAAATCTTTGGGAAATGCCTTCAAGGCAAAGCTTTTTTAGATACTGGTCAGCTGTAATTTCTTTTTCAACTTCAAAGTTTGGAAAGGCAACAATGCCGAGCGGAATTTCTATATTGACAAGATTTGCTACTTTTTCAGTATTGGCTATAGCCTCAGGGATATCTTCGAATAATTCGCTCATTTCTTCTGTACTTTTTAGATAAAAAGTTGGTGAGTCAATCATTCTTAATCTTTTTACATCTGAAAGAACTCTACCGGTTTGGATGCAAACAATGGCATCTTGGGCTTGGGCATCTTGAGGAGCTACATAGTGCACATCATTGGTTGCAACCAAAGAAACTTTTGTTTTTTTTGACAAACTTTTTAGTCCATCATCGATTTTTAACTCCTCTTGATGCATTTTTTTTAATTCGTTTGAGATTTCTGAACCTTCCGCATGAACCCCCATGAATTTGTTATATAAGTGCCTCTGAATTTCAAGATAAAACCCCTTATTCCCAAAAATCTGTATATATTCTTTGGTTAGTTTTTGGGCCTTGTCTAAATCTGCATCTATCAAGGCTTTTGCGATTTCTGATGAAGAGCAGCCCGAAAGAGCGATTAGGCCTTTTGAATATTTTAAAAGCGTTTGTTTGTCAACTCGGGGTCTATAATAAAAACCTTCTAGGTGAGCAATTGTTACTAATTTCATTAAATTCTTATATCCTTCATAATTTTGAGCCAGCACTGTGAGGTGGTAATTTTCGTTGTCTTTACCTGATTCTTTGTCTTTTAGGGCTCGCTTGGCTATATACATTTCACAACCAATTATCGGATTAATTTTTTCTTGTTTACATTCTTTGTAAAACTTGATTGCTCCATAGAGAGAACCATGGTCAGTCAAGGCTAGATGGCTCATTCCCATTAATTTAGCTTGGGTTACTAGCTTTGGAATTTTTGCTAAACCGTCAAGAAGTGAGTATTCACTATGAACGTGTAGATGAACAAACTCTGCCATTCTTATTGATTATATTTTAGCAAAGACTTAATTTAAGAGTTCTTCTAGGATCGTTTTTGCTTTTTTTGGATCTATTTTGCCCTGAGTTTTTGCCATTGCCTTTCCCAATAAGGCTTGAATCGCATTTTTATTGCCGCTTTTGTAGTCGGCGACAATTTTCGTGTTTCCAACTATTATCTGTCCTATTAATTTCTTGAGATCCTGATTTGACATTGTATTTCTTGGTAACGCTGTTATAAGGCTCTTTATAAATGTAGCCGGTAGTGTACTTGAAAGATTCGGTTTTGTGTTTATTATCACGTTTGCTACTTGTTTTGCTGATAAATCAACTTCTTTTGCTGCTTTGACCGCCTCCTCAAAAAAATCTGCAGTTTGTCTGTCTCTGGTTAAGATTTCTGAATCATATTCTGAAAGGAAATATTGGCTTTGAAATCTTTTAAGTTTCACTGTTGGTAATTCTGGTAGCGCACGTCTAAATTTGTCTAGTTGGGTTTTTGTCCAGCGAATCGGGGGAATGTCTGGTTCGGGGAAATAACGATAATCGTGTGCCTCTTCTTTGCTTCGCTGTGAAACCGTTTTTTGTTTTAGCTCGTTCCAGCCCCTGGTTTCTTGCGCTGGAATTTCTCCACTTTCAAGTATTTCTTGTTGGCGTTTAACCTCATATTCAATTGATTTTTCCACAAATTTGAATGAATTAATGTTTTTTACTTCGACTTTGTATAAGGGTAATGTCTTGTCGCCTAATTTTCTCAATGAAATGTTCGGTTCTAGTCTCATATCACCTTTTTCCATGTCTGCGCTTGATACTCCCAAATACCTGACTATTTGCTGCAGTTTCTTCAAATAATCCACGACTTCTTGGGCACTTGTAAAATCTGGCTTCGTTACTACTTCCACCAAAGGAACTCCTGATCTATTAAAGTCTATAAGTGAAACGCTTGAGCCATCAATAATCGAGTGTGTTAGTTTAGCCGTATCCTCTTCCATGTGAGCTCTTAGAATTGCGATTTTTTTTCCGTTTTTTAAGGTTATTGAGCCGTCTATGCAAAATGGTTTATCGTACTGACTAATTTGATAACCTTTTGGTAAATCCGGATAAAAATAGTTCTTACGATCAAATTTCGACAAAAGTGGTATTTGGCAGTTTAGAGCAAGCCCTATCTGGATGCACCACTCGATTGCTTGTTTATTGGGAACTGGCAAGGCACCAGGTAAGCCTAAACAGACTGGGCAAACGTGAGTGTTGGGATCTTTTCCGAAATAATCAGCTGAATCATGACAGAACATTTTTGACTTTGTGTAAAGCTCAACATGAACCTCTAGTCCTATTACCGGTTCGTATTTCATAAATTGGGTTTTTGACTATTCCAGGATGTTTCTCTTTCAAATTGATTTGCAACGTTTAATATCAAACTTTCAGAAAATTGTGGGCCTATAATTTGCATGCCGACTGGTAAGTTGTCTTTTGAAAATCCACAAGGGATGCTAATTCCGGGCAAGCCAGCAATCGAGGATGGTTCTACTAGAATATCAGCCATCTCCCCAAACATTGGATGATTTTTGCTTGATCCAACTGGCAGGGCAGTTGAGGGACTTGTTGGCCCTACTATAATATCTACCTCTTTGAAGGCTTTTTTGAAG
>Ga0247727_10011916_pt1 | contig 15041 bp, 18 predicted proteins | sample WisWelCaveWW1625_FD_202498 | JGI IMG/M metagenome (GOLD analysis project Ga0247727, IMG submission 202498) | Biofilm microbial communities from Wishing Well Cave, Virginia, United States - WW16-25 | ecosystem: Environmental > Aquatic > Deep subsurface > Groundwater > Cave microbial mat | place... | reverse complement strand
GGCGAGGCGAAACGCGCCCCGTCCAGGTCCTCGGCCGCCTGCTTGAAGCGCGCGCGGATCGTCTCCAGTTCCTGCGCCACGCGCTCGTTGGTGGCGGCATCCGCGCCCTCGGCAGCCAGCCGGTCGAGGATCGCGGTCATGGGGCGGGCCTGAGCAGGATCGAGACCCGGCGGTTTTTCGCCCGGTTCGCTTCGGTATCGTTCGGCGCCACGGGTTCGGCTTCGCCCTTTGCGTCGTTGGCAAGGCGCTTTGGATCGCCGAGCGCGGGCGCCATGAACCGCGCCGCCGCGCGCGCGCGCGCCGCCGACAGTTCGGTATTGGAGGCGTAGCGCGCGCCGGGCGGCGAGGCATCGGCATGGCCGATGACCAGGACCGGGCCCGGCAGCCGGTCGAGCGCCTCGGCGATTTTCCGCAGCAGCGCCTGCACTTCGGGCGCGGGCAGGGTGCTGCCCGCGCCGAATTGGCGGTCGTGGCGCAGGTCGAGGGCGACCTGTCCGGCGTTCCCGCTGACGGTGACGGGCAGCCCCTCGAGCGCTTTGGACAGGATTGCGGCCGTCGAATCGGCGACCGGCGCCGGCGCAGGCGCTTTCGCGGCGCCTGCGGCCTGGTTCCCGTAGCTCGCCTTCGCCGATAGCGCGCGCTGCGTTTCGTCTTCCAGCAGGCGCAGCGCCAGCACGTAGAACACGATCGATGCGCCGACCACGCCGGCGACCGCGCTCCAGATCGCGCGGCGCGGCAGGCGGGCCAGGAAAAAGCGGGGCGCCTCTTCGGCGCGCGCAGCGGCAGGCGCCTGCGCTGCCGTCTCCGCGGCGGCGCGAGCGGCATTGGCCCGCGCGGCGGTGGCCAGCGCCGCGTCCGCCGCGGCTTGCGCGCTCGGTGTGCGCCAGCGCTCGGACAGGCCTTCGGGCCGCGGCCGGCGGCGTGTGAGCAGGGCGTACAGCCGATCCTTGACCTCGCCGAGCGCCTGCCGGCCGCCCTCGACATTGCGGTAGCGGCCTTCGAAGCCCAGCGCAAGGCAGATGTAGAAGAATTCCAGCAGATCGGCGTTCTGGTCGGATTCGGCGCAAAGCTGGTCGAGCTGCACGAAGAAACCTTCCGCGCCGCCGGATTCGCCGCGCAGCGCCTGCAGCAGGCCGTTCTGGATCCAGTCGCGGCCCCAGGGCGTCGCGGCCGCAGATTCGTCCAGCAGGGCGCACAATGCATACACCGCAGCCGCCACCGTGTCGTCGGAAATCTCGGCGCTGATTGCGCTAGTCTCGAGCGATTCGAGCCGGCTGTGCAGGTTGGTGCGCAGCCCGGCCGCATCCGGATGCTTCAGCGAGTGCCGGATTTGCGGCACGGCGGCAAGGATCGGGTTCGCCATGGCGACCAGCGGATTGAGACCGCCCAGCGCCGCCAGATTCGCCTGGATGGTCTCAGGCGGCGACTTTGGCGCGAACGGGTTGTTGCGCGCCCGGCCCGGGCTCGGGATTCTGACCGTGGCCTCGGGATCGAACCGCGCGCGCTCGGCCGGGTTGAAGGTCGCGTCCGGATCGAACACCGGGCGGCGGTCGGTCGCCTCGGGGTCGGCTTCCGGCCTGGCGAACGGACCCGTGATGGTCGTCTCCGGGTCGACAGTCGCAATCGGCTGCGTCACGGTCGCTTCCGGGTCGGCGCCCGCGATCGGCTGCGCCACGGTCAAGTCCGGATCGAACGCCTGCTTGGATTCCTCAGCCATCTCGGTCTGCCGTTCCCCCTGCCAACTCGGCTATTCTAGCCGGATGGATGCTCGCCGGCCGGACCCGCTCGCCGCCTATTACGCCAGTCGCGCCGCAGAATACGAGCGCATCTACGCCAGGCCGGAGCGCCAAGCCGAACTGACCGCGCTGCGCGCACGCATCGGCAGGATGTTCGCCGGCCGCAGGGTGCTGGAGCTGGCCTGCGGCACCGGCTACTGGACCGAAGTCATCGCATCAAGTGCCGCACAGATCACGGCAATCGATATCAACGAGGAAGTTCTTCGGATTGCCAGGACCAAGAGCTATCCGAAAAATCAGGTCGAATTCATTTCAGGCGATTCCTATTCGCCTGCGGATTTCGGGCGCAGGCACGATGCCCTGTTTGCGGAATTCTGGTGGTCTCACGTGCCGCTCGGCGGGATGGACGCCTTTCTGAAATCGGCAACGCAGGCCGTCGCTCGCGGCGCCTTGCTCGCATTTCTCGACAACCGCTACGTGGCGGGATCCAGCACCGCGATCTCGCGGCGCGATGCGGAGGGCAATGCCTACCAGACGCGCAAGCTGGACGATGGCAGCACCCACGAGGTGCTGAAGAACTTCCCGGACGAGGGCGAGCTGATCCAGCGCGCTTCCAGGTTCGGCTGGGGCGCGAATGTCGAGCTGCTCGAGCATTATTGGCTGCTGAGCTTCTGGGGGAAAAATGAATCCGAATTTCGAGGTTGACGGCCCGAAGTCGGCGGCCTTCCCCCTGATTCTGGATTCTCCGCATTCAGGCCACCGCTTTCCGGACGACTTCGGCGCCGCGGTGAGCGAGACCGAGCTGCGCGAGGGCGAAGACTGCTACGTGGACGAACTTTACGCCAGCGGTCCGGAGATGGGCGTGCCGCTGCTGGTGGCGCTGTGGCCACGCACTTACCTCGACCCGAACCGGCATGCGGGCGACGTCGACCTGGAGCTGATCGAAGGCCGCTGGCCGTGGGAGTACCGGCCCAGCGGCAAGGCGAAAGTCGGCAAGGCGCTCATCTGGCGCACGCTGGAAGACGGCCGTGCGATCTATTCGCGCAGGCTCGCTCCGGAAACAATAAAGAAGCGCATTGATGCCTTTCATTTTCCCTATCACGAACAACTGAAAACCCTTCTGCAGAAGACCCGGTCACGCTTCGGCCGCGCCTATCACATCAATTGCCATTCGATGCGCGCGGTGGCCGGCAAGCAGAGCGACGACGGCGAGGGCAGCGTGCGCGCCGATTTCGTGCTCGGCGACCGGGACGGCACGAGCTGCGACCCGGCGTTCACCGAACGGGTCAGGGCGACGCTCGCCGGCATGGGCTACCAGGTCAAGGTGAACGACCCCTACAAGGGCGTGGAGCTGGTGCGCGCGTATTCCGACCCGCAAGCAGGCCGCCACAGCCTGCAGATCGAAATCAACAAGCGGCTCTACATGGACGAAGCGACCTTGCAGAAAACCGCAGGGTTTGCGGTGTTGCAGAAGAATCTTTCCACGTTGTTGCACGAGATAAAAAAGTTCATATGAAGAGCCATCCCGTCGAGATCTCACCTCCCGACATCTCGCCCTACAGGACCGGCAACACCGGCGTCGACTACGTGCACGTGCTCGATTCGGGCCGGCCGGGGCCGAACGTCATGGTGCAGGCGCTGACCCATGGGAACGAGTACTGCGGTGCCATTGCTGTGGATTTTTTATTCAAACAAGCAGTTAAACCAGTAACAGGGAAATTGACACTCGCATTCGCGAACTTCGCCGCCTTTGCGCGCTTCGACTTCAACGACCCGGACCGCTCGCGCTACATCGACGAGGACTACAACCGCGTCTGGGGCGACGACGTGCTGCTCGGGGCGCGCGACTCCTCCGAGCTGCGCCGCGCGCGCGAGCTGCGGCCGTTCGTGGACGCGGCCGACTACCTGCTCGACCTGCATTCGATGCACGAGCCCTGCCGGCCGATCATGGTCTGCGGAACGCAGGAGAACGGCGGCGCGAAAAGTGCTGCCTTCTCCCGGCGCATCGGCGTGCCGGGCGATCTGCTGATCGACACCGGCCATCCAGCCGGCCTGCGCATGATCGAGCGCGGCGCCTTCAACGATCCCGCCAGCCCGAAGACCGCGGTGCTGATCGAGTGCGGCCAGCACTGGGAGATGAGCGCCGCCGACGTGGCGGTGGATACGGTGTTCCGCTTCCTTGCCGCCGCCGGCGCCGTAAGTGCATCAATTTGTAAATCCCACGCGCGCCTCGCGCCGCCTGCGGTACAACGGGTCGTGCGCGTTACCGAGCCGGTCGTGGCGAACAGCTTGAATCTCAAGTTTCCATATCTATTCAAGGGCCTGGAAGTGATCCCGCGCGCCGGAACCGTGGTCGCCACCGACGGCGACACGATCTGGAAAACGCCCTACGACGACTGCGTGATGGTGATGCCGTCGCTCGCCCATGTGAAACCGGGAGCCACTGTGCTGCGTTTAGGCAGATATGACTAAATTCAAAATTCTTGCCCTGGCTTTGCTCCTGCTCTCGGGCTCTGCGTACGCCCAGATCTACCGCTGGGTGGACGCCAACGGGCGCGTCAACTTCTCCAATACGCCGCCGCCGCAGGGCGTGAAATCCACGCTCGTCGATGCGAACGCCAAGGAGGGCGCGCCCGCGGCCGATAGCACCGAGTGCTATAGCATCCGCTGCCAGGGCGAGCGCATGGATGAGCGCCAGCGCAAGCGCGAGGCCGAGATCGCCAGGTTCGAGGCGGAGCGCGCGGCGAGCGCGCCCAAGCAGCCGAGAGGCCTCGATTTCCGGAAATACATCAGCATCCAGAAGGGCATGACGGAGGGCGAGCTGCTCGGCATCGCGGGCGAGCCGGACCTCAAGGCCGACCAAGGCTTCGCGATCGCGGCGCCAATGGCGGTGCAGGGCGCCCGCAACCTGGTAGTCGGCGCGCGCAGCGGCCTGAAGCTGGTCAGCTACACCTACCTGCCGACCGCAGGGGATCCGTTCACCACCACCATCTCACTGGTCGGCGGCCGGGTTTCGGAAATCGAGCGCGTCCGGAAGTTCTGATCGCTACCGCAGTCCGACCGCGGCGGCGAGTTGTTCGAGCGTGGCGAAATCGCAGGTGCCGCGCGGCGCGTACGTCTCGCAGATCGAACGAATCAGGAAGTTCTAGACAAAGAGAATCCGTCCCCTTGCTTTGCGGCGGGTTTCATCCAGAAAGTCATTCCCATTTCCTTGTAGAGCTTGCCCGCCTGGGTGAGCGGCGTCTGCGCTTCCCCGGGTCGGCCGGCAGCCGCAAGCAGCTCGCCCAACCCGAGATTGCAGTGTGCTATCAGCGGCCGCATTTCGCGCTCCTCGGCCAGGGCGAGCGCCTGGCGGAAATGCTCGAACGCGGCTGCACTGTCGGGCCGCGCGCGCGCGGCTTCGTCAGGCCGGCCTGCGAGAAAGTAAGCCTCGGCGACGAAGTTGAGGCAATAGGGCAGCAGCGGCGCCGCCACCGCCGGCGCGAGGATTCTCAGCGCTTCCGTGAATTCCCCCGCGCGCGCGAGGCCCGACCCGAGGATCGGCGTGAGAACGCGCGTGCCCATCGGCAGGTCGCGTAGGCGCGCGAGCTCGACCCCGTGCCGCAGGATCCGGATGCCGCGTGAAAAATCGCCGCGGTGTACGTGTACCGCGCCGGCAGTGAAGCAGGCACGTACCGTGTCCCATTACGAATCGAGGCGCTCCGACAGCGCGAGTGCGCTCGCGGCGTGGGCGAGCGCGTCGTCGAAATCTCCGCTTTCCGCGAGGCCGAGCGCGAAAAGCTTACGCAGCGGCTCGGCGCGAATCCCGCGGATCCGAACGAGATGAGGGGGGTCGAACTGATTCTGAACATGAACCAGGCGGAGCGAGTGGAATATTTCGAGAGAACGGCGGCCGAGATGCGGCTCGGCACGCCTCAGTAAGCGTGCGGCGCGATTCAGTCGCGCTGGAGCTTCGACGCCCTGCGCTAGGGCGGGCTGTCGCTGCGGACCTGCACCTGCCTGCCGGCGCGGTTTGCCGTTTTTTATCCCTTGGCAAGCGCTTCGGCCGCCCATTGGTTCAGGCTCTTGCCGGAGGCTTCGGCCATCGTCGCGGCGCGTGCATGCACTTCCGGAGAGATGCGCAGCATGAGCTTTCCGGAGTACGGTTTCTGCGGTGCGCGTGACGCTTTCCGGCAAGTCTCCAAATAATCGTCCACCGCTTCGCGAAAAGCCACGCGCAATCTGGCGACGGTATTGCCGTGAAAGCCGACCACGTCGCGAATCCCGGCGATGTGTCCGACGAAAAGCCCGTCCTCGTCATCGTATTCCACCCGTGCGGCATAGCCCCTGTAACTCATCGTGTTCATGGTTTGACTCCTGCTTGTTCGAGAAATGACCTGGTATCACGCACCTGATAGCGTTTGGCCACCTTGGCGGGGTGCGGGCGGTGAAATGTGGCGACCATGCCGCCAGGCGGCGCTACGCACCCCGGTTTGGAGAGCAGCATCCGCCATTGCTCAGCGTTCCGGCTCCCAGCCGGCAAGAGCGACGTGGTAACGGGTGGCTTTGCCTCGGCCGAAGGAAGCAAGAATGCCCTGCCGCTCCAGCGCGGCCAGGTCGCGATACGCCGTCGCGCGCGAAAGTCCGGTCATCGAACAGTATTTGCGCGTCGTCAGATCACCCGCGAAACCGCGCGGCCCGGCCTCTAGGAGTCGGTTCACCGCCTTGCGCTGCGCTGCGCTCAGGGGATTGTCCGAGTGCACCCTCCAGAAGCGCGCCTTGACGAGCGAAGCCTCCATCACGGCCGCGGAGCGCTCGCAGGCCTTGTGAACGCTGCCGCAGAACCAGGCGAGCCAGCGCGTGATGTCGGCGCCGTCGAGGCTCGCCGCGCGCAACTGCGCGTAGTAGTCGGCGCGCCTGGCTGAAAATTCCGTGGCCAGGCTGGCGATGCGCGGATGGCTCTCGAAATGCTGCGCCAGGGCCAGATCGACGATCGCACGCCCGACGCGGCCGTTGCCGTCGTCGAACGGGTGGATGATCTCGAACCAGAGGTGCGCGATCCCGGCGCGCGCGAGACCGTCGATCGCGCGCTCGCCATTGAACCAGCGGAGGAATTTCCTCATCTCCGAAGGCAGCCGCGCGGCTGGCGGCGCGACGTAATGTACCTTCGGCCTGTCGATGCGTCCGCTGACGATCTGCATCGGCTCGGCGCTCCGTCTCAGCCTGCCGGTGGCGATCCGGTGGAGGCCGGAATACCCGGTGGGAAACAGCGCCGCCTGCCATGCGCACAAGCGCTTCAGCGTCAGCGGTTGCTGCCAGCGCGATGCGGCGTCCTGCATCATGTCGAGCAGCCCTTCGACTGCGCGCTGCCCCGAAGCGGGACTGTCCGTCAGCCCTAGACGGCGGGCGATCGAAGAGCGCACGTTGTCGAGATCGAGTTGCTCGCCCTCGATGGCGGCGGTGGCGAGCGATTCGGAGGTCCAGATCGCGGCCTCGGCGTTGCGTGCCTCCTCCATGCCGAGCGCGCGCGCGAGGCCGATGACCTCGCCCTGCGCCTGGCGCGCCGCGGCCAGCGCGGGCGCCAACGCGGCCGCGTCGAAGGCAAAGCCGGGCCAACGCCTCGACTGCCAGATCCAGGTCGGCATGAAGCGCATTCTAGCATAATAAGCTTCGTTATATGAAGCGTATTAGGGCCGGTTGCGCTTCGCGCACGGCGTCCGGCCCGGCCCGCGCCGCTTTACTTCCGCAGTTCAGCAAGCGCGCAGGTGATTCACTTTCGCAGCTTGCCCCAGAGCTCGTCCAGGCGCGAATAGCGGCCGCAGCCGGTGGTGTAGACCTTGTAGCGCACCGGGTTCTTCTTGTAGTAGTCCTGGTGGTAGTCCTCGGCGGGCCAGAACTGGCTTGCCTTTGTGATCGGCGTCACGATCGATTGACTGAAAGCCTTCAGCTTCTGGTACTTGGCCTTGGAGGCCTCGGCGAGGCGCTTCTGCTCGTCGTCGTGGAAGAAGATCCCCGGGCGGTATTGCGAGCCGCGGTCGCAGAACTGCCGGTCGTTGTAAGTCGGATCGTGGTTGACCCAGAAGACCTCCAGCAGCCTCTCGTAGCTCACCTTCGACGGGTCGAACTTGACCTCGACAGCCTCGGTATGGCCGGTCGTTCCGGACGAAACCATCTCGTAACTGGGATTCTTCGTCTTGCCGTCGATGTAGCCCGACACGGCTGAGACCACTCCCGGAACCTTCTCAAAGGCTTCCTCGGAACACCAGAAGCAGCCGGCCGCGAAGGTCGCAGTAGACAGCGTCTGACCGTTGGCCAGGGCTGCGGCTGAGATTGCGAAAATGAAAATCAGGTTCCGGATCATCGGATCAAGTCCTCCAGTGCCGCTTGGTCGCGCAGGCACGGGGTTCCTTACTCGCAAAACGGGCGCTACTCGACCTTGGCTTTGGCGCGCAGCTCTCGGACCAGCGAATCGACACGCTGTCCGGCAATGCGCTGCTGGATCTGCGGCCGAACCTGAGTCAGCGGCGGGAAGTTGACGGCGCGCACATCGTCCAGCTGGATGACGTGAAAGCCGAAGCGGCTGCGCACTGGCGCCTCGCTCAGCTTGCCTTTCTCCAGCTTCACCATGACGTCGGAAAAGGCCTTGTCGAAATTGCCCGGCACGTTCCAGTCGAGATCGCCGCCCCTGGGACGCGTGCCCTCGTCCAGCGACCGTTTCTGCGCCAGCTCCTCGAACTTCGCGCCTTTCTTCAGCTCCCCGAGCACGCCCTTCGCATCGTCTTCCGACGCGACCAGTATGTGCCGCGCCTTGTATTCCTTGTCGCCGGTCTGCGACTTGGCGCGCTCGTATTCCTTCTGGATGTCGGCGTCGGACACGGGGTTCGCGCGCAGATGCTCGGCGACTATCGCGTTGGCTATTACCTCTTGGCGAGCAATGTCGATCTGCTGCAGGACATCCGGGCTCTTGGCAAGGCCGCGGCGGTTTGCTTCCTGAACCAGCAGTTCCCGGCCAATCAGGTGTTCGCGCACTTGCGCCCGCAGCTGTTCATTGTCTTGCGCGCCTCGCGCTGTCTGATCGCGAACATAAATATCCGCCCGCTGCCGCGGTATCGCCACGCCGTTCACCGTGGCGAGCGGCCCGGCCGGCGCGGCAGCCGGCTTGGCCGGCTCCTTGGTGGGCAGCTGCGCGAGCGCGAACGAAGGGAGCAGCAGCGCAGCTGCGAAAATGTTCTTGAGCATGCGTCTCCTTCTCAGATTCCGGTGCAGGCGCGATTATGCGTCAGATTCACCTGGAGCGCGGGCGGTGATGGCGAGCGCATGGATCGGCTGCTGCATCAATTCGCCCAGCGCCTGGTACACCATGCGGTGGCGCGCGATTTTCGACTGGCCCGCAAATGCGGCTGACACGATCGTCAGCTTCCAATGCGTGTCGCCGCCCGGTGCGGCGCCTGCGTGGCCGGCGTGCTTCGCGCTCTCGTCGACCAGCTCCAGGTGAGCGGGCGCGAGCGCCTCAAGGCGCCGGCAGATCTCCGCTGCGACCGTCATCGCACGCCTTGCGTCATGATTTTTCTTCCGGCCGGGCTGCTTGCGGCACGTGGCGGGAGAGGAATACCGCCTGGCCGATGATGAACAGGAGCATCAGCCCGGTGCCGCCGAAGAGCTTGAAGTTCACCCAAACGTTGTTCTCGCAATTATTCTTCGCAACGATCTCAACAACGTTAGCGCAAAAACCTTCCGAAAATGGAAATGCAACGTAGAGATTGGCGACACCCATGAACAGGAAGAATCCCGCCCAGCTCCAGTTGAGACGCGCCCATACCGGCTCCGGAAGCTGCAGCTGCGCGGCGAGCATGCTGCGTATCAGGTTCCGTCGGAACAGCAGCGCGGCGCCGGCGAGCACGGCGCCGAACAGCCAGTAGAGCACGGTCGGTTTCCACTTGATGAAGATCTCGTCACGCAGTGCCAGTGTCGCGCCGCCGAACACCACGATGATGCAGAGGCTGATCCAGAGCATGGGCTCGATTTTCCTGCCGAGCACGGCAAGCAGCCCTATCTGCAGGAAGGTGGCGCCGATCGCCACGGCGGTGGCGATGTAGATGTCCGCCAGCTTGAAGGCGGCGAAAAACAGGATCACCGGGAACAGGTCGAAGAGGAACCTCATGGCGGCGCTATTATTACCCAAGGAGGCAAACATGAGCATAGTCAGGCTGATCGAGTACGCCGAAGCGACTCCCGAGGTGCGCGCGGTGTACGACGAAATCATGCAGGCGCGGGGCACCGACTGGATCAACAACTTCTGGAAGGCGCTGGCGCACGACCCGGCGCTGCTGCGCCGTACCTGGGAGAACGTCAAGCAGGTGATGGCGCCCGGCGCGCTCGATCCGCTGCTCAAGGAGATGATCTACGTCGCGGTCAGCGCGACCAACGGCTGCGAGTACTGCAGCTATTCGCACACCGCGGCGGCGCGCAGAAAGGGCATGAGCGAGGCGATGCTGATGGAACTGATGGCGGTCGTCGGACTCGCCAACCAGACCAACCGGCTAGCCAATGGCCTTCGCGTTCCGGTCGACCCTCAGTTCAAATAACGGCGGGACGGGGTATCATCCGCGGTTGCGGGGGATGGAGCATGCGCAGCCGGGGGTGGATTGCCGCTTTGCTCGCGGCCGCGCTGATCGCGGCGCCGGCGGCGCGTGCCCAACAGCAGGAACCGTCGCTGCCCGAGCGCCTGATCGAAAACATCGGCGGCGCGATCCGCGGCATTTTCCAGCACCTCTTCGGCACCCGCGAACGCGAAGGCGAAATCCCGCAGCCACCGCAGGAACCGCCGCCTCCCGCGCCGCATCAGGCAGGACAGCCCGGAGAGGATCCGGCGGCCAAGGGACAGGCGACGCCCGCGCCTGCGCCGGCGGTTGCCGCCACGCCGAGCGCGGTCGCGACGCAGAGCCTGCATGCGGCGATTGCCAAGGGGGACTACGCCAGCGCGCTCAACATGATCGAACAGGGCGCCGACGTCGAAGCGAAGGACCCCGGTGCCGGCGCGTCGGCGCTGCACTATGCGGTGATGAAGGGCGAGATGCCGCTGGTCGGGTTCCTGGTGCAGCGCGGCGCCGACGTCAACAGCCGGACCAAGAGCGGCACCACGCCGCTCCACACCGCCGTGCTGTACCGGCGCACGGCGATTGCCGAGTACCTGCTGGACAAGGGCGCCGACGTCAACGCGAAGAGCGCCAGCGGCACCACGCCGCTCGCACTCGCGTCGGCGGCGGACTTCCGTACCATTGAGAAGATGCTGCGCGCCCGGGGCGGGCGATAGTCCGGGCTAGTCCTTGAGCGTTTTCGCCACGGCCGCGCATGCCTCGATACTGCGCGCGTGGGTGTCACGCATGCGCGCAAGGGTGGTTCTGATTGCCGGGTCGTCGATGCGCGGCATGGCCTGGTCGAATTCCCGCACCGCCCAGCCCAGCCCGCGCAGCAGGAACTCGATGCGCTGGCGGCGGCCGCTCAGCGCGACCGCCTTGGCATAAAACTCGCCCGTGGCATGGCTGTAGTCCTTGCCGCGCTTCTTGAGCTGCTCGCCAAGCAGCGCGCAGTTGTGCGCTTCGTGCTCGTGAACGCGGCGCAGGATTTTCCAGGTTTCGCCGTTCCTGGGAAAATCGTCGAGGAAGACGACGAGCGCCCTGGCGCCCGCGCGCTCGGCCTCGAGCATGCGGTTCAGGAAGCCGTCCAGTTCCAGGTCAGTGAAGCTTGACGTACGCGTACTCCACCGGCAGGTTGTGGATGCCGCGCTCGGGCGGCGCGACCCAGCCGGCGATCTTGCCGGGTTTCACCACCCGCTTCATCAGCGACCTTACGAACGATCTGTCTTGTTCCGATGGAATCCAGGAATTCAACTGATTCAGAAAAACATCATTCGAAAGCAAATTCCCCTGCGGGTCGACCGGCTGTCCCGCCCAGGCGCCGATCGAGCGGCGGAAGCGCGTCGAAGGCAGCTTCAGCGCCTGCGCGCCAAAGCCGGCGCGTTCGATGTTGCGGTTCCAGCGCTTCAGGCCGGTCTCGCAGTCCTTGAGATAGGACTCGCGCATGACTTCGTTTAGCGCATTCAACGTAGGGACTTCTTGTTCGCCTTCAGGAGTGAAGAGCTTAATAGAGGAACCCCGTAAAACATGATCCTCATAGTGCCCTTCATCGGGCCTGCCCTTCAGACCATTGGCAAAGTTGGCGGCGGAGTTGGATGAAATTTCCGAGCCGAACAGGTCGAGCGACGAGGAGCACCAGAAATTGAGGTACTTCTGCAGCAGCCCGAGGTCCACCGCGCCTTGCGCGCGGACGCGCGCCGGGTCGTCGGTGCCAAGTTCCTGCATCACTTCCAGCGTGCGCTTGACCACGCGCCCCAGGCCGGTTTCGCCGACGAACATGTGGTGCGCTTCCTCGGTCAGCATGAAGCGGCAGGTGCGCGAGAGCGGGTCGAAGCCCGATTCGGCCAGGCTCTTCAACTGGTATTTGCCGTCGCGGTCGGTGAAGTAGGTAAAGCAGTAGAGCGACAGCCAGTCCGAGATCGGCTCGTTGAAGGTGGTGAGGATCCTCGGCTTGTCGGCATCGCCCGAGTGGCGCGCGAGCAACTCCTCGGCTTCCTCGCGGCCGTCGCGGCCGAAGTAGGCGTGCAGCAGGTAGACCATCGCCCACAGGTGGCGGCCTTCCTCGACGTTGATCTGGAACAGGTTGCGCAGGTCGTAGAGGGAAGGGCAACTGTGGCCGAGCAGGCGCTGCTGCTCGACCGAGGCGGGTTCGGTATCGCCCTGCGTCACGATCAGGCGGCGCAGCGTCGAGCGGTACTCCCCCGGCACCTGCTGCCAGGCGGGCTGGCCCATCGCCTCGCCGAAGCCGATCTTCCTCTCGCCGACCGGATCGGCGAGGAATATTCCCCAGCGGTAGTCGGGCATCTTCACCGCGCCGTATTGCGCCCAGCCCTCGGCGTCCACCGACACGGCGGTGCGCAGGTAGACGTCGGCGCCCTGGAAATCGGTCGGGCCCATGCCGCGCCACCAGTCGAGGAACTTCGGCTGCCAGTGCTCGAGCGCGCGCTGCAGGCTGCGATCGTTGACGAGGTTGACGTTGTTGGGAATCTTCTCGCTGTAGTTGATGCCGCTCATGATCAGACTCTTTCCCAGTTGAATTTTGCTTTTGAGCCGGTGCCGTAGACCTTGAGGGCGCCTTGCTCCCCGACCGCATTGGGCCGGATGAAGATCCAGTTCTGCCACGCCGACAGCCGCCCGAAGACGCGCGTCAGCATGTTCTCGCGGCCGCTGAAGCGCAGCGAGGCTTCCATGCCGGTCAGCGCATCGGGCGAAAGCGCGACGCGCTCCTCGATGGCGATGCGCACCTCGTCCTCCCAGTCGATATCGTCCGGGGCGGAGGTGATGAGCCCGAGTTCCTTGGTTTTTCTAGCGTTTATCGCCTTATTCATTTCATTTTTTGCTTTTTCCATGAGTTCAACATCACCACAGTAGTGCGCCGAGATTCTCGACTCGCCGCTCACCATCGGGTAGGTGCCGAAGTTGAGCGGCGAGAGGGCGATCGACGGGCCGTTCACTTCCGCATCCAGCATGTAGCTGCGATCGGCGGCGTAGAGCAGTTCGGCCAGCGTCCCGGCAAAGCAGGAACCCGGCTCCACCACCGCGAAGATCGAGCGCGAGGACACGTCCAGGCGCGCGAACGTGCGGCGCAGGTAACCGAGAGTCTCCCGCACGAACCAGTCTTTCGAATTTTGCTCAAGAGTCGAATCAAGGTCCAGGACCTCTTGAACGCTGCCCTTCGTCTTGAAGATCCACAGCCCTACGTCGAGGTGGTTGTGGCGCAGGTTCAGGATCGCGTCGTCCAACTCGCGCGCGAGCTGCAGCGGATACCAGTCCGCACTCCTTTGAACTTGAACTTGTTCTTGCGTGGGGCCTTTGACGGTTATTTCCGCAGTTCTTTCTTTTGCATTTACCTGAAGGTCTACAAGCTGATGCTGCAAAGGCGTCAAAACAATTCCCTGTCCTCCGGGCCTGTCGGAACCCTTCGCCAGCTCCAGCGCGCGGTTCTTCACGAATTCGGCGAACTGTTGCGGCTTGGCGGCGTGGTCCACCAGCTTCCATTCCTTCGCCCTGTCGGCGCGCACGCCTTCGGCGGTGGTGCAGAAGACATCGGCGAGATCTCTCCTGACTTTTCTTTTATCGATAATTCTTGTCAAACCACCTGTCCCCGGCAAAACCCCCAGCAGCGGAACTTCTGGAAGGCTGACTGTGGAGGAGCGGTCGTCGATCATCGCGATTTCGTCGCAGGCCAGCGCCATCTCGTAGCCGCCGCCGGCGGTGGTGCCATTGAGCGCGGCGAGGAATTTCAGCCCGGAATGCCGGCTGGAATCCTCCAGCCCATTGCGCGTCTCGTTGGTGAACTTGCAGAAGTTGACCTTCCAGGCGTGGCTGGAGAGGCCGAGCATGTAGATGTTGGCGCCCGAGCAGAACATGCGCGTCTTGCCGCTGGTCAATATCACCGCCTTCACCTCTGGGTGCTCGAAGCGGATGCGGTTGAGCGCGTCGTGCAGCTCGATGTCCACGCCCAGGTCGTAGGAATTGAGCTTGAGCTTGTAGCCCGGCGCGATGCCCTTGTCCTCGGCGATGTCGAGCGCCAGCGTGGCGAGCGGACCGTCGCAGGACAGCTTCCAGTGGTGGTACCGGTCCGGCTGGGTGTCGAAGGTGATCATTTGAGTTCCCTAAGCATTCTTTTGAGCTCCAGAAAACTTTCCCTGAAGGCCTTGCCGGTCGTATCGATTGTCGCGTCGGCGCGCGCGTAGAGGCGGTCGCGGTCGGCCAGCAGCTTGCGGATTTCATCCAGCGCGGCAGACCTGCCCTTGAAGGGACGCATGTCGCCCTGCGCGATAACGCGGTTCATGTGCTCTTCAGGCCTCGCCTTGAGCCAGATGGTGTGGCAGTTTTCGAGCAGCACGCGGTAGGTGTCCGGATCGGTGACCAGGCTGCCGCCCGCGGCGATGACTGCCGCCTCGTTCGAGCGCAGCACGCGCTCCAGCGCACGCCGTTCGAAGCGCCGGAAGGCTTCCTGGCCGTACATGGCGAATACCTCGCCCAGTTTCACGCCGGCCTCGCGCTCGACTTCCCGGTCGAGCTCGATTAAGGGCACGCCCATCGCCGCGGCGAGCTTCGCGCCGAGGCTGGACTTGCCCGCGCCGCGCAGGCCGAGCAGCGCGACGCGGCGGCCGGCCGGCTCGTGGTCCGGCGTTTCGCGCGCGAGGCTCTCCACCGGCACGCCCATGGCGCGCGCGATCTTGCG
>Ga0247727_10011915_pt1 | contig 15041 bp, 14 predicted proteins | sample WisWelCaveWW1625_FD_202498 | JGI IMG/M metagenome (GOLD analysis project Ga0247727, IMG submission 202498) | Biofilm microbial communities from Wishing Well Cave, Virginia, United States - WW16-25 | ecosystem: Environmental > Aquatic > Deep subsurface > Groundwater > Cave microbial mat | place... | reverse complement strand
TGCCGTATGAACATTACACCTTCATGTTGCATTGCACACCCGCCGGCGGTGGCGGCACCGAGCACATCAACTCGACGATTATGGCAACGCGGCCATACATTTTTCGCGAGCCGGCGAGCTATCGCGGATTTATTGGTTTGTCGATGCATGAGTTTTTTCATACCTGGAATGTCAAGCAACTGCGGCCCGCCGGCATTATGCCGTATGATTTCACCAAAGAAAATTACACCGAAGAATTGTGGCTCGCCGAAGGCGGGACGGATTACTACACGATGATGCTCACGCGCCGCGCCGGATTCAACACGGTCGAACAAACCTTCGACGCGCTCGCAACCATGATTCGCAACGACCGGGCGCGGCCGGGGCGAAATATTCAATCGGTGGCGGAATCGAGTTTTGATGCGTGGGTCAAGCTTTGGAAAAATTCGCCGAATGCGTTTAACGCCGAAGTGGATTATTACGAAAAAGGCGAGCAGGTGAGTTTGCTGCTCGATCTTGAAATGCGCCGGCGTTCCGAGAATCGCGCCTCGTTCGATGACGCCATGCGCGCGCTCTACAAAAGATTTCCGCCGGCCAAAAAAGGCTACGCCAACGCCGACGTGCAAAAAGCCGCAGAAGAATTGACGAAGAGTAGTTTCGCTGATTTTTTTCGCGATTATGTTTACGGAAAAAAGGAAATTGATTTTGCCGGATTTTTAGCTTACGCCGGGTTGGAGGTCATCGAGAAAAAACGCGACCATGCCGCCCCGGACATGGGAATTCTGGTCGCGCCCGCCGGCGAACGCTCGATCATCCGGCGCGTGACTGCCGGTTCCGCCGCGCAAGTTGCCGGCCTCGATCTCGGTGATGAGCTGCTCGCCTTGAACGGCAAACGCGTGCGCAGCAGCGATTTAAGCGAACGCTTGAAAGATTACAAACCGGGCGACAAAGTCACGCTCACGGTTTTTCGCGATGAGCAGTTGCGGCAGTTTGAAGTCACGCTGCAAGCGCCGGCGCCGGACTATCAAGTGCAACGCGTGAAAGAGCCGGCGGTGTTGCAAAAGAAGATTTACAATTCTTGGTTAAACGCCGAATGGCCGGAGGAGAAAACTGCGGCCGGAAAAAAATAAATGCCAACGGATTAAAAGCGGCCAACAGATTTACGATGCTTAAAATCCGTTGGCCGCTTTTATTTGTTGGCCGCATAAAATTTTAAAATGTTTTTTGTTGTTTGACTTAAAATCATAAATTAACCAAACCGAAGGAGGAAGGAGCATGATGAGCAACAAAACCTACGCGCAGCTCAGCGTGATGATGTTTCTGCAATTTTTCATCTGGGGCGCGTGGTTCGTCACGTTGGGCACGCATCTGGGGCACATCGGATTTTCCGCGAGCCAAACCGGCGATACGTATTTGATGAACAATATCGCCGCCATCGTGTCGCCGTTTTTTGTGGGCATGATCGCCGACCGGTTTTTCGCTTCGCAAAAAGTGATGGGCATTTTGCACCTGCTCGGCGGCGCGGTGATGTATTTCGCTTCGGGCATTACCGCCGTCGGCGCGCTCATCGGCTGGCTGCTGTTTTATAACCTCACCTACATGCCGACGCTGGCACTGGTCAATGCAGTTTCCTTCAATCAAATGGATAGCCCGGACAAGCAATTTCCCAAAGTGCGCGTGTGGGGCACCATCGGCTGGATTGTCGCGGGTTTGACCATCACCTTCATTCAGTTCAATTTCAACGCCGACGTGGAAAAAAGCGATATCCCGATGAAAATGGCGGCAGTGGCTTCAATCATTATGGGATTATATTCTTTTACCTTGCCCAACACACCGCCCAAAAATGTCGGTAAGGATATCACCATCGGCGACGTTCTCGGCCTCAAAGCGTTACGGCTCCTCAAGGAGCGCTCCTTCTTTATCTTCGTGCTTTGCTCGCTACTCATTTCCATCCCGCTTGCTTTCTATTATGGTTTCACCAACCCATTTTTGAATGATCTCGGTATGCAAGGGGTGGCGGGCAAGCAAAGCATGGGGCAAATGTCGGAAGTCATTTTTATGATTCTCATGCCGTTTTTCTTTGTGCGCCTTGGCGTCAAGAAAATGCTGTTGGTCGGCATGTTGGCGTGGGTGGTGCGTTACGCTTTCTTCGCTAACGGGAATATGGACACGTCGGTGTGGATGCTCTATCTTGGCATTCTACTGCACGGCATCTGTTATGATTTCTTTTTCGTCACCGGCCAAATTTATGTCGATCAGAAAGTCTCGAAAGATATCCGCGCCAGCGCGCAGGGTTTTATTGCGTTGGTCACTTACGGCGTCGGCCTCGGACTGGGCTCTTTCCTTTCCGGCAGAATCATCGATGCGTTTACCACCGATGGCGTGAAAGATTGGGGCACGATCTGGTGGATTCCCTGCGCTTTCGCGGCAGGAATTTCTTTGCTCTTCGCGCTGACGTTTAAAGATAACTCCGCCGGTAAAAAGGCATGATCCGTGGCGCAACATTCATGTTGCGCCTAATTATTCGGAGAAACGATGAACACTCCCTTGACGCCGCGCCGCAAATTTCTAAAAATAACGGCGGCCGGAATTGCCGGCGCCGTTTTCGCACCAAATCGTGCAACACCGAGCTCAACCGCAAAGTTGAGCTCGGAGGGGGAAATCAAATTAGGCGTGGCCAGCTACTCGCTGCGCGCGTTTAGCCGCGCCGACGCGATCAAAATGGTGCAGGAGCTGCGCACGCCTTTTATCAATCTCAAATCGTTTCACTTGCCTTACGAAAGCACGCCGGATGAACTGGCGACGGCGCGTAACAAACTTGAAGCGGCTGGTTTGAAAATTGTCGGCGGCGGCAATAATAATATCGTCGAGGACAACGACGAACATGTGCGCCGTTTTTTTGAATATGCGAAACACAGCGGCATGCCGCTTTTAGTTATTGCGCCCAAACCGGAATTTCTGCCGCGCATTGAAAGATTCGTCAAGCAATACGACATCAAAGTGGCGATTCACAACCACGGCCCGGAAGAGCCTTATTTCCCGGCGCCCAAAGACGCGTTGAAAATTATTCGCAACATGGATGCGCGCGTCGGGTTGTGCGTCGATGTCGGACACACCGCGCGCGCCGGCGTCGATGTCGTGGCCGCGATCGCCGAAGCCGGCAGCCGCGTCTTGGATATGCACATGAAGGATCTCAAAGATTTGCGCGTCCGCGACAGCCAGTGCATCGTCGGCGAAGGCGCGATGCCCGTGCCGGAAATTTTCGCGCAGTTGCTGAAGATGAAATACGCCGGTTACGTCAATCTCGAATATGAGATCGACGAGAAAAATCCGTTGCCCGGCATGAAACAGTCTTTCGCCTACATGCGCGGCGTACTGGCAGGGATGGCGGTCGGGAAAAAATAAAAAACAAAGCTTTCACGCAGAGATGCTAAGACGCAAAGGTCTCGCAAAGAAAAACTTTGCGCATTCTTTGCGTCTCTGCGACTTTGCGTGCAGCTTTTCATTTTTGTTTGCAAGAGCAATGAGAATGAAAAAAGCACAGTTGTTGATCTGCCTTCTGTTCCCGCTCACGCTGCTTCATTGCAACAAAGCCGGTGAGCAAAAAGAGCAACCATATCCCAATGCGGAATCATCGCCGAATGCTTTGACCGAACAGGAAAAGTCAGACGGTTGGAAACTCCTCTTCGACGGCAAAACCACCGCCGGCTGGCGCGGCGCGCATCGCAGCACGTTTCCCGATTCCGGCTGGATGATCGAGAACGGCGCGCTCGTCGTTTTGCCCGCCACTGGCGGCGAAGCGAAAAACGGCGGCGATATTGTGACGATGGATGAATACGGCAATTTCGATTTGCAACTGGAATTCCAATTGACCGAGGGCGCGAACAGCGGCATCAAATATTTTGTGACGGAAAAAGAAAAGCCCAACGGCTCGGCCGTCGGCCTCGAATATCAAATTCTCGATGACGAGCGCCATCCCGACGCGAAGTTGGGCAGTCACGAAGGCAGCCGGACCGTGGCTTCGCTTTATGATCTCATCAAAGCCGAAAACAAAACCGTCCAGCCGATAGGCGAATGGAACACGGCGCGCATCGTCTCCAAAGGGCAACACGTCGAGCACTGGTTGAATGGCGTGCAGGTTTTGGCGTATGAACGGGGCAGTGAGAATTTCAGAAAGTTAGTGGCAGAAAGCAAATACAAAATCTGGGAAAATTTCGGCGAAGCGCCGCAGGGCCATATTTTGTTGCAGGATCACGGCAACCGCGTCGCGTTTCGGAATATCAAGATTAAGATTTTGGAATGATGTGTCAGAAGCCGTTCTCAAATTTACTGTTACCGAGAGACGCCATCTATAATGCCGAGGACACAAAACGTTCCGATGGAGCGATCATACTTGCCAAATCTTGTTTCGTTGCACCCAGTTCAAATAATGATCGCACCAGATTGTCAAGAGAAATGGAGGAATCCTCGGCCTCCATTTTGGTCACGCGAGAGCGGCTCGATTTCAGTAATTTCGCCAGTTCATCTTGATTCAGCTTTTTTCTTTGCCGATGTTTCTTCAAGTTCTCACTCAACATCAGCTTCAGTTCGATATAGGCAGCTTCTGCCGGAGTCAGTCTCAAGAATTCTTGCGCTGTGCCGACCTTCCAGCCTTTTTTTTCAAGATGTTTCTTCTTTTTGGTATCCATGTTAGTTGCACTCTTGTTGCGAGTCCGTATCGTAACGCTTCAAACGTTGTTTGCAAACGTCAACGATCTCCGCGGACGTCTTGTTTGTCTTTTTGGCGAAAACTTCTCCGATGACAATAGCCTCCGGATCAATTCGATAAATAATTCGCCAGATCTTATTCTCGTCGTTAATTCTCAATTCGTAGCATCACGGCCCAATTGACGGCATCGGACGTGAATGCGGCATGGAAAGCTTCTCGCCGCGTTGTAGTTTGCGCAATAGAAAGCCCGCTTCCAGTCTGGCGTTTTGAGAAAATGGAGGTGTTTTAATCCCGCCGCGAAGCCACACCAGCGGTTTGTCATTCGAATTCATTTGCTACACGACATATCAACCAAAGTAAAAATGAGTTGCTCTTTCCAGAGAATAGATTATTTTCTACGGAACGATTACACCATTGAGTGGATCTGCGACGGCAATTTGCTGATTACACAGTCTGAAGCGGCTCGCGCAATCCTCGTTGTACGGCGACGCGAAGCGCTTGGGCTTTGCGCAGTAGGCCGTGCTCATAAAGGCGCATCAAATCATCCAGCTCGCGCCGCCCTTCGGCATCCAGCGTGCCCTCGCGATTGCGAGTTAACAATTCGCTCAAAGTGGCTTCCTGCTTTGGCGTCAGTCGCAATTCTGCCAGCGCTAATACTTCGGTATCGGATAATTCCTCCAACATAAAGTTTCACCTTGACTCGACTTGACTTTTCAATTATCTTGTCTGATTGGCTTTTAAAACATACAAAAGTATATTCCTTTTTGCAAGTTTTTTCCAGCCCCAAATGCCCATGAAAGAAAATGATTCGGCGACCTCCGGCGACGCCATAAAAATTTTTTCGCGCCGCGAGTTCCTGCGGCAATCTCTTTACGCGGGCGTCGCGCTGGGCGCGGGATTGAAAAGCCTCCGTGCTTCATCTTATGCGCACATTCTCGGCGCCAACAACGATGTTCGCGTGGCGATCGTGGGCATGCGCATCAAAGGCGCGGATCACATCGAAGTGTTTCGCAATTTGCCCGGCGTGCGCGTCGTCGCGTTGTGCGAAGTCGATCAAGAGCTTTTGACTCGCGAAGCGCAAAAGTTCAAAGATCGCAATGAAGCGATTAGCACATACAAAGATGTTCGTAAATTACTCGATGATAAAAATATCGACGCCATCGTGATTGCGACGCCGAATCACTGGCATACGCTCATGGGCATCTGGGCGTGTCAGGCCGGCAAAGATGTGTATGTGGAAAAGCCGGTCTCGCACAATATCTGGGAAGGCCGCAAGCTCGTCGAAGCCGCGCGCAAGTATAATCGCATCGTGCAGGCCGGCACGCAAAACCGCTCCGATGTTGGGTTCGCCGAAGCTGCGGTTTATCTTCGCGAAGGCAATCTCGGCAAAATTTTGTGGGCGCACAGTGTTTGGTATGGCGAGCGGCAGGGAATCGGCCGAGTGACCCAACCGCAGCCCGTGCCCGCCAATATTGATTACAATCTGTGGACCGGCCCGGCATCGCTTGCGCCGCTGATGCGAAAAAGTTTGCATTACGACTGGCACTGGTTCTGGGAAACCGGCAGCGGCGAGATGGGCAACTGGGGGCCGCATCAAATTGACGATTGCCGCTTTGCGATGAATCTTTCCGGCCTGCCCAAGCGCGTGATGAGCTTTGGTGGACGCTTTGCGTTTGACGACAATGCCGAGACGCCGAACACACACATTGCGATTTTGGATTATCAACCCGCGACGGTGATTATCGAGATTCGTAATTTGCCCGCCGCCAAAGGACAACGCGTGATGGATCATTTGCGCGGTGTGCGCGTGGGAAATATTATTCAATGCGAGCACGGCTACTTTGCCGGTGGCCGCGGCGGCGGTTGGTCGTATGACAACGCCGGCAATAAGCTCAAACAATTTCCCGGCGACGGCGGCGGCACGCATCAAGCGAATTTTATCGAAGCCGTGCGCAGCCGTAAGCCGAGCGACTTGCGCGCGGAAATTCTCGAAGGCCACATGACTTCGCTGCTTTGTCATATCGCCAATATTTCTTATCGCCTCGGCAAAACGGCGTCGCCGGAGCAAATGCGCGAGGAAATTTATCCGCATCAGCAGGCGAAAGAAACGCTCGAGCGTTATTGCGAACATTTGAAATTGAACGGCGTCGATATTCAACAACAGCCAACCGGTTGGGGCCCGTGGCTCACGCTGGATGCGGAGAAGGAAAAGTTTGTCGGAAATTTTGCTAAAGAAGCTAACAAGTTCGTGACGCGACGAAAATACCGCAAACCGTTTGTGGTTCCGAAGAAGGTTTGAGGAAGCACGGAGTCGAAGTAAGAGTACAAAAAGCTGATGAAATTCCCAGGATTTATTTGTTTCAGGACGCGAAAGTTCAAAGATATTCAAGAGCATCATTATTAATTTGAAACGATGAAAATGATTGACCGGCACGGCTAATGGAAAGTGCACTCGACGGCCATTCGCTTTTGATGCAAAGGAGAAGCGCGATGTCGAACTACAATCCGAAACCCGAGCACAAATTTACTTTTGGATTATGGACCGTCGGCAACACCGGCCGCGATCCGTTTGGCCAGCAAGTGCGGCCAGCATTGTCGCCGGTAGAAATTGTGCACTTGCTCGCCGAAGTCGGCGCGTATGGCGTGAATTTTCACGACAATGATCTCGTGCCGATTGACGCGACGCCGGGTGAGCGTGATCGCATCGTGCGCGCGTTTAAAAAAGCGTTGCGCGATACCGGCCTCATCGTGCCGATGGCCACGACGAATTTGTTCAGCGAGCCGATTTTCAAAGACGGCGCGTTCACTTCCAATGATCCGAATGTGCACGCGTATGCCTTGCACAAAACCATGCACGCGATCGACCTCGGCGTCGAGCTGGGCGCAAAAGTGTACGTGTTCTGGGGCGGGCGCGAAGGCACTGAGGCTGACGCCGGCAAAAATCCGCTCGAGGCGATCAAACGCATGCGCGAGGCGATGAATTTTCTCTGCGAATATGTGAAAGCGCAAGGCTACAAACTCAAATTCGCGCTCGAAGCCAAACCCAACGAGCCGCGCGGCGATATTTATCTCGCCACCACCGGCCACATGCTCGCCTTCATCGCCACGCTCGATCATGCCGAGATGGTCGGCGTCAATCCGGAAGTTGCGCACGAGCACATGGCGGGGTTGAATTTTCTGCACAACGTCGCGCAGGCCTGGGACGCCGACAAGCTTTTTCACATTGATTTGAACGATCAAAACTTCGCGCGCTACGATCAGGATTTTCGCTTCGGCGCGCACAATATCAAACAGGCATTTTTTTTAGTCAAATTTCTCGAGGACGTCGGCTATCAAGGCCCGCGCCATTTCGATGCGCACGCGTATCGAACCGAAGACGTCGGCGGCGTCAAAGATTTTGCGCGCGGCTGCATGCGAACCTATCTCATCTTGAAAGAGAAAGCCGCGCAGTTCAATGCCGATAAAGAAATTCAAGCGCGGCTCGCGGAAATCAACGCGGGTGATGCCACGATGACGCGTCTCATGGGCAAATATTCGGCTAAGAAAGCCGCCGCGCTCAAGTCGCGCCATTTCGACCGCGAAGCGATTGGCAGGCGCGGCTTGAAATATGAACGGTTGGATCAGTTGGTGTTTGAGTTGTTGATGGGAGTGCATTGTCAGTAATCAGTGTTCAGTAATCAGTTATCAGTATTCAGTGTAACTGATAACTGAGCACTGGATACTGAAAACTGCCAATCAAATTGGAGCATAAATATAATGCCCTACTTACTCGGTATCGATACCTCAACCACTGCAACCAAAGCGTTGCTGATTGAAGCAAACGGAAACGTTGTCGCCGTCGCCGCTACCGAATATTCTTACGACACGCCGAGGCCCGGCTGGACGGAGCAAGCCCCGGCGCTGTTTTGGAGCGGCGCGGTGCAGAGCATTCGCGAAGTGCTGGCGAAAGCGCAGATCACCGGCAAAGACATCGCGGCCATCGGCCTCACCGGACAGATGCACGGCATGACGCTGCTCGAGGCGCACGGCGAAGTGATTCGTCCGTGCATTCTGTGGAATGATCAGCGCACCGCGCCGCAATGTGAAACGATCACGAATCTTGTCGGCGCTGAAAAAGTTTTGCAGCTCACCGGCAATCCGATTCTCACCGGTTTTACCGCGCCCAAAATTTTATGGACGCGCGAGAACGAGCCGGAGAATTATAAACGCATCGCGCACATTCTGCTGCCGAAAGATTACGTGCGCTATAAGCTCACCGGCGATTTTTTCAGCGATGTGGCTGATTCATCCGGCACCTCGCTGTTCGAGGCCGGCAAACGCCGGGGGTCGAATGAAATGTTGTCGGCGCTCCAAATTCCGCGCGCGTGGTTGCCCGAAGTAACAGAGTCACCGGTGGCGAGCGCGAAAATAAATTCTGACGCCGCAAAAGCAACGGGCCTGCTCGCAGGCACGCCCGTGATTGCCGGCGGCGGTGATCAGGCCGCGCAGGCGATTGGCGCCGGCATCGTGCGCGAAGGGTTGGTTTCCGTCACCATCGGCACCTCCGGCGTCGTGTTTGCGCCATCGGATTCATATCGCCTCGAGCCGCAGGGAAGATTGCATGCTTTTTGTCACGCCGTTCCGGGCAAATGGCATCTGATGGGCGTGATGCTTTCGGCCGGCGGCAGTTTTCGGTGGTATCGCCAGACGCTGGCCCCTCAAGATTCTTATGAGGCTTTGACCGCCGCCGCGGCGAAAATTTCCGCGGGAAGCGAGGGCTTGCTCTTTCTTCCATATCTTACTGGCGAACGCACGCCACATCCCGATCCCAATGCGCGCGGCGCATTCGTTGGCTTGAGCGTGCGACATACGAAAGCGCATTTGACTCGCGCGCTAATCGAAGGCGTGAGCTTCGGCCTGCGCGACTCGCTCGAATTGATGCGCGCGCTGGGAATCTCGACGACGCAGGTGCGCGCTTCCGGCGGCGGCGCAAAGAGCGCGCTGTGGCGGCAAATTCTGGCTGATATTTTTAACGCCGAAATCGTGACGGTGAATTCAACCGAAGGCGCGGCGTACGGCGCCGCATTGCTGGCGGGCGTTGGCGCGGAAATTTATCCGAGCGTCGAAGCGGCTGCCGATCGCGCGATTCGCGTCACAGGCCGTCATCAACCCGGCCGCGACGTTGAAAAATATGCCGATTATTACCAACGCTATCGGATGCTTTATCCCGCGCTCAAAGCCGAGTTTGCCGCAATAGCAAAAATCGTAGCGTGATAAAACAAAATCTGAAATATCCCAACGCGGACAAACCGCAATCAAAAGGGTTACACACGGATCAAAAAACCACACGGAAATTTTTAAACTATCAGCGTGGTTTTTTAATCCGCGTGAAATTAAGTTTTTGCTTTTTTGCAAAGAGCTCACGTGTAACTGAATAACAGTTGCAAGTGCGCACGCCGATGATTATATTTTACCCCGATCAACCTGTTAACTCAAATTGGAAATGTCCGTGATGAATCGTCGTAAGTTTTTGCAGCACTCGGCGCAACTGGCCGCTGGCATCGGCTTGACCGGTCTGGCCGGACAGGCTTTATTCGGCTGCCAAAAATCAAATTCGAGCGCCGATGTACAATCTGCCGCAACCTCCGGCGCGGCTTCGCCGCTGTTCAAGATCTCGCTGGCTGAATGGTCGTTGCACAAAACCATTTTCGCCGGCAAACTGGATAATCTCGATTTCGCCAGGACGGCGAAAAACGATTACGGCATTGAGGCCATCGAGTTCGTCAATCAGTTTTTCAAAGACAAAGCCAAAAACCTGGACTATCTGCGCGAATTGAAAACGCGCGCTGAAGGTGAAGGCGTTCGCATGTTGTTGATCATGTGTGACGGCGAGGGCCAGCTCGGCGACCCGGATTCGCAAAAGCGCACGCAGGCCGTTGAAAATCATTACAAATGGGCCGACGCTGCGAAATTTCTTGGCTGCCATTCCATTCGCGTCAATGCCGCGAGCGTCGGCAGTTTTGAGGAGCAGCAGAAACTTGCGGCGGATGGCCTCGCCCGCTTGACCGCATACGGCGCGAAGCTCGATCTCAATGTCATCGTCGAAAATCACGGTGGGCTTTCGAGCAACGGCGCGTGGCTCTCCGGCGTCATGAAAATGGTCAACCAGCCGCGCTGCGGGACGCTGCCGGATTTCGGCAATTTTTGCATGAAATATGCGGACAAAGGTTGCGTCGAGGAATATGATCGCTACAAAGGCGTGCAAGAGCTGATGCCGTTTGCCAAAGCCGTCAGCGCGAAGTCGCATAATTTTGATTCAAATGGCGACGAAACGCAAAAGGATTATAAGCGTCTCATGCAGATCGTCCTGGCCGCCGGTTATCGCGGCTACGTCGGTATCGAATACGAAGGCAACGTTCTGAGCGAGGCCGACGGCATTCGCGCGACGAAAAAGCTGCTGGAAAAAGTTCGCGAAGAGCTGGCGAAAGGGTAAACAAAAAGCGTTTGACTCGCAAGAAAAATTCGATTATTTTATTCGTTCGTGATTTTCGCTGAACCCAATAATTTGAAAACATGCAGACTTATGAACCACACGAGTTGGCGCGACTCGATCAACTGAAGGGCATGCCATTAGCTTCATTCCTTGCTCGCGCCGCCGCTTTTGGGCTCGATTTCATGGCGGCATTTCTGTTGTTTCTTTTTGTTCTATTTTATGGCGCGAAACTTCTGGATTATCTCGGTATGATTGACCCGGATGCGAACCTCAACCTTAAATTTAACTTTACAAATTGGTACAGCCTCGTCTTTATCGTGCTTTACTTTGGTCTGTTCACTTATTGGGGCAACGGTCAGACCCCGGGAAAATGGTCGATGAAAATTCGTGTCGTCTCGTTGGCGCACGAACGCATGCCCCTGTGGCATTCCATCGAGCGCGCCTTGGGATATGGCGCCTCGGCTTTAGAGCTGGGTTTTGGATTTTTGCAATATTTTATCCACCCCAACAAACAAACCGTGCATGATCGGATCGCCGAAACGATTGTGATCAAGGAAGCAAAAAGGTCGAGGCTGATTTTCACCAGGATCGCCAGACTCTGGGGCCGATGAATAAGACTCCTAACGTTTGTATCAGAAAATGAAATTAAAAGCTAACAAAACGGAACTAAAAGCGATTCTGGCGCTGCGTAATTTATTTCTTCAGGAGGCCAATTTTCAGATCAGATATAATGCCTGCCATGAACGCGGCTGGACGGACTCTTATCTCCTGATGCGCGATGAGATCGAGATCGGTTACGGTTCTATAAAAGGACAGGAGATCGCAGACCGAGACACCGGTTTTGAATTTTATTTGATTCCGCCGTTCAGAAAATTTTCCAGCCTTATTTTCCCGGAGTTGATTGCCGCTTCAAGAGCAAAGTTCATCGAATGCCAGAGTAATGATTTGCTGTTATCCGCCATGCTGTATGAATTTTCACAAAATATAAACGCCGAGGTTGTGCTGTTTGAAGACCACGCGGCGACTGAACATTTTATTCCTAACGTTGTTTTTCGCGCCAGGAAGGAAAACGATTCTATATTTGAACACAAAGTCGAGCCTGTTGGCGAATACGTTTTGGAGTTGGGAGGAGAAATCGTTGCGACCGGGGGATATTTCCTTCACTACAATATGCCGTTTGCAGATTTGTATATGGAAGTGAGCGAGAATTTCCGAAGAAAAGGATTGGGAAGTTTGCTCATACAGGAATTGAAGAAGGCGTGTTACCTTGCCGGTCGAGTGCCGGCAGCGCGTTGCAATATTCAGAATAAAGCTTCACGAGCTACTTTGCTTAAGGCGGGCTTGAAAGTATCTGGGTTCATGCTTAAAGGTGATATCAAAAAGATGAACGGATGAATGACAATATGAACTAAGCGTCAAAAGTTGGAATAAAATTTTGAAAGTTTCTACCACTTCAAACAAAGCACGGGCCAACGGATTAAAAAACGGCCAACAGATGAAAAGCAATGGCATTTAATAAAATTTAAGAATTAAAAATTTTAAATTGCCAATTCACCTATGACTGATCCCATTCTTGATCGCATGTCCGCCGAAGAAATGGTCGCGCTGACCAAAGCGCACTCGTTTTTTTCCTGGTCGGCGCAGGACGCGGTCAATCCCATTCCGATGGCGCGCGCCAAAGGCGTGTACTTTTGGGATGCCAACGGCAAGCGCTACTTTGACTTAAATTCGCAACTGATGTGCGTCAACATCGGCCACGGCGACGTCCGCGTGATTGACGCCATCAAGCGGCAGGCCGAAGAGCTGGCCTACGCCGGACCGAGCATGGCCTCGCGAGTCCGCGTCGAGGTCGGGCGCGAGCTGGCGGCGTTGACGCCGGGCGATCTTAAGAAGTTTTTCTTCACGCTGGGCGGCGCCGAGGCCAATGAGAGCGCCATCAAAATGGCGCGCGCCGTCACCGGGCGGCAGAAAATTCTGGTGCGCTATCGTTCCTATCATGGCGCGACCGCGGCCGCGATCACGCTCACTGGCGATCACCGCCGCTGGGCCAACGAGCCGGGCATCTCCGGCGTCATCCGCACTTTTGATCCATACAAGTATCGTTCTCCGCTTTTTCAGGCCGGCGATAGTGATGAGATTTTCGCGCGCAAATGCTTGGAGCAAATTGAAGAGACCCTGATGTACGAAGGCCCGCACACGGTGGCCGCGGTTTTCATCGAGACGGTGACGGGCACGAACGGCATCATTATCCCGCCCAACGGCTACTTGCAAGGCTTGCGCGAAATCTGCAACCGGCACGGCATTCTGTTGATCTGCGACGAAGTGATGGCCGGGCTGGGCCGCACCGGCGCATGGTTCGCAGTGGATCATTGGCACGTCGTGCCCGACATGATCACTTTGGCCAAGGGCCTGACCTCGGCGTACATGCCACTTGGTGCAGTGGCGGTGAGCGAGAAAATTTATGATTACTTTCGCAAGAATGTTTTTTATGGCGGTCTGACTTATAGCGCGCATCCCATGAGCTTAGCCGCAGCCGTGGCCAACCTGCGCGTGCTCAAAGATGATGATTTGGTTGGTAACTCCAAACGCATGGGCCAAGTCATGGCCGGTTTGATGGCGGGCTTGCAGGCCAAACATCCCTCCGTCGGTGAGGGACGCAATATCGGTTTGTTTGGCGCGATTGAGTTGGTGAAAAACCGTCAAACCAAAGAGCCGATGGCCCCTTACGCCGGCTTCAGTCCGGAGATGGCCAGGTTGGGCGCGTTCCTGAAAGACCATGGCGTCTATGCTTTTACTTGGCGCAATCTGCTCCACACCAACCCGCCGCTGTGTACGACTGAAGCGGAATTGCGAGAAGTGTTTGAGATTATCGATGCGAGCTTGGCTATCACTGACGAGGCGGTCACAGATTAATGAATTTTGCCGGCCAGGAAGTGGATGCCGCAGCGATTTTCAATCTCGACGCCGGCATTTTGAAATTGCCCAAATTCAAAAAGGTGGAGCATCGCATCCCGCCACGCGGGATCATCAAAGGTGAAAACATCGAGTTCGATCTTTTGGCCGAGGGCGAAGAAAGCTGGCTGGTGGAAGTGAGGTATCGCCGGAAGCCGACAACGTTGAATGACGTGGAAAAGTTTCTCCGGAAGTTGTCGAAAATGAAAGGCTGGTCCCGCCTGGCGGGATTGCGCGAGGGGCGACGACTATGGTTTTTTTCACGCAAAGGTTTTGATGAGACCGCCGCGGCCCGCTTGCGCGAACTCCAAATTCTGCACAGCGACTTTTCGGGATTCAATGCCCTCTGCCGGGCGGTCAAGATCGGGGAAGTCCCCGTGGCGGATTGATTTGCGGCAGCAAGTTTCATCGGATTTTTTACAAAAGGCACGACAAAGCATGATCGGCCAAACCATTTCTCACTATCCCGCTTTACGGGATCCCGAACAACGGGACAAAATCCTCGCCAAGCTCGGCGAAGGCGGCATGGGCGTCGTGTACAAAGCCGAGGACACGAAGCTCGAGCGCGTCGTAGCGATCAAATTTCTGCCGCATCACATTGCGGCCAATGCCGAGGAACGCGAGCGCTTTAAAATCGAAGCGTAAGCTGCGGCGGCGTTGAACCATCCGAACATTGCGACGATTTATGCCATCGAGGAAGTCGATGGGGAGATGTTCATTGTGATGGAGTTCATCGACGGGCAGGAATTAAAAAAGAAAGTTATCAGTGATCAGTTATCAGTAAACAGTGTCATCGACATCGCCACGCAAATCGCCGAAGGCCTGAAAGCCGGGCACGCGAAGGGCATCACCCACCGCGACATCAAATCCAGCAACATCATGATCACGGAATCGGGGCAGGTGAAGATCATGGATTTCGGGCTGGCGAAA
>Ga0247727_10011914_pt1 | contig 15043 bp, 16 predicted proteins | sample WisWelCaveWW1625_FD_202498 | JGI IMG/M metagenome (GOLD analysis project Ga0247727, IMG submission 202498) | Biofilm microbial communities from Wishing Well Cave, Virginia, United States - WW16-25 | ecosystem: Environmental > Aquatic > Deep subsurface > Groundwater > Cave microbial mat | place... | reverse complement strand
GTCTGCTCCACGACCACGGGGACCAGGTAGCTCTTCTCGTTCACGGGCTCTGCTCCTTGTCTTCTGAGGAGGTCTCGCGCGGCGTCGCGCCCGGGGCCTCGTCTTCGATATCGGCGTGTTCGACCATGAGGTCGAGGGCCTTCGAACGGATGATATCCCCGGCCAGCGTCACGACCTGACCGGAACGCTCCAGAGACTTGGCGACGTCCTTGGGTTCGCGACCGTATGCCTGGGCAAGCACCTGGATCTCCGCGCCGATCTCCTCGGCCGTGACCTCGAGCTTCTCGGCGCGCGAGACGCCCTCCAGCACGAGGTCGGCCTTGATCGCGCGCTCGGCGTGCGCGCGAGAGTCGTCTCGAAAACGAGCCTCGTCCCAGCCCTGAGCCTGGAGCGTCGGCTCGAGCTCGACCCCCATCCGCTGGGCGCGTTCGTGGGCGTGGGCGATCCGGTGCTCGGTCTCTTCGTTCACCAGCGACTCGGGCAGCTCGACGTCGACGGCGTCGACCATGACGTCCAGCACGCGGTCACGCACGACCGCGAGCGTCTCGCGCTCCTTCAGCTCCTTCAGCCGCGAGCGAAGGTCGTCGCGGAGCTCCTCGTACGTGTCGAACTCCGAGGCCGTCTTGGCGAACTCGTCGTCGGCCTCCGGGAGGTGCACGCCCTTCACGTCCTTGACCAGCACCTGGAACGAGGTCGAACCGTCCGTGAGCTCGTCGCCGAACCGCTCAGGGAGGGCGTCGGAGAACGACAGGATGTCGCCCGGCTTGGTCCCGGCGAGCTGCGCGTCGAGGTTCACCCCGAACTCACCCGACCCGACGGCATAGAGGTAGTCGTCACGCGTCGCGGCCTCGACGGGCTCGCCGGCCTTCGTCGCCGAGAGGTTCACGGTGACGAAGTCGCCGTCCTGCACGGCGCGCTCGACGGGCTCGAGCTCCGCGAACCGCTGCCGCAGCCGCTCCACCCACTCGTCGACCTCTTCGTCGGTCACCTCGAGCGAGGGTCGTTCGACCTTGACGCCCTTGTAGTCCTGCTCGCTCAGCTCGAGGCGAGGACGAACCTCCACGGTCGCCGTGAACACGAACGGCTTGCCGGGTTCGAGCTGGGTGAGGTCGATCTCGGGATCACCGATCGGCGCCAGCTCTTCCTCGGAGACCGCTTGGCGGAAGTAGGTCGGAACGGTCGACTGGACGAATTCATCGAGCACCACGTCCTGGCCGACCTGGGCGTCGATGATCGGCTTGGGCACCTTGCCCTTGCGGAATCCCGGGATCTTGACCTGGTTCGCGATGCTCCGGTAAGTGCGGTCGAGGTCCTTGGAGAACTCCTCGACGGGAACCTCGATGGTGAGCTTGACGGTGTGCTTCTCGGGCTTCTCGACGGTCGTCTGCATGGATCTGCCAGGCTACCCGAGATCCTGCGGAGCAGGTCTCGGGTAGCCTGGCAGCCGGCCTACCGCTCCGCGCGAACTTCGCGCTCGAGCTCTTCGATGGTGTCGGGAATCAGGAGCGTCGACTCCTGCCGCCGGCGCCGGATCAGCGCAAAGAGGACCACGATGGCGATGAGTGCGGAGACCGAAGCGATCACCCAGGGCGCGAGCGGGCCGCCCGCACGGGCTTCGTCGCGCGCGGCGGCCAAGCGTTGACGCAATTCGGCCTCACGCGCCTCGGCCGCAGCCGCGGCCTCGGCCGTGTCCTGATCACCGAGGTCCAGCAGCGTCTGAAGCTGACCTTGCTCCCGGTCGGCCTTGCGCAGGCCGCCCTTGAGTTGGAAGACCTTGCCGCGTAAGCGAGACTGGGCCGTCAACAAGCGAGCCTCGCGAGCGGTCGCGACGATCGAGATCTCCCCACGCAACGATTCACGGAACCCGGACACGGTGCACGGATCGTTGCACAGCGCGATCGTGTAGAAGCCGCCGTCGACGTTCGGGAGGGTGAACGGGACCGAGAGATCGAACCGGGTCTTCGCCATGTCAAGGATCGCGAACGTCCCCAGCCGGATGGCCCCGGTGGGGATCGGGCGGCCTTCACTCAACTCGACGGTCGACGGGAGGAGGAAGGCGTAGAACGGGCCTTGCTCGAAGAGGAACTCCTGGCCACGAGGGACGTACACGGTGGCTCGGCCGACCGCCGGGGTACCCGGCAGGAAGTGCGTTCCCCCTCCCTGGCCGGCAGGCCTGCGGAACTCTATGTACGCCCCCCCGTTGGCCACCGCCGCCGTCGGAGCGGCGAGCATCGATCCCAACACCGCAGATGCCACGAACCACCGAAGAGCGCGCATGGATCCTCCTCCCTCAGGGACCAACAGCCCTTCTACGCGTTCGGCGCTATGCGGGTTCCCGAGTGCAAGGAACCTCCTCGCCCTCGGCGGGGTATCCGTCCTGGGAGAAACAACCGATCGGCAACATTCGATGGGGAGGTTTCAGATGCGAAGGACGACACCTGCAGCGATCGTGATCGCCCTGGCCGTGGCGGCGTGCACGCCCAGCCCGCCCGTTCGGGACTCGGGCACCTCCACGGATCCTTCCGCCCTGAACCTTGACGTCCTGCTCCTGCAGGGCGAGGCGGGTCCCGTCGCGGTCCAGGCCCCAACCGGCTCGGTTCTCGCCGACGCTCCCGGAGCCGTCACCTCTCCCGACGGATCGCTGTGGTACCTGGCTTCCCACCATGTCGGTGGCACCCGAGTAGCGACCCTCGACGCGACGACGGGCGCGGTCCTGCACGAGATCAGGCTCGACGGAGATCTCGTCGTCCGCGTCGTATCCGGGACAGGTCACGCTGTTGCGCTGATGTCGCCGCGTGGCGACGGGGTGATCCCCATCCCCCGTTCACGGACACCGATCGTCGTGGCGGATCCGACAGGCGGAGGCGGGCCTCGCCGCTACGTCCTGCCGGGCAACTTCGAGCCGGAGGCGTTCTCCGTCGACGACTCCCGGCTGTTCCTGATCCAGCACCTACCAGCCGAGACGCCGGCCGTCTACCGCGTGACCGTCATGGATCTCGCGACCGGCGACGTCACGCCGGTTCGAGGACGATTCGATTCGCCTCCGGAGCAGATGGCCGGGACCCGGCTGGGACAGGTCTGGGGGCCCGAAGCTCGTCAGCTCTACACCCTGTACTCCAGCGAGCAACCCTCCTACTCGCAACGAGTGACCGATGGCGTGGAGCACCCAGCCGTCTCGTTCATCCACGTGCTGGACGCGCGAGAGGGCTGGGCATTCTGCGTGACGCTCCCCGACGCGATGCGACATCACTCCTCCCGCGGGCTGGTCATGGCTCCGTCGGCCGACGGGCGTCGTCTCTACCTCGTCGACACGACGACGAGCGACATCGCAGTGGTCGACCTCGCGGCCCTCGAGGTGACGCGATACGGGACGGTGCTCCATGTTCCACCTGGTTCGCCACAAGGGCGTCCGTCCGCCCTCGTGAGTTCGAACGGCCGGACGCTCTTCGTCGGCGGCATCAACGGTCGGGGTCTCGTCGCGATCGACACGTCGACCCTGCGTCTCACGGGGAGACTGATCACGGACGACGCCGTGTGGGGGCTCGGTTCCTCGGTGGACGGGGAACGTCTCTACGCCGCCTTGCTCGACCGGGTGGCCGTGCTCAACCCGACGACAGGCGCGCAAGTCGGAATTGTTCCGTTCTCGGGAGCCGACTCGATCGTTGGAGTCTTGACGGCCGCCTGATTCGCGGACCCAAGCTGGTCGGGCGGCTTCCGAGCGACCCGCGATAGTCTGGCCGCGGTGTTGGAGACAGAGCTTGCCTTCGCTCATGAACTTGCCGATGAGGCCGCCGAAATCGCGATGGGCGTGTTCCGTGGCGACGTGCGGGTGACGTGGAAGGCGGACGCAACACCGGTCACGCAGGCCGACACGACGATCGAGGCGACCATCCGACGGCGACTGGCGGAGGTCTTCCCCGAAGACCATGTGCTCGGCGAGGAGGAGGGCGGCAGCGAGGGTGAGGGCCGCGTCTGGGTCATCGACCCCATCGACGGAACGCGGAACTTCGCGTCGGGGATCCAGATCTGGAGCACGCTCATCGCCCTGGTGGTCGATCACGAGCCCGTGATGGGCGTCGTGAGCGCCCCTGCGCTGGGCGAGCGCTATGCCGCGGTTCGTGGGGCGGGCGCCTCGATGAACGGCGAGCCGATCCATGTGTCCGACGTCGGTTCGATCGATGGAGCCGGAGTGGTGACGGGCGACGTCGAGGCCTGGTTCGACACGCCGATGGAGCCTCGGTTGCGCGAGCTCGAGTCGTGTGCAGGCCGGCAGCGTGGTTTCGGAGACTTCTGGGGTCACATGCTCGTTGCTCGCGGTGCCATGGAGATCATGGTCGAGCCCTCACTCGCCATCTGGGACTGGGCCGCGCTGGTGCCGATCGTCACCGAGGCCGGCGGACGCCTGTCGCAGGTCGACGGGACACCGCTCGCCCACGGCGGATCGATCGTGACCACGAACGGTCGCATCCACGACGACGTCGTCAAGCTGCTCGGTTCGTAGCAGCAGCACGACGTCCTAACGGAGCGATCCGGGCCGGCAGAGCCGCCGGGGACGTCGGGTCGGCCGCCGGCGGCGTCAGTCGTCGAGGTAGCGGGCCGGGTCCTCCGCCTGTTTGGCCATATAGGCCTGGAGGGCCTCGTCGATCGCCGGGTCGAGGCCGGGATCCTCGTAGGCCTCCAGTAGCCTCTTCCACGCGGCGTTCGCGCGCTGCGCCGTGTCTTCGCTCCCCATCGTCTCCCAGGTGGCGAAGTCGGGCGTCTGGAACAGAGGCGACATGGTGAGCCATTCCTTGAAATGGCTCATCGTGTGGCCGGAGGCCAGGAACAGGCCGCCGGGACCGAGCTCGGCCAGCGCGTCGAAGGCGAGCTCCTCCTCGGAGAACCCGATCCCTCGCGCTAGGCGATCGAACTGCCGCAGCAGCTCCACGTCAAGCGCGAACTTCTCGAACGAGCCGGTGAGGCCGCCTTCGAGCCACCCCGCCGCGTGCAAGACGACATCGGTGCCCGCGAGCCACGTGGCCCAAAGCATCATCTGGGTTTCGGCGGCGGCTTGAGCGTCGACGGCGTTCGACGACGCCAGGCCGCCGCCGCCGCGGAAGGGCAGCCCATATCGCCGGGCCAGCTGCGCGCCGGCCAGCACGCCGAACACCGACTCGGGCATGCCGAACGCCGGCGAGCCCGTGCGCATGTCGAGCGCCGTGAAGAACGACCCGTACAGGCACGGGGCACCCGGCCGTACGACCTGCGCGAGTGCCACCCCCGACAACGCCTCGGCCACCTGCTGGGCGAGCGCGCCGGCCACACTCACGGGCGCCGTCCCGCCGGCCAGCAAGAACGGGGTCACCACGATCGGCTGCGCCCACTCGGCCCAGACCACCAGCGCGTCGGTCATCCGGAAGTCCCAGATCAACGGGCTGTTCGGATTCACGATGCCCAACAGCGCCGGCTCGTCCTCGATCACCGCTCGCCCGCCGTGCACGATGGCCGCCATCTCGCACCCATCGAGCGCCTTCGGCCCGCTCGTTCCGTACGTCGTGTACGGCAGGTCCGACCACCGGATCGCCGAGAACTCCATATCCATATGGCGGGTCTCGAAGGGAAGCTCCACGGCCTCCACCGCGCCGGCCTGGACGCAGTTCAGGACGTCGGCGGCGTGGGTGAGCTTCACGAACCGGTCGTGCGTTTCCAGGGATCCGCTCCGGCGGCCCTCGTCAAGATCGCTCACAAACGGCGGCCCGCCGACGTTCATCCACACGCGGGTCCCGTCGCCCACCGTGAGCGAACGCTCGGGGTTGCGGGCGCGTAGGCGGAATGTCGACGGTGCCTTCGCCACCTGCTCCATGACGAACCCGCGATCCCAGCGCACGCGCTGCTCCTCCACCTTGCAGCCGGCGTCGGCGAGCAGCTCGCGCGCCCGTTCGTGCAGCACATCGGTCCCGATCTCCTCCAGGATCCGCATCGCCTGCTGGTGAACCATCTCTTCGTGCTCGGCGGAGAGCACACGCGGCGCGAGGTCACGTTCGAACATCGGTGTCCTCCATCAAGGGAACCAGCAGCGCCTCCAGGGGCCCGGTCCCGAGGTCGTGGATCTCGAGCGGCCTGTCCATCCACGCGGCGATCTCGCGGGCCTTCGCCTCGCGCTCGGGATCGGGGTGCTGGCGCACGAACAGGATCCGCGTGATGTGCTCGAAGTAGGTGTCCTTCAGCCACGGGAACCGGTCGAGGCCCAATGAATGGATGGCGGCGCGATCCCAGTTCTGCACCAGCCAGTCGGTGAGGAAATAGATGCCGATGTCGGTCTCGAACCGGCGGAAGAGCTCCCCCGAGTACCACTGGAAACAGTGCGCGCCGGCCGGCCGCACGGCCGGGTACCGCGCGAGGACCTCGTCGAGGCGCCCGCCCGTGCCGCAGTCCCCGTACACGACGATCACTCGTTCGTAGCGTGGGATGAGGTCCTTCAGCTTCGCCTCGACCGCGGGCGCGATGTCCAGAGGGGTCATGTGCAGCTCCGAAGAGATGCCGTGAACGTCGGCGTCCCAGCCGTGCTTCTTTACGAGCGCCGCGGTGTCGCGGGCGACCGCGCCGCACGCGAGGAGCGCGACCCGGGCGCCGGTCGAGGTCACGAGGCCACCATCTCCAAGGCCGGGAACCGCAGGTTCCGGATGAACCGATCGTTGAAGTCCTCCTGCGCCGACAGCTCGAGGTACTCGACGAACGACGGCAGCTCGAAGGCCACCTCTCGCTCGCGGAAGGACATGAGCGCCATCTTGGCACCCTCGCTCGCGGTGTTGCCAACGGCCTTGATGCGCTCCACCGGCACGGGGGGGACGAGGCCGAGGAGCCGCGCGCTCTGCGGGTTGATGTACGAGCCGAACGAACCGGCGAGCAGGACCTCGTCCAGGTCGACGGCCGTCCAGCCGAGGGTGTCCATCGCGACCTCGATCCCGGTCGCGATGGCGCCCTTGGCGGACTGCAGCTCCCTGATGTCGAGTTGGGTCAGCACGACGCCGGGAGCCAGCTCGAACGCCTTCAGGCCTCCTTCCAGCTCCACGATCCGTTCGGCGAGCGGATGGCCGGCCGCGTCGTCGCGGCTGAGGAGCGCCCCCGTCTCGTCGACCAGATCTACGGCTCGGAGCTGGGCGACCGCGTCGATCAGCCCGGAGCCGCACATGCCCACCGGAGCGACGTCACCGATGACCTCCAGGCGCACGTCCCCGTGCTCCAGGTCCACCCCCTCGATCGCCCCCGCGGTGGCCCGCATGCCGCACCGCACCTGGCCGCCCTCGAAGGCCGGCCCGGCCGGCGCGGCCGTGGCCACCGAGCGAGCCTCCGAGCCGCACACGATCTCGCCGTTCGTGCCGACGTCGACGAGGAGCCGGCGTTCGGGGTCGCGCGCGACCCCGGTCGCCAGCACGTCGGCGACGATGTCGGCGCCGACGTAGGCCCCGAAGGACGGGAGCAAGGTGAGCCGGCCTCGCGGATGTATCGCGAGGCCGGCGGTCGACGCCCGTAGGTCCTGCGGATCGACGAACGTCGCCACGAACGGCGACAGAGCGATCGACGTCGGGTCGACGCCCAGAAGGAGATGGAGCATCGTGGCGTTGCCGACCAGCACGGCTTCGTAGATGTCCTCACGGGCCACCGACGCCGAGGCGCACACGTCATCGAGCAGTCCGTTCAGCGTCTCGACGACTGCGGAACGCAGCTGCTCACGCTCATCGGGGCCGCCCATCGCATGGCCCATGCGGGCGATCACATCGGCTCCGTACGGGGCCTGATGGTTGATGGTTGAGGTCACGGCCGAGACCGCTCCCGCTCGCAGATCGACCAGCGTGGCCACGACGGTGGTGGTCCCCAGGTCGAACGACACACCGAACATGCGCTCTCGTGTGTCACCGGGCTCGACGTCGACGAGCCGGTCACCCACGACGGTGGCGGTGACGGTCGGAGCGTCCTCACTCAGCACCTCGGCGAGGCGCGGCAGCAGGTCCGCATCGTGGGTGACCTCGAGGCCCTCCTCGACCAGAGCGTCGCGCACGTGCTGCAGCCGGCTGCGGTGATCGTCGACCGAAGGCGCCGGGAGCTCGAGCATGAGCTTCTGCACGTTCGGTTCCAGCAGCACGAACCGACCCACCCCCATCGTGGCGGCCCTGGGCGGGTGGAGCAGGCGCGGCACCTCCACGGTCATCTCCTCGGCGACGACCGCCTGGCACGACAGCCGCCACCCCTCATCGAGCCGCTCGGACAGATGGCGGTAGTCGGCGAGGGTCCGCGCCGCGTGCCCCACGGCAACGCGCACGCCGCACTTGCCGCAGGTCCCGCGCCCGCCGCAGGTCGAATCGATCGGCAGGCCGGCCCAGTGAGCGGCATGGAACAGCGTGGTGCCCTCGGGCACCCGCGTCATCACCGGCTCTCGCGCCTCACCGACGGGCAAGTAGGTGACCTGAACCTTGTGGGTCATCGGCTCCATCTCACCCCGCGGCCGACTCGGCCCGGTGATCGGCGATCCAGGCCGCGCCGAACGCGTCGCGCCCGAGCATCATGTCCTCGGCCATCACGGCCTTGCGCACCGAGCGGTGCAGCGGGTTGGTGATCGCGGCGTTCATGCCCGCCGCGATCGCCATCACCAAGAACGCAGCCTCCAGTCCCTGTCGGTCGGGCATGCCGAAGGAGATGTTCGACGCGCCGCACGAGACGTTCACCCCCAGCTCCTCACGGATCAGCCGGATGGTCTCGACCATGGCTGTGGCGGCGTCGGGTGCGGCCCCGATCGGCATCGCGAGCGGATCGATCACGACGTCCCCGCGCTCGATGCCGTGGTCGGCAGCGGCCTCGACCACTTTGCGCGCCGCCGCAAGCCGCACCCGCGGATCCATCGAGATGCCGTCTTCGTCGTTCGCCATGCCGATCACCGCAGCCCCCAACCGCTTGACGAGCGGCAGGAGTCGCTCCAGCGAGTGCTCCTCTGCCGTGACCGAGTTGATCAGCACTTTCCCTTCGGCGAGCGGCACCGCGGCCTCCAAGGCCTCCGGCGTCGACGAGTCGATGCACAGGGGCACGTCCACCACCGCGACGATCGCCTTCACGGCTTGGGACAGCATCTCGGGCTCGTCGAACCCCGGTACGCCGGCGTTCACGTCGAGAACGCGGGCGCCGGCGGCCACCTGCGCGACCGCGTCAGCCTGCACGGTGGTCATGTCGCCCGCTACCATCTCTTCGGTGAGCCGCGTACGGCCCGTCGGGTTGATGCGCTCGCCGATGATCGCGAACGGGTGCTCGTCGCCGATGCGCAGCTCGCCGCCGCGACCGACGAGCACGGTCGTCGCGACGGTCACTGCGCGACCCCGATCAGCTTGCGGGCGATCTCGACGGCCTCCGGCGCGTTGTTCGCGTAGCCGTCGGCGCCGATCTTCTCGGCCCACTCGGGTGTCACGGGAGCGCCGCCCACCATGACCTTCACGTCGTCCCGCACGCCCTCGGCCACGAGCTTCTTGATGACGATCTCCTGGTAGGGGACGGTCGTAGTGAGCAACGCCGAGAGGCCCACGATCTTCGGCCGGCGCTCGCGGACGGCCTCGATGATGCGGTCGGCCGGAACGTCCTTGCCGAGATCCAACACCTCGAAGCCGCTCGTACGCAGCATCGCGGCCACCATGTTCTTGCCCAGGTCGTGCAGATCCCCCTTGACGGTGGCGAGCACCACCAGTTGTCCGACGTCGTCGGGAGAGCGCGTGGCCAGGAGCGCCGGCTCGACGAGCGCGTTGCACCGCTTGAACACCTCGGCGGACGCCACCACCTCGGGCAGGAAGACCTCTCCTCGCTTCCACATCTCGCCGAGGTCGAACATGGCCACGGCCATGCCCTCCTCCATGATCGTGGTGGGGTCGACGCCCGTATCCAGCAACCGTTGCGTGGCGGCGAGGCCGAGCTCCAGGTCGGCCCCGATCAGGGATCGCTTCAGAGTCTCCAGGTCCTCGTTCAATCCTCATACCCTTCCGGGCTCATAGTTGACCCGCGGTCACAGGAGGACCGGGGCCGCGTCATCGCTGGTGTACCACGCAGACTAGGATGCGGGGCACCATGGCCCTTGACCCGAAGTCACATCACCCGGGCGCTCGTGCGGAAGCCAAGCGCGGGCGCATCGTCGCGTGCGCGATGGCCAAGTTCGCCGAGGATGGCTACCAAGGCGCGCGGGTAGAGGACGTGGCGGTGCAGCTGGGCATCGCCAAAGGCTCGATCTTCCAGCACTTCGGATCGAAGGCCGGTCTGTTCCTCGAGTGCTACAAGCGCGCGGTGACCTCGCTGCCGGCGTGGCTCGACGCGCCCGAGGAGGTCAAGGCCGGCGGGTTCTTCGCCGTCGTCACGTACTGGCTCGGGCGCACCGAGCACCTGATCCAGGAGGATTGGGTTCCGTTCCGTGTCGCCTTGATCGGCGACTACGGCTCGGACCTCGCGCTCAAGCCCCAGATCAACCGGTTCCTGGTGAGCGAGGACCCGTACGGGACGCTCGAGTTCGTCGAATGGGGCCAGTCGCTCGGTGAGGTCCGCACGGACGTCGACCTCGAGATGATCGTCTCGATCGTGGACTGGCTCTCCGATCGGCTGCAGGACGCGCTGATCACCGAGGAGATGGACCCCGGCCTCTTCCACCGCTGGGCGAACCAGCCCGAACGCCGGGAGGCTCGCCTCGAGGACTTCGTGGTGCTCCTCCGCAGCGCGATCGGAACGCCCTAGGTCCGAGCGAGGGCCGCCTGGGCATCGTCCGGCGTGACCCGCTGCCGTCGGTAGTTGCGGAGCGCGAACCGGTCACAGGCCGTCTCGGCGCGAGACTTCTTCCCGAGTCGCTCCTTCAGGTACCAGTGCATCCACTCGTGGAGGTAGAGGAACCGGAGCACCTCGCGCGGGGTGCGGAACGTGACGCCTTCGGTTAGCCAGATGAACCGGATGCCTTTGCCGGGGCGCCGGCGGGCTGCGTACGGGATCACCTCTCCGAACGCGAAGAACGGTTGGGGGACCTGGAGCGTGATCGTCCGCCGATCGAAGTCCGTCCAGGCCGAGAGATGGGGTCGCTGGCGGTATCGGAGCGCTGTCACGTGGACGACGTACCCGCGGGCATCGGGCAGCCCGTGGAGCGCGTGGAGCACCGTGGCTCTCGGCAGGCCGTCGAGGTCTGAGGTCACCCGCATCGCCGGGCCAGGGTAGTGCCGGGTCACCGATACGATGCCGAACCATGGATCGAACCTTCAGGGATGGCCTGCGGGCGGTGGCGCCGTTCGCCGTCGCCGTCGCAGCCTTCGGGGTGTCGTTCGGGGTACTGGCGCGCGCGGCGGGCATGGGCTCGGTGGCACCGGTCGTGATGTCCATCACGACCTTCGGAGGATCGGCCCAGTTCGCAGCCGCGGCGATCCTCGGCGAAGGCGGCGGCGTGGCGGCCGCTGTCGCCGCGGCGGTCCTGCTGAACTCGCGATACGTGCCGATCGGCGTAACGGTCGCTCCGTGGCTCCCCGGCGGCGTGGTCTCGAGGTTCCTGCGCGCCCATCTCGTCGTGGACGAGACGTGGGCTCTTGCCGCCGAAGGTGACGGGCGCTACGACCCTGGGGTGCTGCTTGCGGCGGGGCTGACTCTGTTGCCCGCCTGGGTCGGCGGCACCCTGGCTGGGGTCCTGCTCGGTGACGTGCTTCCCGACCCCGAGACTCTGGGGCTGGACGCCGCCTTCCCGGCCCTGTTCCTCGGGCTCCTGCTGCCGCAGGTTCGAGGGAAGAGGGTCGCGGCGGTGGCCGGGGCGGCGATCGCTCTGGTGCTCACGCCGGTCACGCCCGTCGGCGTGCCCATCGTGGCGGCGGCGGCCGCCACGCTGCTCGGACTGCTCGGGCTGCGCGAGGATGCCAGGTGAGCGCCGCGTGGGCCGTGGTGATCGTCGTGGGCCTCGCCACGATGTCGATGAAGGCGGTCGGACCCGTCCTGCTCGGAGGTCGACCGCTGCCCGTGCGCCTGACACGGGTCGTCGCGCTGGCCGGGCCGGCGCTGCTCGCGGCGCTCGTCGCGATCAACACGTTCGGATCCGGGCGGGAACTGGTCCTGGACGCGCGCGTGGTGGGCGTGGCGGCGGCGGCGATCGCCCTGTGGCGCCGCGCTCCACTCCTGCTGGTCGTGGCGATCGCCGCCGCCGCCACCGCCGCGGCCAGGGCGGTGGGCGCCTGATAGCCTCGCCCGCCGTGACCCGCTACAGGGACCTGGGGCTTTCCGTGGGGCAGCTCCCGCCCGGCCCGCGCAACGCGATCACCGACGTCGCGGGTGTGACGGTGGGCATGACGACCCTGGTCGACGGCGACGGTCCGCTGCGCGTGGGCGAGGGGCCCATCCGCACAGGCGTCACGGTCATCGTTCCCCACTCCAGGATCCGAGACGAACCCGTCTTCGCCGGCTGCCACCGACTCAACGGCAACGGCGAGCTCACCGGCCTCGAGTGGGTGCGCGAGTCAGGCCAGCTGACGACGCCCGTCGCCATCACCAACACCCACAGCGTCGGCGTGGTTCGCGACGCGCTCGTGGCCGCCGACGTGCGCCACCGGGACGACGCCACCGCGTTCTGGAGCCTGCCGGTCGTGGGCGAGACCTACGACGGAGCGCTCAACGACATCAACGGGATGCACGTGCGGGCCGAGCACGTTTTCGCCGCGCTCGATGCCGCGGGCCCGGAAGTTCCCGAGGGCAACGTTGGCGGCGGCACCGGCATGATCTGCCACGACTTCAAAGGCGGGACCGGCACGTCCTCACGGGTCGCGAACGGCTGGACGGTCGGCGCGCTCGTGCAGGCGAACTACGGACGGCGCGAGCGCCTCACGGTCGCCGGCGTGCCGGTCGGCGAGGAGATCCCGACCACCGAGGTGTCCTCGGCCTGGGATGACGCGGAGGCGCTGGGCACCGGTTCGATCATCGTGATCTTGGCCACCGACGCGCCGCTGCTCCCCCACCAGTGCGAGCGGCTCGCCCAGCGCGCGACCCTCGGCATCGCGCGCGCCGGTGGCGCCGGTGAGCACTCGAGCGGCGACCTGTTCCTCGCGTTCGCGACCGGCAACGCCGGGAAGCTCCGGACTTACAAAGCCCACCGCGACCCCGCCCCGTTCGACGTGACGATGCTCCCTGACAACGAGATGTCCGATCTGTTCTGGGCCGCGATCGAGGCGGTCGAGGAGTCGATCCTGAACGCGCTGGTCGCCGCCGAGACCCTGACCGGACGGGACGGCATCACCGCGCGCGCCCTCCCCCACGACCGCTTGGTCGAGATCATGACCCGCTACGGCCGCGGCCCAGCCACGGCCGCGTAGTCAGGTCCGTCGGGGCGGCGGGACTCGAACCCGCGACCTCGTGCTCCCAAAGCACGCGCGCTAGCCAGGCTGCGCCACGCCCCGGTACGACAGATTCTAGGCGGGAGCGCGGTCATTCGGCCGGCTCATCGGATGACGACCTCGCACCGTGGGCAAGGGTGGATCTCGCGACCTTCGGCCCCTTGCGTTCGACGTAGGCACTGTGGGTACGCTTCGAGCGTGCGTTCCGGGGAGCGGCGCTGGAGCATCGTCTACTACGTCGCGTTCGTCTTCTTGATGGTCTCGCTGGGCGTGGCCGTCGGTCTGCTCGGGCGCGCCGTCCGCCAAACATCCGTGCAGGCGGTGATCATCGTGGACGACGCCCAACCGGTCGACTGCCCGACGGGTGAGCGCGCCCCCGCGTGCTTCCGGTTCGACGTGAGGAACCTTGGCCCCGAAGCTGCCCAGGTGGAGTGCGGGGTCCAGCCGGCCGATCAGCCGTTCGCGGAGTTCCTGACCGGCGGCGACGCCTTCAGGTACGCAGCCGAGCTGCAGCCCGGACTGTCTTTCTCGCTCGAGGCGAAGGTCCAACCTGGGGTGGACGGCACGGTGCGAGCGCCGGTCGTCATTTGTGCGGCCGCCTAGAGATCGAACGATCCCTCGCCCACGAGCCGCACGCCGCCGCCGACCCGTACCAACCACGATCCGCCCAGGGCGTCCACCTTCAGGTGCAGGAAGCTCGGGCGGCCCACCAACTCACCTTGGGCAACGACGCAGGTGCCCGGGAGACCTGCGAGCCCTCTCGTCGCCAGGTACGCGCCGAGCGGACCCGCAGCCGAGCCCGTCGCCGGGTCCTCGCCGATGCTGAACGCGGCGTCGAACATCCGGGCCATCACGTCACCGGCCCGCCGGACCGTGAAGAGGTAGAGGCACTCACCACCCGAAGCCTCCGTTGCCTCGGCACACGCTCGCCCGTTGCGTTCAGCCCGCCGCAGCGCTCTCTCGTCGCGGACGGGAACGATCAGGTGCGCCAAGCCGGTGGAGACGACCTGCACCGGAAGATTTGGGTCGAGGTCGTCAGGCTCGAGCCCCGCGGCGCGCGCCACCAAAGCGCGATCGTGGAACTCGTTGCCGAACCGAGGCGGATGCTGCTGCATCCAGGCGAACCCTGCCTCGAGGTCGACTTGCACCGTGACCTCGCCAACCGGGTGCTCTGAACGGTGGTCGGTGACGTGAGGCGCTCGTTGACGAGCACGAAGGCTGTGCCGAGCGTCGGATGGCCCGCGAACGGCAGTTCGCCATCCGGCGTGAAGATCCGCATCCGGTAGCCGAACTCGTGCGAGCTCGTCACGAAGGTCGTCTCCGAGAACCCGATCTCGCGCGCCAACGTCTGCATCTGCTCGGTGGTGAGCTCTTGCGGGGCCTCGGGCACCACGCAGAGCTGGTTCCCGGCGAACGGCACTTCGGTGAAGACGTCGACCAGACGGAACGCCACACGCACGCTCGCAGCCTACGGCGGGCCCAGGGGATGCGCTCTACGCCGATGAGCAATCAGGGTCGCGTCACGGCCATCCTGAAGACCGCCGATGTACAGGCGACCATCGACTGGTACACGAGGATAGGGTTCCTCGTCCTCGGGCGGTTCCCCGAGGACGAGGAGCCCACGTGGTGCGAGCTCTCTCGCGACGGTGTCACGCTGCAGTTCCTCGGTGGCGAGACGCCCTGGCCGGAGCCCC
>Ga0247727_10011913_pt1 | contig 15044 bp, 14 predicted proteins | sample WisWelCaveWW1625_FD_202498 | JGI IMG/M metagenome (GOLD analysis project Ga0247727, IMG submission 202498) | Biofilm microbial communities from Wishing Well Cave, Virginia, United States - WW16-25 | ecosystem: Environmental > Aquatic > Deep subsurface > Groundwater > Cave microbial mat | place... | reverse complement strand
ATCTAGGGATCTTAAATTTTTCAGCGACTGCTTTCGCTCGCGCTTTTACGGTGTCACAGATTGCCACTAATTCGACGTCAGGCAATTTTTTCCAGTTCGGAATGTGCGCGACTTGCGAAATGGCTCCTGCCCCAATAACCGCTAATCGAATCTTTTGCATAAAGAGAGAACGGCTCCTTCTGAGATCGCGCTAAATGAGTTCCACCTTCATTGACTCCAGCATCGGATGTCCGGTGATTAGTTCAATTCTCAGATTTCTCCTGGAGCTTCAAATGGTCAAGATAACTTTGTAAAATAAATACGGCTGCCAGCCGGTCGACTTCGCTTTTGTTGCGGCTGAACGACACCCCTCTTTCCCCCAACAAACGCTCGGCTTGCACGCTCGTGAAGCGCTCGTCCCAGAGAACGATCGGCAGGTCCACTTTTTGGGCGAGATGATTTCCAAATTCCCGCACCAGCCCGGCCATCTCTCCTTCGGTGCCGTTCATGAGCAGCGGAAGACCGATAACGATTTTCTTAATGTCTTCGTCTACAATAATGACGGAAAGCTGCTCGAGCAATTTGTTACGTGAGTGATAACGGAGCGGGTCCCGATCATGCGCCAACAGGCCCAATGAATCGCTGACGGCGACGCCGACGCGACGCAAACCGAAATCAATGGAAAGGATTTTTTCCTGCATATCTCCAGCCAGACGGCTACTCCGCGCTTTCGGGAGCTAGGCTTTCGGGTGCCAGGCTTTCGGATACGGGCATCGCAGCCGCATCTTTATTCAACGGTTGCTTCAGCACTTCTTTCAAAAGCTTGCCGGCCTTGAAATGCGTCTTCCGCCTGGCCGGCACATAAATAATCTCGCCGGTCTTGGGATTGCGCGCTTTGGGCTTGGGCTTGGTTGTTTTCACCTCGAAAACGCCGAAGTCGCGAATTTCGATGCGAACCTCGGGGTCAGCTTCCTCCATAAACTCGCGCAGCGCCGTGAATACGCCATCCACGACTCTCTCCGTCAAATAGATTTTTTCGCCGACCAGCTTGGCGGTTCGTTTCGCGACGTCTTTTTTCGTGATGGTCATCTTCATACTGCCCACTCCTCAGTTTTGCGTTCATTCCCTTCCACACACAAAACAGCATGACCAGCGTCGGTTTGATGCTGCAACAACACGGAGCAAGTAGGTTTACTCCCTCACCGGCTCGCCCGTTCCATTCAGTCGCTCGACACTGATGACACCTTTAACTTTATTGATCTTGCTCATGACTTTGGTCAAATGTTGTAGATTCTTCACCTCGATGATAAGATTGCTGTGTACGATCGTATCTTTGGCGCGCATATCCAAACTGATCACGTTCGTATCCGTCTGCGCGATGGACTCGCTGATGTCGCGAAGGAAATGCTTGCGGTCTTCGCCGAGCAGATGCAGCCGCACCATGAAATGCTTTTCATCGTCCACATCCCATTCGACGGCGATACAGCGCTCCGGGTTTTCCATAAGCTGCGCGATGTTCTTGCAATCGCTGCGATGGACGACGACGCCGCGGCCAAGATTAATGAACCCCATGATCGCATCACCCGGCACGGGCTGACAACACTTACCGAAGGTAATCAGCAGATTATCTATGCCCTGCACCCGCACCCCTTTTGCCGAGCCGCGCGCCTTACTAAGAAATTTCTTTAGAAAACTCTGCTCGTCGATGGCAACGATCTTTTCAGGCGCAATCTTGTTGATGATATTTTGCACCGACAGATCGCCGTGGCCGATGGCGCTGTACAGATGTTGCGTGTCTGCAAGGTCGAAGCCCTTCGCCACCTCGTCCAAATCAACTTGTTTGGTATCGATGTTATAGCGCTTGAATTGTTTGATGACGATTTCTTCGCCGAGCTTCTGGCTTTGTTCGAAAAGCGATTCCTTCAACCACTTTTTGATCTTGCTGCGCGCCTTTGAGGTACGGGCAAACTGTATCCAATCCGGGTTCGGCTTCTGATTAGCGCTGGTAATAATCTCTATCGAATCGCCGCTCTGCAATTGATAATCTAAAGATACGATTTTACCGTTCACCTTGGCGCCGATGCAGTGCATGCCGATATCCGTGTGGACGGCGAAAGCAAAATCAACCGGCGTGCTGCCAAGCGGCAGCTTTTCCAGATCGCCTTTGGGGGTGAAAACAAAAACCTCGTCCTGAAATAGATCGATCCGCAAATTTTCCATAAACTCCTGCGGATCTTTGGTGTCGTATTGCCAATCGAGCATTTGGCGCAGCCAGACCAATTGCTTGTCAAGCTCGTCTTCTTTTTGCTTGCCTTCTTTGTATCGCCAGTGCGCCGCAATACCTTCTTCTGCGGTTCGGTGCATCTCTTCGGTGCGAATCTGAATTTCGACCATCTTGCCGCCGGGGCCGATGACGGTCGTGTGCAACGATTGATACATGTTGGTCTTGGGCGTCGCGATGAAATCCTTAAAACGTTCTTGCACCGGCGTGAACGAATTATGCACCATGCCCAAAACCAGATAACAGTCTTCTACTTTTTTCAGAATAATGCGAATGGCGATCAGATCATAAATCTGCTCAAAAGATTTATCGCGCCGAATCATCTTGTTATATATGCTGAAGAAATGCTTGGGACGTCCGGTAATCTTTGCGGATATGCGCTCAGCCTTCACTTCTTTTTGAATCGGGGCCGTGACACGCCGAATGTACGCCTCGCGCTCTTCCCTCTTTTCGGCTACTTTTTGAACCAAACCCCAGTATTCATTCGGTGAGAGCGTTTTGAAGCACAAATCCTCAAGCTCCCATTTTATTTTGGACATGCCCAATCGATGCGCCAGCGGCGCATAGACATCGCGGGTTTCGATGGCGATGCGACTGCGCTTGCGCTCTGGAAGAAACTCGATAGTGCGCATGTTGTGCAAGCGGTCGGCAAACTTGATGAGAATCACCCGAATGTCCTTCACCATCGACAGAAGCATCTTTCGGAAATTCTCCGCTTGCCGATCTTCCAAGCTGTCGAATTTCAGCTCGCTGATTTTGGTGACGCCATCGACGAGCCCGGCGATTTCTTTGCCGAATTTTTCCTCGACTTCGGGCAGGCTGATGCCGGTGTCTTCGACAACGTCGTGCAGCAAGCCGCCGGCAATGGTCGCCTGATCCATGCGCATGTCGCTCAGGATGCGCGCGACCTCGACGCAATGCTCGAAATACGGCGCGCCGGATTTGCGAAGCTGATTCTTGTGAGCGTCTTGACTGAACTCAAAGGCGCGCGTCAGCATGTCCGCGTCGATCTCATAATTGCTGTACCGGCGCAGCTTTCGCAAAATCCGATGGAAAGTCTTTTGATAGCCATTGAGTTCTTGCATGGTACATTGTCAAAAAGCTTGCAGCTCAGAGCCGCTTCGACGACATGTTTCATTTTTCGTCAAGGCGTTGTTGATGAAATGCGCTTATCAGAACGGTGCCTCGACCGGCATCAATTCAGCATGTTGCTCGGCGGCGTCTTTGAAGAGCACAAAGTCTTTTAAGAAGACCAACTTCACGATTCCCGTCGGGCCGTTGCGCTGCTTGCCGATGATGATCTCGCTCAGTCCCTCGATCTCGCTGCGATCATATACTTCCGGACGATAGACGAACAACACGACATCGGCATCTTGCTCGATGGCGCCGGACTCGCGCAAGTCGGAAAGGATCGGTCGCCGGTCGCCGCCGCGCTGCTCGACGGCGCGCGACAATTGCGACAAGGCGACCACCGGAACGTCCAGCTCTTTTGCCAGGGCCTTGAGCGATTGGCTGATCATCGAAATTTCAACCTGCCGGCTCTCGGAGCTTTTGGGCCCACGCACTAATTGCAGATAATCCACGACAAACAATCCGACATTTTTCTCTGCAACCAATCTTCTTGCTTTGGCGCGAATTTCCATCACCGTCATCGCCGGCGTATCGTCGATGTAAATCGGCGCGTTGGCCAATTTGCCGACCGACATGCTCAATCGCGACCATTGCTCCTTCGGCAACTTTCCGGTGCGCACGCTGTGCGCGTTCACACGCGCTTCGGCGCATAGCAGTCGCATCGCCAATTGATAATTCGCCATTTCTAAACTAAAGAAGCCAACGCCGATGGGAGGATCGCCAACCGCGGCATTGCGCGCAATGTTCAAACAGAGCGCGGTTTTTCCCATCGACGGTCGCCCGGCGACGATGATCAAATCGGACTTCTGAAAACCGGAGGTCAGCTCGTCGAGCTTGGAAAAACCGGTAGCCACGCCGGTAACCACGCCCTGCCGCTGGTGATACCCCTCTATCGTTTCAAAAGTTTTGTTCAAAATCGGCGAGAGGCTTTCGAAGCCCCGACGCAACCGGCGTTCGGAGAGACTGAAGATTTGCTGCTCGGCGCGATCCAACAGATCGCCGACGTTTTCAGCGCCCTCATACGCTTCGGAAGAAATAGTGGTTGAAACGTTAATCAATTTGCGCAGCAGCGATTTTTCCAAAACGATGCGGGCGTGGTAGGCAACGTTTGCTGCCGAGGGAACGCGCGCCGCCAGCTCGGTGAGATAATAGGCGCCGCCAACGGCATCCAGATTGCCGGCTTTCTGCAATTCCGCGGAAAGCGTCAACGTGTCGATCGGCTCGCTGCGCTCGAAGAGGCGCTGCATGGCTTGAAAAATTCGCTGATGATCGGTTTTGTAAAATGACGTGTCATCGAGCAACTCGAAGGCTTTGCTCACGGCTTCGCGTTCGATCAACATCGAGCCGAGCACGGCCATTTCCGCCGCCACGTCCTGCGGCGGAATGCGGTCGATGACTTCGCCGATAGATTTCGGATTTTCTCTTCGCTCAGCCACGTATTCATTTGCCCAAAATTATGCTCGCTTCTTTGACTCAAGCTCTTGCATCGGCGGCTTGCCGCCAACTTCGGCATCATAAACAGCGCGAAACTTTTTCAGATCATCGTAACAATCCCAGCGCCACTGTGGGTTGCGCAATAATGCCGCCGGATGATAAGTGACGAAAACCTGTTTTTGCTGAAATTGATAAGTCCTCTTGCGCAAATTGCCAAGCGAATCGCTCAATCCCAATAGGTTTTGCGCCGCGATTCGTCCGAGACAAAAAATATAGCGCGGGTTGATCAATTCAATCTGCCGCGACAAATAAGGCAGGCATGTTTCTACCTCCTCCGGCAGAGGAACACGATTGCCCGGCGGACGGCATTTCAAAATGTTCGCGATATAAACTTCTTCGCGCGTAAATCCGGCGACGCCAATGATCTTCGTCAACAGTTGCCCGGCAGCGCCGACAAACGGCAGCCCTTGCTCGTCTTCTTCCTGGCCGGGCGCTTCGCCGATGAACATGAGCGTGGCGTTCGGGTTGCCGCTGCCGAAGACAAAATTCTTGCGCGTGTGGCCGAGCGCGCACTTCACGCAGGTTTTTATTTTCTCGTTAAACTCCGAGAGATTTCCCGCCTCGGGCACTGCTGCATCTTGAACATCATTCGCGCCCACGGCGAGAGGTCTTTCGTCTTTGGCCGTATTTTTCTCTCGCAACTCTAAAATGACTTCACGCCCATAGATGTCGATTTCTTGGGCGAGAAAAGCTGCACTCAGTTCAGCTACGTCGGAGAGCACCGGCAATTCTCCTCCCGTTTTTTACCTGCATCTTCTTCACGCCGAGATGGTGCGAGATGGTTGCTGCCGCCCGCTTGTCTGATAGAAATCGGTGAGCGTGATCGAGAATAACATACGCCAGATCAATTTTGGGCATCACCTCGAGAGTAACAAGCTCGCCGGCGCGATCGATGATCGTCACACGATTTGTTGAATGTACAAAGCCGGCTTTGGGCACCGTAGGGTTGTTGACGACGATCAAATCCAGACGTTTCTTGCTCAGCTTTTCCTTCGCGTGCGCCAGCTCATTGGTCGTCTCCAAAGCAAACCCAACATGAACTGCATGGCGTTTTTTTGCGGCCACTGTTTGCAAAATATCCGTTGTTCTTTCGAGCTTCAAAGTCAACGGCCCGTCTGTCTTTTTGATCTTGTTTGCAGCAATCGTCTTGGGACGATAATCTGCGACAGCCGCCGCCATGATCAAAATATCCGTGTTCGGGTAATGCTTCTGAACGCCGGCCGCCATTTGATCGGCTGACACCACGGGAACAAACTCGATATGCGGAGGGGCGATTAAAGTTGTTGGCCCGGAGATCAGCGTCACTTTTGCTCCCAGCGCGCGCGCCGCCTCTGCCAAAGCAAAACCCATGCGGCCGGTTGCCGGGTTTGTAATCATCCGCACCGGATCGAGATATTCATCGGTGCGACCGGCGGTGACTAGTACTTTCTTTCCGGCGAGAGGTTTTTCAGTGTGCAAGACGACCCGAATCTCCGAAAGAATGTGTTCTATTTCCGCCAAGCGTCCCCAGCTTTCTCCCTCGCTGGCGGTTGCCAGTGGCCCAAAAGCCGGATCGACAAAATAATATCCAGCCTCACGCAGCACTTCGATATTGCGCTGCACGAGAGCATCTTCCCACATGGCGGAATTCATCGCCGGGCAAACAACCACCGGCACGCGCGCGGCGCGAACCGTGGCGCTGACCGGATCGTCTGCAAAGCCGTGCGCCAGAGAGGCGATCATATTTGCCGTGGCCGGGCAAATGACGATGCCGTCCGCCCATCGCGAAAGATCGATGTGCTCGATTTCAGCTTGCGTGCCTTGCGGGAAAAGAGTGGTGACGACGGGATTACCGCTCAAAGTCGCGAACGTGAGCGGCTGAACAAACTCGGTTGCCGAGCGCGTCATCGCCACGCGAATCTCGGCGCCTTCGCGCTTCAGGGCGCGCACCAGCTCACAGCTTTTATAAGCCGCAATGCCGCCGGTGACGCCGAGAACTATTTTCTTGCCGCGCGCAGACATCGCTCACCTATGAATCCTCGCCCGGGTCTTCGTTATAACGATGCTCCAGTTTGTCAGTGAGGAGCTCTTCAAGCGCAATCGTCGTCGGCTTGGGCAACCGGAGAAACTTGGTGTTTTCCGGCTGGCGCTCTTCGGCAAACTCATCCAGGTCCTCGTCAAGCTCGTCGCCGGCGGCCTGCTCGTTGGCTTCGTCGTAACCGGTCTCCAGATCGATCAAGCGCTTCTGTTCATCATTGATCTGCCGCGCCCGCTTGGCGACCACGACGATCGCTTCGTAAACGTTATGCGCATGTTTTTGCAATTCATCTTGTGAAATCGTACTGACCATTTACAACCTCCTCATCATATTAATTGATTCAGTTCTTTTTCCGGGTCGTCTCCGATTTTCATAAAACTTCTTCAATGAAAAATCGGGGTTCACCGGTGAGCCGGCTTTCGATGCAAGTCGATAATCGACGTTACGTGTTTGACGGTTTCCTGCAAATCATTGTTGATGATCGTGTAATCATACTGCTCGGCCATGGCGAGCTCGCGCTTCGCCGCTTCGAGGCGGACGTCAATATCGGCCGGCGAATCGGTGTTTCGCCCCCGCAGCCGGGCTTGCAGGCTCTCCATCGACGGCGGTTTGATGAAAATCAAGATCGCTTGCATGCCATAGATTTTTTTTACGTTGAGGCCGCCCTGCACATCGAGATCCATGATCACGAATTTTCCAGCAGCCAACCATTCTTCGAGCTTTGTGCGCGGTGTGCCATAAAGTTGGTTGTGCACCGCAGCCCATTCTACAAAACCGTTTTCGCGAATTATTTTTTGGAACTCATCTTCGTTGACGAAAAAATAATCACGGCCGTGGCGCTCTCCGGGTCGCGGGGGCCGAGTGGTCATGGAAATGGAATACTCAAAATCGGGCTGTTGAGTATTCAAGATTCCCCGGATGATGCTGGTCTTGCCGCCGCCGGAGGGCGCCGAGATGACGACCAAATAACCCGATTGAGCGCCGGTTGTTGCATCCATGCTGGGGTGCGTGCCTGCAACGGTGGTCATGCTATTCGATGTTTTGGATCTGCTCGCGCAGCCGTTCAACATCCTCTTTCAATTCGATGACCAGATGCGCGATCTCGGCGTCACTGGCCTTGGCGCCGATGGTGTTGGCTTCGCGATTCATTTCTTGCAGCAAAAAATTGAGCTTGCGGCCCGCAGACTCTTGATGCGCAAGAGCTTCGAGAAAAAGCGTATTATGACTGCGAAAACGAATGCACTCCTCGGTGACATCGACGCGGTCGGCGAGCAACGCCAACTCCAGCTCCAATCGCGACGCATCCAATTCATGCGAGTCGACCATGCCGCGCAAGCGTTTTTGCAATTTGACGAACTCTTCGGGGCCGCGCTGTTTTGAGCGCGCTTCGATGCGTGAAAGTTTTTCCTGCAAGACCTCGATGCGCCGGCGCATGTCATTGGCCATCTCCTGCCCTTCGCGCTCCCGCATGGCGTTTAGCTCGTCAAGCGTGCTGCGCAGCGCCTGCTCGACGCATTGCCAGGCTTCCTCCGGCAAAGTCGTGCCGTTCTCGACGTTGAGGATATCGGAAAACTGCAACAAGTGGTCGAGGGTAATTTCTCCCTTCAACCCTAGTTTCTGTTGCAGGCTTTCGAGCATCACCTTATAACTGCGGGCAAGCTCTTCGTCAACGTGCAAGCCGGGGTTGGTGTCGTTGGCATCGGTCAAGGTGATCGCAATATTCAGTCGTCCGCGCCCGACTTTTTGCCGGATGATTTCCTTCACCTGCTGCTCAAAGTTGCCCAGCGACTTTGGCAAGCGCAGCATGATGTCCAAGAATCGATGATTCAAAGAACGCACTTCGACTGCCGCCGAATAGCCCCCACGATGATTTTCCCCGCGGGCATAGCCCGTCATGCTGATAATCATTACACGCCCAATGCAAGTTAAATCTTGGCGAGCAGGGTCTTTTCAACCCCGCATCCTTCATGAATAACTATGGTTTACAATTGGCTTAAATTTTACAAAAGCGCGCTCTCAGAGTCAACAGATTTTTTGATAATTTTCGGTATATTCAAGATTTACAAATAAAAATGCCTTCCCGGTTTTGGAAAGGCAAGTAAACTCAAATTGGTTATCGCGATAAGTCAGCGACGGCGGAATTTTGGCTCCATAATCGTTAAGCGAGCAGAAATGCGATGGGACTCATCCAAATCATCGTGGCGATTGAAGGCGTAATCGATTTGCAGCTTTGGCAGTCTGATGCCGGCGCCAGCGGCAAAGTTTCCGGCATCGGAGCCAACACGCACCGCAAGCAGGTCATTGAACTGGTATTCGCCGCCGAAGTGGATATCGGCGCTGACCGGCCCGGCAGCTACTTGCGCGGCATAATCCCTCCCCTCGAATCGCATCTCCACGTCGATCGCCGGAGACACATAACCACCAAAAACCGGCAGCGTCAAGGGATAAGTTACCCCGAGCTTCAATGCCGGGACGATGATTTCCTTTCTTCCGGTATCCCAAGCCAAAATCGTCGACGTCACATCATTCAAATTTGCGCCAACAAAAAGATTTCCGGTTGGATTGTACATCATGCTGATGTCGAAGCCGAGACCCCATGCAGAATTGTCGCCGACACCTTTGTGCAGGACTTTAACATTGCCACCATAAGAAAAACGCTCAGAACGCTTGATCGCGTAACTGAGATAGAAAGCATACTCGGCGTCCGAGATGGTTCCAACAACGCGAGGGCGATTTTCCACCAACTCGCCATTTTCATTTGGATAAATATCCCCAAGCTTGAGCGCGGGATTGGTCAACTCCGTGACCAGAATATCATCGACCCCGACGCGGATGATGCCGAAGCCGAGCGTTCGGCTTTCACCCATCGGCAAAGCAAACCCGGCGAAGTTATAATTTGCCGCATTGCGATAGAGTTGTGAATGCATGAGCATCACCTGCGGATACTCGATATTCGCCAAGCCCGCAGGGTTCCAGTAGATGGCAGAAACATCTCGTGCCAAAGCGGTATAAGCGCCGCCTAAACCAAGCGCGCGTCCGCCGACGCCGAAGCTGAGTGATTCATTGGCGTATTTGCCGAGTTTGAAATCGCCAGCCGATGATGTTGTTGAAATTACGTGAAAAAGACCGATAAGCAGAGTTTTTCTCATGAGGATCATTCCTTCACTAAAATTGCTTCGACAATTTTATTTCAACAAGCGTGAAAAGCCTGCTTGTTCAAAATGATGATCTGATGTAAATCCTTCGGCAATCTTTCGATGCTGCATAACCACAAAACTAGCGCAATCAACCAGACTCCAGTTCTTATCCAGACGCGTTTTCAACAAACTCCATGCTTCTTCATCCAAGGTTTTATCAATGTGGATAATTTCAACCCATGAAGTGTCTTGATCGTTTCAATCGTTTTGATTTGTATTGAACGAGGTATGCGAAGAGGGCTAATAAACAAGGCAATTAGCTCTACCAAAATGTAATTTGTGGTGACGACATGCGTCCCATCCGTGTACCATCTTCTCATCAATTTTTCAGCTTCGACATGAAATGGCTCACTACGGACGAAGTAATTCGCCCAGCTCGACGTGTCGGCGAAAATTTCACTCGTTGCCATTTCTTATGGCTTTCCCAATGTAATCATCGTGTCGTTCACTGATGTCGGAAAACTCAGATTCAAATACCCCTGCCAATTGCAATAATGGATCATCGGTTAAACGCGTTACTGCTTTTTCGATCCATGCAGAGGCAATTTGTTCGGGCGTTTGTCCCGTTTGACTTGCCTTCTGTTTTAATGGCTCGTAAATATGATCGGGTATTTCTACAGTTAGTGCAATGGGCATCTTAATCTCCTTGATAACAAGCTTCAGATATTCTTGAGTAAATCTATCGATCCATGAACACGCTCGGCTAACCACAGCCAAGTCATTTAGTTTCCGCCATTCAATCTCTTTTTCAAATCAAGCAGTACTTGAAACGCCTGCAACGGGCTGATGGATTCCACATCGATGCTATTGATTTCTTTGCGCAGCCATTTTTCTTGTTCATCAAAAATGTCGAGCTGATGATTCTTTGTTGTTGCCGCTTTGTTGTGCTGGACTTCTTTTCCTAATGAATGATGCTCAAGCGCCGATAAGACTTCTTTGGCGCGGGTGATCACCGGCTTGGGAAGTCCAGCAAGCTGCGCGACTTGAATGCCGTAACTGTGGTCGCATCCGCCTGGCGCAATCTTTCTGAGAAAGACAACTTGATCGCCCCACTCTTTCACGAGAATATTGTAATTCTTCACACGCGGCAAACGTCCCGCTAGCTCAGTGAGTTCATGATAATGCGTTGCAAACAACGTTCGCGCCGCGCGATTGGTTGTATCGTGTAAATACTCCGCGACAGCCCACGCAATAGACAAGCCATCAAATGTGCTCGTACCTCTTCCGATTTCATCGAGCACGACCAGACTCTTGGGCGTGGCGTTGTGCAAAATGTTTGCTGCTTCGTTCATCTCAACAAGAAAAGTGCTTTCGCCGCCAGCAAGATTATCGGAGGCGCCGACACGCGTGAAAATTTTATCCGCAACACCGATCCGAGCCGAGGCCGCCGGCACAAACGAACCCATCTGCGCCATGAGAACGATCAAACCGACTTGCCGCAGATAAGTCGATTTGCCCGCCATATTCGGCCCGGTGATGATGAGAATCTGATCCGAACTGCCATCGAGAAAAGCATCGTTCGGAACAAATGCTTCGCCGAAGGGCAGCAACTTCTCCACGACGGGATGGCGGCCCTGCTTGATCTCGATAATCTCTCCCTCATCGATCTGCGGACGGCAATATTTTGCCTGCGCCGCAATTTCGGCAAGCGAGAGCAAACAATCAAGCTCGGCAATCTGCCGGGCGTTTTCCTGTAAAGCCTGTACATGCAAAGCCACGCGCCGGCGCAAGCCGTCAAAGAGTTCGTATTCAAGAGCAAGAGTTTTTTCTTCGGCCTGCAAAACTTGCTCTTCATATTCTTTAAGCTCCGGGGTGATGAAGCGCTCGGCATTTACCAGAGTCTGCTTGCGAATATACGAGTCCGGAACTTTCGCCAGATTCGCATTGCTGACTTCGATGTAATAGCCGAAAACTTTTGTGTATCCGACTTTCAACGAACCGATGCCGGTGCGCTCGCGCTCGCTGGCTTGCAGTTTGGCAATCCACGATTTGCCGGAATAAGCCATCTCGCGAATCCGATCAAGCTCTTCGGAGTAGCCTTGCCGGATCACGCCGCCGTCAGTAACTGAAAGCGGCGGCTCATCGACGAGCGCGCGCGCAATCTCCGCGGCCAATTCGGTAAGTTCATGCAATTGATCCCGTGTATTTTGCAGCGTTTTCGCTTCAAAAGCCTGCAGGGCATTTCTCACCGCAGGAATCCGTTCCTGCACGGCGCGCACATTTTGTAGCTCTCTCGCGTTGGCTCTCGCAGTAGAAACCTTCGCAAGCAACCGCTCGAGGTCACCCATGCCACTGAGCAGTTCAATCAACTGCCGTCTCTCATCGCGCCGTTCGATTAACTGCTCAATCGCGTCGAGGCGTTCGTTGATCGCCCTCACATCGCGTAATGGCCGTAGAATCCATTGCACCAATCGGCGCGCGCCCATAGACGTGCGCGTTTGATTGAGCACACCCAGCAGCGTTGCATTCTTATTATCGGCGCGCAACGGCTCGATCAATTCCAAATTGCGCCGAGTCGCGGCATCGATGGAAAGATAATCGGCGTCGGCAATCCGTCGCAGCGAACGAAGATGGACAAGGTCGTTCTTTTTGGTTTCTTTCAGATAGGACAATACCGCGCCGGCTGCGGAAATTCCATCGCGCAAATCTTCGCAGCCAAAGCCTTTCAGGGTTAATGTCTGAAAATGCTGCGTCAGCGTTTCATAAGCGTAATCAAAAGCAAACTGCCAAAGATCGCGAGTCGTCACTGGCAGCGCCGCGGGAAGATCGACAGTCATCTTCAGCCATTCGCGATGGTCGGCGGCAATCAACAGCTCCGCAGGTTGGATCATCAAAATATTCTCGCGCAGAGTCGATAGCGGGCATTCGCCGATCAAAAATTCGCCGGTTGAAAAATCAACCTGCGCCAGTCCGGCGTTTTTGCCGTTCAAATGCACCGCCAGCAAAAAGTTATTGCGCTGGCTATCGAGCAAATGATCGCTCAGCGCTGTGCCCGGAGTTACCACCTCCGTCACGTCGCGCTGCACGACGATCTTCGCCAGCTTCGCATCTTCGGTCTGCTCGCAAATCGCCACACGATGGCCGGCCTTCACCATCTTGGTGAGGTAGGTATCGAGCGCATGATAGGGAAAACCGGCAAGCGGCACCTTCGAGGCTTTGCCGTGCGAACGCGAGGTCAACGTCAGTCCCAAAACTTCGGAGGCGACTTTTGCGTCGTCGTAAAACATCTCGTAAAAATCGCCCATGCGAAAAAACAGAATCGCATCCTGATGCTGCGCCTTGATGGCGAGATACTGTTTCATCAGCGGCGTCGTACTGTCGTCAACCGAGATCGTTTTTTCCTTTGTGCCGGACATCTTCTCCCCAGTTCAGTTTGCTGCGCAAGGTGTCGTAAAAACTTCCCGCGAGCGGCGGAAGTTTGCGCACCAGTTTGATGGTAAAATCCGCTTTGCGAACTTCGATCGATTGATCGCCATGCAGATGATAAACAAATCTGCCGTCGGCGGAGATGGCAACGGATTCCTTCGCCATCACATGCTCGATGCAAATGACTGAATCATCGGGAACGACGACGGGGCGCGCGCTCAACGAATGCGGGCAGATCGGCGTAATGAGCATCGCGTGCAGTTCTGGCGCGAGTATCGGGCCGCCGGCAGCCAACGAGTAAGCCGTCGATCCCGTCGGCGTCGCGATCATCACCCCGTCGCCGATGTAGGTATTCAGCGGCTCGTCGTTTATTGTGACATTCAAACGCACGACGCGATATTGCTTGCCTTTATCAACGGCAACTTCGTTGAGCGCAAAAAATGGTTCACCACCGGTTGGGCGCGCTTGCAAGGCTAAGCGTTCTTGCACGCCGTATTCACCGCGGAGAATTTTTTCCATCACCGGCAGGAATTCTTCGGCGCCGACTTCCGCGAGAAATCCGAGGCCGCCGAATTTCACGCCGAGAATCGGCACGCCGTAACGCGCCGCTCCCTGCGCCGCGGCGAGAATCGTGCCGTCGCCGCCAAGTGTGATGAGCATGTCACAGCCGTTGGCAATTTCCTGGCGCGGGGCGGTTTCGTAGCTCGCAGACAACTTGAGAGACGCCGCCAAATCATCGGCCAGCCGTACCGTGGCGCGCGAAGAGAGCCACTCCAACCACTGCGGCACGACTTTGCCGATGTCCATCTTCGAAAGATTGCCGACGACTGCAAGTCGCATCATTCGGCAGGCTCCTCTTCTTCATCAAGCAGTTCGAGTTGAAAGCCCTCTTCAGTTTTCACGAGCTTCTTGATTTTCTTTTCTGCTTCGTTGAGACGGGAGGCGCATTGCTTGAACAGATCAACGCCCTCTTCAAAAATTTTGATCGCGTCTTCGAGCTTAACCTCGCCGCCTTCGAGCTGCTCGACGATTTCTTCGAGGCGTTCGAGGGATTTTTCGAAATTGAATTTTGTGGGCATATAAGTTTAGTTCACGGGGTTCTTGTTTTCCAATCCCAAGTAAGCTCTAAACATCGGGTGGATGTCAAATTTATTTATGTTTCTTAAATTCATATTGTATATTTGGTGTGACCCCCGAAATTCATTGTCGTATTTTATCGCTTTCGCTGTCTCGGGAATTTGAGTTCTTAAGAAACCAACATGCCAAAGAATATTGATCAAATAATCAGGTTCTTGATCTTCCAACCATTTCTTAGTATCATCGTGTGTTATTATATCTCGTAGTATGAGACGCAAACAAATATCCTCAAGCTGACTGCGCTCGAACGAATAACCTTTTCCTCTAAAGGCTTCGAAAACGCTCCCTAACCCTGGAAACTGAAATCGATACTCTGCGGCAATATCTTTTGTCCTATTTTCCGAGTAAGCAGTCTCAATTTCGTTCACAATCTCATAACTAATCGGAATAACCTTGAAAGCCCTTGCCCTTTCACTTGCTTGTGCACAAAATTGAATGATTT
>Ga0247727_10011912_pt1 | contig 15046 bp, 14 predicted proteins | sample WisWelCaveWW1625_FD_202498 | JGI IMG/M metagenome (GOLD analysis project Ga0247727, IMG submission 202498) | Biofilm microbial communities from Wishing Well Cave, Virginia, United States - WW16-25 | ecosystem: Environmental > Aquatic > Deep subsurface > Groundwater > Cave microbial mat | place... | reverse complement strand
AGACGGTGAGTCCCCGCGACCACCAGGTTGTGCCGATGATTTCATTAGGCGCGATGGCTTTGGTAAAATAGGTGGAGAAGATGAACGTCAGCACCAGCGCGGAAAAAGCGGAATTGGCGAAGTCGTAAGTGGCCCAGGCGAATACGGCGCGGCGGTCGTAGTCGGAAGATGTCATGCTCCCTCCAGTTGAGTAAAGTGGCTGATAATAGAAATTTTATTTTGGAAAATCAAGCGTTGGGCAAGGAGAAGACCGCTAACAGGAGTAGCGGGTTGTAGTGAGTCCCGCTTGAAAAGCGGGCTACTTGTTTTGTTCAACAAACAACGGCTGCGCCCAGGCCGCATGTCCCGCGGAGTCCGTGATTTTGGCGCGGACGTATAATTTTTCCGACGCGAGGTTATAGACTGCCGGATTCTCTTCGGTGTGATGCAGAATGCGCCCGCCGCTGCCGATAAAGTCCGTGCGGAAACGGAAATCGCCGGCCGCGTGAATGTGAATCTCTATTCTTTGTGGCTCAATAATTATGTCGTCCAGCGTTACGCCGGTGCTTGCGTAAAATAATCCGGCTTCAAGATTTTGAACTATTTCACCCGAATTCAGCGAATGCGCCCGAACCACGACCCAGCCGCGGCCGGGATTGGATCGCTCCGCCGCAAATTCACCTTGAAAATTGTGAGCGTCATCGACTGCGATACCGTACATGTGTTTGCCGTTTGTCAGCAGGTGATCCCAAACTTCTTCCATACTCGGCCAGCCACCCCCACCGAAATTGTTGACGAAAGGGTGACCATTAAAAATTTCGAGGAGCTTGTTATTTTCAATTTTCAACAGCGCCTCGTGGTTGAATGACCATCTGGAATTCGGGTGATTGATATGCGGTACCCCGCCGGCTGCGCGCACTGCATCGACATTTTTCTGGATAGTGCCGACCAACGTGGAATCGTACTGTTCCAAAATCACTCCCGGAATGTTGAGTCCGTTGACGTGCACAGGTTTATTTCGAAATCTTGCAGATAACTCCTCGCCTGGTATGAGCAAAAACGTCGAGTCCATTAAACTTTGCAGTGCCGCCGGGTCCATGAAGACGTTGTGATCGGAGAGTACCAGAAACTGATAACCATGATCCTTGTACCACTGCGCCACCACCTGCGGCGATGAATCGCCGTCGCTCATCGTCGTGTGCGTGTGAGTGTTTCCTTTAAACCAGCGCATGGCACTGGTATCTGTAACAACAAATTCATAATCTTTCTGGCACGCAAAAAAACCGCCCACCATCAGAAAAAGAAAAAGTTTGATGTGCTGCATGTTATTTTCCGGAAACGATGGCAACAATTCTCAGCGGTCCACCGCTGCCGCCTTTGATTTTTATCGGCAGGGCGATTAGAGTGAAATCCTTTTCCGGAAGCTGATCGAGGTTGGCGACGTTCTCGAACGCCGGGATATTTTTCTCGAACAAAGTAACGTGACTTTCGAACAGAGTGGACTGGCCGTAATCAATACTCGGCGTATCTAATCCAATGGCTTTGATACGGCGATTTTCCGTGAGCCATTTCGCTGCCTCGGGATGCAGGCCGGGGAAATGGAGTTTGGACACGGCCTCCGGGCCGCGTTCGTCGGTGCCCATGTATTGCACGCGGTCGGGCCAATATTTTCCGAATCCGGTTCTCAACAGCACGATCATGTCGTTCAATTGCCGGCCGTGCTGAGCTTCCCAATCGGTGAAGTCTTCGATCTGCACGCGATAATCGCGATCGTCTGCGCATTTATCCGAAACATCGATAACCACCCCGGTTCCCACTAGTTGTTCCAGCGGAATTTCATCGGCCGTATGCCGGTCCTCAAAAAAATGAATGGGCGCGTCGAGGTGGGTGCCACCGTGCTCCGCGGTGCAGAAGTTGTTGGCTGTGTAGTAAAAGCCTGCTGGCGTTCTACCGGCACTTACCACTTCCAAGCTAAATCCTTCAGCGCTCGGCCAGAAGATAGTGTTCTCATCGAAGGCATAAGTGAGATCGATGAGTTTGCCGGAAAGGGGATCCGGCTGCGGCGCGGTGCATCCGAGCAGTGTTACCAGTGTTGCCAGAGCGGTGAAAGAATAGTTCATAGCTGTCTCCTTAGAAAAGGCAAATTTTGCTGCCTGTTTTCAGTCGCTGTTTAGTTTTCAACTGGGACTTTCTTCTTCTGGGATCCACGGTTTCAGCCGCGGAATCCATCTTGGAACGTTGCGCTTGTATTCGAGATATTCCGCGCCGAATCTTTTTTCCAAACCGGGCTCTTCGGACAGGATGAAGTAAACATAATTGATGATGAAAAACAATACGAACCACGTGAAGATATTTTTCGAATGAAAGAGCAGCGACTCTCCCAGCAAAACCGTGAGCACGCCGGTGATCATGGGGTTGCGAACGTGGGCGTACATGCCACGGACCACCAGCTTTTTGGTTGGACTCCACGGCGCGAGCGTGCCTTTGCCAAAGCGAATGAACGTGCTGATGTTGATGCACAGGATGATCAATCCGGCCAAGACCAACGCGAGTCCGATGGCAGAAACTATATTCAGTGAGAAATTGAAATTGCTCTCGATGGACCGGGGCACGAGGATAAGGACGGTGATGGGGAGGATTAGAGAAGATGCTTGTTTTAGGATATTCTTCAAACTCAACTGCCTTGCGAACTTGCGCTTAACGTTTACCAAAAGCACGCAGCACAGTTTGCCGCTATCGAACGATGCGACCGGACGCTGCTATCAACCAATTTTCTGTGTTGGTAGGCGCATACCAACTCGCGGTAAACTGTGTTGAGCGAACTCAATATTCCATATCAAATGATGTGAGCGTCGTGCTTTTGCTTGTTATACGGCGTTGCGAGTCTAATCACTTTTCATCTGACCAAGTATCGCACCAATCACTGCACCGGCAATTGCGCCAACTATTGAGCCCGTGACCAGATTAAAGTCACCTTTGTTCACACAGCTCACGCATCCACCGAGGCCTCCGATGACTCCGAGGAGCCACGCACCTGAAGAAGCGTATTACGTTGACCACCTGTTTCTTTTCTGTTGCAGAGCAGCAGCTTCCCACTCCTCTTGTTGACGGCGTCTCTCGGCTTCATCTTCTTCACGAGACCCCTTGCGTGCAGACGCGGCTTTCAGATTTGCCGATTGAGCAAGAGAGAGCGCAGATTTGGACGCTTCGTATGTTCCTTGGCTCAGTTGATATTCTGCCTGACTAATCAGGTTATTGGTTTCTTGGATGGCATTCTCTACCTTCAGGGAATACTTGCCCGTAGGGGGCAGCTCGCCCTTCGCAGACCGGATGGATTGACCGACCTGATATTTTAGTTCTTCAATTCTTTTGGACTTGAGTTGTGGCAATGAGATTATCAGGGACTCAAGCAACAATATCGCATCAAGGAAGCCGAAATAGGTTTGAGAGTTGAAATGCGCTTGTGCCTTTGACAAATCCTCTTTGCACTTGGAAAACTCAGACGCAAGTGCACCTGACTCTTCGGGATGCCAAGGTGAAACCTCTCCGAGCAACTGAGAAGCTTGCTGCAACTTATTCTGGCTTTCTATTTTCTTAGCATCTTTTAGCTTTGAAAGCAATGCCAAAACGTGCGGGCGTATTGGATCGAATGCGTGGTCAATGTCCACTTTGACGGCATAGGCTCGATCTGCAGTTATAGCAGTCTCAAGGTTAGGGATCGCAATTTGTGATTCGTTGAGCAGGGCGGAATACTTGGCCGAGTGATAAAATGACTCTGAAAGTTGAGGATGGAGTTTGACAGCATCAGATGTAAGGCGCTTTGCCTCTTCGAGTAATTGCTTAGTCTTGCTGGTATCTCGGAGAATATTCTTCTCCCCCAGTTGAGCATAGGCAGCAATGGAAGCGTGGAGCAATGCCTCCGCTGCAAATCGGGCAAATGCTGCATCGACGGTTATCTCAGCTTTTGCAAAGCGTGAAGCAAGAAGAAGATGCTTCTTCGCTTTTTCCAAATCAAGAACGTTGTCATCGTCATCGATGCCATACAAATACAGTTTTCCAATGTGAAATTGGGTGAAGAAGTCAGTGTCATTCTTTTTTTCTGCTTCAATGAATGCTTCCAGGGCTTTATCAAGAAGACCCTTGGAGAGACGTTCGCAGCCAATATTGTAAAACTCACGAGCCTGCGTAAGCGTAGGGCTTTCTAATGTCCTATGGATTGCATCCAGCTTGCCAAGAAGGTCGGTTAGCAACCTGTTGTGAATGTGAACCTCTTCAAGCAAGAGCGCCATACTGTAATTGAAATCGGCGTGCAATGAGTCAATGGAGGCATTGACATCCTGTAAAACATATTCGACCCGATTAAAGCCCCACTCAAGTGTGCTGTTGATAGAGTTGAAGCCGTTGCCAAATTCTTTGGCGAGTTGCTGGTTGCTGGCGACTAGCGCCTTTGTTTGATCTGAAACTCTGACTTCAAGCGCCTTACTGCTAGATTTGACCTGACCAGTTATATCCCTAACAAACGAGTTCGTTTGTAAGTATTGGTCATAGGTTATTCCTGAGGCTGGATGCCAGATGGACATAACTGCTCCTTATGATTGTGGTTCATTGACTCGCGATGCCGCATAACGCTCGGCTTCAGCGGCGGCGCGGAGCGCCGTCCGCTGCAAGCCGTTGTTCGGCAATGTCCCGCGGTCCGGGGAAACCCGGTGCACCACGCCTTGCTGGCTGCAGAAGTCCACACTTCCGTTCTGACTGACACTCATGTGCCGGATAATCATTGTCTGCGGTTACGACTCAAGAACGCACGAATGTCGCGCCACAGAAGCCGTAGAGCGGTTACGAGGCGCGGCACACGTAGATGCCTAACGTACCACTCGTACATCGCACCGAACTGCAGCGAGGAGAGCTCGTTGGGAGGGGGTGCCACCTCCGCCGGTTCCAGCGGATGCGGCTGAATCCCCGCGATCGACTTCTCCCGAAGGGCTGTCCGCCACTCCCACTCAACCCATTCCGACTTCCGTGCTTCCCTCGACCAAAAGAGCCAGAATATTTCCCGCGTCGTGATCTCCTCTTGTAGTTTTGGTTTCCATTGCTCGCCGGGGCGAATGGAGAGGCAGTCTAGAAAGACATCGATCCCTGTGAAGATCTGAATGGATCTGACACGACCGAGAACATCTCGGCGATCTCCACGAGCATACGACGCGAAGGCGCTCCGTGGAGCCGGTCGATCCACGAACTGCTGCGAGACATCATGGCCTCGCGGTGAAGGACGCACGATGATTTCTGGACGAAGGCTGACAAGAGGGAGGCCTTCGGCAGCAACATCAAAGTGAAGCACGACAGTATCCGCTCGCACTTCAGGCGCGACCTTCGCGTCGAATCGAAGGAGATGCCAGGCACCGTTCCACCTGAACTGCTGGTTCGGATTTGAGACTTCAATATGCGACGAGCTAAGACGCACATTGACCCTGGTACCGCGACGCCAGAGGCATGTACTCAGCCCGAGCCGCGCCTCCGCGAGAGGAGCTTCAGTCTCAATCACTCGCCGGACTTCTTCACGGTTGCTGAGCGTATAGGCAGCGAAGCGTGCAACGAACTTCTGACCCTCACTTAGTACGCCCGGCGCAGCTGCCCCGAGATGCACATTGTCAGGCTCTTCTTTCGCCGGCATTTGTGCCCGTGCTGGCGCGGCTTCCTCATCACGGGCATACCCGAGAGAGCGAAGCGCCGCTCGAATCTCGTCCCGATTCTCGGGATACCGCAAGGAGCGAACACCGGGGAACAAGGCGCGCCCCTCTTGCTCGGGTCGGCCGATCTCCAAGTGTAGGAGTGCCCTCGATGGGATAAGTTCGGATATCTGCTGCAACTCGGGCTCAATCACCTCCCCTCGCAGCCAAGTCGAAGTCAGGAGCACGACCCCACTGACTTGGCGTTTTTCGATGAGCCTTTGGACGATTCGGAGCGCTTCGGGGAAGTACTCGCGGTAATACCACCACCCTCTCTCTACCGGCTCGGGCCAATCTCGCATCCATCTGTACCACCAAGTCTCAAGCTCCGGCCAATCGAGCCTGCCTCTTGCCACCCATTCCTCGAAGTCGTCCATGTCGAAAGGAAAGTGGGGAGGATACCGCGTCGGCGGCCACGGGATCAGCGTGATCCCTTCGGTGCGCAGCTCATCTGCGAGCCGCCTCACTTCCATGAGGGACTCCAGATCACCGGGCCTTGGCGGGCGAAGCCGAACCGGGAATAGGAATAGGACGACTATGCGAGTGTCGTCAGGCACGTCAACTCTCTCTCTCCGTCAAGACCCATCTTTTGCCGAACTACTGTATAAACGAATAACCGCGTCTATTCTACCAATCCAGGCGGATAAACGCAATACCTATTGCGCTTATTTCTCTTCTTCCTGTTGCAGCGCCTAGTCAGGAAGTCCAAAGTTTTCCGAGTTTACTTCCCCAAGCCCGTCGAGCCAAAGCCGCCTTCGCCACGGCTGGGTTCGCCACTAAACAATTTCACCATCTTTCGCATAGTGGCAAACCTCACTGCTTTCGCTCTTCCATTCTTCCGGTGTCATAGCAACAGCTTCAATGGGTGCAAACACCTCGTAAATCGCGTCCGAAAGAATGTCGATTCTCTCCCAGTAATCCTTGTCTTTGAAATCTTCCGAAATCACCACCAAATCAATATCACTGCCTTCCACCTGCTGATTTCGGCTCCATGAACCGTACAGGATCAGCCGCTTCACACGAACCCCATTGGACTCAAGACTCTTTCGAAAGGCGGCTATCGTTTTCAGTACTGCTTTTTTATCTATTCTAGTGTTTTCCATGGCGTAAATTTAGACAATGCACGTGGAAAAGTAAAGAGGTTACTTCCCCAACCCCGTGGACCCAAAGCCGCCCTCGCCGCGGCTGGTTTCCGAAAGTTCTTCGACCACTTCGAATCGCGCGTAGGCCACCGGCGCAGCTACCAGTTGCGCGATCTTCTGTCCCGCTTTGATGATGTACGGCTCAGCGCCGAGGTTGATCAAAATGGCGTGAATCTCTCCGCGATACCCGTAGTCGATGGTGCCGGGCGTGTTCAAAACCGTGACGCCGTTTTTGAGCGCCAGTCCGCTTTTGGGCCGCACCTGCAGCTCGAAACCTTTGGGAATCTCGGCGGAGAGTCCGGTTGGGATGGCTTTGCGTTCCATCGGCTGCAAAGTGTAGTCGATGGTGGAAAAGAGATCGGCGCCGGAGTCGCCCTCGTGGGCGTATTGCGGAACGACGGCGCCGGGGTGCAGTTTTTTGATTTTGGCTACGCAGAGATTTTCGGACATGGTTCCTCTCTTTTTGAAACTCGGACGCAGATGCACGCAGATTGCCGCTGATTAATTTAAATCCTGTAAATCTGTGTTTATCTGCGTCCCTTTTTTGTTTTACGATAGCGTGCGAATAATTTTGAAAACGTTGCCGCTTTCGAAAAGACGAATCACCAGCGCGGCCAGTCGCAGCAGCCAGCCCGGATTGATAATTCGCCTCGCCAGCTTAACGATTTTTTCGTCCCGGTCGGCGATGGCGGCTGGGTGTTGCTCCGGTGTCAGCGCCGCGAATTTTTCTGCGAAACGCCACGCGCCGTCGCGGGCCATTTCCATGCTGAATTCGAAGACGGTTTCGTCAGTGCGACCGCCAACCTTATCGAGCAATCCCAAAAGTGAAGAGAGCGAGCCAATTTTTTGCTGGACGGTATCGAGCAGCTCTCCAAGAATTTTGTTGATTTCAACAAAGTCGCGTTTCAAACCCGGAAGCGCCGAGCCCGGGGCCGTCATCGCGGCAGCAATTCCCAGGTCGAGATTGATGTGCGCGTTGATGCCCAGTAGCAGGTGTTGCAGGATCAGCGGACGCCAGCTCTTGGCGGACTCAAAAGCTTTCAGCCAACTGCTTGTGGGAGTTGCCCCGCTGCGAAATTGTTCGTAAGCTTCGAGGTAACGGTTGGCAAAAATGACATCGAGGCGCTCCATTCTCTCGCCGTTTTCGAATCGCCCTGCGGCAATGCCTTCTTTCACTTTGACGGTGACGGTGCGATACAACACGGCGAAGAATCCCAGCCGGCTGTTTTGCTGAACGGCGTTGTCAATAATTTCGTCAAGTTGCTCGATGACGTCGTGAATGGTTGTGGCTGATTTGGGCAAAGTTATCGCCTTCAATTTTTTAGAGCCGCCACCAACAAACACAGCCAGCCGGCGAGAAATGCCAGTCCGCCAATTGGCGTGATGGCGCCCAACCAGCGCAAACCGCTGAACGTGAGCAAATACAGACTCCCCGAAAAAATCACAATGCCAATGATGAACAACCAGCCGCTTGCAGATGTCAAACTGCCCGGCCACCGGGTGCATGCCCACGCGGCGGCTAACAATGCGATCGCGTGGTACATGTGGTAGCGCACGCCGACTTCAAAAATATTGAGCATCTCTGGGGATAAGCGAGTTTTCAGCGCGTGTGCGCCAAATGCGCCGAGCGCCACGGCGAGAAATCCGGCGATGGCGCCGGCGCCAAAAAAGAGTCGATCCAAAATTCATCCCTTACAGAATCAAAAATCGTTATGTCCGGTCAATCCAATACTTCGGCTTCCGTTTTTCATGGGCAATCGCAATCACCATGATTTGATCATGCAGCAATCGATAAATTATGGAAAAGGGAAATCGGCGGGTTAGAAAGCGGCGGTGCTTCTCATCATACTTTGACCAGCTTTCAGGCTTCTCAGAAATCAATCTCAGGCACCGCTCTATTTCCCGTTCGAACTCCTGAGCGATTCGTGGGCTTCGTTCTGCGTACCATGCGTAGGTGTCCGCGTATTCCTCGGCAGCCTCGGGATGAAAATGGTATTCAAGCATTTTCCCGAGAACGTTCGTGAGCTATTTTCTTAACTCGTGACCACGAAATGGGTTTCACTCTTCCGGTTTCAAGTTCCTGCGAACGACGCATCACCTCTACTTTCCACGCCTCATCAATTGCGTTCTCATCTTTTTCCTTTTCAAAAGAATCCAACAACTGCTCGATCAGATCAACGCGGTCATTTTCCGATAACGCTAAAACCTCTTCAATGATTTTTTTTGATTTATTCTTCATTTTAAATTTCCATTTACAATAACTGCCGCAGCACGTACTGTAGAATTCCGCCATGCTTGTAATAATTCAATTCCTCCGGCGTGTCCAGACGAGTGACAACGGTAAATGTCTTCACCGAGCCGTCATCGCTTTTTGCGGTGACTTTCAGTTCTTTGCCGGGCTTTAGATTTTCTGCGATGCCGGCTATGTCGTAAACTTCGAATCCCGTCAATCCCAGCGACTCGCGGTTTTCGCCGGACTTGAATTGCAGCGGCAGCACGCCCATGCCAATCAGATTGCTGCGATGAATACGCTCGAAACTCTCGGCGATGACGGCTTCCACTCCGAGCAGGCGCGTGCCCTTGGCCGCCCAGTCGCGGGAAGAGCCGGTGCCGTATTCTTTGCCGGCCAAAACGATCAACGACACGCCGTCCTTTTGATACTGCATCGAGGCCTCGTAAATCGAGGTGAGCTTTTTGTCCGGCAGATGCAAGGTCCAGTTGCCCTCTTTTTCCGGCGTAAGAAAATTTTTCAAACGAATGTTGCCGAAGGTGCCGCGCATCATCACCTCGTGGTCGCCGCGCCGTGCGCCGAACGAGTTGAAGTCTTTCGGCGCGACGCCATTGGCGATCAAATATTTTCCGGCGGGACTATCGACCGGAATGGAGCCGGCGGGAGAGATGTGATCCGTGGTCACGGAATCTCCGAGCACCGCCAACACGCGCGCGTTTTTCACGTCTTTCATCGTTGTTGGTTTGAGCGGCATGTTTTCAAAGTAAGGCGGATTTTTTACATAAGTGGAATCGGGTTGCCAGTCATAAAGATCGCCTTCCGGAACTTCCAATTTTCGCCAGCGATCGTCGCCAGTGAAAACTTCGGCATATTCTTTTTCAAACATTTCTTTTTTCACCGAGGTTCGTACCGCCTCCTGAATTTCCTTCAAACTTGGCCACAGGTCGCGGAGATAAACCGGCTTGCCATTTTTGTCATTTCCTATCGGCTCGTTATAGAGATCGATATCCATCCGGCCAGCTAACGCGTAGGCCACCACCAGCGGCGGCGAAGCGAGATAATTTGCGCGGGTGTGCGGATTGATCCGCCCCTCGAAATTGCGGTTGCCGCTGAGCACCGACACCGCCACCAAATTTCCTTCTTTGATCCCTTTGGCGATGTGATCCGGCAACGGGCCGCTGTTGCCGATGCAGGTGGTGCAGCCGTATCCTACCAGATTGAATTTGAGATCGTCGAGATATTTTAGAAGTCCGGTTTCCTGCAAATAATCGGTCACGACTTTCGAGCCGGGGGCGAGACTGGTTTTCACCCACGGCTTCGGTTGCAGCCCACGTTCAACAGCTTTTTTGGCAAGCAGCCCGGCGCCAATCATCACGGACGGATTTGAAGTGTTGGTGCAACTGGTGATGGCTGCGATCACCACCGAGCCGTTGCGGATTTCCACCTCGTGGCTGTTCTCGCGCACCTTTACGGATTCTTTCGTGTCCGGGCGTTTCATGGTGTTGAGGGCATCCATGAACACGCGTTTGGATTCGGCGAGCCGTACGCGATCTTGCGGACGTTTTGGGCCGGCGAGACTGGGTTCGACGGTGGCGAGATCGAGTTCGAGGGTGTCGCTAAAAATCGGGTCGGGCGTGTCATCGGTGCGGAAGAGTCCCTGCTCTTTGCAATAAGCTTCGACTAATTTCACAAGCTCTTCGCTGCGAGCGGTGTAACGGAGATAGTTCAGCGTTTCGTTATCAACGGGGAAGAAGCCGATGGTCGCGCCGTATTCCGGTGACATGTTGCCGATGGTGGCGCGGTCGGCGAGCGTCAGGCTGCTGAGGCCAGCGCCGTAATACTCCACAAATTTTCCCACCACGCCTTTTTTGCGCAGCATTTGCGTGACGGTCAGCACGAGGTCGGTGGCTGTCGTCCCTTCAGCTAATTTGCCGGTGAATTTGAAGCCGACTACTTCCGGGATCAGCATCGAAATTGGCTGGCCCAACATCGCCGCTTCCGCCTCGATGCCGCCGACGCCCCAGCCCACAATGCCGAGCCCGTTGATCATCGTCGTGTGCGAGTCGGTGCCGACGAGGGTGTCGGGATAAGCGAGTGTGTTGCCACTTTCATTTGAACGAAATACGACTTGTCCCAAATATTCTAAATTTACTTGGTGGCAGATGCCGGTTTCTGGCGGCACCACGCGGAAATTTTGGAAAGCTTTTTGTCCCCAGCGCAGAAACACGTAACGCTCGCGGTTGCGCTCGTACTCTTTGTCGGTGTTGAAACGGATAGCGGTGTCGTTGCCAAACATGTCAACTTGAATGGAGTGGTCGATGACGAGGTCAACAGGAATTAGGGGATTGATCTTTTTGGCGTCGCCGCCCAATTTTTTGATGGCATTGCGCATTGAGGCTAAGTCCACCACCGCAGGCACGCCGGTGAAATCCTGCATCAGCACCCGCGCCGGCATGAATGCGATTTCGTTGTCGGAGGGCTTGCCGTTCCATTTTGCGGCGGCTTCGATATCCGCCCTTTTCACAAAAGCGTTGTCTTCATTTCGGAGCAAATTTTCTATGAGAATTTTCATCGAAAACGGCAGGCGGGAAATGTCAAGGCCAGCTTTTTCGAGCGCGTTTAGGCGAAATATTTCAAAAGCCTGTTTGCCAACCTTCAGCGGCGATTGGCTGTCGAAACTGTTGACCCGTTTTTTGTTCATCGTGAAAGCTCCTTTAAAGAATCGTTTTAACTCAATCGTCCCGATTTGAGATTCAAAATATATCAGATTGATGAGCTATAAACCGGTTAAATTATAATGAAATGGGCTTTGGAAAGCAACAACTTTGTGGGATGCTCTTGTCGCACCGGATACAGTTGAGACTCATCTCAGAGATGAGTCTCAACTAATCAAGCTAAAGATTTCGTTCAAATCCACTTTGACGTTTTGGAAACGACTGCGGGAAAGAGTCTGCTTGGAGTGAAAGCCTCGACCTTGAGATGTTTCTTGCCGGCGGGCTGAGGGTACACTTCGACTCGCTTGCTGCTCAGTTCCCAAATCCAAACTTCGGGGATGCCGGCTTTGGCGTAGAGGGGCAGCTTGAGTTTTCGATCTGATTCCGCTGAAGTTTCGGCCACCTCAACAATCAGCAACACGTCTTTTGGGCCTGGATGAGCATTCGCATAGAAGTCGGTGCGCGGCTTCAGCAGCGCCAAATCGGGCTGTGGCTCAGAACGCGGGCCGAGATGAATTGGATCTTGCACGCTCACCACGACTTGACTCGGCAATGACTTCGTCAAAATTCCATTCAATCGCTTGACACAGGCGGCGTGGCGACTTCCAATCGGACTCATCGCGACAATCTCTCCATCCAGCAATTCCACACGGTCAGCCTCGGTGAGAATGCCGCAATCAGCCATTTCATGGTATTCCTCCACGCTAAAGAGTCGGCGGGATACGGCCACGGACATGAGGTTCTCCTTCTGAATTTTCAGACTTCATCCGGTTTGATGATTAATCAAAGCAACACTAATTTAAACTTAGCCAAAGGAAAAGCAATCATTTTTTGTATAGTGCCAGTTGAAACTCATCTCGCAGATGAGTCTCAACTAAATTTAGAACAGCGCCGAGGTGAACGCGCGATGATATTTTTTCGTCAGCTCGTGTTCCGGCCCCAGCCAGGTGAATAACGCAATGCACGCCCGGCGCGGGCCGTCGTCATCGATATCGCGATCAATGGTGATGGCGTCGATCCAATTTTGGAGGGCGGCTTCATAATTTTGCTGCCGTAACCCTTGAATGCCATTGAGGTAGGAATCCCAGGCCGCCGCGGATTCCCCTCCTGGGAGGGGTGTCGCGAAGCGACGGGGTGGGTTTTGTTGCTCGCCTGTTTGACCCACCCCTAAATCCCCTCCGTCGGAGGGGATTTTATTATTTTTCTGATCGAAATCATTGACCAATCGAGCCAGCGTTGCAATGGCGTCCGCGCGATTAAAAAGCGGATGTTCAACCGGAGTGTGTTTGACCAACTGCGCGGCTTTGGCCGGATTCTCTGCAAAGATAAGTTCCGCCAGCAAGACTTTAGCCTCAACGTTGCCCGTGTCTTCATTCAGCAGCGTCTCCAAAAGTTCTTTGGCCATTGACTTGTTGCCAGCCGCCAATGCGATCCGCGCATTTTCGAGGAGTTTTTTCGAAACGCTCGGTAAGTTTTCATCGAGCCATTTTCGCACTTGCGTTTCCGGCAATGCGCCAACGAATTCCGCCACCACGCGACCCTCATTAAACATCTTCACTACCGGAATGCTGCGGATGCCAAACTCCATTGCCAGTTGCGGATGTTCTTCAGTATTCAGCTTTACCAATTTCCACGCGCCGTTAGCTTCGCTGGCGAGTTTTTCGAGAACCGGTCCCAACATACGGCACGGCGCACACCACTCCGCCCAAAAATCCACTACCACGGGCGACGTTTTGCTGGCGTCGATGACGTCCTTTTGAAAGTCAAGAGTCTTCTGTTCCATTTTGATTCCTAATTTTAAATCAGCCTGCATATTCACAAACTTTTCACCGCAAAGGCGCTAAGACGCTGAGAAAGAAAATTACTTACGATGGGCTTTCTATCTATATTAATCTTTATTTCCTCAAGCTTCGCGTCTCTGCGTCTTTACGGTTTATTAATTATTCGGGTTAGTTGATTCGTTATCAAAAACGATACATCACATAAGCGGTTCCCGACCGACTAAATGGAGGAATACCGCAGCGGTCAAATTCAGTTTTGATCTTGACATGCTGTGAAATAATCAACATATTAACACTGTCATTTCCAATTTAGAAAACTGGAGTTTGTTATGCAACGCTCAGAGTTGATTCAATATTTTTTGCGCGTGCGCAAAACCAGCGAAGACATTTGTCAGCCGCTCGATATCGAAGATTACGTGCCACAACCGATCATCGATGTCAGTCCACCCAAGTGGCACCTCGGGCATATCAGCTGGTTTTTTGAGGCGATGTTTTTGAACAAATACGTGCGCGATTACCAGCCGTTTCATCCCGGCTATGCCTTTGTGTTCAACTCGTATTACGAATCATTCGGGCAGCGGGTAGAGCGCCCGAGCCGCGGCAGCCTCTCGCGTCCCACGGTGGCAGATGTCATGAAATTTCGCAAACATGTCACGGAGCGGATGTGCGATCTCATTGAAAAGATCGATGAAAAGCACTGGCTGGAGTTCAGCGAGACCGTCGTGCTGGCGCTCAACCACGAGCAGCAGCATCAGGAGTTGATGATCACGGATATCAAATATATCCTCGCAAAAAACCCGTTGCGGCCGGCCTACGCGAAAAACCCGCATCACATCGACCGCGCTTCTACGAAAGTACCGCCAGCTAAATTCATCGAGTTTGCCGGCGGCGTGTATGACATCGGTTACGCGGACGGTGGCTTCTATTACGACAACGAGCGCCCGGTGCATAAACAATTTGTGAACGATTTCAAACTGCAGAACCGACTCGTCACGAACGCCGAGTACCTCGCGTTCATCGAAGATGGTGGCTACCGGGATTTTCGTTATTGGCTCTCCGATGGCTGGGAAATGGTGCGCACCCAAAACTGGCAGGCGCCGCTTTATTGGGAACAGCGCGATGGCGAGTGGTACGAATTTACTCTCAATGGTTTGCAGAAATTAAATCCCAATTCGCCGGTGTGCCACGTCAGTTACTATGAAGCCGACGCTTTTACCCAGTGGGCGAAGAAGCGGCTGCCCACCGAGGCCGAGTGGGAAGTGGCGGCACGCCTTTCGAAAGTGAGTCCCGGCGGCGAAAATTTCTGGGATGCCAATAACCTTCATCCCGTGCCGCTAAAACAAAGCAGCGACTCTCTCCTACAAATGTTAGGCGACGTCTGGGAATGGACCGGCAGCGCCTATCTTCCCTATCCCGGTTACAAACGTATCGAAGGGCCACTGGGCGAGTACAACGGCAAGTTCATGATCAATCA
>Ga0247727_10011911_pt1 | contig 15047 bp, 18 predicted proteins | sample WisWelCaveWW1625_FD_202498 | JGI IMG/M metagenome (GOLD analysis project Ga0247727, IMG submission 202498) | Biofilm microbial communities from Wishing Well Cave, Virginia, United States - WW16-25 | ecosystem: Environmental > Aquatic > Deep subsurface > Groundwater > Cave microbial mat | place... | reverse complement strand
CAATTTTCACCTCGGCGGCGAAATCTTTCATCCGCAAATTTCGCACCCGCACGTCTTGGTTTTCCTTTACCTTCCGGGCCACCCGCACCATCCGCTCCGGCGGGCGGTTCTCCTCGTCGGTGATGTAGGCGAACAGGTCCTTGGCCTTGGAAAACCCGAGCTTTTCCATAAATCCGTTGTAGTAGGGGGGGTTGTAGGTCATCATCACCACCGGCGGGTACTCGAACCCTTCCAAAAGAAAACCGACCTCGTCGTTGGTGGAAAAATTGGCCGGGCCGCGCAAGAGCTCCATTTTTTCCTCTGTGGCCGCTTTTTCCACTTTCTCCATCAGAGCAGCGGCAAAATCCAGATTTTCCGCACACTCGAAAAATCCAAAGAAATAGACTTTTTCGCCGTGGAAGCCGTTGTGGGCCTCGTTCAAAATTCCGGCCACCCGCCCCACCGGCCGACCGTCGTCGTAGGCCATAAAGTAGCGCACCCGGGCGTGGGAAAAAAACGGGTTTTTGGCCGGATTGAAGAAGGCCTTTCGCTCGGCTATCAAAGGGGGCACCCAGAGGGGGTCGTTTTTATAGAACGGATAGGGGAATTTTATGAATGGAGAAAGATTGCCCGGCGCCAGTTCCCGGACTTTTAACATCTAAATAATCCCGAAGGCCTTCCCCAGCTTCTTGAAGGTCTCCAGAACGAAAGCCAACTGGTCGTCGGTGTGGGTGGCGGTGTAGCTGGTGCGGATTAAGGCCTTGCCGGGCGGGGTGGCGGGAGAGATGATGGCGTTGGCGAAAATCCCCTCGTCCAAAAGCGCCCGCCAGAACTTGAAGGCATCGAGGTCTTCTCCAATGTAAACCGGCACGATGGGGGTCTCGGTGGCGCCGATATCAAAGCCCAAGAGCTTGAACTCCTTGTGCATCCGGCGGGTGATTTCCCACAGCCGCTCCCGGCGCTCCGGCTCGGTTTCGATAATATCCAAAGCGGCTAGCACCGCCGCCACGGCGGCGGGTGGCATCGAGGCGGAAAAAATCATCTCCCGCGAAAAATGCTTGATGAACTCTATTACCGGACGGTCGCCGGCGATAAAGCCCCCCAGGGAGGCGAAGGACTTGGAAAAAGTCCCCATTATCAAATCGACGTTATCCTCCAGCCCGAAATGCTCGGCGGTCCCCCGGCCGTGCTTTCCCAAAACGCCGACGGCGTGGGCGTCATCCACCATCAAGCGGGCCTTGTGTTTTTTGGCCAGTTTGACCACCTCCGGCAGCTTGACGATATCCCCCTCCATCGAAAAAACGCCGTCCACCACCACCAGCTTGCCGGCGTCGTGGTCGATTTTCGACAGAATCCGGCACAAATCCTCCGTATCGTTGTGTAGAAACTTGATGGTTTTGCCGAACGAGAGCCGGCAGCCGTCCACAATGGAGGCATGGTCGGCCCGGTCGGCAATCACGAAATCCCCTTTGCCCACCAAGACCGAGATGGTCCCCAAATTGGTTTGAAAACCGGTGGAAAAAGCGAGCGCAGATTCCTTGTTCACGAATTTCGCCAGCCGGCGTTCCAGTTCAAGGTGCAAATCCAATGTCCCGTTCAAAAAGCGGCTGCCGGTGCAGCCGGAGCCGTATTTCAAGGCCGCCTGCGCGGCCGCCTCCTTCACTTTGGGATGGGAGACCAGCCCCAGATAATTGTTGGAGCCGATCATCAAGAGCTTTTTCCCGTCCATCATCACCTCGGTCCCCAAGGCCGACGAGATGGGATGGAAATAGGGATAGAGCCCGGCTTTTTGAACCTCCTCCGCCCGGGTGTCCTTAAAACATTTGGTAAAAAGATCCATAATCTAGCGCTTTTTTCCCTCGCTCCCGTTAAATGAAGGCCTTATCTTAACGGCTGGCCGAATATATGTCAAGCCAAACGACCCGGCAATGAGAAAGAAAAGCTTGAACACACACCCTTTTTTTTCTTTCGGTAACCGCAACATCAGTCGCGGGCGTTCCGACGCTAAAGCGTCGGCTGCCATTATTAATTGTCATTCCGTGCAAGGCGAAGAATCCCTGGCCGGGCAGGCAGGGTCGGGGGGGGAACTTGTATGAAAAGGGCGCTCGTAACCGGCGGGAACGGATTTTTGGGGTCGCACCTCGCCGATTCTATGCTTAAAAAGGGGTACGAGGTTTCCGTTTTAATCCGCAATTCCAGCAAACGGGATAATCTCGATTTTTCCGGCTACAAAATCGTCGAGGGAAGCTTGGACGACCCCTTGAGTCTGCGCCAGGCGGTGGAAGGGCAGGATTTTGTTTTTCACGCCGCCGGTTTGATTCGGGCCAAAAGCCGGGATGAATTTTTTGAGGTCAACCATCTGGGGACCAAAAATTTGCTGGAAGCGGTCGCCCGCCAGAACCCGAAGCTGTCGCGCTTTGTCTACGTTTCCTCAATGGCCGCGGCCGGACCGCCAGACGCCAGCGGGGACAAAAAGCTTACAAAAGAAACCGATACCTGCAATCCCATCACCCCCTATGGGGAATCGAAGTGGGAGGGGGAGATTGAAACGCTGAAATATCGGGAGCGCTTTCCGGTAACCATCATCCGCCCCCCCGCCATCTACGGCCCCAAAGACAAAGGGATGTTCGCTTACTTCCGGCTCGCCTCGCGGGGCTTTTATCCCCTTATCGGCACCGGCGAAAGCTACGTCAATATCATCTGCGTTTACGATTTGGTGGAAGGGCTCATCGCCGTCGCCCTTGAGCCAAAAGCGGCCGGAGAAATATTTTATCTGGCGGAAAAAAAGATTTACTCCTGGCGGGAGGCGGGGCAGATTATCAGTTTGGCCTGCGGCAAGGCGGGCCGCGCCCTGCGCATTCCCAAATGGCTTCTATTCTCCGTGGCGGAAGCCAATCAGTTTATCTCCAACCTTTTCGGCCAGGCCGCCCTAATTTCCCGCTGGAAGGCAATGGATTTATCCCAAAAGTTCTGGACCTGCGATGTTTCCAAAGCCGAACAGACATTTAACTTCCAAACCCGCTATCCCCTTCCGGAAGGGGCCAAGGTTACCTATGAGTGGTACAAAAAGGCGGGGTGGTTGTAGTTGCTATTCCTTCGCAAGTTACACTATTTTGTCTGACTTTTGAAGATTGTGACGAGCGCAAAGTAGCTTTACATTGGTAGCAGTAATGCTCGTTCCTCCCTTTGAATATGGTAAATCATGGTCAAAATGTAATTCATCTTTTGCTCCACATATAACGCATTTGCCCCCGTCTCTTTTCCATACTTGCTTTTTAACTTCAGAAGGAATCAGTCTTGAGCGTAGGATATGAGGTGTCATTCTATTGCTTGCCAAATCCTGTGACTTGCAAAGTTTAAGAATAAATCTAAAAGCTTTTCTTTTGCCATCCTTAATCATTTTGTAATCAACCAGGTCAAACAATCCTTTTAAAGACCAGATACCTGAGTGAATTTTCTCATAAACCTTAACCTTCTCCGGAGATTGTTTCCCGGATTTATAATCTTCAGCGGATTTTACAAAGAATCCGTTCTGCGTTGGCCGCCCAGATGGATACTTAAGAGGCTGGTCTTCGATTTTTGGGTTTATCGTCCTTGAGGTTTTTCCAACATCGTGTCCCTCATATTCAATTGTTGAGCCATCCTCATACACCTTATCCCTGTAAGGGGCGTTTTTTCTTTGGGACATGAGAATGACTGAATAGTTTGGATTAAGCCGAAAGTTCATCCCCCTTTGCAGGGTTTGAACGTTTTCTTTATCACACATTTCTCTGTAGCTTAGAATCTCGTCCATCATAATTGTTATAGTGGTGACCTTATGTGCGCCCGTTTTTTTATTTTTGCGACACCCTCTCCCTGCAATATCCGTACAGCGCATCATAAACAATGAACTCTTTCTCCAAAATTTCGTGGTCGTTTTTCAACCCCAGCTTTTGAAACCCTTCAGCAATCGCTTTCAGCCCGGGGGCTTCCGGTCGGCCGTATAAATCGGGCGCAACGTCGGCGCCGTGAACAATTTTAGCCAAAAGCTCGATGGCCGGGTCGTGGATGTGATACTTGGCCACAATCGCCTCAAAACTGCACTTGCCGTCGTGATGGCTCAATTCAACGTCGGGAGCGTCGAAGGGAATGGCGTTTTCCCGTTCCGCCATTTCCTGCACCTTTTCCGCCGCCACGAACAAAAACTCCGCTTTCGGGTCCACAAATTTGCGTATCAGCCAGGGACAAGCCACTCTATCAACTTTAACCTTTTCGCGAGTTATCCATTTCATTCTGCCTCCTTTATCAAACGCCGCAGGCAATTTAACCAATCGCCGGAGTTACAACAATCCGATGGTTATCGTATTCAGGTTACCGTGTACACTTATGGGGTTGACGCAATCCAGAAATTTGCGGATATTAAAAGTGAAAAAAGACCTTTTTGAGGAAAAAGCAGGGGAATTATGTACGAAATCTCGGTCTCGACGACTTTTGCCGCCTCCCATCACCTGGTGGGGTATAACGGGGAATGCGCCCGCGACCACGGCCACAATTGGAAGACCGAAGCGGTAGTGGCGGCGGGCGGTTTGGATGAAGTTGGCCTCGCCATCGATTTCAAGGCGGTCAAAAAGCTCTTAGAAGAAATTACCGAACCCTTGGACCATCGAAATTTGAACGATTTGCCGCCGTTTAACGAGAAAAATCCGACCTCCGAGAACCTGGCGGCTTGGATTTACACGGAACTGGAAAAACGCCTGCCGGCCGGGGTCAAGCCGCTGCGCGTGCGGGTCTGGGAAACGGAAAAATACGCGGTTACCTATTCGAAATGAGCTTGAAGGTCAATGAAATTTACTTTTCCATTCAGGGGGAGTCCTCCTACGCCGGACTGCCCTGCGTCTTTGTGCGGTTGACCGGCTGCAATTTGCGCTGCGTCTGGTGCGACACGGAATACGCCTTTTACGAAGGGGAATGGAAATCGCTCGACCAGATTGTGGCGGAAGTGGCCCAGTTTGGCTGCAAGCTGGTCGAGCTAACTGGCGGCGAGCCGCTTTTGCAGAAGGAAAGTTTCACCTTAGTGGATAAATTGATCGCGGCCGGCTTTAAGGTTTTAATCGAAACCGGCGGCTCGATTCCTATGGCCAAGCTGAACCTGGCAGCGATTAAAATAATGGACATCAAATGCCCCGGAAGCAAAATGGCCCACAAAAACCACTGGGAAAACATCGATTGTCTATCGCCGAAGGATGAGGTTAAGTTTGTTCTGGCCGACCGGGCGGATTATGACTGGGCGGTTGATGTTATACGCAAGTATCAGCTGGATAGAAAAGCGAGCCTGCTTTTTTCCACCGTCTTCGGCCAACTGGAACCGGTAAAGGTGGTCGAATGGGTTCTTCAAGATAGGCTGCCGGTGCGGTTTCAACTTCAGATGCACAAGTTTATCTGGCAGCCGGAAACGCGTGGTGTATGAGCAGGTCAAAAGCAGTTGTGCTGATAAGCGGGGGAATGGATTCGGTGGTGGCGCTCGGGGTTACGTTGAACGAGGGGTTTGAAGCGGCCGGCCTACATCTGAACTACGGCCAGAAGACCGAAAAGCGAGAAGAGCGGGCCTTTAAGGAAATTTGTGATTTTTACGGCATTCAAAAACGTCTGATAGTTTCTCTGCCGTATTTCCGGCAAGTCGGCGGTTCCAGTTTGACGGATGAAAAAATTATGGTCTCGACTTCGTGCGTTGACCCGAAGGTGATTCCGACCTCCTATGTGCCGTTCCGCAACGCCCACGGGCTGTCGATTGCCGCCTCCTGGGCCGAGGTTCTGGATGCCTCACGAATCGTCATCGGCGCGGTGGAAGAGGACAGCTCCGGCTATCCCGATTGCCGGGAGGTTTTTTATAGGGCATTCGAGAAGGCGATTGATTTGGGCACCCGGCCGGAAACGAAAATCGAAATCTCCACGCCGGTGATTCATTTTTCCAAAGTCGAAATCGTGCGAAAGGGTACGGAACTTGGGGTTCCTTTTTATTTAACCTGGTCTTGTTACCAAAGCGAAGATGCGGCCTGCGCTGTTTGCGACAGTTGCCGCCTGCGGCTGAAAGGGTTTGTCGGGGCGGGCGTGGAAGATCCGATTTCCTACAAGGAGAAAGAGAAAATTTATGCGTGATTTGCAGAACGAAAAAGATTTGCGCAACATGCCATTAAACCGAGTGGGGATTAAAAATTTGCGCTATCCGGTGGAGGTTTTGGACCAGAAGGCGGGCCGGCAGAAGACCGTGGCCAATATTTCGATGTTCGTCGATTTGCCGGCAGGCTTGCGCGGCACGCATTTATCCCGCTTTGTTGAGCTGGTGCACAAGCACAAGGATGAAATCGGCGTCTCCAGCCTGGCGACCATTTTAGAAGACACCAAGAAGGCCTTCGGCTCCCGGGATGCCTATCTGGAGTTGGCTTTTCCCTACTTTATTGAAAAGCAGGCGCCGGTGACCGGCGAGCGGGGGCTTTTGGAATACCGCTCGTTTTTTGCCGCCTATTTGTCCGACGTATACCGCGGCACGGTCGGAGTTTCCGTGCCGGTCACGACCTTGTGCCCCTGCTCCAAGGAGATTTCTTCCGCCGGGGCGCACAGTCAGCGCAGTCTGGTCGGCCTGTGGGTGGAGGCCTCCCGCTTTGTCTGGTTTGAAGATTTGATATCGCTGGTGGAAGAGAAGGCCTCCTCGGATTTGTATTCGCTTTTGAAAAGGGAGGATGAAAAATTCGTTACCGAAAAAGCTTATGCCAATCCCCGCTTTGTCGAAGACTTGGTGCGGGAGGTGGCTTTGGAGCTGGAGGGAGACCTCGAAATTTCCGGCTTACGGGTGGAGGTGGAATCATTAGAATCCATACACAACCATAACGCGTATGCTTTGGTGGAACGCGGGCAAGTCTTGGGCCCCAACTCTACTATCCCATTCTGGGCTCCGGAGAAAATCTCGGCGGCATTTTAAATCATTGGAAAAAGGGAAAGTTCTTTTAATCGACGACCAGCTTTTGTTCGTCTCGCAAATTTCTTCCCGACTAATGGCTTTGGGTTTGGAAGTCGAATCACTGGCGCCAAATCGTGATGGGCTGTTGGACCAGGCGTCGCAAAGCGGGTTGGTTTTGATCAACCTGGGGTTTGGAGGGGAGGAACCGTTGGAGCTGGTTAAGACTTTGCGGGAATTTTTGCCGGAATTGCCAATTATCGGTCATTGCGGCCACGAGGAAAAAGAGCGGATGCAGGCCGGGCTGAAGGCGGGAGCGACTACGGTGGTGCCGAATTCGCAAGTCACGTTAAACCTCAAAAAAGTCATAGGTCAATTTGTCAAAGCCTGATGAAAAAGAGGGCAATTCAAGAGAAAACAGAATCGAAACCGGAGGGACTTTTTGCCAAGATTTATCGATTGGTAAGCGCTATTCCGCCAGGAAAAGTAACCACGTATGGAACCATCGCCCGGGTGCTCGGCAACCCGCGCCTTTCACGCCGGGTCGGGTTTGCAATGGCCTCGTTGCCACAAGGAACGACTGTCCCCTGGCACCGGGTTGTCGGCAAAAACGGCATATCGCTCCCTTGGCCGTATGGGGCTAAACAAAAATCACTTTTGGCCAAAGAAAAAGTTCGCTTCGGCAAAGACGGCCGGCCGTTGGAGAAATATTTTTATCAATTCTGAAAGGAATTGGGCACGGCATACATTTTTTCAGTCGGGCAAAACTATAAGCGGGACTTGATTTTTGAGCGGAAATTCGTACCTTGAACAGGCCCTGTAAAACGGGTTTGACCCTGCTCCCTACAGGCCCCAACGCCTGAAGGCAGCCAAACTAAAGACCGGAGGGAGAATGATGCAAACGTACGAAACGACTTTAATTTTATCCCCCATTTTACCGGAAGCGGATTGGGAGGCCAAAGCCGCCAAATACGGGGGGCTCATAACTTCCGGCGGCGGGGAAATAAAAAAGAAGGAGACCTGGGGGATTCGCAAGCTGGCCTATCCCATCCGCCACCGAGCCCAGGGCTATTACGTGTTTTTTCAGTATCAGGCCCCCGGCGAAGTGCCGCGGGAGCTGGATAGGAACATCCGGCTGGATGAAGACGTATTGCGCCACCTGACCGTCGTATCCAAGCGGGTTCCGACCCGTCCTGTGCCAGAGCATCCAGAGATGCAAGCGAAAGGAGTTGAATAATGCCGCGCCGTTTTGAACGGGACGATGAACACCACCGGATGGAAAGAGGGGAGCGGGGAGAAAGAGCCCCGGCCACCAAGAAAAGCTGCCGCTTTTGCGGCAACCCCTTTGATCCGATAGATTATAAAAACGAGCGGCAGGTGCGCCGGCTGATTTCGGAACGGGGGAAAATCCTTCCCCGCCGGGCCACCGGCAACTGCGCCAAGCACCAGAGGGAGGCGGCCCGGGCCGTCAAATACGCCCGGCATCTGGCGTTGTTGCCGTTCGTGTCGGAATTTCATAAATGATGGTTGGATTTTTTTTGGCTTTGACTTTTGGCCTAACGGTTCTGGTCACCGGCGGGTGGCTGCCGACGGGGGTGGTTTTCGCGGTTAACTTGGCGCTCACTACGGCGCTGATATTCCTTTTCGGTCGTTCGCCGGTGGGAGCCTCCCTGGCTTGGACGATATTTTTAACCGCGGCTTCCGGCTGGGCGGGAAAAAGCTGGATGGCGGCGGCCGTTTATTTTGCCTTGACTCTTTTGCCCGCGGCGGCCGTTGGGCTAGCGGTGGCAAAGAAGATTTCATACGGCCGGATGCTTCTGGTTTTGACGCTTTCGGCGTTGGTCCCAACCGGTCTATTTGTGTCGTTTGCCTACGCATCGGTTAAGCTTGAGCTTTTGGCTTTTGGCGATACGATAAGGCAAACGCTGGCCGGGCTGGGGGCGGGTTTGGGTTCCTCTGTCCCTGGGGAGCAACTCCAGAAGGCCGTTCAATCCTACCTGGAGTTCATCGTGGGGGTGATTCCAGCTTTATATTTTATGTCCAGCTTTTTCTTTCTGGCGCTGTCCCATCTTCTGGCCATCTGGGCGTTGGGGCGCCTGGGTATCTTTTCTCCCGGCCCCAAAAAATTTGTTACCTGGCAGGCCCCGTTTTTTCTCGTTTTTATGCTCGGCGCCGGGCTGGCCGGGCATCTTTTTTTGGAAAACGGATGGGTTAAAGCAGCCGACAACCTGCTTTTGGTGGTGGTATTTGCCTATGCCATCTGCGGGGCATCGAATCTGGAATATTTTTTCAAAAAATTGCGCGCCTACTGGGTAGTAAGAGGTTTGTTTTACATCTGGCTTTTGCTGTTCGGTCTGGCCTCCTTTTTTATTCTGTCAGCGGTTGGGTTTCTGGACAGCCGGTTTGATTTTCGGGGTCTTAAGAAAGTTGTTTTGGCAAAAGAAAGTGAGGGATAGCTGAATGAAGGTGATTTTAAAGGAAGAAGTGGAGAAACTGGGGAAGGTGGGCGAGGTGGTTGCGGTGGCGGACGGCTATGCCCGGAACTATTTGCTTCCGCGCAACTTGGCCACCGTGGCTACCAAGGGGACGCTGCGGGCGGTTGAGCACATTACCCGTGAAAAGGCGTTGCGTGACCAGAAAAAAAGGCGGGAGCTGGAACGGCTAAAACAGAATATAGAGAAACTCTCGCTTATGACCGAAAAAGAAACAGGGGAGGAGGATCGGCTCTTCGGTTCGGTCACCTCTTCCGAGATCGCCGAGTTGTTAGCCCAGCAGAGGATTAACGTGGACCGGCGCAAAATCGAGCTGGAGGAACCGATTAAGGCTTTAGGAATTTACGAAGTGCCGGTCAAGCTCGGCTTGGACATAATCGCCACCGTGAAGCTCTGGGTGGTGCGGAAAAAAGAGGAGATTTCCGGGTAAACGGAAACGGTTCTGTTGCGTATCACCTAAGTGGAAGGGAAGGCGTGTAAAAAACAGTGGCGGAAATGATTCAATCCAAAATTAACGGACTGGCCTTGGACGTTTCGACTCAATCGCCGGTGGTGATTCTGGCTCCGCTGGATGCCTCTGGCCCGAACGGAGAGAAGGTTCTGCCCATCTGGATTGGCCCGTTCGAAGCCCAAGCCATTGCCATGGAGCTTTCCGGCATTCCCTCCAAGAGGCCTTTAACCCACGACCTGATTAAAGCGGTTATTGGCACGATGGGGGGCAAAGTGGAGAAAATAGAGGTTACCGAATTGGTTAACCAAACCTTCTACGCCAAAATCTACGTTTCCGTAAACAGCCATATGGTTGAAATCGACGCCCGGCCTTCCGATTCGCTGGCTTTGGCGTTGAAAACGAAAGCGCCGATTTTCGTAAATGAAGAACTCTTTCAGAACCGCAAGGACCAGAAGGGCCCCAGCGCCGGGCCGGAGGGGGGCGAATCGCCCGATTCGCTGCGGGAGCGCCTGCGGAGAATCAATCCGGAAGATTTCGGCCGATATTCGCTGTAGTTAATTTTCCTGCGTTTTTCGCAATCTAATCCTTACTTGTTTTCTTTCTTTGTCTGACTAAGTGTGGACGAAGCAACCGAGTGGATGAATGGCCGGGAGCAGCCTCGCCACCCCACCAAGATTCTCCGCTTTGCCCAGAATGACAGAGGTTTTTTTAGCGTAGCGGATGCCTTTAGGTTTCTATTGTAAAGGGCTAAAGTCCTCCGGTACACTTTAAAAGGGGTTTGGATTTATTGGTAATCGCTGGGGAGTTGATTATATTGCTTTCGGTGGTGTAAAAAGTCAAAAAAAACGCATCTGCCCAAAATTGTATGGTATCGGAAGAACTTATCTGGAAAGCGTTGGAAAACGTCAAAGACCCGGAGCTGGGGATTTCCATTGTCCGGCTGGGTATGGTCAAAAAGGTGAGTGCGGACGGCGGAAACGTTGCGGTCGACATCGCTTTGACCATTTCCGGTTGCCCTTTGCGCGAGAAAGTGGAACGGGAGGTCTCCGATGCGATTTCCCCTCTCGATGGGGTTCGTAGCGTTCGGGTCAATTTGGGAGTAATGGCCAAAGAGGAACGGGATGAACTGGTGGCCCAGCTGACCGGCCGCAAAAAAACCGAGCTTTTTTCCGGCCAGCGGCCCAAAAAGGTAATACCGGTCGCTTCTGGCAAAGGGGGCGTGGGAAAATCAACGATTACGGCGAATCTGGCGGTGGCTTTAGCCGCTTCGGGTTATAAGGTGGGGGTCATCGACGCCGACGTGTACGGTTTTTCGATTCCGCAGATGTTAGGCGTTTCCGGCCGCCCCACGGTCATCAACCAGATGATAATTCCTTTGGAAAAAGACGGCGTCAAGGTGATTTCCATCGGCTTTTTAGTGCCGGAGGATGCATCTGTCATCTGGCGCGGGCCGATGCTGCACAAAGCCATCACGCAGTTTATGACCGACGTTTTCTGGGGAGAGCTCGATTTTCTGCTTTTAGACCTGCCGCCCGGAACGGGGGATGTTTCCATCACCGTGGCGCAGGCTCTGCCGGAGGCGGAGATTTTGATTGTCACCACGCCGCAAAAGGCAGCTTTCAACGTCGCCGCCCGCATATCCAAACTGGCCGAGGTGGCGCATTTGAAAATCATGGGTGTGGTGGAGAATATGTCGTATTTTCAAACCCCGCAGGGGGAAAAAATTCAAATTTTCGGCAAAGGTGGGGGAAGGCAACTCGCCCAGAGGCTGGGCGTGCCGCTTTTGGGAGAAATCCCGCTTGAAATGGAAATTCGAGAGGGTTCCGATGCCGGCCGCCCGGTTGCGATTTACCGGAAGGATACGCCTGTGGCCCGGTTGTATTCGGAGATTGCCAAAACCCTTGCCGCCTGCTTGCCTCAACCGGCTTTGGCCGTTTCGTAAATCCCTTCCAGCTTTTTTAAAATCAAAGGCAGCCCGAATTGTTCGGCCACTTTTTTTTGGCCGGCCCGGCCCATTTTTTCCCGAAGTTTGGCATCGATGGCAAGCTTGGTCACGGCCGCAGCGAGTTTTTCCCCGGGCCCTCTGGCGAAATCGGCCAGCGGAATAAGGAAGCCTTCCGTTCCATCCGTTATAATTTCCGGAATGGCGCCGGAGTTCGGGCCAACTACCGGCAGGCCGGCGGCCATCGCCTCAAGGACCGAAAGACCGAAGGATTCTTCGTAGGCCAGCGAAAGAAAGATGTCGCAGGCCGCCAGGTAGGGCCGCACGTTCGGCGCGCCACGTGGCCCGCTCCAGAAAAAGTAGGGACCTAACCCCTGCCGTTTGATTCCCTGAAAGCACTCGATGAAAAGCTTTTTGTCGTCCGGGTACCAGCCGCCGACAATTAAAAACCGAAGCTTCGGCTCCTTTTCCAAAAGTTTGGGGACCAAACGGATTAAGTCGAGATGCCCTTTTTTGGGCGTGATGCGGGCCACCATTCCGACTACTATTTCCCCAGCTGTCCAGCTCAATTCCTTGCGAGCATTTTCACGCAGTTCTGGAGTCGTCTTCCAATTCTCTGGCAAAATACCGTTGTGCAAAGTCACGATTTTTTCCGGCGCGACGGGATAAACGTTCCGGCACTTTTCCGCCAGAAAATCGGAGACCGGCAGGATGCGGGAAACTCTGGCATATAACCAGCGGTGGTAAAAGTCCTTTTTGGGACGGCCGGGGGACAGGTGCTTGACTAAAAAGAGCTTGGTTTGGCGGAATTTTCGCAGTGCCCAGGCAAGGTAGGGGAGGTCCTTGGGATAATGGGCGATGACCAGGTCAATTTTCTTTTCGGCCGTCAGCTGGCAGACGGCGGCCGCCAGCTTTCGGCGGCTTGATACGGTGAAAAGATTTGGCGTTTCAAGCCGTTTTTCGGACAGGGGCGTTTTGGCCCGGGCCAAGAAATAGACCTCCTCTCCCTCGGTGAGCCAGAAGTTGTGCCAGTCCAAGGGAACTTTTTCCAGTCCCCCCCAACTGGCGGAAGTCAAGACCTGCAGGATTTTCAAATGAAAAAAAGAAAGGCGGCCGAGACGATTAGAACGTAAACGAAGAAAATAAGAAGCTCGTAGCCCAGAATTTCCTTGAATTCCACTTTGGCCACGGCCAGAAGCGGAATGGCCCAGAAGGGCTGAATCAAATCGGTGGCCATATCCCCCCAGGCGTAGGAGGTCACCACCTTGGCGGTCGGCACCCCCAGATTTTTGGCCGCGTCCAAAAGATAGGGCGCCTCGATGGCCCATTTGGAGCCCCCCGAGGGAACGAAGTAGTTAACCAGCCCGGAATACCAGTAAACCAGCAAAGGGTAGGTTTTGGCCGAAGAAATGGAAACAAACCAGTGGCCGACAATCGCGGCCAGGCCGGATTCTTTGATGATACCGTACATTCCGGCGTAGAAGGGGAACTGAACGATTACCCCGAAGACCAGCTTCCCGCCTTCTTCCGCCGCCCGCCAGAAGCTTTGCGGGGAAGCGTGCAGGGCCAAACCTAAAAATAGAAAGATGAAGTTCAACAGGTCAATGTTTAAGCTAGTCTTTCCAGAGGCAAAACGCATCCAGAGCCAGACGAAAGCAACGAGCGCAAAAAGGAAATTGAGCAGGGGTGTTTTTTCCCACCAATCGAGCCAGCTCGTTGGTTTTACCGGCCGGTACGATTCCCGGCCGGCAAACTCATCCATAAGCTGGGAGTCCGGGGGACGGCTTTTTTCTGGAGCTGGATGCAGGGCGGGGACCAAAAAGATCAATACGAGGGTCACCGTGCCAACCAAAATCAGATTAAAGCCGGAAAAAATCGTTTCACTGGTCGGAATCAAGCCGATTTTAGACTCCAGAAAGTGTCCCGGCGTCGCCACCAAAAGCGGGGCCGAGGCGGAAAGCCCGGCATGCCAGGTGCAGCCCATTCCCAGATAAGCAGCGGCCACCAATAGCGGATAATCGACCCCGGTTTTTCGGCGGGCTATCTGGCGCACCAAAAGAGCCGACCCGACCATCGAAAGGCCCCAATGAAGAAAAGCCAGGAGGAGTGAGGCCAAAGTCATCACCAGAATCGAGCTTTTGGGGCTTTTGGCAAAAGAAGCCGTTTTTTCCAGCAGGGCGGCGACCGGCGCCGAGGAGGCGACGATGTAACCGGTCAGAATTATCAAGGACATCTGCATCGCAAATGGCAATAGTTCCCAGAAGCCGTTGCCCCAGAACCTAATCGTGTCGGTGGGGGAAGAATTTGCAACGCCTAAGGACAGCGCTAAGGTGACAAGGGTTAAAATCAGGGCGATGACGAATGCCGAAGGAATTAATCGTCCGCTTAAGTTAATCAGCCCGGCGGCTGTTTCGGACAGGATTTTCATCGACTAAACCGGGCGCGGGTGGGCCGCAAAGAAAACTTCGTAGTTTTTCTTCAGGAAAGAAAGGCTTTCTTCCGCTGTGAAAATCGGTGATTGCAAAACAGTTTGCGCCTTTTCGATTCGAACCCCCCCCAAAAGAGGGCGCGGAGCGGGCTGCTTCAACGAAGCCGTGTCAATCGGGGTGATTAGTTCGTGGTCGTAGCTGAAAAAGCGGGCAATGCGCATCGCAAAATCATAGCGGGATAAATAGGTCTTGCCGGCCAAATTCAAGACCCCTTCCAGTTTTTTTTCAACCGCTTCTTTGACCAAAGCGGCCAGGTTATCGACCAGGGTTGGATTATTGTACTGGTCGGATACAATTTTGACCGGCCGCCCGGCGGAAAGTTCCCCCACCAGCCACATAAAAAAATTCGGCTTGGAGGCCTGCGCGTGAATGCCGAACAGGACGTTGGTGCGCACTACCAGATGGCGGCAGCCGACCCGCAGCACTTTTTCTTCGCCCCAGTATTTGGTTTTGGCGTAGTAGCCGAGCGGGTTGGGGCGGGCTTGTTCGGAATAGGGACCGGCTTTGCCGTCGAAAATGTAGTCGCTGGAAAAATGGACCAAATAGCTGCCGAGGCGTTTCACCTCCTGAGCCAGAAAGCCGACCGCTTCGGCATTCACCTGGTACGCGGTGGCTCGCTCGAATTCCGCCTGATCAACCTTCGAATAGGCGGCGCAGTTTATAACCACCTCCGGTTTGAAACCTGAAAGCAGAGCGGTGACGGCGCCGAAGTCGGCGACATTCAAAACTCCGGCGGGGGGGTCAAAAGTCCAGTTTTCTTTGG
>Ga0247727_10011910_pt1 | contig 15047 bp, 13 predicted proteins | sample WisWelCaveWW1625_FD_202498 | JGI IMG/M metagenome (GOLD analysis project Ga0247727, IMG submission 202498) | Biofilm microbial communities from Wishing Well Cave, Virginia, United States - WW16-25 | ecosystem: Environmental > Aquatic > Deep subsurface > Groundwater > Cave microbial mat | place... | reverse complement strand
ACGTGAAAATCATTTTTTATTTCATCGTTCCCGGATATTTAAGCGGGCTATTCTACTCGCTGCCGCCGTTTCGTTTTTCCTATCGGCCATTTTTAGGCGAATGGCTGGGTGGATTCGCCGGCATGGTGCTGCTGGTGCTGGGAAGCTACTACGCGCAGGCGGTAGCGCTCAATCCGCTGGCGGTTCTAACCGCGCTGGGGATCGGCTTGAGCTACATCGGCATCATGACCTTTTTCCACTACCTTGATTTTGAACATGACCAGTTGGCCTCTCCTAAAAAAAATACCACCGTGGTTTTTTTAGGGCTGACCGGCAGCCGCAGATACGCTTATTCCTGTTTGGTTTTTTCTGCCTTCCTGTTTTTGCTTGGTGTGGTGCACTTCCAAATTCGCCTCCTCCCTCTGCTGCTGTTAAGTTTCGCGCTGCTGATAGCGCATAGCCAAACCGATCTGCGCAATGCCCTTTCCATTATTAAATGGGGAAAAGTGATCACCTTTTCTACGGTGACGGCGGGATTGTGTTTGGCCGCCACCATCAAGCCGCTGCTCTTGTTGATGAGTTTGCCGGTCATGGCCGGGTTTTGGGCGCACAAAAAATTCGGCAAACTCACAAAAATCCATCTTCAAGCATCGCCTTAGTTCCTATTGGAGTTTTTTAACTTAAGGAAAGGAGTGACTTATGAAGTACTTTACTTGGTTAATGGTTTGCATGGTTTTCATTCCAACTGTTTTGATTGGGCAGGTTCGAATTAATGAGGTTATATACAATCCGAGCTCCGGCCAGGTTGACCAAGTCGAGTTGAAGAACTTTGGGGCCTCGGCTGTTAATGCCACTGACATGTGGCTTTGCACTTTAGCCTCCCAGTATGATCGGGTTGGTAACTTAATGTTGGTCAGCGGCGCTTCGTATACCATTCCAGCCGGGGGGATCATTGCCGTGAGTGGAAAACCTCTTACCAATTCGGCCGCCGATTTAGGCTTGTACAGTAACAACAACGATTTTGGAAATGCCGCCAATATGTTGGATTTTGTGCAGTGGGGAAGCGCCAACAACGGTCGCGAATCGGTGGCGGTGAGCAAGGGCATCTGGCCAGATAACGGATTTGTGCCCGCGGTGGCCGCCGGCCATTCGATTGAGTACGACGGGAGTGGCAATGGCCCCGAAAATTGGGCCGACCAACCCAATCCGACCATTGGACAAGAAAACGTAACCAGCGTGGATGATCCCATTGGGGCACCTGGTAAATTTAGTCTGGCGCAAAACTACCCCAATCCCTTCAACCCCGGCACCGTCATTAATTATACCATATCACCATCCGCCAATTCGACGGGCACGCGTCTGGTGATTTTCAACCTGCTGGGGCAAAAAGTGCGCACGCTGGTCGATGCACGAGAAACCGCCGGCAGCCACAGCGTGACCTGGGATGGCAGAAATGACGCGGGTGAACTTTTGCCAAGCGGCGTTTATGTGTATCGATTAACGTTCGGCACGTTGGTTGATTCCAAAAAGATGCTCTTTATCAGGTGAAATAAACCTGGCAGGTTTAAAAACCTGCCAGGTTTGGAGATAGTAATGGCACAGTTTAAAAGCTGGCAAAGCGTTTTTTTTCTTATCATCTGCTTGATATTTTCTTCAACCACTCTGTTATTGGCGCAAAACCAAATCGTCTTGACACCCGTCAAGGATAACACCCTGTACTTCCACGCCCAGGGCGCGTTGAGCAACGGTAAAGGGCAGAATTTTTTTGTAGGTGTAACCGCCACCGGCGTCATCCGGCGTGGCCTGATGGCGTTTGATATTGCCGGGGCCATTCCGGCCGGGGCGATCATTCAAAACGCCACGCTCACGTTAAATTTATCCAACTCCAACACCGGCCCGCAGCCCATAACGCTTCATAAAGTATTAGCCGATTGGGGCGAGGGGAGCTCGAATGCCACCGGTGCCGAGGGGAGCGGCGCGCCTGCGGACCCTGGCGACGCCACCTGGATTCACCGGTTTTTCGATACGGTCTTTTGGACGACCCCCGGCGGGGACTTCACAGCCACTTCCAGCGCCAGCCAGACCGTTGGCAATCCCGGAGTTTATACCTGGGGGCCTAGCGCTCAGATGACCGCGGATGTGCAAAGCTGGCTGGACAATCCCTCACAAAACTTTGGCTGGCTGTTGATGGGAAATGAGGAAGAAGCGCAAACCGCCAAGCGCTTCGACACGCACGAACATCCCATCGTCGCCAATCGTCCGGCGCTGACCATCACCTTTTTACCGACCAGCGTCGAAGACGGCAATGATGGCCTTCCTTCTCAATTTACGTTGGCGCAAAACTATCCCAATCCATTTAATGCCGGTACGATAATTGAATACACCATCCTACCAGGAAATGCGATCACGGTGCAGTTGGAGATTTTGAATGTACGGGGGCAGAGGGTGAGAACGCTGGTAAATGAGACCCGGCCAACGGGCTCGTACCGAACGCAGTGGGACGGAAATAATGAGCGCGGCGAGGAAGTGCCGAGCGGCGTATATATCTATCGCCTATCAGCCGATCATTTAATTGAATTCCGGAAAATGCTTTTATTGAGGTAAGCTAACATGTGGAGGCATGGTGACGAATAGAATCCTTTTTTTCTTTTTGGCCAGCGTGATGATCATCCTGACCTGGCAATGCGGCGCCGAAAATCCTTTCGCGCCCGAAACGCACGGTCCCAACGAAATCTGGTTTCAAAATGGCGCGGTGACGCCCAGAACGCTCACGGTGTCACGCGGCACCCGGGTTACCTGGTTTAATAAAGATACCGACCCCCACGCGGTGGACAGCGGCACACCGATGAATCCAACGGGCGAGTTTCAATCCAATAACTTGGATCAGGGCGACACGTTTTCTAACACGTTTTCGACCGCTGGCACCTTCAGGTATTATTGCCTCATTCATCAAAACCGCTCGGCGGAAACCGGTACCGTAACCGTGCAATGATGGGGAACGATATGTTTGTTTACAAAAATCTGCTGGAAGAAACCCTCGAAGCCTGGGAAGACGCGCGACAGGGCGTCATCGATGAAGTGGAAAATATCCCGGCGGATAAATTCGATTTTCGCCCCACGCCAGAAGTTCGCAGCGTAAAGGAGCTGGTGGTGCACATCCTCGAAGTCGCGATGATGATGACCGGCGAGCTGACCCGCGAGGATACCAACTTTCAGCGCGCCGAGTGGCCCGAGCTGTTAAATCTCTACGCGACCGAGGCCTACCGCACGCACTCCAAAAAAGACCTCATCAAGCTGCTCAAAACTCAGTTGCAGGACGGCATCAAAAAATTCCGTGAAGCGGGAGAGCTGCACATGCTGCAATTTATCACGCGGTTTGACGGCCAGAAAGGGACGCGCCTCGCCTGGCTGCATCACGGCATCGCCCAGGAGATGTATCACGGCGGACAGCTCACCGTTTATGAACGACTGCTGGGAATCGAGCCGGCGCTAACCCGCAAAATTCGCGGCGGGTAAGCTATTGCCACAGAGACACAGAGCACACAGCGCGGCAAAGCCGCAACCAAAAAATATTCACCACAAAGACACAAAGGACACTAAGAAAGTAAAAAGTTATTAAAAAAATCCTTTGTGCTCTTTGTGTCTTTGTGGTGGGTCATTAAAAACTTTGCTAAAAAAGTCACAGTTTTGCAAATTTGTAGTACAGGAAAAAAATGAAAGAAAATAAGTCGAAATCTGTTACCATCTACACCGACGGCGCGTGTATCGGCAACCCCGGCCCCGGCGGGTACGCCGCCATTTTGATTTACGGCGATCAACGAAAAGAAATCTTCGGCGGCTTAAACAATACCACCAATAACCGCATGGAACTGCTGGCGGCCATTAAAGGGCTCGAGGCTTTAAAAGGAGGCTGCGATGTTACGCTGTACAGCGATTCCCAGTATTTGGTGGACAGCATGAAGCAGGGGTGGGCGAAACGCTGGCAGGCGCGCGGGTGGAATCGCAACAAAAAAGACCCGGCGCTCAACGCCGATTTGTGGAAACGGCTGCTCGAGTTATGTGAATTTCACGAAGTGAATTTCCAGTGGACGCGCGGCCACGTCGGCACGCCGGAGAACGAACGCTGCGACTATCTCGCTAACCAGGCGGCGAGTCGCACAGACTGGCCGGACGATACGATCACCCAAATTTCGAATCAACCGAAATTATTTGATTAGGTGTTTGATGAGAAGTGCAAAATCAGCGCAGCGTATTTTTGCGAGAAGTGAGCGAGAGTAAAAAAACTTTCGCTACGCTCACTGATTTTTACACTCCGTTTCAAAATTTTTATGCTCAAAAAATACCCGCATAACCCGCCACATCTATTTGTTGATAATCAAATTTATTTCATAACCGCAGCTTGTTATGAAAAGCTTCATTTATTGCAAGAAGATTGTGTTAAAGAGTAACTGATTAGCACCCTTGCTGACTTTGCAAATCGAATACAATGGAAATTGGATAATTGGGTGGTTTTAGGTAATCATTATCATTTTAGCATTTTGAGTAAACTTGGGAAGGATCTGAGTTTTCTAATGGGTCATGTCCACAGAAAGACCGCCAAATTTATTCGTGTACAAACTGGGTTTAAGGGGAAAAGAGTGTGGTGGAATTATTGGGATTATTGTCCACGCAACGAGGCGGATTATTTTACACATTTAAATTATATGCTGTTTAATCCAATCAAACACGGATATACGCAGGATCTAAAAGATTACCGCTGGTCCAGTTTTAACAAGCTCTTTGAAGAAATCGGTCGTGAAAAACTGACCACGCAGTTTCGAAATTACGGCTATAAAAATTTGGATATCGATTTCGAAGATGAAGATGATTTTTAAAATCGGAGTGCAAAAATCAGCCCCGATATTCCTTTAGTATAAATCAAAATAATAAGAATCGGGGCGTATTTTTGCATGTGTAAAAATACGTTCGCTGGCGCGAACTGATTTTTACACTCCGGAATCACACTCCGGAATCTTTTTCAAGATTCCCTTCCCAGAGGTAATGCTTGGTCTCCGAGAAGATAACTCGGTTGAGTACCAGAAGTGAAATCAGGTTTGGAATAGCCATCAACCCATTGGTGATATCCGCCAGCGACCACACCATCGGCAGCGTCAGGATCGAGCCCACCATCACTGCGATCACCCACAACCAGCGATACGGCGAAATCGCTTTGGAGCCGAAAAGATATTCGGCGGCTTTCTCGCCGTAGTACGACCATCCTAAAATCGTCGAGAATACAAACGTCAGCAGACCCACGGTCAGCACAATCGGTCCGACCACTGGAATATCCGAGAACGCCGCTTTGGTGAGCGCCGCGCCTTTCAGGCCGTTCAGCCACTCGCCGGAGTTGACGAGCACCAATCCGGTCATAGCGCACACCACCACCGTATCCCAGAAGGTACCGGTGGAGGACACCAGCGCCTGCCGCACCGGATTTTTGGTTTGCGCCGCCGCGGCCACAATGGGCGCGCTGCCCAATCCCGACTCATTGGAAAACAGCCCGCGCGCCACGCCGTAACGAATGGCCTCTTTCATGCCCGCGCCTAAAAATCCGCCCACCATTGCCTGGCCGGTAAATGCAGTCTGAAAGATGAGCTTCAGGGTGTTGGGGATGTACTCAAGGTGCATGACCAACAAAACTGAACAGCCGAGGACATAGAAAATCGCCATGAACGGCACCAGCATCTCGCACACCCGGGCAATGGACTTGATGCCGCCGATGATGACCACGGCGGTGAGAACGGTCATGATCCCGCCGCTGATCCACACGTTGATGCCAAAGGTCTCGTTGACCAGCGACGCGATGGAGTTGGCCTGCACCATGTTGCCAATGCCAAACGCGGAGATGGCGGTGAGCGTGGCAAAAGTGAGAGCGAGCCACTTCATGTTCATGCCGCGCTCCAGCACGTACATCGGGCCGCCGGCAAAGAGACCGCTGGGCGTGCGGATGCGAAATTTCACCGACAGCAGCGCCTCGGCATATTTGGTGGCAATGCCAAAGATACCGGTGAGCCACATCCACAGCACCGCGCCCGGACCGCCAGCGGCAACGGCAGTGGCCACTCCAACAATGTTGCCCGTGCCGATGGTGGCGGCCAGCGCCGTGGTGAGCGCGCCGAACTGGCTGACGTCGCCTTCGCCCTCCTGGGATCGTTTAACCGACAGTTTGATGGCCTTGCCGAGATAGCGCTGGATGAACTTCAGGCGAAAGGTGAGAAAAAGGTGCGTGCCCATTAACAGAATCAGCAGGGGCGGTCCCCAGACCCAATCGCTGATTTTGGAAAACAGTTGTTCGAGATTCTGCATGTGCTCCCTCGTTCGAAAATGAATGTGATGATGACTGGACGATTGGTGGAAAGGTTGAAAGGGGATATAGCAAATCTCGGGTCAGAAGTCAACAATTTTTTTTTGAAAAAATTGTCGAGTGGCTTGTTTACTTTGATGGAAGTTGCTAAATTAACTCGGCAAAATGATGTCAATAAACATAGTGGGGTAATTTTCTATATTACGTAAACAGGCTATTTAAAGGAAAACCTATAACAGAAGCTAAGAGTATGGTTGGCACACCGCCATTGACGGTGCATAATACATAATAAATCTTAGGTGGCTAAAATGAATCAAGTCGTTTTTGAAGGGATAAGATGTTTCCATAACTATCAATCCTACCCCCTAAAGCCAGTAACGCTGTTAGTGGGTGAAAATAGCTCTGGGAAAACAACCTTTTTGGCTTTAACACGCATAGCGTGGGATGTCGTTGAAGGAGATCTGAGAGAGGATATTTTCAATGAGGAACCATTCTTGCTTGGCTCGTATGACCAGATAGCATCTTACCGGGGTGGCAAAGCCGGTCGTGCCAAGTCATTTACTGTTGGCGTTAAAGTGCCACTGCCCCAAAGTCTAAAGGCCAAGTTGTTTTCTGATAGTGTGTCTATAACCGCGAAGTTTGTTCCAGCTGGTTCAGAATCCAAATTGGAAGAATGGTGTTTTGAGAGCGGTGATTTTAAATTATTGTCTAAACCTTCGCAACGCCCCCCGCGCATAGACCTCACTGTCACTACCCCGAAAGGATCGCGAAAAATTGGGGGGGAACGTGCTTTTCGCAGCTGGTTAAGTGTTAATCGAATGCTCAATGACTTGCGTTTCTTGCTGTCTAGAGAATTTCGTTTGCCTGATGAAAGCGATAAGCAACCCCCTGTGATGTCGGAAGAGGAACTTCGGGCATTGCAAGTCATAGCCATCCAAGTATCACGCTCACTTGGGCAACGGCCATACGCTTTTGCGCCAATACGTACACGACCGCAAAGAACATATGACCCCTTAAAAGATGTACCAAAACCTGAGGGATCCCATGTACCAATGGTTTTGGCGAAATCTCTTCTCGAAAAATCAAACGGCAGTAGCAAATTGAAAGACGCCTTAACTTCTTTCGGTCAAAGTTCAGGTTTGTTTAATAGTCTAGAAGTTATACGTAAGGGGTATAAAGAGAGCGACCCATTCCAAATTGGGGTGAAGACAATGGGGCCGACATTCAATCTCGTTGATGTTGGTTATGGTGTTAGTCAAGTTTTGCCTATAGTGGTTGATGTGATGCAAAATCCAAACGATAGCACTTTCCTACTCCAACAGCCGGAAGTCCATTTACATCCAAAAGCGCAGGCAGAATTAGGTTCTTTCTTGGCAGCATTGGCAAAAGAACAGAACAAACGCTTTATAATAGAAACTCACAGTGACTATCTAATTGACCGCATCCGAATGGATATTCGCGATAAGAAATATATCTCTCCTGATGACGTGGTAATTCTATATTTTGAAAAATCATCAGGAGGAGTAAATATTCATGAGTTGAATATTGACGAGTACGGCAATATCACGACCCCACCCCCAACTTACAGACAATTCTTCCTTGAAGAAGAACGTCGAATGTTGGGGGTCTAAGCATGTGCTTAATTGTCGATGCTAACTTAGCTGCTGTTGTTTTTGGTGATCCTCCTTCGGATGATTTTCTCCCTTTGATCGATTGGCTTACCAATGCTAATAAGGACGGAAAAATTGTCGTAGGTGGGCAATTGGCTAGAGAAGTGGATCGGGTAAACGCCGCCAGGCGTTTTGTAAAGGTCTTGCTGCAAGCAGGCAGAGCCAGAAGGATTCCAGAGAATATCACTGAGAGAGAAATCGGGGTTGTTGCTGATCTATGTGATTCTAACGATCCGCATGTAATAGCTCTCGCCAGAGTAAGCGGCGCTCGAGTTTTGTGCTCTCATGATAAAACATTGCACAGAGACTTTACAAATCTCGTGTTGATTTCTAATCCAAAAGGACATATATATCAGAACGCGAAGCATGTGCGCCTTCTGCGTTTATACGGGCACACAAAAGCTTGTCATAGAAGTATGGTGAAGGCACTCTCATAAGTTTTTACCCTCCCGCCATCATAATCGTTTGCTCCCGATCCGAGCCCACGGAAATAATCGAAAAATTAGTCTGGGTAAAATCACGGATCGCGTTTAGATACTTTTTGGCATTTGGCGGTAAATCTTCAAACGAACGTTTTTCGCTGGTCGATTCCATCCACCCGGGGAAGGTTTCGTACACCGGCTCGCAGTTTTCAAGTACTCGCAATTCGCTGGGGAAAGATTTAATAATTTTCCCCTGGTATGTATAAGCCACGCAAATCTTGATTTCTTTCAAGGTGTCGAGAACGTCCAGCTTGGTAATGGCAAACGAATCGATGCCGTTCACCTGTACGGCGAAATTGGCGATGACGGCATCGAACCAGCCGCAGCGCCGCGGTCGCCCGGTAGTGGCGCCGTACTCGTCTCCCAATTCACGCAGCTTGATATTTTCGTCATCGTAAATCTCTGTTGGAAACGGACCCATACCGACGCGGGTAGTGTAAGCTTTGATCACCCCTAAAACGGAGTCCACTTTGGTTGGGCCAATACCCACACCGGTGCACGCGCCACCACTGGTGGGCGTCGAAGAAGTAACATACGGGTAAGTGCCAAAATCCACATCCAGCAGCGTGCCCTGGGCGCCCTCCAGCAAAATGTTCTTTCCTTGTTTGATCGCGTCGTTCAAATACGAGGAAACATCCTTCACGTACGGGTCGATCTTCTGATCGAATTCCACATACTCGCCAATGATCTGGTCGACGTCGAGGGTTTCTTTGCGATAAATCTTTTTTAAGATTTCGTTTTTCTCTTCGATGGTGCGGCGCAGCTTGGCCTTGAGGGTTTCTCGATCCAGCAAATCCACGATGCGAATGCCCATGCGGTTCACTTTGTCCACGTAGGCCGGGCCGATGCCGCGGCCGGTGGTGCCAATCTTTTGCTGCGCATCTTTGGATTCTTTGGCTTGATCGAGCAGCTTGTGGTAAGGCATGATCAAGTGGGCGCGGTGGCTGATCATCAGCCGGTCTTTAACCCGAATGCCTTTCGATTCCAACAGCGCGACCTCATCCAATAAAGCCACGGGATCGATCACCACGCCGTTGCCGATGACGCAGACGGTATTCTCGTGTAAAATGCCGGACGGAATCAAATGGAGGATATATTTTTCGCCGTTAATCACAACGGTATGTCCGGCGTTAGCGCCGCCTTGATAGCGAGCGACGATGTCCGTCTGCTCGCTTAACAGATCGACAATCTTGCCCTTGCCTTCGTCGCCCCACTGGGCGCCAACCACAATTCTCACCGACATAGCGACCTCAGATGCAGACATAAAAAACTCCGATCGTTGATCGGAGTCTGAAGTAGTCAAAAATGAATTGTGAAAATAAATTATTTAAAACTGGCTACGGCTTTGTCAATCGAATCAAAGGTTTCAAATACTGTGAGCAGCTTGGTAATCATCAGAAGACTTTGAATGCGGTCGGTGATATTGGCCAGTTTCAGATCGCCGCCGCTGTTGCGCATGGTAGTCAACCCGCCGATCAAAATGCCGAGGCCGGAGCTGTTCATCCAATTGACTTTATCGAGGTCCGCGACGATCTGGGTGTCGCCGCTCTCGATGAGCTCATGGAGCTTGTCGTTCAACAAGGTGGCATCGGGGCCACCCATGATTTTGCCCGACAATTCCAGAACCACGACGCCATTAACTTTTCTTTCTTCTATTTTCATCGGCTCACCTCCATCGGAGTTGAAGACCCGTTAGTGCCTGGCTAATGCCCGGTTTCGTTTTAATTCGCTCCTTCTTTCCCATTCCACGACGATTGGACTGGCAATGAAAACCGTGCTGTACGTTCCCGAAATGACCCCGACAATCATCGCAAAAGCAAAATCATGAATCACTTCACCGCCAAAGAAATATAACACCACCACGACGATAAAGACGGTGCCGCTGGTCAGGATGGTTCGACTCAAGGTCTGGTTAAGGCTGATATTAATGATATTGGGATAGGTTTCTTTCCGAAAAATTTTCAAATTTTCTCGTACCCGATCGAAAATGACGATGGTATCATTCAACGAGTAGCCGACGATGGTCAAAAAGGCGGCGATGATCGCCAGGCTAATATCCAGGCGGAGCAGAGAAAACGCGCCCAGGGGTATCAGCACGTCGTGAAACAACGCCACGATGGCGCCAACAGCGAATTTTAAATCGAAGCGCCAACTAATGTAAATCAATATCAATGCGAGTGAAATAAATATCGCCCAGACGGCGGCGGTGCGAAGTTCCGAGCCAATTTTCGGTCCGACTTTTTCGACCGTCAGAACAACATAGGGATTATCCGGAAATGCCTTGCTGATCTCAGTTTGAATGACCTGCGCGATTTCCGTGCCGGTTTCTTGTTCCTGAACCCGAATTAAAATTTCACTCGGGGCGCCAAAACTTTTAATTTCGGCGTTTCCTAACCCAATATTGTTTAGCGCGGAACGTACTTCACCAATCGAGATATTTTTTCCAAATTTCAACGCAATGGACGTGCCGCCTAAAAAGTCGATTCCGTAGCTCGGACCTTTGTTTATAATCAGAGACCCTATTCCAATCAGAATCAAAATGACCGACAGCAGAATGGCCGGCTTGCTTTTGCCCAGAAAATCATAATTGGTGTTGATAAAAATTTGCATTACACGTAAGCTCCGAAAGTTATATGCTTAATCTGGTGACGGCAAATTTTCCGATCACGTAGTCAAAAATCACCCGCGTAACCGTGATGGCTGTGAACATGCTAGCCACAATTCCGATAGACAGGGTAACCGCAAAACCACGAACGGGTCCGGTGCCAAATTGATATAAAACCAGGGCGGTCAACACAGTGGTGAGATTGGAATCGAATATGGCGGTGAACGCGCGGCGATAGCCGTTATCAACGGCGGTGTGAATGGTTTTGCCGCTTCTCAGCTCTTCGCGGATGCGTTCGAAAATGAGCACGTTGGCGTCCACGGCCATGCCAATGGTGAGGATGATGCCGGCCACGCCGGGCAGCGTCAGGGTAGCATGAAACGCGGCTAAAACCGCCATGATGATGATGAGATTAAATAGCAGCGCGAGGTCGGCAACCAACCCGGAAAGCTTATAGTACAGCAGCATGAACAGCGCCACCAAAACCAGTCCAATAATCGCGGAATAGGTGCCTTTGTTGATAGAGTCCTGGCCAAGGGAGGGCCCGACGGTGCGTTCCTCGATCACCTCCACCGGCGCCGGCAAAGCGCCCGCGCGCAGAACGATGGCCAAATCTTTCGCCTCTTTGTCGTTGGCCATGCCGGTAATCTGGGCGCGCCCGGAAGGAATCTTCTCTTGAATGTTGGGAATCGAAACCACTTTGCCGTCCAGAACGATGCCCAATCGCTTATTGACGTTCGCGCCCGTGACTCTCGAAAAGGTTTTAGCGCCCTCGCTGGTTAGCTCCATATTGACGATCCATCTGCCGGCCTGCATCTCGGAACCAATGTTCGGGCGGGCATCGGCTATCATCGACCCGACAATCTCCGGCTCTTTTTTAACCATGTATAAATAATAATACTCCTGGTCGCCAAATTGGGTGGGGCGGCTGGAAAAAAGGAATTCCGCATCTTTCGGGATGACCGCCTGCACTTCTGGAGAATTCAAGATGCTCTCCACGGTGCTGCGGTTTTTGGTAGGAACGCCAACGTTCCCGCCCAGGTTGGCCAACAACGCGTCAAATGGCCGCTCTTCAAAAACTTCCTGATCGATGAGAACCGTCGAATCGGTTTCGCCTGTTTTGCTCTCCGGTTTTTCTTCAACGATGGACGCCTCGCCAAATACGTCTTTCAGGCTGACTTCGGTATCCTTGCGCAGTTTTTGCTCTTTTGGCAGCGAGTCCCCCTGTGCAGTAGAATCTCTGGAAAGGTTGTTGGCATCCTTAGTCACTTGCTTTTTGAGGGCCCGGTTAATGGCATTGCGGACTGCAGTAATCCGCTCCGGCTCCGATTCCAATTGAAATTCCAAAAGCGCCGTGGTGCCGATGATGTTCTTGGCGCGCTCGACATCCAGAATCCCGGCCAGTTCAATCACAATGCGCTGCGAGCCCTGTTTGGTGATGGACGGCTCCGATACGCCAAACTGGTCGATGCGATTTCTTAAAACTTCCAGGGTGCGATTAACGGCGTCTTCGGCTTCTACTTTGATTTTGCCGATGATCTCCTCGTCGCTGTCGCGGCTGCCGCCAAAATAACGGTTCAGGCGCAGCGCTTTGTCATTAAACACCGCAACTAAAGCATTGAAGAAATCATCGTTGCCTTCGCGGACTCGCTTTACCGTTTCTTTGAGCGCGCTCTCGAGGTTGCTGTCTTTGAGTTTGGCGAGATTGAACATCAATTGCGGCAGATCGACTTCATAAACCAGGTAGGTTCCACCCTGCAAATCCAGCCCCAGCTTGATGGCATTGGGTTCATCCTTGCGAATTTTTTCATCCAATGCCACGAGCGCCTTCACCTCGTCTATAACAGCATCAACGGTATTGCCGTCGCGGCCTTTGAATTGGCTGCGTACTTTTAATTCAATATTGCCGTTAGCCAAAGCCGCTTTGATTTCATTGCGGGAAAGCGTGGTGTTCTCTTCGATGGCGGCATAGGTTGCCGTCGCTTTTTTCTCCAGGTTGTTTACATTATAGGTGGGGTACAAAACTACCGCCGACCAGGCTACTACCAACAAGATGATAAAGGTTCTAAAGAGATTTTTTCTTTGCATTAATTTTAAGCCTCCAGCCCAAACCGGATAAAAAATTTCGAGCGCAATATACTATAATTTTTAAAAAAAGTCAAGGTGAGAGTTCGGATGGCGCAAATAGAACTTGCTTAGTATTTTCCCGAATCACCCCTCTCCTGCGCCTTTTCGTTATCGAGCAGCCGCCGTACGACTTCCTTCACCACCTTTTTAATCATCTCGGGTTGGCCTTGGGGACCGAGCTGACGCTGCGTCTCCTCGGTGATCTGGCGGATTTTTTCTTCGGTGATCATCTATCATAAGTAATGTTTTTGAAATATACGCCAATTAGAAAACGTTTGCAAGACCAATTTTCAGTTGAGATTCTGATGGCTCCGAGTAATTTTTATTGAATGGAAAAAACAGGAATGCAAAGCTTCAGTTTTTTGCAATGCCGGCGGCCGGCATTGCACTTCATTTTACAAAGAATTGAAAAATATTGACAGCGAAGGCTCGAATCGCTATATTCGGGCTGTTCAAAATTTTAAGGCATCATAAACTTTCATGAAATTTAATATTCGGGGCCAGAGAGCGTTCACCCTTTTAACCCTTGCGATTTTTCTGTTTAACGGCTTCGCGGCAAAAGCCAGCCAGCCAGATTCACCTTTTTCGTTGGCTTTAAGCGCAGCCCAAAAAAATAATTTTGCATCCGCAATCGAACATTTAAAACAGCACGTTGCGGATGAGCCATCCTTTACCGAGGGGTTTGTAAGGCTCGCCGACTTTTACTGGTACGATAACAACCTGCCCGCGGGCGCGGCTTATTTCGAGCGCGCCATCGCATCGGGGACGACCAACCCGAATTTCTTTCTCGGCTACGCCCTGCTCTGCAAACATAACAACGACTGGCAGCGCACGCTCGAGAACAGCCAGTTGGCCCTGGAACACGGCGCCACTTCCCCCGTTGCGCTGGAGCTGGTGGTTGAATCCGCTTTGCAATTGAATTCTACCGAGGTCGTGCCCATCGTTCTCAATAAAATAAAGAAAAGCCCGCTCTATGATCTGGGGATCGCCATCTGGAAATTTTACGCTCGTGATTTGAACAAAAGCAGAGCCGCCCTGTTGAGCTATCTTAAAAACCAACCGGATGTCTATTCGTCCAACCTGTTGGGGAAGGTTTACTACTCTATGAGTCGATTCGACGAGGCGGCCGCGAGTTTTTTTCCCGCGCTAAAGTTGGGCGCTCCCAATCTCGAACGGCTTCAGATTGTCAGTTATCATCAGTTGGGACGGATCTACCTGGAAAAGGGCAAAGTCGATTCCGCGGCCTATTCCCTTAACATCGCATTAAGCCTGGCGCAAAAATGCGCCGACCTGCCGGCTGAACTCGAGGTGCAGCAGTCTGCGATGGATTTGCACAAAACCACCGCCATGTACCACCAGTTGGAGCAATCCGCTCGTTCGGTGCTTGGCCTGGCAACCCGGTTGAATCAAAAAAGCACCTGGCCGAATGCCCATTTAAATTTGGCGCTGGCGTTTGAAAATCTGGGCGATTATGACCAGGCCCTGCAGAATTACCTGTGTACTGCGGAGCAAGCTAAACAGTTCGGCAATTTTGACCTCACCGCTCGGGGGCTTTACGAAGCCGGACGACTATGTGCGATCTCGCACGATAGGGAGAAGGCGCAGACCTATTTGAGCCAGAGCATCGCGGCGGCGCAGGCCGCGGGTCTCGAGGACATCAAACATCTGGCCTGGTTGAATCTGGCGGACATGATGCGCGAGCAAGGAGACATGGAACGGGCCAAGGAAGAGTACGAGCGGGTATGGCGATACGCCCAAAGCACCCAGCAGAACCATCTCGCGGAGACCTGCCTGGTGAAATTAGCTCATTTATATTTGAGCGCCGACAACAGCATTGCCGA
>Ga0247727_10011909_pt1 | contig 15048 bp, 17 predicted proteins | sample WisWelCaveWW1625_FD_202498 | JGI IMG/M metagenome (GOLD analysis project Ga0247727, IMG submission 202498) | Biofilm microbial communities from Wishing Well Cave, Virginia, United States - WW16-25 | ecosystem: Environmental > Aquatic > Deep subsurface > Groundwater > Cave microbial mat | place... | reverse complement strand
GCGGGCACCGGCGTGCTGCCGACGATGTACCAGAGCTCATAGTCTTTGTCCGTCTCCAAGCCGGGCATGTTTTCGGCAAAGAAAACCGCGCGCGTTGCGGAGTGATCCATCAGCACGCGCCCGCGACCCGGTTTGCCGGCCTTGGTCGATTGCAAATCGACAAATTGCAAACGCGGCGAATTCATAACTTGGATAATGCGCTGCTGGGTTGCCAGTTGAGTCTGCAATTGGGCAACCACCGCCTGCCGTTTACCAAGCTGAACTTGCAGATTCTGCACCTCCACGGCAAGGCGGCCGGCCTGCTCGCGAATAGCAAAGTTCGCGTATCCCAAAATGACGATCAAAAAAACTGCCGCCCACGCCAGAAACCGGCTGTAGCGGGGAGAAAATGATCGGCTTGGTTTCTTCGATTCAATAGATCTTATCGATACGGTCGAGCGCGCCACCGCAGCTTCGATGGTTTCTACGTTGCGCATCAACCGCCGCTTGACCGAGTCCGGCGGCGCTTGCTCCGGCAACGTAAAAGCAAGATTCGCAACTACGCCTTGCGCATGAGCAAGCTCTTTGGCCGTCTCGGCAGGATATTGCTTGTGGAAGCCCTGAAATTCCTGAACTTCCTCATCGTCAGCCGCGCCCAGCGCCACGGTGAGCGCCAGTTCTTTTAGTTTCTCTAAATCCATTAGCTCAGTTTGGTTTTACACCTGTCGAAGAATGATCTTCCCTTTAGCTTCCTTAATACCTTCACTTATCATACGTAATATATCAAGCATCAGTTTTAATGTCCATAAAATTCTTGGGTATACCGAAAAAATTCTTTCCCGGCATTCGATGATTCAATTCTGGCGTCAAATTTTGCCGCACCCACGCTATGCTGTTAATCGCGATGCTCGGAACTTTTTGGATAAAAAACGGTTCTTCCTCCATGATTGAAAACCCGGCTGGAAAATGAAGAAGTGAGTATTTGCTCCATAATGCTCGCGATGGCGTTGAAATCTTCCAAAAAAAAAATTCATTTGCCTTTTGATGCGGGAATCTTAAATTACGAACACTTTAGATATGAACAATTTGAATTATAATTATTCACCTTCATTAGAAGGCATGCTGTGAAAAGTGGGTTGACAACCGGGCCTATCCTTGACCGTAACGCCTACCCCGAGAGCCAAAGAGATGCTCTCAAATTGTGGGTCGTTTTGTCTCGCTGTTACTCTACATTCGCGCAATCTGAGGCAGCGCGGACGAAGATGAAGGATTTGACTTCCCCTCAGTTCGGTGTTCTCGAAGCGCTCGCCCATCTTGGTCCGATGAAAATGTGCGACCTCGGCGGCAAGCTGCTGATGAGCGGCGCGAACGTCACGGGCGTCGTTGACCGGTTGGAAAGCAAAGGCTTCGTGCGGCGCGTCATGCAGGTGGGCGACCGGCGAACGTACATCATTCATCTGACCGATGCCGGCGGCAAATTGATTTCGAAGATCTTCTCACGCCATGCGAAAGTCATCGAAGAGCTGTCAGGCCGCCTGACCTCTTCTGAGAAACGGCAATTGGCTTCACTTCTCAAAAAACTCGGCAAAACAATCAAACACTCAACTTAACATAAGGAGCATTGTTATGCGTTTCAAAACCATCCTTCCCGCACTTCTGGCTATGGCATTGCTAACCGTCAATAGCTATGCCGCCGATAAATACGAGATCGACAAAAACCATTCGGCCATCGGCTTTACCGTTCGCCATATGGTGATCGCCAAAGTTACTGGAAAGTTCAAAGAAGTCTCGGGCACAATTCTTTACGATGCGCAGGACGTTACCGAATCATCGGTCAATGTCGTCATCAAGACGGCGAGTATCGACACGGACAACGAGAGCCGAGACAATCATCTGCGAAGCGGAGATTTTTTCGACTCGTCGGTTGATTCGCTTATCACTTTTGCCAGCAAGAAAATCGAAAAGAAGAACGACGGTTTCGTGGCGGTTGGAGATTTCACGCTTCGCGGCGTAACCAAAGAGATCAGCATTTTTTTCAAGATTCTCGGCACGGTCAAGGACCAACGCGGCGACACCCGGTTAGGCATCGAAGCCAACCTGACGATCAATCGCTTTGACTACGGCGTGAAATGGGATAGAAAGTTCGATGAAACCAGCTTGGTGGTCGGCGAGCTTGTCGATATCAACCTGCTGATTGAAGCCGTTTCCAAGAAGGAATAAACGCAGGCACTTTCGGCCTTCACACTTTGGAGACACGCTGATGAGCACGAGCCAAAAACGCCTATTGATCTGGGTCGGCGCCGTACTGGCGGTCGTTGTTTTGATCTTGCCCAAAGTGGGTTCGCTGCGAGGAAACTCCAATCGAACTCAAACGGCAACTGCCGGCCGCGATCAAACTCCCTCGGTTCGCACTTATATCCTCAAGCCCGAAAAACTCGGCGACAAAGTCAATACCGTCGGCACGATCCTATCGAACGAAGAGGTAGAACTGAGGAGCGAGATTTCTGCGAAGGTCATCAAAGTCTTTTTCAAGGAAGGCAGCAAGGTGAAAAAAGGCGACTTGCTCATCAAGATGAATGACGCGGAGCAGCAGGCGCAGTTGCTGCGAGCGCAACATCGACAATCGCTCGCCGAGCAAATGGAAAATCGCCAACGCCAGTTGTTCGAAAAAAAGCTGTCCAGCGAAGAAGAACTGGAGTCGGCAGTCACCGAGCTGAATATCGTGAAGGCCGAAGCCCAATTGATCAAGGCGCAGATCGATAGAACCGAAATTCGCGCACCGTTCGACGGCACGGTCGGGTTGCGTTATGTCAGCGAGGGCAGTTACATCACGCCGGCTACGCGCATTGCCACGTTGCAGGATAACGGCAGGCTAAAAATCGATTTTGCCATTCCCGAAAAGTACGCCGGCTCCATCAAGCCCGGCGACAAAATCAGTTTTACCATTCAAGGCTCGTCGAAGAACTTTGCGGGAATAGTTTATGCGCTCGATCCAAAAATCGACATGGCCACGCGCACGTTGAATATGAGAGCGATCTGCCCAAACCCGGATGGCGCTCTCTTCCCCGGGGCATTCGCCAATGTCGAAGTGGTGTTCAAGGAAAAGGACGCTTTGGTGGCGCCGACGGAAGCGCTCATTCCCGAGCTCAAGGGAAATAAAATCTTCTTGCTCAAAAGCGGCAAGGCGGTTTCCCAAAGTGTGGAAACAGGCATTCGCACCGACAAACTAATCGAAATTACCAATGGCGTGCAGCCTGGCGATACCTTGATCACGTCGGCGATTTTGCAGTTGCGCGACGGCATGGCCGTGCGCCCCGCGCAGAACGAGTAGTTTGGCAAAAGTCAAGCCTTTGTGAAAAAGCAAAAAACTTCACGCAAAGCCGCACTCCACCCCGTATCAAAAACATAGGAGCGGAGGAGAATACGCAAAGTTTTTCTTTGCGATGCCTTCCCCGCTCCGCGTCCTAAAAATCTATTGCAGCGGGGCGGAGTGCGGCTCAGCGCCTTTGCGTGCGCTTTGCCTTTCTTACCTGAGGAAAAAACATGAGCCTCTCAGCCATCAGCATCCATCGCCCAGTGTTGACGATCGTCATGTCGATCATCATCGTGTTGTTCGGCGTCATCGGATTTACTTATCTCGGCGTTCGGGAATATCCCAATGTCGATCCCGCCATCATCACCGTGAACACCACTTACACGGGCGCGAATGCCGACGTCATCGAGTCGCAAATCACCGAGCGTCTCGAAGAGGCGATCAGCAGCGTGCCGGGCATTCGCACCATCAACTCCACCAGCCGCGAGGGCCGCAGCAGCATCACCATCGAATTCGAGTTGAGCGCTGATCTTGAAACCGCGGCCAACGACGTTCGCGACAAAGTCGCCGGCGCCGTGGGCAATCTGCCGCCGGATGCCGATCCGCCGGTGGTCTCGAAAGCCGACGCCGACGCCAGCCCGATCATCGTGCTCAACGTCAGCAGTAACAGCCGCAACTTGATGCAGCTCAGCGAGCTTGCCAACAATGTTTTTAAGGAACGCCTGCAAACTATCAACGGCGTGAGCGACGTGCGCATCTTCGGCGAAAAGCGCTATTCCATGCGCCTGTGGATGGATCCCGGCAAATTGGCCGCGCATCAAGTAACGCCGCTCGATGTGCGCAACGCCCTCAACGCCGAGAACATCGAGCTTCCCTCCGGCCGCATCGAAGGCAATACCGTCGAATTGACCGTTCGCACCCTCAGCCGCATGGAGAAGCCGGAAGAATTCAACAATCTTATCATTCGCGAGCAAGACGGCAAGATCGTGCGCTTCAGCGACATTGGATTCGCCATATTAGGCCCGGAGAATGAACGGCAGATCTCGAAAGGTTTGGCCGGCCCGCGCGTCGCCGTCGCCGTTGTGCCGCAGCCCGGCTCAAATCACGTCGCCATCGCCGACGAATTCTTTCGGCGCATCGAGCAAATCGACAAAGAGCTGCCGGACGATCTCGATCTGAGCATCGGTTTCGACACCACGCAGTACATTCGCAAGTCGATTTCCGAAGTAAAAGAAACCATCGCCACGGCCTTCGCGCTCGTCGTCATGATCATCTTCCTCTTTTTGCGCGATTGGCGCACCACACTCATTCCAGTCTTCGCCATTCCCATTTCGTTGATCGGCACATTTTTCATTATGTACTCCGCCGGTTTTTCCATCAACGTCTTGACGCTCTTGGGATTGGTGCTGGCCATCGGCTTGGTGGTCGATGACGCCATCGTCGTGCTTGAAAATATTTATTCAAAAATCGAAGACGGCATGGATCCCATCGAAGCCGGACTTAAAGGCTCGAAGGAAGTCTACTTTGCAGTGATCTCAACGACGGTTGCGCTGATCGCCGTGTTCATGCCGATCGTTTTCTTGCAGGGACTCACCGGGCGTCTCTTCAAAGAGTTTGGCATCGTCATCGGCGGCTCGGTAGCCATCTCTGCGTTCGTCGCGTTGACGCTGACGCCGATGTTGAGCACGCGAATGATCAAAGCGCGGCACGAGCATAATTGGTTTTACAACAAGACTGAGCCATTTTTCGCGTCGCTCATCAGCGGCTATGAAAGATCTCTCGAATCTTTTTTGCGCCGGCGATGGTTGGGTTTTGCGATCATCGCCTTTTCCACCGGCCTCACCTGGGCATTTGTAAAATTCCTTCCACAAGAATTGGCGCCGCTCGAAGATCGCAGCCGCTTGCGCATGACCTCGACCGCGCCGGAAGGCACGTCCTTCGAGCATATGGACAAATACATGGACAGTCTGGTTGATCTCGTTCGCAAAGAAGTGCCCGAAGCTGACGCGGTGATCGCCAACACCTCCGGTTTTGCCGGCGGCGCCAACGCCGGAAATACGACGGTCACATTAACGCCTCCTGAAAATCGCGCGCGGTCGCAGCAAGAGATTGCCGATGCGCTTTTGCAATCGGTTCGAAAGCTGAACGATGCCCGAACTTTCGTCACCCAGGAGCAGACGATCAGCGTGGGCGGCGGCGGCGCGCGCTTCGGCCTGCCGGTGCAGTACGTCATTCAGGCGCCGAACTTTGAGAAACTCAAAGAAGTGCTCCCGCGCTTTTTGGATGAAGCGAACAACCATCCGGCCTTCAGCGCCACGGACTTGAATTTGAAATTCAACAAACCGGAATTGCTTGTTTCGATCAATCGCGAGCGCGCCAGATCGCTTGGGGTCTCGGTCAGCGACATTGCGCAGACGCTACAACTAACGTTGAGCGGGCAGCGCTACGGTTATTTCATCAAAGACGGCAAACAATATCAGGTAATCGGACAACTCACGCGCGAGAATCGCGACGAGCCTTTGGATCTCAAGTCGATCTTCGTGCGCAACCGCGAAGGCCGGTTGATTCAGCTCGATAATCTCGTCTCGCTCTCGGAGCAATCGAACCCGCCGCAACTCTTTCGCTTTAACCGTTTCATCTCCGCCACCATCTCCGCGGGATTGGCTCCGGGCTACACGCTGGGCGACGGCATCGCCGCGATGGATGAGATCGCGACTAAAATCTTGGACGATTCCTTTAGCACGTCACTCTCCGGGGCGGCGCGCGATTTTGCCGAAAGCTCTTCCAGTTTGCTTTTTGTTTTTATCCTTGCGCTGACGCTGACCTATCTGGTGCTGGCGGCGCAATTTGAAAGTTTTCGCGATCCGTTCATCGTCATGTTCACCGTGCCGCTGGCCGTTGCCGGCGCATTGCTCTCACTCTGGTATTTCAATCAGACGGTCAACATCTTCAGCCAGATCGGCCAGATCATGCTCATCGGTCTCGTAACGAAGAACGGCATTCTCATCGTCGAGTTTGCCAATCAGCGAAAACAAACCGGACTCTCGGCGCTGGAAGCGGTTCAAAGCGCGGCGGTGGCGCGCTTCCGGCCCATTTTAATGACGAGCTTGTCGACGATTCTCGGCATCTTGCCGATCGCATTGGGGTTGGGTGCAGGCTCCGAAAGCCGCGTGTCGATGGGTATCGCCGTAGTCGGCGGGATGATTTTCTCCGGCGTGTTGACCCTTTACATTATTCCGACGCTCTATTCTTACGTCTCGAAGGACATCCATTCGTCACGCGCTGCATCGTTTGCAAAAAAGAAACCTCAAAACACCACTGAACCGATTTATCAGGAGGAGTTATGAGACAGGAACAATTAAACTCAATCGGCCTGCTGATCGCGCGCCTGGCAGCAGGCATCATCATGTTTGCACATGGCACACAAAAGGTTTTCGGCTGGTTTGGCGGGTTTGGGTTCAGCGGCAGGCTGGGCTTTCTGCAAACCCAACTGGGTGTGCCGGCGCCGATCGCTTTTATCGGCGTCATCGCCGAATTCGTTGCCTGCATTCTGTTGATCCTTGGCGCCTCGACGCGCCTGGGCGCGCTGCTCACCACCGGGCAAATGATTGCCGCGATTTATCTCTTGCATGGCGGCTCGGGCTTCTTCATGAATTACTACCAACAACTGCCAGCCGGCCAGGAAGGCTTTGAGATGAATCTCGCCGTCATCGGTCTCTCCCTCACCCTGTTCTTCGCCGGCGCCGGGCAGTATGCTTTGGACGCAAAGTACAATCTCGATTTTGTCGGTCGCCTGCTTGGGCTGAAGAAAACCGACGCCGCCAGGGCGCATTGACCCCTCGAGAATTGAGAATCAAGCAAGGAGGAGTTTTCATCTTGAGCACCACCATCGAGGTATTGGCATTTTCTGGCAGCTTGCGCAAAGGCTCGTACAACACGGCGCTGCTGCGCGCCGCCAGTGAATTGCTGCCGGAAGGAATGTCGTTGGAAATTTTTGATTTGACGCTTTTCCCTATAATGCCGATGTAGAAGCGGCGGGCGTTCCGGAGATCGTAAAGGATTTTAAAGCGCGCCTCGCTGCGGCAAATGCGCTGCTTATCGCTACGCCGGAATACAACTACTCGATTCCCGGTGTGTTGAAGAATGCGATTGATTGGGCCTCGCGCCCGCCAAAAGATTCGCCGCTGAACGGAAAACCGCTGGCGATCATGGGCGCGTCGGCCGGCGGGTCGGGCACGATTCGCGCGCAGATGCATTTGCGTCACGTCGCCGTTTTTACCAACATGCTGCCGCTCAACAAACCGGAAGTCTATGTTACGCGCGCCGCTGAAAAATTCGATGCGCAAGGCCGTCTGATCGACGAGTCGACACGTCAACGCGTTCGAGAGTTGTTGGCAGCGCTGCGAGATTGGACGCGCCGGCTTCGCGACGAGACGAAGAATTAATTAACGAGAAACGATATGAAAAAAGTTTTGGAAATTCACAAGAGTCCATCGCAGCATTGGGTGGGCGATGGCTTTCCCGTGCGCTCGATCTTGTCTTCACAACGTCTCGGCCCGGAGATCAGCCCATTTCTGCTACTGGACTATGGCGGTCCCATGGAATTTTCACCGACGAACCAAGCGCTCGGAGTTGATGGAGCTTGGTGTCACTAGCGCTTGGTCGGTCAGAGACATCACCGCGCACGTGACCTGGTGGGAAGAGGAGGCGCTGAAGCATCTGCCGCTCATCCTCGACGGCGGGAAGCCACCTCGGTATTCCGTCACGTACGGCGGCATCGATGCCTTCAACGCCAAGATGACGGAGCAGAAGCGGAACTTGTCGCTTTCCGAAGTGCTGCGGCAGCGAGACGACACCCACCGCCGGCTCATCGATTATGTCCAACGCGCGCCCGAAGAGCAATTCACGCGGGAGACGCGCTTCCGGCGTCGCCTGCGGCTCGATACATACAGCCATTACCCGAAGCACACCGAGGCGATACGGAAATGGCGAGAGCAGCGGGCAGCCGGATAAGGGAGGTTCAGAACAGAGGCGTAGCGCAAAGTAGCACTACCAACACATTCTAATGGGAGCACATTATGAGCGATGCGAAGCTGAGATTTGAGAAGAAAGTCGCGCTCATTACCGGAGCAGTTTCTGGTATTGGAAAAGCTCCTTCACTTGCATTCGCAAGTGAAGGAGCGTAAGTAATCATTTCTGATCTTTACACAGTAAAGGGAGAACACACGGTGAAATCGAATAAGCGGAATGGCGGTGATGCTCTCTTCGTGAAAACCGATGTTTTCAATTCTTCCGAGGTTGAGGCGCTGGTAAAAAAGCCCGTTGATACCTATGGCAGACTTGACATCGCCTGCAACAATGCGGGTATCGGAGGAGAAATGAATCCTACGGCAGACTACAGTATTGTAGGTTGGCAAAAAATTATTGCAATCAATCTTAGCAGTGTGTTCTATGGGATGAAATACCGGGTTGCAGGACCATCGCAGCATCAGTGGCAATCAAGGGGTGCATGTTCGTCGCCGCATCAAAGATTGAGAAAGCGGAGTTCCTGCTTCTATCCTTGTGGGAATCCATCGAGACGATCAAACAATTCGCCGGCGAGGATTATGAAAAGGCGAGATACTATCCTGAACACAAAGATTTTTTTGCTTGACTTTGAGCCGTATGTGAGCCATTATGAAATGCTAACGGAGCTGTAACGTTTTGTCAAGGCGAATAAATTCATGCTATATTCAAAAATGCTGATCTTGCGGCATAGTTCAGATGCGTAAATGTGCATTCTGAATTATTTGTTAAGATTGAAGCGCGCGTCCTGCCAGCACTCCTTCCAGCACATCCCTTCGGGCGCAGCCTCTGCGCGCTAAAACAAAGCCCGATAAGGAGAAAAAATAGACCTCAAAGACAGCGATCAAACCAGAGAGCGGCGCAGCGCCGAATCGTGGGAGCCTATACGGCTCGCCAACGCAACGCTCGACAAACACCGCCACGTCTGTGCTTTCTTTAACAATCCGGATGAAGAGTATCGCGTGCTGCTTCCTTTTATTAAGGACGGCTTTGCGCGCGGCGAGAAGGCTTTCCACGTTGTTGACCCCAAACTGCGCGATGAACACGTGCGGCGCTTAGGGTCGGCTGGCATTGACGCGGCAGCGGCAGAGCAGAACGGCCAATTGGAACTGCGCAACTGGCACGAGGCTTATCTGCGCGATGGCCGCTTTGATCAAGACAAAATGCTCGCTTTCATTCAGGAGGTATTTGAACAAGGCCGGCAACAAGGATACCCGCTGACCCGTCTCGCCGCCCACGCGGAATGGACGGCGGAGGACTGGCCGGGCGCCAATGATTTTGTGGAGTACGAGACCAGGTTGAACTACATTCTGCCCCGATATAAAGACATAGTCGTCTGCCTGTATGATCTCACCAAAGTTAGCGCGGAATACGTGATCGATATTATGCGGACCCACCCGATGGTTATCATCGGCGGCATCCTTCAGGAGAACCCCTTTTTTATCCCGCCGGACGAGTTCCTGCAAGAGTTGCGGAACCGCGAGGCCAGACGCAAAGCAATTCTTTAACGAACCGTTAATTCACGCGAATGCACGCCAATTTTTTTATTCGCGTTGATTCGCGAGCATTCGCGAGCATTCGCGGTAGACTGCTCTCGAAGTTGCCTTATGGAAAATCGCAGCGAGGAAATCCGGCGTCTTCAGGGTTGCATCAATGATCTGGTCAGCCTGCTGGCGTTGCCTGCCTTATGGAGTGGCCGTGAGCCGCCTCAGGTTGTCAGTACCTTGCTCGACGTGCTGTTGAGGATGCTGCGCCTAGACTTTGCTTACGCGCGAGTGAACGTTCCGGCGGGCGGCTCTCCCGTCGAGGCAATTCGGGTCGCGCCGGGCCAGAAAATGACTCGTCAGCCACATGAGGTTCGCCGGGCGCTCGAACCGTGGTTGACACTCGATACGCCAACCTCCGCTCGCCTAATGCCCAATCCGGTAGGAGATGGAGAAGTATCGATGGCGCACTTTTGGATGGGGCTTGAGAAAGAGATCGGCGTGGTTGTGGCCGGCTCCCAGCGGGCCGGCTTCCCGACCGACATTGAGACGCTCTTGCTGAAGGTGGCGGTGAATCAGGCGGTTATTGAGCTGCAGGCGGCACAAGTTCGTGCCGAGCGCCAGCGGGCGGAGGAGATCGACCGCTTGAAGAACCAACTGCACGCCGAGAATATCTACCTCCGTCAGGAACTGGACACCGAACAGCACTGGGACGAGATCGTTGGTCAGAGCAAGGTTCTAAAAAAAGTCCTCACACTCGTTGAGCAGGTGGCGCCGACAAACGCCTGTGTCCTCATCGAAGGGGAGACCGGGACCGGCAAGGAGTTGATCGCCCAAGCCATTCACCGGTTGAGCGACCGGAAGGAGCAGGCCTTCGTCAAACTGAACTGCGCGGCGATTCCCACCGGGCTGCTGGAAAGTGAGTTGTTCGGGCACGAGAAAGGCGCATTCACCGGGGCCATCGCGCAGAGAATCGGGCGCTTCGAGCTGGCTGACCGGGGCACGATTTTTCTCGACGAGGTCGGTGAGATTCCTTTGGAGCCACAGGTCAAGCTGCTGCGCGTATTGCAGGAGCAGGAGTTCGAGCGGCTGGGCAGCACGCGGACGATCCGCGTCGATGTGCGTCTCGTCGCGGCCTCGAACCGGGATCTGGCACAGATGGTCGCACAGCGGGAATTTCGCAACGATCTCTACTATCGGCTGAAAGTGTTTCCGATCATGGTTCCACCACTGCGAGAACGCGTGGAAGACATTCCACTGTTGGTACGATACTTTACCGAACGCTACACGCGTCAATTCAACAAACCCATCACGCGCATTACCTCTGAAACCATGACGGCGCTCTGTCTTTATCCCTGGCCGGGGAACGTGAGGGAGATCGAGAACTTCATCGAACGCAGCGTCATTCTGTCGCAAGGCGCGACGCTCGAAGCGCCGCTTGGCGAATTGAGGCATCTTAACAGCAAGGCAGTGGAGGTGATCACCCTTGAAGGCGTCGAGCGGGAGCACATCCTTCGCGCCCTGAACGAATGCAACTGGGTGATCGCCGGCGCTTCTGGTGCTGCCGCGAAGCTCGGCATGAAACGCACTTCTCTGCAATACAAGATGCAAAAGTTGGGGATTACCCGCCCGCGATAGTGCCGGTATTCCGGCAGCGGTGACGGCTATCCGGCAGCTTAATTTGGCACTACGCTTTCTTTTCCTCAATCCTCCTCTAATTTTAGATTCCATTCCGACTTGATTATAGTGACTTAGCGCAGGTCTGCGTTCACGGCTTATTGTGGAATGGCTCTTGCCTTACGAAAAGCGGCTGTCGCCTCATCATCCCAAAATCTCAGTGCAAAAAATAGAAACGATGAAACGGAAGGAGATTTTTTCTATGAGAAGCAAAAACGCCGACCGAGCCTCGGGCGTCCTTTCCCGCGAGGAATTGAAGGTAGGAATTGAAAATCTGCGACTGCTGCTGCGGGAAATCACGAATGCTTTTATCGCTCGCGCCGAAACTGAGATTGCCGCCTTGAGCGAGACTGTGCGCGATTTGCCCGAGCCCGATGGTAAAGTCAAAGCCGCCTGCCGTCAAGCGAAGTTATTGCGCAAAATGCAGGCTCGGTTGGCTGGATTAAAAGTCAAATCGGAAAAAGGCCGTCCCAAAGACTTCCGCCGCATGCGCAATTTGCTCGGCGAGCTCGACCGGCTTTTGCCGTAATATCTCAAAGTGAAGAAACCAGACCATGCTCAGAATCACCGTCCACAGCGAGGAGCAAGCAACACGTTTAGTTATCGAAGGAGAACTTACAGAGCCTGGCGTCGAAGAGTTGAGAAAATGCTGGCAACAAGTTTCCTCTTTGCCGCCGCCGTCCGTTCTGGTTAATCTAACGGATTTGACCGGCATTGATTCCGCAGGCAAAGAGCTGTTAGCGCAGATGCATCGCCAGGGCGCCAGACTCATCGGCGCCGGAGTGATGATCGAGGCTCTTGTTGCGGAAATTGCTCGAGGCCGAGATGAGCAGAACTTTCGGAATCACCGGGAGTCTTAACGGAAACCCAAAACAATTGATAATTGACAATTAGTAATTGTCAATTGTCAATTCAAAATCTTCGTCCCGCGAGGCGGGATAATAGTTTTTCCACTGTAATACTAAACATTGAAAGGAAACAGAAACATGGTTACAGTAGCTTTGCTCGTTCGGCTGGAAGCAAAACCCGGAAAAGAGGCGGCTGTTGAGGCCTTCCTCCGTAGCGGTCTGCCGATTGTCCAGGATGAGCCGGCAACGACCGCGTGGTTCGGTATCCGTCTGGGACCGTCGACGTTTGGCATCTTCGACGCCTTCCCGGATGAGGCGGGCCGCCAGGCACATCTCTCGGGCCGCGTCGCGGCGGCGTTGATGGCGAAAGCTTCCGAGCTTTTCTCGCAGCCGCCGGTTATTGAGAAGATCGACGTTCTTGCGGCCAAGCTGCCTCAGTAATGGAATAGAATTCTGGCTCACGGAAATGAACTCTCACGGAAATAAACCTGATGAAAAATTCTGTGCGCTGTTCCATTTCCGTGAGCGATTAATTCTTTTAAGGAGGAGGTCGTCATGATCATTGTCACTGGCGCTACTGGAAAACTTGGGCGTCATGTTGTCGAGGGGCTGCTGAAGAAGGCGCCCGCCGACCAGTTGGCCATCGCCGTGCGCAGCCGGAGAAAGCGGCAGATTTTGCGGCGCGGGGTGTCCAGGTGCGACGTGCCGATTACAATAAGCCCGAGACAATCGAGGCCGCACTCGCAGATGCGGAAAAGGTGCTGTTGATTTCAGCCAGCGAGATTGGCCGGCGGGTGCGACAGTACACGATCGTGATAGAGGCGGCGAAGAAGGTGAGCGCTCGGTTTCTCGTCTACACCAGCCTCCTTCACACCGACACCTCGAGTATGTCGCTTGCCGCCGAGCACAAAGAGACAGAGCGGCTGATACGCGCGTCCGGCATCCCGTTCGTGTTCCTTCGGAACGGGTGGTACATGGAAAACTACACCGAGAACCTCTCATCGGCGCTGGAGCGTGGTGTGATCGTCGGCAGCGCTGGCGAAGGCAGGATCGCCGCTGCAACCAGAACCGATTTCGCGGCGGCTGCGGTCGCAGTGCTCACCGGAACGGGACACGAGAACAAAACTTACGAACTGGCTGGCGACACCCCATTCACAATGGCCGAACTGGCTGCTGAGGTGTCCCGACAGAGCGGCAAGCTCGTCGTCTACAGAAACCTTCCGCCAGAGCAATATAGGGAAATGCTTCTAGGCGCCGGTTTGCCCAAGCCGGTGGCCGAGATGCTGGTGGAGGCCGACCTCGGCATTGCCCGTGGAGAATTGAGCGATAGCAGCGGCAACCTGCGATGGCTCATCAATCGCCCGACCACGCCGCTCTCTGAAGCGATCGCCAGCGCGCTAAAGCCATTGTAATGTTTTAGCAATTCACTCAAGCAAAAGATCCATTAAACTTTCAAAGGCTTCCGAGCTTTTCTCGCAGCCGCCGGTTTTTGAGAAGATCGACGTCCTTGCGGCCAAGCTGCCTCAGTAGATGTAGGGTGCTGAAGCGATTCACGGTTTCTCGCGGGATCGCTTCAGCACTCAAAAGTTTCCGAGTTGGAAAAGACGTTATGGCTATTCAACATCATGCCAGCGTATCGTGATCTTGTCGTGTAATGCTGGGATTTTCTCAGACAACGCCGCGCGCTTCGCGATGCCGGCCAAAACCCGTATGAGGCGAAAGTTCGCCCGCCGGACGTTGTTGAAAACTACAAACAATAAGGAGTTCCAAAATGAGTCACAACATTGAAGCAAACAAAACAGTGGTGCGAGAGTTCTACGGCTTGGCTTTCAACCAGCACAAGCCGGCAGAGGCGGCCGCTAAGCACATGGGTGAGGTCTATCGCCAGCACAATCCCGGCGCCGGTGACGGCCGCGAACCCTTCATCGCCTTTGTCACCGGGTTTGTGAAAGCCTATCCCACTCTACACGCCACAATTAAGCGGCTTATTGCAGAAGACGATCTCGTGGCCGTTCACAGTCACCTCACCCGAGAACTGGCCGACCGCGGCATGGCCGTCATGGATATTTTCCGTCTCGAAGGCGAGAAAATCGTCGAGCACTGGGACGTGATGCAAGAGATTCCAGCCACGGCTGCGAATACGAATACGATGTTCTAAGATGAAAAGAACATTCCTATCTCTGATATTAACCATAGCGATTGCTCACGAGGCATTGGCCCAGAAGGCGCAACCGCTGCCGGATTCTGCGATGGCTTCTGACAGCATCCGATACTTTCTCAAACCGGTGCTGGTTACGGCCACGCGCAGCGAGCAAATAATTTATCGTGTGCCTTATGCGCTTGACCTGATTGCGCAACGAGACCTTCAACACGCCGAAGTTGGCCTTTCACTTGACGAAGCGTTGCGCGCTCTCCCGGGTGTGATCGTGAACAATCGCTACAATTTGTCGCAAGGCGACCGCATTACGATCAGAGGAATCGGCAGCCGGACGCCTTTTGGCGTGCGCGGCATTAAAATCATTCTCGACGGCATACCGCTCACCATGCCCGATGGCCAGTCGCAATTGAACAATCTCGATCTCGGCTCGGCCGGCAAAATCGAAATTATTCGCGGCCCAAGCTCGTCTTTGTATGGCAACGCCGCGGGCGGGTTGATCAATATTCAAACGCAATCGGCGCAAAC
>Ga0247727_10011908_pt1 | contig 15048 bp, 16 predicted proteins | sample WisWelCaveWW1625_FD_202498 | JGI IMG/M metagenome (GOLD analysis project Ga0247727, IMG submission 202498) | Biofilm microbial communities from Wishing Well Cave, Virginia, United States - WW16-25 | ecosystem: Environmental > Aquatic > Deep subsurface > Groundwater > Cave microbial mat | place... | reverse complement strand
GGGGGCGCCGGCGGCGGCGGCGCGGGGCCCGGGGGGGGGGGGGGGGCGGCGGGGGGGGGGGGGGGGGGCCGGGGGCGGGGGGGGGGGGGGGGGGGGGGGGAAGGACCCGCTGGTTACGGCGGGGGCGTTCACGGGTCGCGCGGTGGAGGAGGCGGTCCGGCTGTGGCGCGCGGGCGAGGCGGACGCCATCGTGACGGCGCCGGGCGAGAAGCGCGCGCTCAACGCCGCGGGCTACCGGGTCCCGGGCCACACCGAGCTGTTGCGCGATCTCACGGGCGCGGGGCAGGTGGCGATGATGCTCGCGTCGGAGCGGCTGCGCGTGGTGCTGATCACCGCCCACATGGCGCTGCGCGACGCGCTCGCGATCCTGACGCCGGAGCGCATCGCCAAGACCGCGGAGATCACCCGCAAGGGGCTCGCCGAGTGGTTCGGCCTGACGGCGCCCAGGCTGGCGCTGTGCGCCGTTAACCCGCATGCGGGCGAGGACGGCTTGTTCGGCCACGAGGAGCAGACGGTGCTGGTGCCGGCCGCGAAGGCGAACGGCCTCATCGGCCCGCTGCCGGCCGACACGGTGTTCGTGCGCGCGCTGCGCGGCGAGTTCGACGCGGTGCTGGCCCCGTACCACGACGTGGGCATGACCGCGATCAAGGTGGCGAGCTTCGGCCACGGCGTGAACGTCACGCTCGGCCTGCCCGTGCCGCGGACCGCGCCCGACCACGGCACCGCGCTCGACATCGCGGGCCAGGGCCTCGCCGACCCGTCCTCGATGAAGGAAGCGGCGCGGGTCGCGGTCGAGATCGTGCGGCGCCGGTCCCCCCCCCCGCAGGGAGGCTGACGTGGATCCCCGGACGTTCAGCGTGAACGCGATGCTGGCCGACATGGAGTCGCTGCTGCGGCGGCTCACCGGCGGGCACGTCGAGCTGGGCTACGTGCAGGCCGCGGGGCTGTGGGCCGTGCAGCTGCCGCCCGGCAAGCTCGAGGAAGTGCTGCTCGCGCTGGTCGTGGACGCCTGCGACGCGATGCCGGTCGGCGGCCACCTGCGCATCACCACCGCCAACGTCTCCGGGCCCGACGGACGCCCCTCCGGCGACTACGTCCAGCTCACCGTGAGCGACACGGCGCGCACGGTGAGCGACGCCGTGCGCTCGGCGATCCGGGGCCGCGGCACGCGCGAAGGCCTCGGCATCCGCCTGAGCTTCGAGCTGGCCGAGCGCGCCGACGGGCACGTGGACGTGATGGCGAGCGCGGAGGGCGGGCTCACGGTGCGGCTGCTGCTGCCGCGGGCCGACACGCCGCTCAGCGTGCGCGAGCTGGGCGAGGCCGCCGAGCTGGTGGGCGGCACCGAGACCATCCTGTTCGTCGAGGACGACCGGTCGCTGGCCAGCGTGGCGGGGCGGGTGCTGGCGCGGCTGGGCTACCGCGTGCTGACGGCCGCGAGCGGGGAAGCCGCGCTGCGCGTGCTCGCGGAGCACCCGGAGCCCCTGCACCTGCTGTTCACCGACCTGGTGCTGCCGGGGATGGACGGCGTCGATCTGGCGCGGCAGGTGAAACAGCGCCGGCCCGACATCAAGGTGCTGTTCACCAGCGGGTATTCGCAGGAGTCGTTGCGGCTGCGCGACGCGGTAGGCGAGGACGTGCGGTTCCTCGAGAAGCCGTTCAGCCTGAGCGGGCTGGCATCCGCGCTGCGCGCCGCGCTGGGTTAGCTCTTCGCGGCGTGGAACCGGGCTTCGGCGATCCGCCGCCCGTCCATCGCCGTCACCTCGAACTCGCCGCCTTCCACGGGCACCCGGTCGCCCACCTTCGGCAGCCGCCCCAGCATGCCGAACAAATACCCGCCCAGCGTGGTGTAGTCCTGGCTGGCCAGCGCGAGCTTGCAGCGCTCGTTGACCTCGGTGAGGTCGGCCGAGCCGGGGAACACGGGCGCCGCGCTCGGCCCGCCTCCGGACGGGCGGGCCGGGCGGTCGTACTCGTCTTCGATCTGGCCGACGATCTCCTCCAGCAGGTCCTCCATCGTGACCAGGCCCGCCGTGCCGCCGAACTCGTCGAGCACGATCACCATGTGCACCTTCTTGAGCTTCATGTCGGCCAGCACGTCCTCGATCTCGCGGGAGCCGGGCACGAAGTGCGCCGGGCGCAGCAGGCTCTCGAGCGCGGGCGGAGGTCCGCTCTTGCGGAGGGCGGCCAGCACGTCCTTGGCGTGCACGATGCCAGCGATGTCGTCGAGCGACGCGCGGTACACCGGGTAGCGCGAGCGCCCCGCCGCCGCGATGCGGTCAGCGGCCTCGGCCACCGACTCGCCGAGCGTCAGCGCGATCATGTCGGTGCGCGGCGTCATCACCTCGCGCGCGTTCTTCTCCGAGAACTCGAACACGCCGGCCAGCAGGCGCGCGTCCTGCTTGCCGAGCGTGCCCGCCTTCTGGCTCTGCTCGACCAGCATCAGGATCTCTTCGGGCGAGTGGATGCGGTCCAGCTCGTGCGCCCCCGCCTTGATGCCCATCATCCGCACCAGCCGGTTCGCGGCCCAGTTGAGCGAGCCCGTGACGGGACGGGTGATCCACGAGAACACGATCAGCGGTCCGGCCACCCAGCGGCTGGTGCCCTCGGGATGGGTGATGGCCCACGCCTTGGGCGCCTGCTCGCCCACCACCACGTGGAGCACGGACACGACGCTCACGGCCACCACGGACGCGAAGCCGGCCCGCGTCGCGAAGTTGAGGACGGGCGGCAGGCCGGCCAGCGCGCCGCGCAGCAGGTCGGCCAAGGTCTCCTCGGCCACGTAGCCGAGCAGGATGGAGGCGACGGTGATGCCGAGCTGGGCCGCCGAGAGCTGGCGATACAGGTCGTCGAGGGCGAGCCGGACGGTCTTGGCCTTTCGGTCGCCGCGACGTATCATCGCTTCAACACGGGTGCGGCGGGACGCGACCAGGGCGAATTCGGCCGCTACGAAGAAGGCGTTGGCGGCGACGAGGAACGCGACGGCGCCCAGCTCGAGGAGAACGTTGCCGGTGGCGGAATCGGGCATATGACGACAGCCAAGCTACACGGGCCGGAGGCGGCGCGCACGGCGGTCTGCGCGCACCGCCCGGTGCGCCGGCACGAGACGGCCGCGCTCCGGGGCGCCCTCGCGATCACGGTGGTCGTCATGGGGGTCGAGGTCGCGGGCGGCCTGGCGTCGCGTTCGCTCGCCCTGCTGGCCGACGCGGCCCACATGGCCACCGACGCCGGCGCCATCGCGCTGTCGCTGTTCGCCGCGTGGATCGCCGCGCGGCCCGCCGACCGCACCCGCACCTACGGCTGGTACCGGGTCGAGGTGCTCGCCGCGCTGATCAACGGCGCCCTGCTGCTCGCCGTGACCGGCGGCATCGTGCTCGAGGCCATCCGTCGGCTCGAGGCGCCGCCCGCGGTGCGGCCGGGGCTGCTGGTGGGCGTGGCCTCGGTGGGCCTGCTGGCCAACGCGGGCGCCGCGTGGCTGCTGCACCGCGCCAAAGGCGAGAGCCTCAACGTGCGCGGCGCCTATCTCCACGTGCTGAGCGACCTCCTGGGCTCGCTCGCCGCCATCGCCGCGGGCGTCATCATCGCGGTGACGGGGTGGGCGGCCGCCGACCCGCTGATTTCGCTCGGCCTCGCGGTGCTGCTCGTGACCAGCGCGCTCCGGCTGCTCCGGCAGGCCACAGACGTGCTGCTCGAGGCCGCGCCGCGGAACGTGTCCATGCCGGCGCTCGAGACGTCCATCGCGGGCGTACCCGGCGTCATCGGCGTGCACGACCTGCACGTCTGGACGGTGGCCAGCGGGATGGTCGCGATGAGCGGCCACGCCACCGTGCCCGACGCGGCGAAGAACCAGGAAGTGCTCGAGGAGATCACCCGGCGGGTACGCGGCTTCGGTATCCAGCACGTGACCGTCCAGCTCGAGAACCGATCCGACTGCTGCTAGCGGTCTTGCCACGGAGGCGTCATGCAACGTCGTGAGTTCGTCGGTGCCGGCCTGACCCTGGGCGTCCTCGGCGGGAGCGCCGTGCTCACCGGGTGCGAGAGCATGTCCCACGCCAAGCAGCTCGACCCCGCCGCGCTGCGGGCCCGGCCGCGCGGCGTGACGCGGCCGATCCGGCTCGCCTCGAACGAGAACCCGCTCGGCCTTTCGCCGGCCGCGCGGCGCGCCGTCATCGAGACGCTCGGCGAGGGGAACCGCTACCCGCGCCAGCTGCGCACCGACCTGATCGCCGCGCTCGCCGCCAAGCACGGGGTGCCGGCCGACCACGTCCAGCTCGGCCAGGGCTCCACCGAGATCCTCAAGATGGCGGTGCACGCCGCGAGCCCCGACACCACGATCGTCGTGGCCGAGCCGACCTACGAGGACGTGACCACCTACGCGAACGCCTACGGCCGGCGCATTGTCGCCGTGCCGCTCCGCGCCGACTGGTCTCACGACCTCGAGCGGATGCGTGCGGCCGCCGCCACCGGTCCCGCGCTGGTGTTCATCTGCAACCCGAACAACCCGACCGGCACGCTGACGTCGTGCGCGGAGGTGGACGCCTGGATCGCCGCGTCCGACGAGCGGACCACGTTCCTGGTGGACGAGGCGTACTTCGAGTTCGCCGAGGAAGTGCCGGGCTACCACAGCGCCCAGCAGTGGATCACGACCAGGCCCAACGTCGTGATCGTGCGGACCTTCTCGAAGATCCACGCCATGGCTGGCATGCGGCTGGGCTACGCGCTGGCGCAGCCGGCCACCATCCGCCGGCTCGGCCTGTTCGCGTGCAAGAACAACGTCGATCAGCTGGCGCTCGCCGCGGGCCTGGCCTCGCTGCCGGACACCGACTTCCACCGCCGCACCGTGGCTGTGAACCGGACCGGCACCACGCTGCTGACGCAGGCGCTGGACGAGCTGGGCCTCGCCTTCCTGCCGAGCCACGCCAACTTCGTGATGCACCGGATCACCGGGGAATTGCCCGAGTACATCCAGCGGATGCGGGATCGGGGAATCAACGTGGGGCGGCCGTTCCCGCCGCTGCTTACGTACAGTCGCGTGTCCATCGGAATGCCGGAGGAGATGGAGGCGTTCGTCGAGGAGCTGAGGGGGTTCAGAGCCCGCTCGTGGGTCTAGGCGGCACGGGATGATGGCTGATAGGCGGCACGGGATGATGGCTGACAGCTGCCAGCTGCCAGCTGCCAGCAGGCAGCCATCCCGCCCCTTGCATTGCCGGGGGGCCCCCTCTACCTTGCCGCCACCGCAACCCTAGTCCACACGAGGCTTTTCGCCGCACTGCTGCTCCCATGCGCATCCGCAACATCGCGATCATCGCCCACGTCGACCACGGGAAAACCACCCTGGTGGACATGATGCTGCGCCAGGCCGGCGTGTTCCGGGCCGGGGCGCAGCTGGTCGAGCGCGTGATGGATTCCAACCCGCTGGAGCGCGAGCGAGGCATTACCATCCTGGCCAAGAACACGTCGGTCCGGTGGGGCGATGTGAAGATCAACATCGTGGACACCCCGGGCCACGCCGATTTCGGCGGGGAAGTCGAGCGCATCCTGCGGATGGTGGACGGCGTGCTCATCCTGGTGGACGCGGCCGAGGGGCCGATGCCGCAGACGCGGTTCGTGACCCGCAAGGCGCTGGGCCTCGGCCTCAAGCCGATCGTGCTCATCAACAAGATCGACCGGCAGGACGCCGAGCCGCTGCGGGTCCACGACGAAGTGCTCGGGCTGTTCCTGGACCTCGAGGCGACCCCCGAGCAGGTGGACGCGCCCTTCCTCTATTGCGCGAGCCGCTACGGCTTCGCGTGGAACGAGCTGCCGGCGCTCGAGCCGGCCCAGATCCCCGGCGCGAAGGGCAACCTGACGCCGCTGTTCGAGGCCATCGTCACGCACATCCCGGCGCCCACGGTGGCGGTGGGGCCGTTCCAGATGCTGGTCTCGACCATCGACCATTCGCCGTACGTGGGGCGGATCGCGATCGGGCGGATCGAGCGTGGCGCGGTGAAGGTCGGTGATACGGTGGCGCTGTTGCCCCCCGGCGGCGGGCCCGGCCGGGCGGAGGAAGGCACGTACGCGCGGATGAAGGTGCTCCAGGTGCACGCGTTCGAGGGGCTGCAGCGGGTCGATCTGCCGGAGGCCGCGGCCGGCGACATCGTGGCCCTGTCGGGACTCGAGGGGGTCGAGATCGGCCAGACCGTGACGGATCCCGAGACGCCGGAGCGGCTGGCGGGTATCGCGGTCGAGGAGCCGACGATATCCGTCGACTTCATCGTCAACAGCGGGCCGTTCGCGGGGCGCGAGGGCAAGTACGTCACCAGCCGCCAGCTGCGGGAGCGGCTGCTGCGCGAGACCGAAAAGAACGTCGCGCTCCGGGTCGAGGAGACCGACTCGCCCGACACGTTCAACGTGAGCGGGCGGGGCGAGCTGCATCTCTCGATCCTGATGGAGACCATGCGGCGCGAGGGCTACGAGTTCCTGGTCAGCCGGCCGCGGGTGATCACGCACGAGGCCGCGGACGGTACCCTGCTCGAGCCCTACGAGGAGCTGCTAGTGGACATACCCGAGGCGTACGTCGGGGTGGTGATGGAGAAGCTGGGCCCGCGGCGGGCCGACCTGATGGACATGCGGAACCCGGGTATGGGCACGGCGCGGCTGACCTTCCGGGTGCCGGCCCGCGGCCTGTTCGGGTACCGGTCCGACTTCCTCACCGACACCCGCGGGGACGGAATCATCCACCACCGGTTCCTCGATTACGGGCCGTGGGCGGGGCCCTTGAGCGGGCGCTCGCGCGGGGTCATGGTATCCATGGTGCCGGGCGAGGTGGTGGCCTACGCGCTGTTCAATCTGCAGGAGCGCGGGGTGCTGTTCGCGAAGCCGGGGGACCCGGTGTACGAGGGCATGGTGGTCGGGGAGAACAGCCGTCCGGGCGACCTGGACGTGAACCCGACCCGGGGCAAAAAGCTCACGAACATGCGGGCTTCCGGGTCGGACGAGAACGTCTTGCTGGAACCGCCGCGGGCGATTACCCTGGAACTCGCCCTCGAGTACATCGAGGGCGACGAGTTGATCGAGGTCACGCCGAAGGCGATCCGGCTGCGGAAGCGGGCGCTGACGGTGCACGAGCGGGAGAAGATCCGCCGCGCGGTGAAGAAGGCGGCGGCGGAGTGACGCAGCGAGTCGCGCGAACCCTGAATCGTGGAGAGGACACGATGAAGCCGTGGTGGGCGTCGGCGGTGGCGGTTGAACTGCGGGGGCGGCGAACCGACGACGCGGAGGAAGAGGACAGCCTCGACGGTCTGAACGAGTTCGAAGAGGACGACGAGTTCGACGACGAGGATCCCGACGACGACGAGGACGACGACGCCGCCGCGGACGACGACGAGGAAGAGAGCTACGACGATTTCGACGAGGATTTCGACGACGACGGGGAGCCGAAGCGCGGCGGGGGTGGGCGGCCGCGGCGCGAGTGGGGGGAGTAAGGCTCCGACGTCGGACAGGAGTGGGAGGGGGGGCGGCCGCGGGGACGGCTGCCCCCTTTCGCGTTTTCGGGGGTGAGAGACGCTACATTGGCGCAAGGAAGAAGGGGACGGAGGGGAAGGACGGGAGGGAGGGGAAGGACGGGAAGGAGGGGAAGGACGGGAGGGATGGGAAAAACTGCGAAGCAGACGATTCTCGTCGTGGACGACGAGGCGACCATCCGGAGGCTGGCGGTGGACGAGCTCAAGGCCCATGGCTACGAGGTGCTCGCGGCTGGCTCGGGGGCCGAGGCGCTGGCGCTGCTGCACGGCCACGAGGGGGAGATCCACCTGCTGCTCACGGACGTGTCGATGCCGGGGATGAGCGGCGGCGAGCTGGCCGAGGCGGTCGGCGCCGAGCGCGAGGGGATGATGGTCCTCTACATGTCGGGGTTCTCGGCCGGGGCGGCGCTGCACGACAATGTGCGGGAAACGGGCGTGGCGTTTCTCGCGAAGCCGTTCGTGCCCGCGACGCTGGTGAAGAAGGTGCGGGCGGTGCTGGCGGGGGGGTAGGCGCGGCAGGCTGTCCCGGGGCTGCGTTCCCGGTTACAATTCGACCCTCTCGGGGCCCGTAGCTCAGGTGGTTAGAGCGCACGCCTGATAAGCGTGAGGTCGGTAGTTCAACTCTACCCGGGCCCATAGACTGACGCACAGACGCACAGACGCAACAGACGCACAGACAAGGCCTTGCGAGAGCAGGGCCTTTGTCGTTCCTGAAGCCGTCAGCCTCGTGCAGTGTGCCGTGGTGTCGATTCGCGGTGTCGCCGATTCGAGGACGCGCGGCCGCCTTTGCCATCGAGCTCACGCCGATCGAGCGTGCCGAGTTGGAGCGGATCACGCGCGCGACCTCACTGCCCGCGGGCTCCCGCCCGGCGACGCCAGCGGCCGGAGCGGCGAGGCGTATCTCGCGCTACATCCTCACCAGCTCGACGCGGCGGTTCTGCTGGCGTCCTTCAGGGGTCGTATTCGGCGCGGCCGGCCTCGTGTCGCCGAACCCGGCGGACGAGAGCCGCGGAGCGCTGACGCCGTACTGGCTCACGAGCGTCTGCAGCACCGCGGCGGCGCGCCGCTCGGACAGCGCACGATTCGCCACGGCGGTGCCGACGTTGTCGGTGTGACCCTCGATCGTGAGACGCAGGTCGGCATGCGCGGCGAGCATGTCGGCGATCAGCCTCAGGGTCCCGCTGGACTCCGGACGCAGGCGATCGCTCCCGGTGTCGAAGTAGATCCCCTGCACCGCGATTCGTCCACTCGCGGACAGCGCCTCGTACATGTCGACGTCGCTGGCGGCGACTCGGATGTTGCCGATGAGCGCCGGCTGCTCGGCGCTCGCGTTCAGCACGAAGAAGATCCGGTTGGAGCGGCCCAGGTCGGCGTTGGGCACGTTCGCGACGCGGACCTCGTTCACATAGACCTTGACGTAGTGGCCGTCGGCCTGGACGCGCAGGTGCAGCAGCTCTCCCGCCAGCTCCTCGGCCAGAACTGTGGTGTTGTCCCGACCCCCAGTTCTGAGGCCCGCGCTCTCACCGATGACGATGCGACTCTTCTGATTCTCATCCGCCCAGCCTTCGAGGGAACCCGGATCGTCGGCCCGCTCGGGCCCGACGAACTGAATGGAGTTGTTCTGGGAACGCGGGATGATGTCCACCTCGAGCGTGAACCGCTCCGGCAGCACCTCCCGGAGATTGAGCACGAAGAAGCCGTAGGAGTTGGCGCGGACCAGGCGCATGCCCTGCCATTCGACCAGCTCCATGCTGCCTGAGCCCAGCTCCAGGCGGCGCGGGAAGTTGCCGACGCGCTCGTTCGAGAAGTCGTCGGCAAAGAGGATGCGGCTGCCCGGGGCGAAATCGTAGTTGGCCCAGACGCCACTTCCGGGCCGCGCGGGGGGCTCCTGCGCGTGGAGCGAGACAGCCCCAAGGGCGAGTGCGATGGAAGCGACGAGCGCGCGCTGCATCAGGTCCCCCGGTGGGTTAGTGCGGCCGAACCTACGAGCACTCATGGGTACCCGCAACCGGACTCGGTGACCCCGTGCAGCCCGGTGGCGTCCGCGTGAGGCGATCGCGAAGCGACTCCCCTCGACGAGTCGCTGACCCGAGGGAAGGTCCCTGGTTTCCAGCAACTTGCCGGACTTGAGGCTCTCAGCTAGATAGCCTGATTAATGCGTGAGGTCGGTAGTTCAACTCTACCCGGGCCCATGGCAGTGAGATTGGTGTTGGCCCCTCGGTACGGACCCTTCAACGGAGGAGGTGATCCAGTGTCTAATGACAGAACCCAGGCGCGGATTGCCCGCAGCCGGTAGGCAAGTGCTGATCGACTGACCGAGGCAGCTCCGCGCCGTTCGGTCATCGCAGGACCGAGGTCCAGTCTGCCAGGGGGCAGGCTGGACCTCGCGCCTTCCGGGCTCATGAACCCCGACGCGTGCTCGGCAATCCAGTGGCGCCGCCATCGCCGCGAAGCCCAAGGAGCCCTCGGGCGGGGGTTGCCCGTTCGGGTCGGCGGAGGAGCGCACCGACCTGCAAGGAATTGCCTACACCCCGGGCCGAGCGTACGCTTAGGTTGGCGTCGGTTCGTGGCCGGGAGGGCCGATGCCGGTGACCGCAAAGCTGTCGCTGAAGTTCTACGAGAAGCTCGGGGAAGACATCGCCAACGAGCTGGTGGAGTGGTTCAACAGCCTGGACACCACCTATCGGTCCGACCTGCGGGAGCTGAACGAGCTCAACTTCGCGCGATTCGACGCGAAGCTGGAGCAGCGCCTCGCCGAGCTCGAGGGGCGCTTCGAAGGGCGCTTCGCCCAGCAGGATGCGCGAATCACCATCCTCGAGGCACGGCTGCTCGGCCGAATGGAGGCCATGCAGGGAGGTCTCAAGGCGGACCTGCTCCGCTGGATGTTCGCTTTCTGGACCGGCACGATGATCGCCCTGGCGGGCGTGCTGTTCGCGGTCCTCCAAGCACGGTAGCGCGTCGGGAGCGGGACCTCCACGAGTTGCGGGCCCCACCGGCGCCGCCCAAGTTTGGTCGCCCGTGCCGGTCTCCGTCGCGCATTCCCGGCTGATCCACGACGCGCTCAAGGCGTGCGGCGTCCGCCTCGTGTCGGCGCTGCCCGAAACGTGGCTGGTGCATCTCATCCGCTTCGCGGAAGAGGACCCGGACATGATCCTGGTCCGCCTCGCCAAGGAAGAGGAAGGCGTCGGGATATCGGCGGGGGCTCACCTGGCGGGCGTGCGCTCGGCAATGCTGATGCAGAACCACGGCTTCCTGGCCGCGATCAACGGCATCGTCTCCTGCGCCCAGCTCTACCGCATCCCGCTCCTCATGCTCATCAGCCACCGCGGTGAGCTGGGCGAAAAGGACCCCTGGCAGACCGAAGGCGGGATCGTGACCGAGCCGCTCCTCAGCGCGCTCCGGATCCCGTTCGCCCGGCTCGAGTCGCCGGATCAGGTCGCGCCGCGCATCGCCAAGGCGCAGACCCTCGCCCACTCGGCCAGCCGGCCCGTGGCCCTGCTGCTGACCCGCGACCTCATGTGGGAGGAGGCGTGACGGCGTGACTCGGCTCGAGGCGCTGCGCGCGGTGTATCCCGAGCTGGAGCGCCGCGTCGTGGTCACCATCATGGGCGCGGTGGCCGCCGAGCTTCAGTCGCTCGGGCACCGCCCGAGCTTCTTCTACCTCCAGCACGCCATGGGGCTCGCCTCCTCGCTCGGTCTCGGCATCGCCCTCTGCCGCCCCGACCAGCAGGTCGTCGTCCTGGACGGCGACGGCTCGATCCTGATGAACCTGGGCGGCCTCACCACGCTGGCGCGCTACCGGCCCCGGAACCTCGTCCACGTGGTCTTCGACAACGAGAGCCTGCTCTCGGTGGGCGGATTCCCAACCGCCACCTCGACGGGGAGCGACCTCGCCGGTATCGCCGCCGCCGCCGGCGTCCCGCGCACCCGCACGGTGCGCACGCTGGAGGAGTTCACCGCGGCCTTCGGCGAAGCGCTGGCGGCCGGCGACCTCACGACCCTGGTCGCCAAGGTCGAAGCGGTGGGTCCGGCCGCCTACGTCACCGATCTCACCCTGCTCGAAAACCGATATCAGTTCCAGCGCTGCCTGCGGGAGCGGAAAGGCACCAACGCGTGACCGCGATCCTCCACCAACTGATGGCCGAGCTCGAGGCGGGCCGCCTCCAGATCGTCGACCTCACCCAGCCGCTCGGCCCCGAGACCCCGGTGATCGGCCTGCCGCCCATGTTCGCCAGCTCGCCCGGCGTCACGATGGAGGTCATCTCGCGCTTCGATGCGCGCGGCCCGGCCTGGTACTGGAACGTCCTCCACTTGGGCGAGCACACCGGCACGCACTTCGACGCCCCCATCCACTGGATCACGGGCAAGGACCTCCCGAACAACGCGTGCGACACCATCCCGGCCCGGCGGTTCGTCGGGCCCGCGTGCGTGATCGACATCGAGCAGGAGGTGGCGGCCAATCCCGATTTCCTCCTCACGCCTCCGCGCATCGAGGCATGGGAACAGGAACACGGCCGCATCCCGCGCGGCGCCTGGGTGCTGCTGCGCAGCGGCTGGAGCCGCCGCAGGGACAAGACGTCGTTCCTCAACGTCGGCGACGACGGTCCCCACAGCCCCGGCCTGGATCGCGCGGCCTCCGAGCTGCTCGCGAAGGACCGTGACGTGCTCGGCATCGGCGCCGAGACCGTGGGGACCGACGCGGGACAGGCGGGACGCTTCGACCCGCCGTTCCCCAACCACCACACGATGCATGGGGCCGGCAAGTTCGGCCTCGCCAGCCTGTGCAACCTCGACCGCCTCCCGGCCTCGGGCGCGATCGTAATCGCGGCACCGCTCAAGATCGTGAACGGCAGCGGCAGCCCGCTGCGGGTGCTGGCTATCGCGCCGGCGTGAGCGGGACCGGTTGGATGCGAGGCTCCAACGGTGCGAATGTGATGAGCGCCCTCCTCACAGCCCGAGGACTTGAATCCGCCATGGCATTTGCGCATATTAAGTGTGCCACTTTGCCAGAGGAGTCATCGTGACGGCGCGCGGCGTGGCCGAGAAACTCGGCGGGACGAAGGTGCTGAAGCGGGAGGTCCGCTCCGATCTCGACCTGGTGGACGCGATCCAGGGGGGCCTCCCGACGCGGGCGGTCGAGGAGGTGCTGCGCTCCGGCCTGTTCCAGCCGAGCGAGCTGTACGAGATCGTCGTCCCGCGCCGGACGCTCGCCCACCGGAAAGGGAAGCGGCAGCCGCTCTCGCCGGAGCAGTCGGACCGGCTCGCCCGCCTGGTGCGCGTCGCGGAGCGCGCGGAAGAAGCACTCGGCAACCGGGAAAAGGCGGCGCGCTGGCTACGGAAGCCGAACCGCGCGCTCCAGGGCAAGCGCCCAATTGGCCTCCTGGAAAGCGACGTCGGCGCGCGCATGGTCGAGCGCGCCCTTGGCCGGATCGAACACGGCGTCTACAGCTGACGCGCTGACGCGTGCTGGTCTGGCGAATCTGCCGCGAGGGGCAGCAGGAACTGGACGGGGAAGGAGCCCGCGTTTACGGGGGGCGTTGGAACTCCGAGGGCGTGCCGGTCGTGTACACTTCCTCCACGCTCGCGCTCGCCGCCCTCGAGTTCCTCGTCCACGTGGATATTGAAGACGTTCCGAACGACCTCGTCGCCTTGGCCATCGAGGTTCCGGATGACGCCGGGGAGAGGATCATCGCGGTCAACGACCTGCCCGGCGACTGGAACCAGCTCCCCGATCATCCGGCGTGCGCCAGGATCGGCGACGAATGGGTGGCGGAGGGCACGGCGCTGCTCCTGCGCATTCCGTCGGCCGTGGTGCCCGAAGAGTCGAACCTCCTGATCAATCCCGACCATCCGCGGGCCGGCGATGTGGCGGTGGCGGCGGTCCGCCCCTTCGCGTTCGATGCGCGTCTGCTCTGACACTTCGCAACTTGTCCAAGGGTGGCTGGGGAACGGCCTCTTGGCAGACGGCGGCACCGCAGGCGCTCGGGCCGGCGTTTCGGATATTGCGTTTAGCGGCTCCCCGGCCCTATCCTTGGCACCATGTCCCCGGCGCGCATCTTCCGGACGCACGATCTGACGTTGCGCGGCCCCGCCGGTCCGGAAACACGTCGTGTCAGTGAATCGATGGTCGTGACGGCGGCAGCACGAAGTTCGGGCGCGTCCGGTGCCTGGTTGGTGTAGCGGCTGAGCCACGCGAGGAGCGGAGCGGTACTCACGGCGGCAACGGTGCGAACCTGGCGCATTGCGGCCCTCGGATGACCAATGGAGTGCTGCTGTAGATGCAGGACGTGCCCCTTAGAGGCACGTAGCGATATCGTAAGGTAATCCGTGACTTGACTGTGGTATCTTTTAGGCGTAGAATATGCCCTAAAAGGGCACGAAATGCATACGAACGGTGCCTCCCTCAAGACTCTGGGCCCTCAAGCGGCCAAGTTGGTCACGATGCTCCACGAACGGAGCCGTCTTGTCTTCCGCCTCGAAGACGTACGGAAGATCACGGGCCTCCGCGACGCCTCCGCGAGGAGCTTTGTCCGCAAGCTGGTGGACCGGGGCGTGGCCGCCCGGCTCAAACCCGGCCTTTTCGTGTTGGTCCCCTTTGAGTTGGGTCGGGAGCGGCAGTACTTGGGCAGCCCTCTCGTGGTTGCCCGGGAGCTCATGAACGGCGACGCCTACTATCTCTCCCACGCCACCGCCATGGAAATCCACGGCATGCTCACGCAGCCCCAGCTGGTTGTTATGGTCACCACACCGAAGCCCCGGCGTTCCGTGACCACGCTGGGGACCCAGTTCAGGTTCGTTCGGTGCCAGCGCCGGCATCTCTTCGGTCTCACCGAGTACTGGGCGACCAAGCAAGAAAGGGTCCGCGTGAGCGACCCGGAACGGACGATCGTCGATGGGCTCAAGCAACCCGAGTATTGCGGAGGCTTGACCGAGGTGGCCAAGGGCCTCTGGATGCGGCGCCAGGATCTGAAGGTCGCCAGGCTCGTCGGGTATGCGAAACGTATCGGGGTCGGAGCCGTTCTCCGGCGGCTGGGATTCCTGCTGGAGACCTACCAGATGGCGGGAGAGCCGGATCTGGAACCGCTACGGAGCCGTTTGACGGCTACCTATGTCCGGTTGGATCCCGTCTTGCAGGCGGAGGGGAAGCGCCTCCGCCGGTGGCGGCTTCAGCTGAATATCGATCCCCAAGAACTGCGGGCCGTCGTGAGAACCTGACCGGTGATTCCGCAGCGGGACCTGTCCCTTCTTTCCAGTCGCCTCGCGGAGCGGGGAGGCCGGCGGATCCCCGAGACTGTTCTGGAGCGCGACTACTGCCTCTCGTGGCTTCTGGTCGGGCTGTCCCGCAGCCCTCTTCGGGATCGGCTCGCTTTCAAGGGTGGGACCGCGCTCAAGAAGTGCTACTTCGGGGACTACCGTTTCTCAGAGGACCTGGACTTCACGCTGACCCAAGCAACGCCCTGGGAGGAGATCGAGCGGGGCTTGGCGGCGGCCTTCGGACAAACGCAACAAGCGTCTGGCATGCAAATCCGTCTCGACCGCCTGGATCGTCATT
>Ga0247727_10011907_pt1 | contig 15050 bp, 14 predicted proteins | sample WisWelCaveWW1625_FD_202498 | JGI IMG/M metagenome (GOLD analysis project Ga0247727, IMG submission 202498) | Biofilm microbial communities from Wishing Well Cave, Virginia, United States - WW16-25 | ecosystem: Environmental > Aquatic > Deep subsurface > Groundwater > Cave microbial mat | place... | reverse complement strand
CGCGTTGCAACGCGCGCACGCCCGCGTGCCGCTCGGCGCTCGTCGCCTCGCGCGCCAGGAAGCACATGCGCGGCAGCGGCGCGCGCGCGCGCTCGAGCTGCCCGAAGATCGCGCGCTTCGACTCGCCCACGAAGCCCCCGTGGGGCAAGGCCGGGTTGGCGGCCGTGAACACGAGCGCCTGGCCGCGCAGTGCGCGCCCGAGCACCAGCGCGAAGACCGGCAGGTAGAAGACACCGATCGGCCAGTACTCGAAGCGCGCCAGGCGGCGCAGTCGCGCGCGCAGGAGCGCCCGGCCGCGCCAGGTGACGAGCGACCTCGCCAGCGCGATCCCGACCCAGCCCAGCACCAGCGTGCCCGCGAGGAGCCACGCGCTGCTCCGCTCGAGAGCCTCGAAGCGCGCGAGTCCGCCGCCCAGCCCGGCCGCGAGCGCCACCACGGCCGGCGTCCACAGGATGCCGGCCAGCGCGAACCACAGGCAGAAACGCGCCAGGCTCGTGCCCAGGGCGCCGCTCGCGAAGTACGTCGGCAGGCGCGCGCCGGGCAGGAAGCGCGCGCTGAAGATCACCACGGCCCCGCGCCGTTCCATCCAGCGCGCGGCCTCGGCCACGCGCTCCTGGTCGAGGAACCACGTGCAGGGCGCCGTGACGAGCACCCTCGGGCCGAGCCAGCGCCCGCACAGGAAGAGCAGCACGTCCCCCACGAAGATGCCCGCGAAGCAGGCCCCCGCGGCGGGTGCGAGGGCGAGCGCTCCTTGCGCCACCAGCGCGCCCGCGGCCAAGCAGGTCAGATCCTCGCTGACCAGCGTGGCCGCCGCCAGAACAGCGCAGGCGCCGAGTAGCGAGGTGCCCGTCAACGGGCCGGCGGTGCCGAGAGTGGTGAGCCAGCGATCGACCAGCTCGCCCGCGGGCAGCAGGCGTCCGAGGAGCAGGACCAATGCAACCAGCGCGAGCCCCACGAGAACTCGCACGCGCGTTCCCATCAGACCCGCTCCATCTCCAGCCAGTCCCCGAAGGCGGTCGAGCAAGGCGGACCCGCGGCATAGCGCAGGGCGACCGTGCACGCATCGACGCGCACCTGGCTGGCGCTGACCGTGGCCGCTTCGCCGCGGTGCATGCAGGGCGACCAGGGGCCGCGCTCGGGCTCGTGGCTGGCCTGGAACCCTGCCAGTGACGCGCGCTCCGGTCGGCGCCCCGCGTGCTGGCGCGCGAAGACGCGTTCACGCTCGAGCCGCGCCCGGCCACCGTCGAGCGACGAACTCGCGAGCGGCACGCGCGCCGGCGACGCCGTGAGCACCGTCCCTTCCCACGTGCGCACGCGCGGCTCGTGCCCGGGCTCGAACACCGCCAGCGTGAAGCCGCGGTAGCGCGCCAGCGTCTCTCGCTCCAGCGCCGCCAGTGCCGCGTCCCCGTCGTGCGCGGCCAAGAGCTCGCGCACCAGCAGTCCCCGGCTGCGCGGCTCGCCGTCCGCGACGCGCGTGTCCGCGCCGTTCAGCAGCGCCAGTGCGAGGCCGTGCTGGTTGACGCCCAGCCACGTTCCGCCGGCATCGGGGTCCACGGGCAGGAGCGCGCGCACGCCGCCCAGCACGAGCCGTTCTGGTGCGCGCGCCAAGCCGCGCCGCAGCGACTCGTCACGGTTGAAGAACAGCTCGAAGCCCTGGGGCTGGATCAGCCAACTTGCGGTGCACACGGTGCGCGTTCGGCCCGCCACTGCGCGAGCGTCGAGGGCGCCACGCCGAGCTCGGGCGGCGGTTCGATGCCGCGCGCGCGCAGCAGCACGGCGATCAGAGCGTAGTGGTGGATCGTGTGACTGAGAAGGCTCCCGAGCTCGCGCCCGAGGGTCGAACGCTGCCACGCCCCTCCCATGAGGGGCGCCTCGGCCCGCACTGTCACGGCCCGATCCGGATCGCGCGGCCCCAGGCGTCGCAGCTCGGCGCTCAGCGCCAGGAGGCACGCGCGCGCCCGCGCCGGCTCGCACTCCGTGCGCTGGTCGCGCTCGCGCCGGTCGTAGTCGATCGCTCCGTCCCCCAGGTCGCGCAGGAAAACGGCCACGAAGTCGGCCACGTGGCGCAGGTGCGCGCCCACGCTCCCGCCGGGGGCGAGCGAGGACGGAGAGACGAAGGACTCGTGCTCGAGTCCCGCGGCGAGGTCCGCGCCCTGCTCGAGCAGGGCGGAAAGGGCTCGGGTCCACGAACGACAGTCAGACATACCGGTGGGACAGGGGTTGGAGTCGCTCCACGACCGCGCTGCGCAGGCGCACGGCCAGGGTCTTGCGGTCCGGAGCGACGAGCGGTTCGGGACCGAAGCGCACGCTGGCCTGGATGCGCGGTAAGCCGAGAAGCGCGAGCGCGTGCGACACGAACGTCATATCGCCCCACCAGCAAACGGCCTCGGAAGCGGGCCGCTCGCCGGGCGGGGTCGTGTAACCGAGCGCGGCGTAGGAAACCGGCGTGCCGAGCGCGATGGCGGGGGCGAGCAGCGCCGGGCGGAAGGGCAACACCGCGCTCCCGGCCGTGCTCGTACCCTCGGGGAAGAGCACCAGCGTCTCGCCGCGCGCCAGGCGGGCGCGCAGGCGCTCTCCGAGCTCGGGCAGCGCGCGCCGCTCTTCGCGCGGGACGAACAGCGTGCCCATCGCGCGCGCCAGGAAGCCCAGCACCGGCCAGCGCGCGACCTCGCTCTTGGCCACGAAGGCGCACGGGAGCTGCGCGCCGAGCACGACCACGTCGAGGTAGGAGAGGTGGTTCGTGACCAGAAGGCCCGCGCCACGCGGCGCGCAGCCCTCGACCGCGACCTCCACGCCCAGGATGCGGCACACGCCGCGCGACCACAGGTGCTGGATGCGGGCGCGCCAGCGCGGGAGACGCGCAACGAGCAGGGCCGCCGGAGCAAACAGGGCCCAGGCGAGGAATAGCGCGACCGTCCAGGCGGCGAGCGCGAGCAGGCGCAGGCTGAGGCGCACACTCCTCAATCGGCGATCTCCGCGGGGGAACGCAGCAGGCCGGTGAAGAACAGGCGCCACAGGCGCGCGGGCAGGGCGCGCGCGTCGAGCAACACCAGCCAGTCGATGGTCTGGAACTCGCGATCCAGGGCCGGCGCGGACACCACGCGGGCGCCGTAGCGCAGGTAGGTCCCGAACAGCTTGGGCAGCGCGACCGTGGGCCAGGGCTCGGTTGCACGCTCCCGCGGCACCGTACACGCATGGCTCGCGTGCGGGGCGACGCAGAGCTCGGCGTGCCGATGTCCCTGCTGCTCGAGCCAGCGCGAGAGCGCGAGCCCCGCGCGCGGATCCTGGCTGGTGAGCGAGCAGCAGCCGAAGAAATAGCGCTTTTCGGCCCAGGCGAGATGGGCGACGAGCCCGCGCCAGAGCGCGAAGAGGGCGCTGCCCTGGCGGTGCTCGCGCAGGATGCAGGCGCGACCGAGCTCGACTCCGCGCGCGACGATCTCCGCCAGCGGCGCGAGGTCGAACTCGCCCGCGCAGTAGAGCCCCGCGCCGGCGCGCGCCTGCTCGGCGGTCTGCAGGCGGTAGGTACCGACCAAAGTGTCGCTGGCCGCGTCGATCAGCATCAAGTGATGGCACACCTCGTCGAAGCGGTCGCGGTCGAGGCCGGTGCGCCACGATTCCGACAGGCCCTCGCCCAGCTCGCGGTTGAAGACCTCGAAGCGCAGCCGCAGGACGCGCTCGAGGTCGGCCGGGTCGCGCGCGAAGCGCACCAGATAGGGTCCCTCGCGGAGCGCGCTCAGGCCGTGCGGATGCGGGATCGTGAGCCCGCTCTGGAGCGAGGCCGTCGGCAGGGTCTCGGAGGTCATTCGAGCCTCCGATACGTGGCCGGGTCGGCTCGCAGGACCAGATCATCGCCGCGGCGCTCGATTTCGCCCGTGATCTCCACCGGCTCGGCCACGAAGTCGAGCACCGCCTGGTTGACCGGCTCGCCCGCGGCCGAGACCAGCAGGAAGTAGCTGGCCCGGCCGGCCGCGTCGCGCACGCACAGAACCGGCGGGATGCCGCCCGAGATGCAGCGCACCGCGCAGGCGCGGTGGGGCTTGAGCTCGCCCGGGTTCATGACCCCGAAGAAGCACTTCGAGTCGACGATCTCGCCCACCAGCGTGCGCTCCCCGAGGGAGACCGCGGCCGGAGGGCTGGTGGCCGCCCCCGCCTCGCGCCGCACCGACCCGGGCTCGACCTCGGCCACGACCACGCCGTCGCGGTAGGCGAGGGTCGCGGAGAGGCGCACCCCCTGGCCGTCGAAGTCCGCGACCAGGCCCTCGGCGCCGTGCTTCCAGGGAGCCACCAGCGGGTAGCTGGACACGGGCGAGAGGGTACCGGTTCGCCCAGGGCGAGGAACGATCAAATGCGGGTAAGGGCGCAGCACGACGGTCCCGGAGAGCTCGACCGGAGATCCGTACTCGAAGCGCGCCGCCGGACGAAGCCCGTGTTCGCACACAACGAGCACCGCCACCGCCCCGACGAGGGCCAGCAGCAGCGCCGCTCTCCGGCTCACGAAACGCGCGAGACACGCGGGCGCGCGCGGCAGGTAGCCGACGTAGAACTCGTCGCTCCCGTCGGGCACGGCGCTCACGCCTCGACCTCGATCCGCGCCGGCTGGAGCGCGGTCCCTGCCGGCCGCGCGCGCGCCTCGACCTCGACTCGCCCGGCGACGATGCGCACAGGATAGGTCGGCACCTTCTCGATGAAGGGCGGCGGCGAGCAACCGTCCTCCGGTCGGTACTGGTAGCCGTGCCACGGGCACGTCACGCAGCCGTCGATCACACGGCCCTCGCCCAGCGGGCCGTTCTGGTGCTGGCAGACGTTGGAGAGCGCCGCGACCTTGCCGTCGTAGCGAAACACGGCCACGCGCTCGCCCGCGATGGTCACGACGCGCGCGCGCTTCTCGGGGATGTCGGCGACCAGGCCGGCATCGACCCAGCCGTTTGCCGGCTCGGTGTCGCGGTCGCGGGCGCGCTCACGCCAGCCGGCGGCGAGGTGCAGCCCGACGATCCACGCGCACCCGAGCGCGAGCAGAGCCCCGAGGACGGGGCTCTGCTCGGCCTGCAGGGTCCCGAGCGCCACGTGCCCGACCAGGAGCGCGTAGGCGAGATACACGAGCATGTGCAGCGACTTCCACACGCGCGCCGAGAGGTTCGCGAGCCAGAAGTCGTGGCTGGTCGCCGCCATCAGGAACAGGATCGCGAGCGCCGCGAGCCCGAGCACCTCGAACGGGAAGTGTGGCAGGCTGGCGTAGCGCCGGTTCGCCGTCAGCACGCTGACGAGCGGGTGCTCGTCCCCGAAGGCGTGGAACTGCACGACCGCGAAGGAGGCGTGCGCGAGCGCGACCAGGAACATGCTCACGCCGAGGTGCCGACGGTTGTAGAGGAACGGCAGGAAGCGCGCGTCCAGGCGCGCCAGCGGTCCGATCGAGAGGATCACGTGCAGCATCAGGAACGCCAGCGTCCCGAGGCCGCGGATGAGCAGCGTCTCGAGCGTCACGTTCGCATCCCAAAGCAAGCCCAGTCCGACGAACAGGGCCAGGTACGTGGCGGTCCCGCCTCCGATCAGGGCGTCGTAGATGCGCTTCTGCCGGTTCCAGCCGACGGCCTGGTACCCGACGCTCACTCGTCCACCCTCGCAGGGAGCAGCCTGTTCTGCGCCAGACCATAGACGATCGCATGCTTACCCGTCGGCGCGTGGAGCTCGAGTGCTCCCGAGCGCACGGTGCCGATGAGCTCGGCATCGTCCGGGAGCGTCGCACCCGTGAGCGGAGCGCCCGTCCAATAGACGAGTTCGTCGGCGCGAGCACGCGGGTCGAGCACGAGGCTCGGATCTGGCATCCAGCCGGGCTGGAGCTCTGCGGGTAGATCCTGCTGAACTGGAGTGCGGCGCACCTTCCACGCGCTCGCGAGCAACGCCGGCAGCAGGATGGCCAGCGCCACGAAGGCCGAGCGGTGCACGCGGCGCAGGGGCAGGATCACGCGTGCGGGTCCTTTCGCGGCCGGCTTCCGCCAGAGGAGAGACGGAGCAGGCGCAGCACGAGCCACGGCCAGAGCGCGGCGCAGCCGGGCAGGATCAGGATCCGGAAACCCGGCGTGCCCGAGTGCGCGCTCGGGTCGAGGCGCTCGACCAGCCTCCACGCGAACACGATGCCGAAGGCGAGCCCGAGCGCGAGGTAGAGCTCGGCGAAGAGGACCAGGGCGTGCGCGAAGGTCATCGGGGCTCTCCTCCGGGGCGCGCGCAGGATAGCAACGACTCCGCGCGCGCCTACCGGGCAGGCGGCCGCTTGGATGCGCTCCCCGCGGGCGCGTTTCAGCGCAGGTGGCCGTGGTCCTCGAGCACCGCGCGCAGCGTCGTGAAGCGATGGCGCCGGAGCAGCGCCTCGAGGCGCGGCAGGGTCCGATCGAGGTTCAGGTAGTGCCGGAAGCTCTTCCAGGCCGAGGCCTTCTGGCGCGGCTGGCCCGGATCGAACTCCCAGGGGTGCAGGTAGAGCGCCGCCGGCCGGCCGCGCCGCTCGAGCGCGCCGATCGCGGCGCGCGTGACGAAGAGCGGCAGCAGCCGGAAGTAGCCCCCGCCCCCCACCGGCAGGTTGCGCCCGAAAATGCGCACGGTCGCGACCGGGAACTCGACGATCGCGCCGGACTGGCTGTGCACCACGCTGATGCCGGGCTCGAAGTCGGGCACGCCGTAGGTCGGATGGTGCACCGGGTGCACCGACGAGTCGTAGCGGTAGCCGCGCCGTGCGAGCACGTCGAAGGCCCACCAGGTTTTTCGGGTGAGTGTGAAGGTCGAAGCGCGGAAGCCGATGGGCCGTCCGGCGCCGGCCGCGACCAGCGCGTGCTCGGTGCGCTCGAGATCCACGTCGAGCCCGGCCTCGCCCAGCTCGTCCAGGAAGCGGTGCTCGTAGCCGTGGCTGGCGATCTCGTGGCCCGCGGCGAGGCAGGCGCGCACGAGATCGGGCCGGCGCTCGGCCACCCAGCCCAGGAAGAAGAACGTCGCGCGGGCGTCGTGGCGCGCGAGCACGTCGAGCACGGCGCGCATGCCCACGTCCAGGCGCGAGGGCACCGCGGCCCACTGCTCGGGCGGGAAGTTCGCCTTCAGGTTGGCGACCTGGAAGAACTCCTCGACGTCGAAGGAGAGCGCGTGCTTCATGTCGGACTGCCCCTCAGCGCCTCCACCGCCTCGATCACGCGCCGCGCGTTTCCCTGCCAGGTGAGATCGAGGGCCGCGACCTTGGCACGCGCCGCGGCGCCGAGGCGCGCGCGCAGCGGTGCGTCGCCCGCCAGCCGCACGAGGGCGCCTTGCAGGCTGTCCCGGTCCCCGCTCGCGACCAGCAGCGCGTCGGTCTCGTGCGCGAGCACCTCGCGCAGGTTGGGCTGGTCGGGCGCGATCACGCACAGTCCGGCGGCCATGTACTCGAACAGCTTGAGCGGCGAGGCATAGGGGTTGATCGCCGGCACGAGGCCGACGTCGAAGGCCCTCAGCAGGGCAGGGACCTCGCCGTGCGGGCGCGGGCCGGCGAAGTGCACGCGCGCGGAGAGGCCGCGCTCGGCCGCCACCCGCTCGACCTCGGCCCGGGCCGGACCCTCGCCGACCAGCACGAGACGCGTCGCGGCGAGCTCGGGCGCGCCCATGGCCGAGAGCACCAGATCGAGCCGGTGCCAGTCGCGGTAGAAGCCCACGAAGCCCAGCACGAGTTCACCCGCTGCCTCCGGACCGAGGCCCAGCGCGGCGCGCGCAAGCGGACGCGCGCCCTCGCGATGGACGTAGCGTTCGAGATCGACGCCGTTCTGGGTCACGAGAATGCGCTCACGCGCCACGCCCTGCTCGACCAGCATGTCGCGCAGCACGCCGGTCACCGCGCACACCAGCGTGGCCGAGCGGAAGATCCGGCCCTCGATGCGGCGCGCCAGGTGCGGGAACGAGAGGCCACGCGTCTGCGCCAGCTCCAGCACCATCGGCGAGTTGACCTCGAGCACGAGCGGCTTCGCGAGCACGCGCGCGGCGCGCACGCCGGCCGTGTTGCCGAAGGCGTAGCGCTCGTACAGGAAACGCGGATCGAAGGCGCGCGCGGCACGCAGCACGCTCCCGCGCGCCGCGCGCCCGTAGCCGTACTCCAGCAGCTCGCGCGCGAAGCGCGGCGCGTGTGCGACCCAGGCGTAGCGCGAGCGCGAGCCGCCCGATCCACTGCCCGTCGCCCCGGCCGGCTGCGCACGGGCGTCGCGCGCCACGAGGGAGACTTCCCGGACCTCGTGCCCGAGCGCCCGAAAGGCCGCGATCAGGGCGCGGATGTGCACCGCCTGACCGTCCTCGGCCAGGGTGCGGTGGTGGTACAGGATCCTCAACGCACCGCTCCGGCGTTCTCGGCGCAGGCCGCTTCGAGGCAGCGCTCGAGCGCCTCGGCGCTCCGCTCCCAGGTGAGGTGCGCGACCGCGGCTCGCAGCGACGCGGCCTCGGATCCGGCGGCCAGCAGCGCCGCGAGCTGCCGCGCCAGCGTCGCCGGGTCGCGCGTGCGCGCCAGCATCGAGGGCGCCAGTTCCCCCAGCACCTCGGCCGTGCCGCCCGCGTCGGTGGCGAGCACGGGCCGCCCGCTCGCCAGCGCCTCGAGCACCACGTTGGGCCGGCCCTCGCGCCGGCTGGTGAGCAGGAGCACGTCGCAGGCCGCGTACCACGTCGCGAGGCGCTCGGGCGGCACCTCGCCGCGCAGTTCGACCCGCTCCGTCAGGGAACGCGCGACCACCGCGGCGGAGAGCTCGGCCTCGAGCGGCCCGCGCCCGAGGTACACGAGTCGATCGTCGCGCTGCGTCGCGCGGGCAAAGACCTCCAGTGCGAGCAGCGGGTCCTTGCGCTCGATCAGGTGCCCGCACACGAGCACCAGGCGCCCGCCCGAGGAGAGCCCGAGCGCGGCGCGTGCCTCGGTCCGCGGGCGTGGCCGGAACAGCTCGAGATCGATGCCGTTCGGCACCAGCACGCCCTGGCCCACCTTCCCGCCGAGGAGATCCATGCGCGCGAGCAGATCCTCGGAGACCGCGCACCAGTGTCCGGCCGAGCGCAGGCTGAAGGCCAGCTCGTCGGTGAGGTGCGCCTCGCCCGCGACCTCGAGCACGTCGCTGCCGCGCCCGCTGATCACGCATGCGAGGCGCAGCTCGCGCAGCGCCGGAACGGCCGCGGCCGCCGGCCAGGCGTAGTCGAGCACGACCACGTCGGGGCGTGGCCGATGCGCGATCGCGCGCAACCCCGCGCGCGAAAAAGCGGCCGCGTTGGCGCGCGTGCGGCCGGGCAGGTGCAGGTAGCGCGGGCGCTCGACCTCGATCCCGCCGCGCACCTCGCGCGCGGGAATCCGCGCCAGCTCACGCCAGCGCGCGCGCGGTAGCCAGCGGCTGGAGAGCGGCACCGGCTGCGTCACGCGCACCGCGTGTCCGCGCGCGAGCATGCCGAGCCAGCGCCGCTCGGCGAACACGCCCTCCACCGGACACACGGGCGAAGGATAGAGCGAGGTCAGGACCTCGATCCGGAGGCTCATGGGGCGAGGCCGGTGACGCCGTGACGCGCGCGCCAGTGCTCGAGCACGAGCAGGCTCCACAGGAGGCGATCGTGGTTGCGCGCGCCCGACACGTGCTGCGCGAGCACGGCCTGCAGGCGCTCGCGAACGAACCAATCCCCGGGCAGGCGCTCGAGCGCCGCGCGCACCGGATTCTCGAGCGGGCCGCGGATCCACTCCGCCAGCGGCGTGTCGAAGCCGCGCTTCTCGCCGTCCAGCACCTCGGAGGGCAGGCGCCCGCGCAGGGCCTCGCGCAGCGCGTGCTTGCCGCGCCCGCCGCGCACCTTCTCGTCGGCCGGCAGCGGGGCGAAGCGTTCGACCAAGCGGTGATCGAGCAGCGGCACGCGCACCTCCAGCGACACCGCCATCGAGGCGCGGTCGGCCTTGGCCAGGATCTGGTCCGGCAGGTAGGTGTGGAAGTCGGCGTACTGGGCACGGTAGAGCGGGTCGTCGACCGTGGGCGCGGCATAGTGGCGCGCGAACTCCTCGAAGGGGTCGTGCTCGGCGAGCCGCGCGGCGAGGTCGGGCGCGAGCAGCTCCAGCGCCTCCGCGCGCTCGACGCGCGTCACGCTGCGCCAGTAGGCGCGCGCCGGATCGTCGCCGACGTTGGTCAGGAAGGTGCGCCCACGCAGGATGCGCGGGGCCCAGTCGAGGCGCGGGTAGACGCGGCCCAGGCCGCGCGCGGCGGCCTGCCCGCTCGCCCCGAGCGCGCCGCGCACGCGGTTCTCGGCCACGTCGTGCACGTAGCGGCGGTAGCCGGCGAAGGTCTCGTCGCCGCCGTCGCCCGAGAGCGCCACGGTGACGTGCTCGCGCGCCACCTGCGAGACGAGATAGGTCGGCACGGTCGAGGGGTCGGCCAGGGGCTCGTCGAAGAACCACGGCAGGGTCTCGAGCGCGAGCGCGGGATCGGGCTCGAGCACGCGCGTGTGGTGCACGGCGCCGAGGCGCTCGGCCGTGCGGCGCGCGACCGGCAGCTCGTCGTGCGAGCGCTCGCGGAAGCCGACCGAGCACAGCACCAGCGGACCGGCGTCGGCGCGGCGCATGCTGGTCGCGACCGCCGTGCTGTCGATGCCGCCCGAGAGGAACGCGCCGAGCGGCACGTCGCTGAGCAGGTAGTCGGCCACGCAGCGGTCGAGCCATTCGAGCACCTCGCCCTCCGCGGCCGGGCCGCGCAGCTCGGAGGGCAGGTCCCAGTAGCGCCGCGTGCCGAGCACGCGCCCGTCTTCGGCCAGGAGCACGTGCCCCGGGCGCAGGCGCTGCATGCCCTCCCAGGCCGCGCGCTCTCCGCCCACGTAGCCCTGGACGAGGTAGTCGAGCAGCGCCGTGGGCCGGAGCCGCCGCGGCAGGTAGGAGCTCGCGAGCAGGGCCTTGGGCTCGCTCCCGAACAGGAGCCCGTGCTCGCTCTCGGCGTAGTAGAGCGGCTTGACGCCCAGCGGATCGCGCGCGAGCAGGAGGTGCTCTCGGCCCGCGCGCCGGTCGAGCAGCGCGAAGGCGAACTCGCCCACGAGCCGCCCGACCAGGGCGTCCCCGTGCTCCTCGTAGAGGTGCGCCAGCACCTCGGCGTCGGAGCCGGTCCGGAACGCGTGGCCGGCGCGCTCGAGCTCCGCGCGCAGCGCGCGGAAGTTGTAGACCTCGCCGTTCATCATCACGGCCACGTCGCGCGCCTCGTTGAAGAGCGGCTGGCGCCCGCCCGCGGGGTCGATGATCGAGAGGCGGCGGAAACCGAAGCCCGCGGCGCCCTCGACGTACAGAGTGCGATCGTCCGGCCCGCGGTGCGCCAGCGCATCGGTCATGGCCGCGAGCACGCGCTCGTCGACGCGCTCCCCGCGCCGCGCCAGGATGCCCGTGATGCCGCACACGCGCGTCAGACTCCGTGCGCCGGGAGCGCGTCCCGGTAGCCGCTGACCCGTTCGCGCCGGCCGAAGCCCGCGCGCGCCACGGCCTCGAGCTCGCCGCGCCCACCCAGGTTGCGCGTCGGGTTCTTCTCGTCCTGCTCCATCTCGCGCCAGGCGATCGCGCCGAAGGCGATCACGATCGAGACCCAGTGGTAGAAGAGGTCGAAGTGCGCGCGGTTCAGGAAGGCCGAGCCGACCACGAAAGCCACCAGCGAGGCCTCGAACATGTTGGCGTAGTTGATGATCCAGCTCGCGTGGTAGCGCCGCCTCGCGGCCGCGCGCACGCGCCAGCAGGTGGCGAAGGAGCCGAGGATCAGGCTGAAGTACAGGAGCAGCGCGGGAGTACCGCACTCGGCCCAGATCTGGAAGTAGGAGGAGTGCGCCACGATCACTTCGTCGCCGTACTGGAAAGTCGGGTCGTACTCGCGGTAGTGCAGCTGGAAGCGGTACATGCCCACGCCGAGCGCCGGGTTGTCCAGGGCCATGCGCGTGGCAATGCCCCAGGCCTTGAGGCGGCTGGCGGCCGAGCCCTCCTTGCTCGGCTCGAGCATGGTCGCGAGGCGCTCCTTGTATTCCTGCGGCGCCGCCAGCAGGGCGGTCAGCGCCACCAGGCATCCGACGAGAATACCCAGCAAGCGGTTCCGCGAGCGCCACACCAGGCACGCGATCGCGGCCGAGACCGACAAGAACCCGCCGCGCGAGTGCGTGAGCCCGACCGTCATCACGGTCAATGGCAGCGCGATCCAGAAGACCTTGCGGATCTCGGGGCGGCGCTCGCTCCAGCCCAGGTAGTACAGCATCGGCACGGCCATCGACAGCGCCAGCGAGAAGTCGTTGTTGTCGGCCAGCATCCCGCCCGGCCCGCGGATGATCGCGCGGCCGCCGAGGGTGGAGATGCCCCAGATGCCCGACTTGACCCCGAAGAAGCCCAGGCTGAGGGCGATGATCCACAGCAGGACGCGCAGGCGCTCCTTGGTGCTCACGACCGCGGTCGTGAACAACGAGACGGCCACGATCTTGCCGTACTCGAGGTAGCGGTCGAACTGCCGCAGGCTCGGCGAGCGCGAGAAGAGGATGCCCACACCGATGATCACGACCAGCACCATCATCACGCTGCAGCGCCAGTCGCGCACGAACCAGCGCCGGCGCTCCTTCGACACGAGGTAGCCCGCGAAGGTGACGATGGCCACGTAGTAGGACCAGCGCATGCCGCGCGCGAAGCCCCAGGTCAGGTCCTGCACGCGCATGTACGCCAGCCAGGAGAACACCGCCAGGCCGACGAAAGGCTTGCGGTAGCACACCGGCATCAGCGCCAGCAGCGTCAGCGTCAGGATCAGGTCGCGCATGACCCTGCACCGCTCACGGGCTCACTTGAGCGCCGAGCGCAGGCGCTCGATCGCGTCCTGGACCTCGAGCGGCAGGCGCTCCGGCGAGGAGTGCCAGAGCCAGGTGATCCAGCCGATCGTGCCCACGATCATGGCCGTCGAGAGCCCGGCCAGGGTGCGCGCGAGCTGCAGGCTGCGGCGTTCGCGGCGCGTCACGATGGTGTCGATGGCGCCCAGCACCGGCACGCTCATGACCGAGGCCAGTTCGCCCACGCTGCGGTAGGAGCTGCGCGCGAACTCCGAGAACAGCGCGAGCCCCACACCCAGGGCCAGGCCGCCGACCACGGCCATGGCCGAGATCAGGTAGGGGTTCGGCAGGGACGAGGCGGAGACGGGCACGGGCGGCTGGGAGATGCGCCAGGGCGTGGGCGAGGAATCCAGCATCTGCAGCGACTTGTCGCGCGCCTGCCATTCGCGGAAGGTCTCGTTCCTGAGGAGGCGCGCCTCGTTGACCTGGTTGCGCAGGTCCTCGAGGTGCTTGTGGTGCTGCGTGCGCACTTTCGTGTCCTGATCCAGCTCCGCGACGCGCGTCGTCAGGGCCACGCGCTGGTCCTGCAGGCGCCCGGCCTTGTCCTCCTTGGCGCGCACATCCGTCTCGTACTCGCCGCGCCGCGGGTTCTCCTCGTCCTCCCAGCGCAGGCTGGCCTCGGGCTCGAGAGCGCGCAGCTCCTCGAGCTCGCGCACGACCTCGTCGAGCTTGGGCTTCAGGCGCCGGTAGGTGGAGTTGTTCGGCCGCAGGTTGGCGAGCTGGTCCTCCAGCCCCTCCTTCTCCTGCTCGAGCTTCTCGATCTTCGTCGCCGGGTCGTCGGCCGCGACCGACACCGGCTTCGAGATCATCGGCGGCTCCTTCTCCAGTCGCTCGCGCGCTTGCTGCAGCTCGAACTCGGCCGTGCGCAACTGCAGCTCGACCTCCGCCAGGTCGGTCTTCGACTTCTCCAGGGAGCGGAAGGTCCAGTCGCCACGTTCCTCGCGCCGGCCGTCCCCGCTGGGCGCGGTCGGGTCCTGGCCGAGCAACTCGATCAGGGCGTAGTAGCGATCCTCGTTCTCTTTCAGGTCCTTCTCCTGCACGTCGAGGATCTCCTGCAGCTTGAGCCGGTCCTCGATCAGCGTACTGCGATCGGACTCGCGCATCTCCTCCAGCCAGGACTCCGTCAGGCTCTGCAGGAACTTGGCCGCACGCGTCTTGTCCTCGTCGTAGATGGTGGCGTCGATGAAGATCGTGCCGCCCTTGGAGTCCTTGCTGCTCGGGCCGGCCATCAGGTTGCGGGTCAGGATGCGCTCGCGGATGAACTGCACGCGTTCGGCCTCGGTGCGCGCCTGGCGGTACTCGGGCCACGCCGCGAGGTCGCCCTCGATCACCTTCCTCACGCGCGCGAAGTTCACCAGGTGGTCGTAGGCCGCGGAGGCCTCGCGGCGGATGGCCACCTCCTGCGGGTTGCGCAGGCGCGCGTCGGTCTCCACGCGAGTCCGGTCGCTGATCTCGATGCGCGTCGAGACCTTGTAGCGCTTGGGCACGATGACCGCGAAGGCGATCCCCAGGGTGGAAACCAGGAGCGCCGGCACGATCACCTGGTAGCGCCGCCGCTTGAGCGCGCGCAGGAGGTCGAGCAACTGGTTGCTGCCCTGGATGCCGGCCATGGGCTAGTTGTTGAAGTTGTTCCGGCGGCCGCGGAAGAACAGGAAGCGCGGATCATCGAAGGCGAAGATCGCGTAGAGCACGTCGCGCAGCACCGACGTGACCGGCACGAACAGGCCCGACACCAGGTCGGCCGCGGACTGCAGCAGCGTCGGCGGCACGTAGACGATGTCGTACTCGTGCACCTGGACGTTGTAGGTCGAGTCGCCCGAGCTCCAGATCTCGCTCACGTCCGCGACGATCACCAGCGGATCGCGCGGGTCGGCGCGGATCAGGCGCACGCGTCCCAGGTTGGCGCCGAACTCGTCGGGCGAGGCCAGCATCACGGCCTCGTACAGGGTCACGTCGCCGCTGTAAGGGAACGGCCCCGCTCGCCGCACCTGCCCCATCACGTAGTAGACCTTCTTGCCTCCCGTGCGGATGTTGACCTTGACGTCGGTGTCCACGTAGTAGGCCGAGAGCTTCTGGGTCAGGTAGCTCTCCAGCTCGTTGCGCGTGAAGCCCGCCACGTAGACGGCCCCGACCTCGTCCAGGAGTATCGTGCCGTCGATGTCGACCACCTGCGTGCCGCGCACGTCCTCGTTGTAGGTGTCGAGGAACTGGATCGTGTC
>Ga0247727_10011906_pt1 | contig 15051 bp, 15 predicted proteins | sample WisWelCaveWW1625_FD_202498 | JGI IMG/M metagenome (GOLD analysis project Ga0247727, IMG submission 202498) | Biofilm microbial communities from Wishing Well Cave, Virginia, United States - WW16-25 | ecosystem: Environmental > Aquatic > Deep subsurface > Groundwater > Cave microbial mat | place... | reverse complement strand
ATTTTTACTGGTTTTTGAAGGAATGCGAATGGCGCTTCAATGGGGGCAGTCATCAACAGCTTCTCAAGCAGCTAAAACATTGGTATAAACATACCAAGCATTAGGGCTTAGCTACGACAGCCCCTAAGTTTTTTATATATTTATGATTTCTTAAGAAATATCACAAAGCGCAGAGTTCTGTCAAAAAATTCCTAAAAATCAATTTCCCTCATGTAAGTTTTTTACATGAGTTTCCGTGCGTTACAGGGTGATTATTTTTTATCGCCGGAATCGCGGAAATGATTGGTAATCGGGTAGCGGCGATCGCGTCCGAACGCCTTGCGGGTGATTTTTATGCCCGGCGGTGCCTGGCGGCGCTTGTACTCGGCGCGGTCAACCATCGACCAGATTTTGATAACGGTTTCGCGCTGAAAGCCTTGATTTACAAGGTCTTCCACGCCCAGTTCGTCCTCGACAAGGCGCCGCAAAATGGCATCGAGAACATCATAGGGCGGCAACGTGTCCTGGTCGGCCTGGTTCTCGCGCAGCTCTGCCGTCGGTGCGCGGGTGATGGAATTTTTCGGGATGACAATGCCTGTCGGACCGAATGCGCCCTGCGGTTTATGTTTGTTGCGCCAGTTTGAAAGGTCGTACACCTGCGTTTTGTAGACATCTTTCAGAACATTAAATCCGCCGCACATGTCGCCGTACAGCGTCGCGTATCCGACCGCCATTTCTGATTTGTTTCCGGTCGACAAAACCATTTTGCCGCTGGCGTTCGACAACGCCATCAGAATGGTGCCGCGTGCGCGGGGCTGGATGTTTTCAAATGTCGTGCCGCCTGCGCCCGTGATATGGCCGCCGAGTGTGGCATGAAACGCCTCGACTGTTTTTTCGATGGAGATGGTTTCAATCTTGATTCCAAGATCTTTGGCGAGGTCTTCGGCGTCCCTGATGCTTTCCTTGGTGGTGTAGACGGACGGCATCATGACGCCGTGCACGGCTTCCGGCCCCAGCGCATCAGCGGCGATGGCGGCGGAAAGAGCGGAATCAATGCCGCCCGACAGGCCAATGAGAATGCCGGGGAAATGGTTCTTGCCGATATAATCGCGCAGGCCCAGCATGAGCGCCTGGTAAATTTCTTCTTCAGCGCTGAAGGCGGCGCCGGTATTTTCAACGCCGGAGAAAATAATCCCGCGCTCGTTCTTTTCAAGCAGGATGTTATAGGACTGCTCGGTAAACTGGACGCCTTCAAGCACGACATGGCCTTTTTCGTTCATCACGAACGACCCGCCGTCAAAAATCAATTCATCCTGCCCGCCGACCTGGTGCACATAGATGAGCGGCAGGCCGGTTTCATCAACACGGTAACGCGCGAGGCGGTGCCGCGTTTTTTTCTTCCCGATTTCGTAGGGCGAAGCATTTGGCACAATAAAAATTTCTGCGCCTTTTTTCCTGAGATGCGCGGCGACTTCCGGCCACCACATATCCTCGCACAGCATCAGGCCCAGCGAAAAACCCTTGAACGGGATGGGCTCAGGCAGCGGCCCGGCGGTAAACACGCGCTGTTCGTCGAACACGCCGTAATTGGGCAAGTGATGTTTGCTCTGCGTGGCGATGATTTTGCCGTTCTCGATGAAGTGCATGACGTTGTGCGTCTTGCCGTCGATCACCCAGGGCGAGGGGATAATTGCGGCCGACTTGCCTTTGCTGTGAACTACGAGTTTCTCGACAGATTTTTTTATTTCTTTAAGAAACACAGGCTTCAGGATCAGATCTTCAGGCGGGTAGCCGCACACCGCCATTTCCGGGAAGACAACAAGGTCGGTATTTTTAGGTGCTTCGTTCCAAAAGTCGCATATTTTTTTAAAATTATAATCGAAGTCGCCGACGATGGGGTTCATCTGCGCCAGCATGACATGGAGGATTTTTGTCATGGATTATTCGGCCGCAGCCGCCGCCATGGGCTGGAAAAAGCCGCCGCTCTGGCGCATGGCTTTCAATTCGTCCGCGACGAGAAACGCCAGTTCAAGCGCCTGGTTGGCGTTGAGGCGCGGATCGCAATGCGTGTGGTAACGGCTGGAGAGATCTTCATCTGTGATTTTCTCGGCGCCGCCAATGCATTCGGTCACGTTCTGGCCGGTCATCTCGAAATGCACGCCGCCGGGATGCGTTCCCTCGGCCTTGTGCACGGCGAAGAAGTCTTTGACCTCGCCCAGGATATGATCGAAGCGGCGGGTTTTATAACCCGACGATGATTTGATGGTGTTGCCGTGCATCGGGTCACAGGACCAGGCGACGGTGCGGCCTTCCTTTTTCACGGCGCGGACCAGCGCGGGCAGATGCGCCTCGACCTTGCCGTGGCCCATGCGGGCGATCAGCGTCATACGGCCCGGGATATTGTCCGGGTTCAGGATATCGATGAGTTTCAGCAATTCGTCCGGCTTGATGTCGGGTGAGCATTTGAGGCCGACCGGGTTTTTAATGCCGCGCATGAATTCCACCTGCGCGTTATCCAGTTGATGGGTTCGCGCGCCGATCCAGAGCAGGTGCGCGGAGGTATCGTACCATTCACCTGTCGTACTGTCGGTGCGGGTCATGGCTTCCTCGTAGTTCAGCAATAACGCTTCGTGCGAGGTGTAAAATTCGGTTTGCTTGATGGCCGGGACGGTGTCGCTGTTGACGCCGCAGGCCGCCATGAAATCAAGGGCTTCGCCAATGCGGGCGGCCATTTGTTCGTAGCGCTTGATCAGCGGGCTGTCCTTGACGAATTCCAGGTTCCAGCCATGGACGCGGTGCAGATCGGCATAGCCGCCATCGGCAAAGGCGCGCAGCAGGTTCAGCGTCGCGGCGGACTGGTTGTAGGATTTGAGCATGCGCTCGGGATCGTGGCGGCGGCTCTCGGGGCTGAATTCAAAACCGTTGATGTTGTCGCCGCGATAAGCGGGCAGGGTCACGCCGTTAATCGTTTCGGTATCGCTTGAGCGTGGTTTGGCGAACTGCCCGGCGATGCGGCCCAGTTTCACAACAGGAAGCGAGCCGCCATAGGTCATGACGACGGCCATCTGCAGGATGACGCGGAACGTGTCACGGATTTTCACCGCGCCGAATTCGGCAAAGCTTTCCGCGCAATCGCCGCCCTGGAGCAAAAAGGCTTTCCCGGCTGCGACATTGGCGAGTTTCGCCTGCAGGTTCCGGGCCTCACCTGCAAAAACCAGCGGCGGCATGCGGGCAAGCTCCGCCTCGATCCGCTTCAGGCCAGCCTGATCGTCGTAAACCGGCATTTGCAATACCGGCTTTGAGCGCCATGAATCGGGGGTCCATTTACGGGTCATATTCTCCAGGTCCCTTGGTTTTCCGTTAACCAGTTTCGTATAAAATTAACCTTATATAGAGCAATTACAAGCCTTAAGCCAAGGGAATTAAACTTGGCAGAAGGCACAAAAAACCCTGTATTTCTCGTGTTTTTGATCCTTCCCGCTTGTCATCTTGCGGATCGCGTTATTAAACTCAATAGAGTTAAAGGCTGAAGACCCCCTATGGTTGAACACGCAGATACAGGCAAAGACCGCGACTGGAGCAAGGCGCTGCAGGATATTAGCCCTGTTTTCGAGGCCGTGCGCCCGGATTCCTCGTGGGCGGACCGCGATACGGTGCGCCAGACGGCCAAAAAGGTCATCCAGAACCTGGAACAGGACCTGACTACGCTGCAGGGCGACGCCGCTTTCATCTTTTCCGTGAAAAACGATGCGCAGGATCTCGCGCGCCAGACATCCGACATGCTGCGCCGCTGGCAATTGGCCGAACGCTCGCCCAGCCTGGCGGCGTTGTCGATTTTCGCCATCCGCAACCTGCAGATCAACCTGCCGCCGGAAATCGCTGCCGCTGTCCTGACCGGAAGCGTTCTCGGTGAGGTTGAAAACACGCTGCCCTATCACAACAACATGCATTACAAAAAAGTCCTGCTTCAGGTGATCCGCCTTGTCGCCGTTCATAACAGCATCTACGAGGACACGCTGCAGGCGCTCGACGATCGCCAGGTGGGAATTTTGCTTCTGGCCGCGTGCATTCACGATCTCGGCCATGACGGCAAAGGCAACACCATCAAGGGCGTGTTCGAACAATGCCGGCTGGAAAAGCGCGCGTTCGAACTGGCGCTGCCGTATCTGGAGGTGTGCCGCATGAGCCTTGGCGACATGGACACGCTGCGCGTCATGTTGCTGTGCACGGATGTCGCGCCGCTGGGCGACCCGGCCAATCCCGTCAACCAGATGAAGTCGGCGTACCGCTATCATTTCCTCGGCCAGAAAAAGAAACTCGGGCCGCTGAACCTTGATGAAGAACTCAGCGCCCTGGAAAAAGATTCAGCGCTGACGATGATGGCGATTATCCTGCACGAATCCGATATCGGCACATCGGCGGGGCTGGATTACAGCGTTACGACCTATGAAACCGGCCTGTATAAAAAGGAAATGGGCCAGGCGCAGGCCTTCCCTGAGGATGTCGTGGATTTCCTGAACGATATCTGCCAGCGCCAGATGTTGTCTGACGCGGCCCAAAGATTATACGCCGCGAACATGGCGCGGATTTTCGCGCTGGCGGAAAAAGAAATTGCCGACGGCAATCATGCTTATCCGCAGCCCGAACATTCGGATTTTCTGCTGCCGCATCATGCGGGCAGCACCGGGGGCAAAAACAAAACCATCAATTAATTGAAATTGGAATCCCAGCGGCGATGCAGCCACAGCCATTGGCCGGGTTCCTGCCTGATCCATGACTCGATCATCATTGTTGCGGCCTGCAGAACCTGTTCGACGGGCAGGGGACGGCCATCCGCTGTGAAAAGCGGCAGCGGTTCATGCAGGGTAATTTCAAATTGGGCGGGGCCGGTACGTCTATTCTGCACAGGAATGAGGGGGCATTTGTATTTCTGGCCCAGCGCCACTGCGATCGGGTTTGTCATGGCGGGGCGGTCGAAAAAATCGACGCCAAGGCCTTCATTGTATTTCTGGTCGATCAGGATACCGAGGAAATGCTTGTCCTTCAGCGCATTCATTAAATCCTTGGCGCTGGAACGCGCCTTGGGAATCACGGTGATGCGCCCGCCCAGCGTGCGCGCTTTCTCCAGCAGGTAATCGCTCATCGGGTTGTTGGCGGCGCGGTAGGTGAGGTAGGCGGCAATATTATATTGCATCAGCATGGCGGGAATATTGACCTCCCAGTTGCCCTGATGCGCGCCAAAGAACACGCCGCCCTGAGCTGATTTTATGGCATTTTCGACAATATGCCTGTTGACGACGGTGATACGGGATTTGCCGATTTTCTCCAGGTGCGGATATTCGGCCATGACGCGACCGAGATTGTCCCACATGTCGGCGACGATTTTCTTTTTCTCAGCCTCTGTTTTTTCAGGTAACGCGGAAGCGAGATTGTTCAGCGCTTTGTGCGAGGCGGCCAGCCGCGGGCCAACGGTGCGGCCAATCCAGCCGCCGATATTCGAAGCGGTTGCAGGAGGCAGGATTTTAAAAAACCCGAAGAAGGCATAAAGCAGGACGGCTTCGATGAAATAGCGGATCTGTTTCATCGTCCCGCCGGCAGCCGCAATTTCAAAAACTCAACCAGTTCGGATTCATTGTCCCAGGCCATTTTAATGCCGGTGGTATAAACCATGATTCCCGGCATTTTCGGCAGGCGCAGAAAGTCCTTGTGCGTGGTCAGCAGCTCCGCGTTCCATTCTTGAGCACGGGCGGCAAGGTCTTCAAGGTCTTTTTCGCTGTAAGGATAATGATCGGGGAAGCTGATGGTTTTAACGATATCGAGATTCAGTTTGTCTTTCAGGAATGTAAAAAATTTTTCCGGATAACCAAGTCCCGCGAAAGCCAGATATTTTTTGCCGGGGTCAGGCATGGCCCGGTCGTCGGGAACCAGCCGTGCACGGATCACGGGCTTATCCTTGGGCAGAATATCCGCAACGCCGCGCTTGTCCTCGCCGATCAGGATAAAGATATCGGCGCGGGCAAGGCCCTTGTGCAGCGGCTCACGCAACGGGCCCGCGGGTAGCATCCGGCCGTTGCCGAAGCCCATTTCGCCGTTCACGACGACGATCTTGATGTCTTTGGCAATGCCGGGATTTTGCAGCCCGTCATCCATGAGGATGAGATCGGCCTGCTTGCGAGAGGCGAGAATGGCGCCCTGCGCGCGGTCGACGGCGATAATTGTGGGCGCTTTCTGCGCGAGGATCAGGGCCTCATCGCCCGTGCTCCATGAATTATGCTGCTGAAGGTCGACCAGGAGCGGCCCGCGCTCGCCGCCGCCATAACCACGCAGGAGAAAAAAAGGATTCCGCGCCAGGTTGTTTTTCTGCAGCAGGTCCATCAGCGCCAGCGCGGTCGGGGTTTTGCCCGTGCCGCCCGCATTGATGTTGCCGATGCAAAGAACAGGAAATTCAAATTGCTCGGGCTTGACGGAATATTGGTGGATTTCATAGCAGGCGCGGTAAAGCAACGAAAAAGGCGTCAGGATTTTTTCAAGCAGGGGAGCATCGCCGTTTTCCCTGTACCAGAAGCCGGGCGTTTTCAGTTTCATGGCGCGCCCCGCGTCTTTCGTGAGGCGAAGTCCATGAACGGTGTAATTGCCCCTATCACGCTGTCGATGACTTTGGCTTTGGTCTGGGTGAATTCAAAACCCGCCTTTTGCATCGCTTCGGTTTTTTTCGGATCGGCAAGCATATCGTTCACCATCTCGGCCAGTTCGCGTTCATTCCCAAGCGGCAACGCGCCGCCAGACGCGCTCATTTCTTTGTACAAATCTTTTTGAAACTGCACGTTGGGGCCGTAGAGAGCCGCGCAATGAAGCTGGGCCGCTTCGATGGGATTGTGGCCGCCGCCGCCGTCGTCGCTGAACGAGCGACCGATACAGGCCAGCGGCGCAAGCCGGTAGAACAGGCCCAGTTCACCGAACGTATCGGCGATGTAGATGTCGGTTTCATGCGCAGGCATTTTTTTGCTTTCGCCGCGCAGGACGAATGAAAGATGATTCTGGCGGCAGATGTTCGCAAGTTCATCACGGCGGTCGGGGTGACGGGGCACAAGAACAGTCAGCAGATCGGGAAAACGGCTTTTCAGCGACTGATGAATCCGGCAGGCCATGGATTCCTCGCCTTTGTGCGTGCTGGCGAAAAGCCAGATCGGGCGCTGACCGATGGAACCTGTAAGGATTTTAAGGTCGGTTTCATTAAAGGAAAGCGGCCTGGCGCTGTATTTCAGATTTCCCGTTGCGTTCACCTGCGATGCGCCCAAAGCTTTATAGCGCGAGGCTTCGGTCTCGCTCTGGGTCAGGACAAGCGAGAACGCGCCGAGAATTTGTTTTGCCGAATTGCGGATGCGTTTCCAGCGGCGGAAAGATTTTTCCGAGAGGCGCGCATTGACGAGGATGGCCGGGATGGTGCGGCGTTTTATTTCCGTCAGCATGTTCGGCCAAAGTTCGGATTCCATCCAGAGCACAAGATCGGGTTGCCAGTGATCGAGGAAGGAAGACACCCATGCCGGGTGATCGAGTGGGTAAAACTGGTGGATGGCCCCAGCGGGGAGATTCTTTTGCATCATCGCGGCGGAAGACACCGTCCCGGTCGTCATCAGGATTTGCGTGCCCTGGGTTTGCTTCAAAAGCCGGTCGACCAGGATCAGGGCGGATTGCGATTCTCCCACGCTGGCGGCGTGAATCCAGATTAAGGATGTGGCGGGGCGGGAGAGGGTGGCCTTGCCCCGCCTTTCATCCAGCCGCGCGGGGACCTCCTTGCCCTTTCTGGCGCGGGCGGCAAGGAGGGCGTCAAACAACGGCTCTCCAGCGCTGGAAATCGATTTGTACAGTTGCAGCATGTCCATGCCGGGATGTTTCTAAAGCCTTGTTTTCAGCAGTAGATATAAGGCCATACAGCCTGTTTTGTCCATGATTAAGGGAGGGGCAGGCCGGGTTATGGCGCTGAGGTACAGCTACCGGCGTTCAGACCCGTGGGAACGTAACGGCATCCCGGTGCGACGCAGACCTTTTCGTTATAGGTCGCGGGGGTCTGTTTCGAACGGACAACCACGACACCTGTTGATATCTGTAGCGCGGAGGAGCAATTGGCCGGGTCAAGCAGGTTAAAGAAGGTCGCGAGATTGTCTTCCTGCCAGGGCGTATTGGCGTCGACAGTGGCGCTGTTGAATGTATCTGCCCATCGGCTGCCCGTGGCGCCGGCGCCATGAAGGGGAGGCGGGCCGGTATTGTCACAGGCGGTTGGACGGGTACGTCGTTCCGTCGTGCGGTATTGTTCGAACGTGTAAAAACCGTCTGTGGCGCCATCAGCAATGAAATCCGTGCATTTGGCCGCGTTCCAGATTTTTTGCATGTTCGCGCAGGTGTATGAGGACCCCGCAGCGCCGGAAACGCTTCCCAGTGTGGTGTAAGCGGTGGTCAGCCTGCCGCCGAGGAAATTATGCGAAAAATTGGCCGTGATATAGGTGCTGACGGCACCTTGTACAACCTTCGTGAGGGCGGTGTCCATGCTTTTAGAGCCCAGTTGCGCTGGGGAAGGCCAGTGCGTCGATTCGCTGAACAACGCGTTTTCGTCGGTTCCGCCCATATAAGCCATCACATTCAAAAACTGGCCAAAACACATATATTCCAGAACGCTGTCGGGTTTGACGATCAGGTTTTGATTCTGGGTGATTTCGCGTTGCGCTTCCAGCCATGCACGGGATCTAAGGGAATTATAGTATTCCGGGTCGCACGGGCTGGCGGCAATACCGGCCAAGGCCGTCTGGGCCACTGAAAAACACAAAAGGACCGCTAAAAAAGCGATCCGGACAGCGCTGTGTGCGCGAATAATGGCGATATGTGAAGTTATGCTCAAAACACTGCTCCCTCCTAGAATTTTACAGGAAAACAGGGCCTTGGCGCAAATGGCTTTTGAAGGAGCTATAAGGCGGGGCATGCGACCCCTGGCAGAAGGCAAGACGTGCTGCTTGGACAATAAGAGCAGTTGGGGTTGGGGCAAACCATGTCCCGATACGGGTTGGTAGCGGTAATTGTTACTGTTCCTTCGCCGCCCACACTACGATTTTTGTCGACGATAATCACGCCGGTGGGGATAGGGCCTGAGCATGCGGGCGGCGTCCCGCCGGGCGGCTGAAGCAGGCTGATATAGGTAGGGGTGACCCTGTCAAAATTGACGTACTGGAAATTCAGATTGTTGGCGAGATCAATTCTCTGCTGCGTAATTTTTGTGCCGGTCGTGCACTGGATGGGCAGAAGCCGGGGATCAGGCGTGATCAGTTCGGCCAGTGACCAGAAACGGTCATCGGTGACGATGTCGGCGCATTTTGCAAGAAAGTGGACTTGATCCATGTAGCTGCAATCATAGCCGCCGCCGGGCGCAGTGTAGTTGAGCGCTGTCGCCGAACCGCCGAGAAATCTGTGGCTGAAAGAGCCGGCCGTCGCGTGAGTGAGGTATTTGCTGAGCGTGCTGAGCACGAGTTGATTGATAGATGTAGGAAGCCTCTTGCTGCCCATATAAACGTCAATCTTGACATTGCCGATCGAACTGCCGGCGATTTTACCGTTGATAGAAACGCTTTGTGTATGCCAGTTGGTGGAATCGGTGAAGAGCGGCCCGGCGTCGCGACCGGTGGTGAAAGCCAGCTGGTTGAAGCAGGTATATTCAAGAACGCTGTCAGGTTTACGGATGCGGATCTGCGCTTTTATCAGGTCGCGTTCGCCTTCCATCCATGCGCGCGAATAAATCTGGTTCATGAAATCAGCGTCACACCCGCTGCCGGCGGATGTCTTGGCCACGTTGGGCATGCCTGCGGCGTTGGGGCCGTCGGTGGCTTTGTTCGGAAGGTTGGGTGTCGCATTGGTGATGCAGGGCAGGCCCGCCGCGCATCCGGCGAAAGCGGGCGCCGCCATAAAAAGCATGAAGCCGCCCAAAGCAGCCGTCAGGCAAAGGCGGGAAAGCGAACGGGAAATTTGAAGGACCGATTTTGTCATCTCTGATTTTCCATCATATACCGGGACTGCAGGGGTTCCCATACATAAACCGCGTACGCGTAATCGTTGGCCGCATTTTCAAAAGCGAGGATATTTCTTACGCCCTGTGAGTAAGCGTTCCCCAGGGCGATATTGTAAGCCGGGATTTCCCCCAGGAGGATGATTTTATCGTTGTTTTCAGCAAGAATCTTGAAATCGCAGGACTGTTTGCGGGAATCACAGGATTTGTCGCGGACAATAAATTCATGGAGGCCATCTTCGTTGAGGTCCACGGGCGCGATGGCAACGTCACCGGGGACTTTGCCCAGGGCAGACTGGAAATAATCCTGCAGGTTTTTCCGGGAGATTTCACCGATCTCGACATCAAAAGGCAGGTCTTGGGCTGCATGGGCCGGGGTCGCCGCTAACAGCGCAAAAAGTCCTGAAAACAGGAAAAAAGATGCGAAAATCTTCACCCGGATGCCCCAAATAGCCGTCAACAGCTCATTCTACGATTTTAACAAATAGGGAGGGGTTGTGGCAAAGGGTTTGAATCCAGGGATTTGTGCCATGTCGGCAGGGGTCTGAAAAATCAGGCTGCCTTGGAGCCCGGCAGGTCGACATCCAGGATGGCCATATTGAAGTCGTACGATGTTTCGCCGTCTTCCTCGTCTTTATAGATGGTGCCGATGAATTCGCCGTTGATATCCACCTCAACAGAATCGCCGTTCTTGCGGGGCTTCAGGTAGATATTGGGATTGTTGAAGGTGGTCTGCATATAGGCCTGCAGCCTGGTGACTTCGGTCTGTGTGAAATTGGCCATGTGGTTCTTCCTTATTCTTCAGGCGGCTTTTGCAATGACAAGACCACTGCTTACGCTGTCGTGGCAGGTTTTGGCAAGTACTTTTCTATCGTCGAAATCAGCGGCTTTAACCGGGGAATGAAACTTCACAACCAGTTTCGCGCCGGATGTTTTGGCGAAGCGGAACAAATGCTCTGGCAGTCCCATTTCCAGATCCAGCGGCCACGCGTAATGGTCCTGTTCGTCCTTGGTTTGCGGCGCGCGGCCATTCACTTCCAGAAGGGAAATCGTCACAGGCTGGATAAAAATATTGTCATTGCCGGGGCTGAGCGCCAGCGTGAAGAGGCTGGATTTGAACGGCAGAACTTCATAACCGCTGGTCGATGTGCCCTCGGGAAAAATAATCAGGCTGCGGCCCGACGCAATCTTTGCGGCAAGTTTATTGGTTTCCTGGCTGATGGATGTGCGTTTGCGTTCGATAAATTCCGTCTGCTGGAGTTTCGAAAGAAATCCAAACACGGGCCAGTTTATAACTTCGCTTTTGGCGACAAATGACGCGCGCAGAATGCTGCCCAGCAACGGTACGTCGAGATAGGACAGGTGGTTCGACATATAAAAAACCTGGTGGCCGGTGAGGGGAATACCTTCGATGCTGTAGCGGATTTGAAAGATCATGCGCACGCCGTTTTCCCAGAGAAAGGGAATTGTGTAGGCATGTTTACCTTTGTGAAATGCCAAAATGATCATTTGCGGCGGCACGAGAACAAGCGTCCAGACGAGAAACGCAGCCATCTTGAGAGAGGCTTTAAACGAGTTCATCCGCATCGCGATCACGGGGAAGGGAGAAAGATTCCACGTTGTCGCCGCCCGCATTTTCTCCACCGAGCGATTTTTGAATCTTGCGCTCGTAGTGTTTGCGGTAGCGGCTGCCGATCATGCTGGTCTGCATCAGGATACAGACATCGGTGGTGTTGAATTGTTCATCGATGACGGCGCCATCGCCGATCAGCGCGCCGATGCGCAGATACCCCTTGATCAGCGGCGGCAGCTTCGTGAAGGCGCGTTTACGGTCAAGATCCTCTTTCGGGATGATGTCCATGTTGATGTAGCGGCCCTTCAGCGCGCGCGGGCGCAGATTTTCAGGCGCGAGATGATAGTGATGCAGGTACGACAGCGGTGTTGAAATATTCTTGATGTCGGTGCCGTGCAGGCTGGCGCAGCCAAACAACAGGTCGATCTTGTGGTTGGTCATGTAATCGGCGATGCCCTGCCACAGCAATTGCAGGACGGGGCGCGTGCGGTATTCGGGCATGACGCAGGACCGGCCGAGTTCAAGAAGAGTCGAACCGGACGTCAGCAGTGGCGTGATATCGAATTCGGTGCTGGTGTAGAATCCGCTGAATTGCGTGGCGATGTCCTGGCGCAACAGGCGGTATGTGCCGACGATTTTTTCGTTCTCGGGGCGTTGGTCGTCCGTAACGATAAGGTGGTCGGTGTATTTGTCGAAGTCGTCACGGTCGAGGCGCGCGGCGGCAATGTCTTTGTCGGCGGCGGCGGCAAGCTCTTCGTAGAACACACGGTAACGCAGGCGCTGAGCCTCTTCGACTTCACGCGCGTTTTCGGTCAGCCGTACCGAAATCCTGTTTGACAGACCCGCCGGGTCGTTATTTATGTCATTGTTTTGCATATATCGTCTTTGCCAGCCATGCATCCTAAGCATTGGAAAGGCGGGGTCAAGGCTATTCGTCGGGTCTGTACTTTTTATTCTAAGGCAAAAATAATGTTGAATTGGCGTCCCCGAGAGGATTTGAACCCCGCGCGGCTTTGCGCCGCGCTATCTTTTAAAAAGAGGAGGTTCAAACTTAGAGATTTCGAATGAATGGCGTCCCCGAGAGGATTTGAACCTCCGGCCCCAGGTTTAGGAAACCTGTGCTCTATCCAGCTGAGCTACGGGGACTTAATATCGGTTATATAGAAAGAAAGAATGAGCGTCGTTTTAAAAGGAGAAAATTATGACCGGGGAAAAAATAGCTTATGAAATCAAGCGTATCATCCATAATCAGCTTGAAGATTGCGAACGTGCTATCAAAAATGAAGATTCCAGAAGAGCGCTTAGTGAAATTGACGATGCAATGAGAAAGCTAAAGAGATTAGCAAACAGTATCCAATCTCTCTAAATATCTTCAGCGAACGTAGATGTGAACTTCGTTCGAGACCGCTTCGGGGCTTTGCTTGTGCGACAGGTCGACGCGGTCCAGCGGCAGGCCCATCTGGGTCAGCGTGCGCAGGACTTTTTCAGCATTGCGGCGGGCCTTGGTGCTTTCAATCGCGATTTCGGCGGCGTTGCCCCTGGTCGGGTGAACGGCCACGAGGTCGAAATGCGCATCGGGGTAACGCTGCAGCGCTTCGTTGATCGCGACATAGACCGGCTCTTCGTAATTGACGTCAGCGCGGTCGAACTTGATCTTCACAAGCGCGCGCGGACCGGCGAGGGCGGCAGGGCGCTGGGCACCGGGATTATAGCTGCCGATGCTCATGCCGGGTGAACCGGCGGTCGCGCTCATCGATGCATCAGCCGATGCTTCATAAGCTGTCGCGACAGAAGAGAACGGGCGGTTCGACAGGCTCTTGCCGTACAGGTCGCCGTTCGAAACGGCCAGCGCAAGCGTGCGCAAATTGTTGCGTTCTGAGCTGAGGTAAGTCGTCGTGCGCGTGATGTCGTCATTCACATTGTTCAGGAGGCGCTCGATGATGACCATCGTGTTGTTGACGCCGTCTTCGAGTTCAGCAAGGCGAACGTGATCTTCTTCAACCGCTCCCGAGAGACCGTAAGCAGCGCGAATCGCTTCCAGAAGGTAGGCGGCTTCAGAAGAAGTCGTCGCAGCTTCTGCGCCGAGCTGGTTCAGGGTCGCAACGGAGCTGCCGAGATTCTCAAGACTGGATTCAGCCTGGCTTACGCGCTTGAGCAAGCGCGGGTTTCCAGGCGTTGTGCCGGATTGCAATTGTGTGTTTATGGTGGCGACGGCGGCATAATATTCAGCGGCCTTGCCTTCACCCTCGCGCTGGAGGCTGTTGAGATTGGCGGAAAGGATGGTGACCTTGTTCTGGAGCAGTCCGAGATCGCTGTTCAGCTCTTCGACTTTTTTCGTGACGAGAGTCTGCGTCGGTTCGAAATAGGTTTTGCCGCGTACCTGGTCGGGCGTGATGTCGTCCATCTTGGCAGGCTTGCTGTAGATCTGGCTTCTCAACTCCTCATTCATCGGATAGGTGTTGATTTCAATCGGCTTGGAAACCGTTTGCTGGGCAGCGGCGGCGGTGACGCCGAAAGAGCTGCAGAGGAGAACACCTAGCGTAAGGGCAAAAGCATTCCGGAAGGTCATTTGATTTCTGGGCATTCTAGGTCAACACTATGTTTTTGATGATGCAGGAGATTTGAAAGCTACTCTACGTAAAAGTCAAGCCTGTGCAAGCATCGCTTTTGAGCAGGGCCGAGTCAAGCGCCGTGAGGGGGTTGTGCATAGTTTTGTGTGAATCTCCAAAAGGCTAAGCCGGAATAAGGGGCTGAGGGATTGCTTGCTTTTATATTTTCTTTCGCTTAAAAACCCATTCATCGTAATGCGCTCGTAGCTCAACGGATAGAGCATCTGACTACGGATCAGAAGGTTAGGGGTTCGAATCCCTTCGAGCGCGCCATTTCGATTTCACCCATCTTAAACGAAGCTAAAGCCTTGAAAGGTAACGTCAGATTTGGAGTTCTAAACCCTTCTTTTCTGACATAGGCCAGCTTGTCTGCGAACGCCAGTTTTAGCACGGCTCTCTTGTCTTCCAGACGCTCCGAAACCCAGAGTTTTAAGGGATTTCCGAGAAAGTTGAGTGAAGTTCTAAGTGTTTCCTCAAAGCCTCGCACTGGACGCCCGCAATTAGCGATCTTTTCGGAGACGATGATCTTCTGCTCTTCGAGTTTGTGGATGCGGGTCTCATACGCCAACCGTATCTTCGCGGCCCGGCAATAAATGTTCGATCCTTTCTCATTGATCGTCGCGCAATCCATGCCGTCGTACTATTCATAAGCCCCTCCAACGGCTTATGAACAGTGAATCACATCTCGATTCTCATGGGAATCCCGGTAATCAAATTAAGGGGCTGTCGTAGCTAAGCCCTAATGCTTGGTATGTTTATACCAATGTTTTAGCTGCTTGAGAAGCTGTTGATGGCTGCCCCCATTGAAGCGCCATTCGCATTCCTTCAAAAACCAGTAAAAA
>Ga0247727_10011905_pt1 | contig 15052 bp, 15 predicted proteins | sample WisWelCaveWW1625_FD_202498 | JGI IMG/M metagenome (GOLD analysis project Ga0247727, IMG submission 202498) | Biofilm microbial communities from Wishing Well Cave, Virginia, United States - WW16-25 | ecosystem: Environmental > Aquatic > Deep subsurface > Groundwater > Cave microbial mat | place... | reverse complement strand
GAATGGCGCAACGTGATGCTGCCGTCCGAGGAGACTCGGGGCGTGCTCGTCTTCGGCATCGAGCACCGCTCCGCGCCCGAGCTGCTCCCGGAGGTGCCGCCGCCCGGCGCGCCCGAGGCGGCCGTGCACGGCATCGACCACGTCGTGGTGCAAACGGCGGACGCCGAGGCCACCCGCGCGCTCTACGGCGAGCGGCTCGGCCTCCGCCTCGCGCTGGACAAGAGCTTCCCGCAGTGGGGTGCGCGGCTGCTGTTCTTCCGCGTGGGACACATCACGGTCGAGGTGGCCGCACGGCTCGATGCGGCGCCGGATCCGGCGGCCTCCGACCGCGCCTGGGGCATCTCCTGGCGCGTCGCCGACGCCGACGCGGCACGCCTGCGCTTGCTCGAGGCGGGCTTCGACGTGTCGGCCGTGCGGACGGGCCGCCGGCCGGGCTCGCGCGTGCTGAGCGTGCACGGCGATCCCTGCGGGGTGGCGACGTTGATCCTCGAACCGACGCCGCGACCGGGGAGCTAGCCTCCGCCCATGGTCGCCGCCCACCAAGCAAGGGAGAGCTTCCCCTCGGATCTCGAAGACGCGATCCGCGGCCTCAAGCGTGAGCGCAACGCCGTCCTGCTCGCGCACTACTACCAGGAGAGCGAGATCCAGGACCTCGCCGATTTCGTCGGCGACTCGCTTGCGCTCGCCCAGGCCGCCAGCCGGGTGGACCGCGACGTGATCGTGTTCTGCGGTGTCCACTTCATGGCCGAGACCGCGAAGATCCTGAACCCGACGCGCACCGTGGTGGTGCCCGACCTCGCGGCGGGCTGCTCGCTGGCGGACGGCTGCCCGCCCGACCAGTTCGCGCGCTTCGTCGCCGAGCACCCGGGTGCAAAGGTGCTCACCTACATCAATTGCTCGGCCGAGGTGAAGGCGCTCTCCGACCTGATCTGCACCTCGTCGAACGCGGTCGCGATGGCGCGGCAGTTCGAGGGGCAGCCGCTGATCCTCGCGCCCGACCGCCACCTCGCGCGCTGGATCGCGCAGGAACTCGGCCGCGACGACCTGATCATCTGGCCCGGCACCTGCATCGTGCACGAGCAGTTCAACGCGCGCGAGCTGGCGAAGCTGAAGGTGCGTCACCCCGAGGCCGAGGTGCTCGCGCACCCCGAATGCCAGGCGGCGGTGCTCGATCAAGCCGACTTCATCGCGTCGACGACGGGCATCATCGCGCGCGCCGTCGCCTCACCGGCCGAGACGTTGATCATCGCCACCGAGGATGGCGTCTTCCATCAGATCGGGAAGCAGCTCGCCGCGGCCGGCAAGCAGAAGACGCTGATCCAGGCGCCCGGCATGGACGAGAGCTGCGCCTGCAACCGCTGCCCGTTCATGCGCCTCAACACGCTCGAGAAGCTCTACCTGTCCATGCGCGATCTCGGGCCCGAGGTGACGGTGCCCGAGGAGACGCGCAAGCGCGCGCTCGTGCCGATCCAGCGCATGCTCGAGCTGTCGCAGGGGATGGCGCTTCCGCCGGGCCGCTAACACGCTGCGGTCGGGCGTCTCGTGGTGGCGGAGGCTGGGCCGGGTCAGGGGGCGCCCGGCCGCTAAAGCCCGCCGCCCGTCGGCTCGATCAGCCGGCCATGCGCCTGCTCGGGATCCTCTCGCTGTCTGCAATGGCGCTCAGCGGAGTGGGGGTCGGCTTGCGCCTGCTCGCGCTCGGCCGCCGCACCCGGGAGCAGCCCGAGCTGCTGATGGGGCTCGGGCTGCTGCTCGTGGCGGTGCTCGGCGCGCCTCTCGCCGCCGTGGGCCGCCTGCCCGGGATGCTCGGGACGGCGCCTGGCGATTTCCTGTTTGCACTCGGCCTCGCGGCGACGCAGCTCGGCATCGCGCTCTTCTGCGCGTTCACCTCGCGCGTGTTCCGCAGGGACGCGCTGTGGGCCACGCTGCTGCTCGTCGTCGTGGCGGCCGCGCTCGGCGCCGAGTGGCTCGGCCTGCTGCACGCCTCGGAGCGGGGCGCGACGATGGAGCAGATCCTTCCGCACACGCGGCCCTGGGGCATCGCGATCCTCGCCACGCTGGCGTTCGCGTTCGGCTGGACAGGCTGCGAATCCTTCGCGTACTACCGCCGCCTGCGGCGCCAGCTCGCGCTCGGGCTCGCGGACCCGATCGTCGCCAACCGCATGCTGCTGTGGGCGGTCGCGGGCTTCGCGACGGTCGGGCTCTGCGCCGTGATCGCCGCCTGCATGCTGTCGGGACTCGCCCCGCTGCGGCACGTACTGCCGCTCGGCGTCATCGGCACGGCAGCCCTGCTCGCGAGCCTGTGTTGGCTGCTCGCGTTCGCGCCGCCGGCGCCGTATCTGGAGGCCGTGCGGCGCCGCGCGCTAGCTCAGTAGACCCACTGGCCAGCCTGGAAGCGGAAGATCTCCGTCACCAGCGTGCTCTTCGACGGCTGACAGGTCTCGGCCGTACCGGCGCCGGCGCAGCTCAGGGTCTGCTCGCAGTAGCGGAGGATGCCGACGTAGGGAGCGGCCTTGCTGCCGGTCGGACGCAGCTCGGTCTCGAGGCTGTCGGGAATCCGCCGGCGTGAGCTGGCCGAGGCGCCGGCTCTTCTCAGCTTCGAGATCCAGCCCTCTGAGAAGGTGCGGAACGACGCGTTGACCTCCGCGTCGGACACGGCGACGGGCGACTTCGCCTTCCCGTCGCACAGCGTGAGCGCGCGCGTGGGCGCAGGCGGCGGGGCCTTCACCACCGGCGCAGCGCGCTGGCAGGTCACGCCGATCGGCAACAGCGCCGCGCAGCAGAGCAGGCAGAGGACTCGAAGCCGGCCGGCCATCGGGCCCACCGTAACACGAGCGCGGTGCCTTTGGTCTCTCGCGTTCACTCGTACAGCTTCACCACTCGCACCTTGCCGGGTGCGGCCTGGATACAGAGATCGCACAGCACGCACTCGTCGAGGTTCGCCTCGACGATGCGGAGCGTGCCGTCGGCGTTCTGCGCGAAGATGTCCACGGCGCAGACCTCGGTGAGCTTCTTCGCGAGCACCGCGTCCTGTGCGACCGACGCATCCACCTGCACGTCGATGAAGCGTCCCGGCACGACTAGACCTCCGCTCCGGCCGCGGCGAGGCGCTTCCGGATCAGGCCGGGGATCTCCTCGATGCGCTCCGCCACCGAGATCCCGGCCGCCTCCATGCGCGCGATCTTCTCCGCCGTCGTGTCTTCCTTGCCTTCGACGATGGTGCCGGCGTGGCCGAAGCGCATGCCGCGCATCTCGTCCATGAAGCGGCCGGCCATGAAGGCCACGATCGGGAGGCGCGAGCGCTTCGCCTTCACCCACTCCGCCAGCTCGGCCTCCATGCGGCCACCCGGCTCGGAGTAGATCGCGATCGCCTTCGTCTCCGGGTCGGCCTCGAACAGCGGCATCAGCTCGGCGTACGTCGTACCGACGATCGCGTCGCCGCCGATCGAGACGCAGGTGCTCTGGCCGAGGCCCCCCGCCGTGAGCGTAGAGGCAATCTCGGTGGTCATGCCGCCGCTGCGCGACATCACGCCGATCGGGCCCTTCTTGTAGGCCTGGCGGGTGTTGGCGGCCGGCCCGCCCACGCCGCCCATCTTGGCCTCGTCCGGCGAGATGATGCCGAGACAGTTCGGCCCGATGATGCGCGCGCCGCGCAGCCGGGCCAGCTCCACCATCTGCGCCACCTCGCGGCGCGGAATGTTCTCGGTCACGACGACGATCAACGGGATGCCGTTCTCGAGCGCCTCGAACACGGCGTCCCTCGTGAAGCGCGGCGGTACACAGACGACGGCGCCGCCGGGCGTACCGTGCTTCGCGACGATCTCGGCCACCGTGTCGTAGACGGGCACGCCGTAGACGTCGCGGCCCGCGCGGCCGGGCGTCACGCCAGCGATGATCTTCGCGCCGTAGGCCAGGTTCTCGCGCGTCAGGTTCACGGCCTCGCGGCCGGTGATGCCCTGCACGATGAAGGTGGTTTCCTTGGTGATCAGGATGGACATGCTCAGGGCCTGCCCATCTTCGCCACGGCGCGGCCGGCCGCCTCGTACATGGACACGCTGCGGTCGCAGTAGTCCACGCCGTACTTGCGCAGGATCTTGAAGCCTTCCTCCTCCCACGAGCCCGGGATGCGGAAGATCGCGATCACGTCGGCCGGGTTCTTGCCGGCGTCGAGGCAGCCGGCGATCACGCCGCGTGCCACGATGTCCACGCGCGTGTTCGAGACCACGTTCATCATCACGGCGATCTTCTCGACGCCGGGCTTACCGAGCAGCAGCTTCGTCAAGTTCCGCGCCTTCGCCACGCTCGGGTTGCCGCCGATCTCGCAGTAGTTGGCGGGCCTGCCGCCGTGCTTGCGCACCGCGTCGAAGAGCGTGAGCGAGCCGCCGCCGGCGCCGATCACGAGGCCGAGGTTGCCGTCGAACTCGACCACGTTGCCGGCGATGCCGCGGTGGTCGGCCGCGTTCATGCGCGCGGCTTCGAGCTCGAAGGGCGTGGGCGGGCGGGCCTGGCGCGTCTCGTCCTCGCCGATGCCGAGCTCGGCGAGCAGCGCCTTGTGCGTGCCGCGCGCCTCGGCCTCCATGTCCACGTGGCCGTCGAGCACGAGGAACTTGCCGCTGCTGAGCTTCGCCAGCGGATTGATCTCGGCCAGCGTGAGGTCGAAGTCGAGGAAGAGCTGCAGCAGCTGGAACACGATCGGCGTGAGCCGCACCAGGTCGTCACCGCTGACGCCGACGGCGGCGACCGCCTCCTTCGCGATGCGCTCGCTGAGCGGCAGCAGCGTCGAGAAGTGCGTGCGCGAGAGATGCTCGGGGTGCTTCTCCGCCACCTCCTCGATGTCGATGCCGCCCATGTCGCTGAACAGCAGCACCGGGAGCTTCCGGCGCCCGTCCCAGGTGACCGAGGCGAAGTACTCCTGCGCGATCGGGCTCTTCTCCTCGACCAGCACGCAGCGCGCTCGCTCACCCTTCACCACGATCGGCAGCACCTGCTCGTACTTCTTCGCGGCCTCGTCGGGTGTGTCCGCGAACTGCACGGCGCCGGCCTTCATGCGCCCGCCCGAGAGCACCTGGCTCTTCACCACCACCGGGCCGGCGATCTCGGCCGCCGCCGCGCGCGCTTCGGCTGCGCTGCGCACCACGGTGCCCCTGCCGAGTGGCAGACCGCGCCGGCGGAACAGGGCCTTCGACTCGTACTCGTAGAAGCGCATGCAGACCTCTGCGCCGCGCCGGGCCGCGCGCGCAAGACCGCGTACCTTATGCGCTTTCCGAGGGTGGGGCAACAAGGTAAGCTGCCCCGTTCGTCCCTCTGGAGGTTCTCATGTCGAGCGTTCCCGCCTACTCGATTCGTGCTGACGCGATCGCCCGCGAAAAGGAGCGCGTCGGCGGCGACCTCGCGAAGTTCGACGTCGCGAACGTGATCGCGCTCGACACCCTCGAGCTGCGCCCGGTCGGGCCGAAGGACGTGCACCTGCGCATCCTCGCCGTCTCGGCCGAGCACAACATCGACCACGCCTCGACGGCGGACACCGGCAACATCACCGACCGCCGCGGCGGCAAGATCTACCCGGGCAACTCGGCCACCGGCGAGGTGCTCGCGGTGGGCGCCCTCGTCACGAAGTTCCAGCCGGGCGACATCGTGGTCACGCACTGCAACGGCGGACCCGACGAGTACGGCTTCCCGACGCGCATCTGGGCCTACGACGCCGACGACTCGATCGGCTGGTACGCGAAGGAGGCCGTGGTCGGCGACTGGCAGATCATCCGCGCGCCGCTCGAGTGCGGGCTGAGCCTCTGGGAGATCGCGGCCATGCCGCTGCGCGCGCCGACGGCCTACCACCTGTGGCGCCGCGCGCTCGGCATCTACCGGCTCAAGGTGCCCTACGAGAAACGCGCGCACCTGAACGTGCTCGGCTTCGGCGGCGGCGTGTCGGAGCTGTTCCTCCAGCTCGCGAAGTCCGAGGGGCACGCCGCCTTCTTCTGCGCGGGCAGCGCGGAGCGGCGCGAGGCGCTCGAAAAGCACGGCATCGCCGGCATCGACCAGAAGCAGTTCAACCGCTTCGAGGGTCGCGACGACGTGAAGGCCTTCACGGCGCACTGCAAGAAGCTCACGCAGGGCGAGCAGATGCACATCGTGTGCGACATGCTGCGCGGCCCGATCTTCGCCGCCGGGCTCGCGGTGGCTGCGCGGGAGGGCGTGAACGTCTCGGCCGGCTGGCAGCTCTCGCAGGTGGTCGAATACAACTCGACCCTGATGAGCGTCAAACAGGTCACGATCGACCACACGCACTACGAGACGGTGGAGGGCTGCGCCGCCGCGACCGCTCTTTACGGCAGCGTGTTCAAGCCGACCGTGCACAAGGAGATCTACGCCTGGGAGGATCTGCCGCGTGCGCACGCCGAGATGCACCACAACACGCAGACCGGCATCCCGATCGTACGCGTGGCGGATCGCCTGCCCGACGCCGTGAAGAAGCTCGCGCCGTAACCGCGGTTGGAGCCCGACCACCGCTTTCGCTGGGTCGTGTGCGGGCTGCTGTTCCTGGCGACGACCGTCAACTACGTCGATCGGCAGGTGATCGGCGTGCTGAAGCCGCTGCTCGAGCGCGAGCTGGGCTGGAGCGAGATCGACTACGGCAACCTCGTGTTCTCGTTCCAGGCCGCGTATGCGCTCGGCTATGCGGGCGGCGGCCGCTTGCTGGACCGACTCGGCGTGCGCTTCGGCTACGCGCTCGCGGTCACACTCTGGAGCATCGCGGCGATGGCGCACGGACTCGCGCGCAGCGTGCCGGCCTTTGCGCTGGCGCGCGCGGCGCTCGGTCTCGCCGAGGGCGCGAACTTCCCCGCCGCCGTCAAAGCCGTCGCCGAGTGGTTCCCGAGGCGCGAGCGCGCGCTCGCCACCGGCATCTTCAACGCCGGCACGAACGTGGGCGCGCTCGTCACGCCGCTGCTCGCGCCGTGGCTGGCCGTCGCGTTCGGCTGGCCTGCGGCGTTCTTCGTGACCGGCGCACTCGGCCTCTTGTGGCTGCTGCTGTGGCGCCTCTTCTACCGCGAGCCGCCGGCGAGCCGCTCGGATGCGGCGGTGCCCGCGGCCGGGATCGCCTGGCTCGAGCTGCTGCGCCGGCGCCAGACCTGGGCCTTCGCGCTCGGCATGTCCCTGACCGCGCCGGTCTGGTGGTTCTATCTCTACTGGATCCCGAGCTTCCTGAATCGCAAGCACGGCCTCGACCTGCTCGAGCTCGGGCCTCCGCTCGTGGTGATCTATCTGATGACCGACGTGGGCAGCGTGGGCGGCGGCTGGCTCTCGTCGGCGCTGCTGCGGCGCGGCTGGTCGCTCAACAGAGCGCGCAAGAGCGCGCTCGCGCTGTGCGCGCTGTGCGTCGTCCCGATCTTCTTCGCCTCGCGCGTCGAGGGGCTCTGGCCCGCGGTGCTGCTGATCGGGCTCGCCGCCTCTGCGCACCAGGGCTTCTCCGCGAATCTGTTCACGCTGGTGTCGGACACGGTCCCCGCCGCCGCCGTGAGCAGCGTGGTCGGGATCGGCGGGATGGCGGGCGCGATCGGCGGGATGTTCGTGGCGCAGGCGGTGGGCCACTTGCTCGAATGGACCGGCAGCTACGACGTTCCCTTCGCCTGCGCCTCGGTCGCCTATCTGGTGGCGCTGCTCGTGATCCACGGGCTGCTGCCGCGACTCGAGCCTCTCGAGCTGCGCTGACGGGTGCCCCTCAGCGCGGGTCGTAGACCCTCCGCACGATCCCCTCGAAGACGCGGCCGGGGAGCACGCGCTGCAAGAGCAGGGCGCTGCGTTCGAGCGGCGTGGCGCAGACGTAGCGCAGGCGCGGCCGGCGCGCGGCGACGATGCGGGCCACGAGCTTCGCGACGCGCTCGGGCGGCGGGCCCGCGCGCTCGGCCTGCTCCATTGCGGCCACGGCGCGAGCGGCGCGCTCCCGGTAGAGCGGGTTCGCGCGTGCGCTCTCGGTCCAGCGCCGCGCCGCACCGAAGCCCGAGCGCACGTCGCCGGGTTGCACCAGCACCACATCGATCCCATAGGGCCGCAGCTCGAGCGCGAGCGCCTCGGAGAGGCCCTCGAGCGCGAACTTCGAGCTCGTGTACGCGCCCTGGAAGGGGACGCCGATGCGGCCTGCCAGGGACGAGATCTGCACGATGCGCCCGCGACCCTGCGCGCGCATGTGCCTTGCCACCGCGCGCACCAGGCGCAGTGGGCCGAGCAGGTTGGTGTCGAGCTGGGCGATCAGATCGGCCGGCGTGGTGTCTTCCACTGCACCCGCGATGCCCACGCCCGCGTTGTTCACGAGCACGTCGATGCGGCCGGCCTCCGCCAGCACCTGCTCCACGCCCGACGCGACCGACGCCTCGTCGCGCACGTCGAGCGTGAGCCAGGCGATGCCGACGGGCCCCTCTGGAGGCGCGCCGCGCGTGGTTCCGAAGACGCGGCAGCCCTCGCCGGCGAGACGCGCCGCACACGCGGCGCCGATGCCCGAGGTCGCGCCGGTGACCAGGACGACCGGGGCGCCGCGCGCCGCCCCGACGCTACGCGTAGTGGCTCCGCCGCTTCACGACCACGTCGCGGTCGAGCTCGAAGATCTGGACCTTCTCCCAGCCCGGCTGTGCTTCGCTCGCCTGCGGCTCGCTGCGCGGCCGCTGCGCGGCCTTGCCTTCCTCTGCTCTGACGAACTTGTGGCCGAACAGCCGCGTCTCGATCACGCCGAGGTCGGGGCGCGCCGGCAGCTCGCGCTTGCCCAGGATCTCGGTGGCGGCGAAGACGGTGTCGCCCGCGAAGAGCGGCGCGCTGTGGCGCCCCGTCTTGTAGACGAGGTCGCCGAGCGCGTTGTCGGCGATGTCGGGGCAGGAGAGCCCGAGGCACAGCACGAAGGGGATGCCGCCGAAGATGATCAGCTGCCCGCCCACGTACTGCGCCGGGTCCTGGTCGATCATGAACTGGTTGCAGTGCACCTGGCTGGTGTTGTCGAGCATGGCGGTGAGCGCGATGTGCTCGCTGGTCATCGTGCGCCCGCGAGAGTGCTCGATGCGCGTGCCGGGCCGGAAGTCCTCGAAGTAGGTGTCGGGATTCGACAGGTGCGCGAGGCGCTTGTAGTCGCGCCCCGGCTCGTAGGGCGGCAGCCAGAGCGGGCACTCGATCCCGTCCGCCGGGATTTCGCCGGCGTGCGCCTCGGCCTCGTCGTCGCCCTTGTACACCTGCACCTTGCGCTGCCAGGTGAGTGCGATCGCCTCGTCGCGCTCGCCGATGTTCTTGCGGGCCGTCGACTGCACATGGACGATGCCGAGGTTCGGCCGCGAGGCGGAGGTGCGCACGGCGAGCACCTTGGTCTCTACCTCGAGCGTGTCGCCCACGTAGACGGGCGCGCCGAAGCGCATGTCCACGTACTCGAGGTTGGCGCGCGCGTTCTCGGAGACGTCCTCCACGGTCTGGCTGAAGGCCACCAGCATGGCGAGGCCGGGCGGGCAGACGAGCCCGTCGAAGCCGAAGGCACGCGCATAGCGGGCGTTCTTGGCCAACGGGTTCGTGGTCATCGCGAACTCGGTGAAGGCCGCGAACAGTCCCTCCGTGACGGTCTTGCCGAGCTTGTGGCGGAAGACCTGGCCAGGGACGAAATCCTCCAGAAAGTGGCCGGTCTTCTTGCGCAGGATCTGAGGTTCGGGCACGCGCGGGCTCCCATGCGAGGCGAGGGAGGGACCAATCTATCCCTGGGCCGCTCCGGTGCCATCCCCTATGGTGTCGCGCCCATAGGGCACGGAGGCTGGCGTGATCGTCGTCGTTGCCAGGGAAACGCTCGCCGGCGAGCGCCGCGTCGCATTGGTGCCGGACGGTGTGAAGGCGCTCGCGAAGCTGGGCCTCGAGCTGCGCGTCGAGGCCGGGGCCGGCGCCGCGGCGAGCTGCAGCGATTCGGACTACCAGACGGCCGGAGCGAAGGTCGAGAGCGATCGCGCCGCGCTGCTCGGCACGGCCGACCTGCTGCTGGGCGTGCAGCCGCCCGACGCTGCGACCCTCTCGAGCCTGCGCGAGGGCGCGGCCGTGGTGGCGCTGCTGCGGCCGCTCGACGAGCCGGCGCGGGCGCAGGCGCTGGCCGCTCGCCGCGTCACGGCGTTCTCGCTCGAGCTGGTGCCGCGCATCACGCGCGCGCAGGGGATGGACGTGCTCTCCTCGCAGGCCACGCTCGCCGGCTATCGCGCCGTGCTGCTCGCGGCGACGCGCCTGCCGCGGCTGCTGCCGATGCTGGTGACGGCGGCCGGCACCATCACGGCCGGGCGTGCCTTCATCATCGGCGCCGGCGTCGCGGGGCTGCAGGCGATCGCGACCGCGAAGCGCCTCGGTGCGATCGTCGAGGCCTACGACACGCGCGCGGCGGCTGCCGAGCAGATCGAGAGCCTCGGCGCGCGCTTCGTCACCTTCGAGCTGGAGACGAAGGACGCGCAGGACGCGGGCGGCTACGCGAAGGCGCAGAGCGAGGAGTTCTACGCGAAGCAGCGCAGCTTCATGGCCGCGCAGGCCGCGCGCGCGGACCTCGTGATCACGACGGCCCTCGTGCCCGGGCGCCGCGCGCCGCTGCTGCTCGACGAAGCCGGCGTGCGCGGCATGAAGCCGGGCTCGGTGGTGGTGGATCTCGCGGCGCCGAACGGCGGCAACTGCGAATGCACGCGGCCCGACCAGGACGTGCTCGTGAACGGCGTGCACGTGCTCGGGCCCACTAATCTCGCGAGCGATGTGCCGGTGGACGCGAGCCGGATGTTCAGCCGCAACGTCGTGAACCTGGTGTCGCACCTCGTCGCGGAAGGCAAGCTGACGCTCGACCTCGCCGACGAGATCACCAAGGGCGCGCTGGTCGCGCACGGCGGCGAGGTGGTGCACCCGGCCGTGCGCCCGCTGCTAGGAGCCTGAGCATGCGCACGTCCGAGCTGGCCGAGGACGTGCGAACGTCCGATCTCTCGGAGGGCTTCCTCGCGCAGCCGGAGGGCGGGCCGCAGCCGGGCGTGCTGGTGATCCCCGACGTGTTCGGGCTCAGCGACCACACGCGCGACATCGCAGAGCGGCTGGCGCGCGAGGGCTTCGCGGCGCTGGCGCTCGATGTCTACCGCCGAACGGACCGGCCGACCTTCGCCGACCCGGCCGCGGCGCTGGCCTTCATCCGCGAGCTGTCCGATCCGCTGGTGCTCGAGACGGTGCAAGAGGGCATCGACGCGCTCGCGCGGAGCCCGGCGGTGGCGGGCCGCAGGGTCGGGCTGATCGGCTTCTGTATGGGCGGCCAGTACGCGTGGCTCGCGGCGTGTGCGTGCCGCGGTCTCTCGGCGGTCGCGCCGTTCTACGGGATGGTGCGCTACGCGGCCGGGCTCGATCCGAAGAAGAAGCCGCGCGCGCCGCTCGACGCAGTCGCCGAGCTGTCGTGCCCGGCGCTCGGCCTGTACGGCCGCGAGGACGCGATCATCTCGAACGCGGACGTGGACGAGCTCGAAGCGCGGCTCGCCCGGCAGCGGCACCCGTTCGAGATCGTGCGCTATGCCGGCGCCGGCCACGCCTTCCTGAACGACACGCGCCCCGCTCTGTACCGCCCCGAAGCGGCCGCCGACGCCTGGCGTCGCCTGCTCGCCTTCCTCCACACCCACCTCGCCGGATAGGGAGGTAAAGCCAGGGGACGGTCCTTTTTCGCAACTTACAAGTTGCGAAAAAGGACCGTCCCCTGGCTTTACAGCGGGCCCGTGCGCGCGAGGAGGAGGGCGAAGGTGCGGGAGCGGGTGGCGAAGCGGGTGACCGTCGCGTCGATGGCGAGGGCGCGGCCGCCGGCGTCTTGCAGGCTGGTGCGGAAGCGGCGTGGCTCGGAGCCCTCGCTCACGGCGTCGAGCTGCGCCCACCAGAGCTCACGGGCCTCCGTCGGCACGTACGCCATGGCGTCCGCGCCGAGCAGCCGGTCGCGCGTGGTGCCGAGCAGCGCGCCGGCGGCAGGGTTCGCGTCGGCGATGGCGCCGGTCTCGGCATCGATGGCCAGGAAGGCGTCGCAGACGCGATCGATTGCGGCCGAAACCGCGCGCCGCTGGCCGGCGACCGGTGCTCCGCTCGCGCGCCGCGCCCGGCCGGTCTCGCGCAGCGCGAGCAGGAAGCGCTCGACCCGCGGGCCGAGGGCCGCCCGCAGCGCCGCCTGATCGGGGCCGGCCACGCTCGCCGCGGCCTCGAGCCACGCCTCGAACAGCCGGCGCGCGCGCCGCTCGCCGGCGCGGAGCCCCTCGAGCGACGGGCTGGCATCGCCGTCCTGCGTGAGCGAGAGCAGCAGGTACGAGCGCAGGCGCCGCAATGCCTCTGCCTCGGGCGCGCGGCCGGGCAGGGGGGCCCCGCCGAGGCGCTCCACCAAGGCCGCCTCGATCGCGCCGCGCCGGGCCAGCAGCCAGCCCGCGAGTGCTCGCCCCCCTTGCACGCACGCCAGTCTCGCTTCCCCAGCTGGGATCTCAACCGCTGGGGCCTGCGGTCCGATACACCCGGCATGGCCGACGATGCCGTTCCCGCCGAGAAGCGCCGCCTCATCCTGTCGATCGCCCGCCCCGAGGCCTACGTGCCGCTCGCACGCGCGATCCTGGGCCGCATGGGCTACGCGATCGTCTCGCCGGACGAGTGGCGGGACAGCCCCTTGCTCGCGGGCCGCTCGCCCGAGCTGTGCATCGTGGACGACCGGCGCGTGGCCGAGCTGCCGGACGCGACGGGCTTCACCAGCACCCCGCTGATCCTGCTGTGCGGCAAGGGCCGTGCGAGCATCGAGGACCGCCGCGTGATCGGCGCCCTCGCCCGCCCGGCCGGCCTGCACGAGCTGTATCGACTCTTCCAGCAGTCGCTCGAGACGATCAGCCGCGGCAGCTTGCGCGTGCCCACCAACCTGCCGGTGCGCCTGCGCCGCGCCGGGCGCGAGTGGCAGGGATCCGTCCTGTCGCTCTCCGAGAACGGCTGCCTGGTGCGCACGCCCGAGCCGATGGACCTCGGCGCGGAGCTCGAGGTCGCCTTCGAGCTGCCGCGCGCCGGGCTGATCGAGACGCGCGCGGAGAGCTCCTATCAGCTCGTTCCCGACATGGGCCTCGTGTTCCAGGCCACGCCCGCCGCCTCGCGCCGCGCAATCCTGAGCTACGTCGAAGAGAACCTCGCCGCGTAGCCCCGCCAGGGGACAGCGAGCCCGGCGCGCAGTGAGCCGCAGGCGAACGGAGTCATCGCAGCAGGGCAGTCGGTAGACTGCCGCTCATGGCCGACCTGGACTGGCGCGCGTTCGACCTGCTCCATCCCAGTCCGGAGCACGCGCTGCTTGCGGACACGTTGCGCGAGTTCGTGGCGCGCGAGGTCGAGCCGCAGGCCGCCGAGCACGATCGCGCCGAGCGTTTCAACCATGCGCTGTTCCGAAGAGCCGGCGCGCTCGGACTGCTCGGCATCACGCTGCCCGCCGAGTACGGCGGCTCCGGCCTCGACGCCACCGCTGCCGTGCAGCTGATGGAGGCGCTCTCGACCTCCGACCCCGGCTTCGCGCTCGCGGTGCTCGCGCACGGCGTGCTGTTCGCGCAGAACGTCGCCGTGAACGGCAGCGAGGCGCAGAAGCGCCGCATCCTGCCGAAGGCGGCGAGTGGCGAGTGGCTCGGGGGCCTGTGCATGACCGAGCCCGAGGTCGGCACGGACGTACTCGCCATGCGCACGCGCGCCAAACGGGACGGCGACGTCTACGTGATCGACGGGCGCAAGACCTTCATCACCAACGGCGGCAGCGACGAGCACACGCTCGGCGACGTCTTCGTGGTGTACGCCGCGACCGGCGAGGGCCAGATCACGAGCTTCCTGGTCGAGAAGGGCATGCCTGGCTTCGGCCTCGGCCAGAAGTGGAAGGACAAGCTCGGCATGCGCGCCTCCTTCACGGCCGAGCTGCTCTTCGACGGCGTGCGCGTGCCGCTCGCGAACCGGCTCGGCGAGGAAGGGCAGGGCACTTTGCAGATGATGCGCAACCTCGAGATCGAGCGGCTCACGCTCGCGGCGATGTCGCTCGGCATCGCGCAGCGCTCGCTGCGCGTGATGGTGGACTGGGCGAATCAGAGGAAGACGTTCGGCGTGCCGATCCGCGAGCACGGCCAGATCCAGCGTTACCTCGCCGAGGGCTTCGCCGAATGGCGCTCGGCGCGCATCTTCGTCTACGACACCGCGCGCCGCATCGACCTCACGAAGACCGGCCAGCGCGCCGACGCCGACGCCGCCAAGCTCGTCGCCTCGCAGGTCGGCAAGCGCGTCGCCGACGCCGCGATCCAGGTGCTCGGCGGCTACGGCTACATGGGCGAGAACGTCGTCGAGCGGCTCTGGCGCGACGCCAAGCTGCTCGAGATCGGCGGCGGCACGCTCGAAGCGCATCACAAGAACCTGACCAAGGATCTGTGTCGCGATCCGGGGGCGTATCTCGGCTAGCCGCGCTCGCTGCGACGAGTCGCACCCCTCACCGATAGATCTTCATCTGTTGCCAGATCTCGGCGAGCGGGAGGCGCGCATGGCGGCAGAGGTAGAGGGCCTGAGCGTCGAAGATCTCCATGCAGTGCGAGCACTCGATCTCGCCGCGGCGTTCGCACGACTCGAACCACTGCCCGAGCTGCACCTCGTCGTCGTGGGTGAGCAGCACGAGCTCGCCGTCCCACTCGCCCGGGCCCCACAGCCAGTATTGGTTGTGCACGCCGACCGACCTCGGCAGCCCGCGCTTCGTGCCGAGCACGTTGACGGCGCCGGCCTCGCCGAAGCTGCGGGTGACGACGGTCACCCGTTCCTGCTCCTCGGGCGAGAGGCTCGCGTAGGCGCGCCCGAGAGCGGCGAGGCCCGCCTCTGCGTGGAGGTAGAGGCCCAGGTGCATCGGCAGCTCGCCACCTCGCTCACGCTCTTGTGGCGGATCGAGGTCGGCGGCGTCCATGAAGCGGATGGTCGCTGCCGGCGACAGCAGCGGGATTGCGATCGGTGCGCTGATCGCGCCGGCGATCGCGAGAGCCGCGGCGGCGCTCGGAAGGAGCCAGCGGCGCGAGCGCCCGAGGCGTTC
>Ga0247727_10011904_pt1 | contig 15052 bp, 11 predicted proteins | sample WisWelCaveWW1625_FD_202498 | JGI IMG/M metagenome (GOLD analysis project Ga0247727, IMG submission 202498) | Biofilm microbial communities from Wishing Well Cave, Virginia, United States - WW16-25 | ecosystem: Environmental > Aquatic > Deep subsurface > Groundwater > Cave microbial mat | place... | reverse complement strand
GCCGGATCTGAACCGCCTCCTGGTGTCGGTCAGGAATGCTTTCGAAAAGACGGACCTGGTGACCGAAACGAGGATCCTCAAGAGAAAGGTTTCCAGGGTCAGGGAAATCACCGGTGATTCTTCCATCATTTCGAAAATCAAGGAAACCATTGAACGTGTCGCCCCTACCGATGCACGGGTGCTGGTTACCGGGTCCAATGGTACCGGGAAGGAACTCGTTGCAAGGTGGATCCATGAGAAAAGCAGCCGCTCGGCCGGACCGATCGTGGAAGTGAATTGTGCGGCGATCCCTTCTGAGCTGATCGAAAGCGAATTGTTTGGCCATGAGAAAGGCTCCTTTACCGGAGCATTGAAACAGCGGATGGGAAAATTTGAGCAGGCTTCCCGCGGCACATTGTTTCTCGATGAAATCGGCGACATGAGTTTGTCGGCACAGGCAAAGGTTCTTCGTGCGCTTCAGGAAAATAAAATCACCCGTGTTGGCGGCGAAAGTGAAATCGGAGTGGATGTGAGAATCATTGCAGCAACAAACAAAGACCTGCTTCTGGAAATTGAAGAAGGGAAATTCCGGGAGGATTTGTATCACCGCTTAAGCGTGATCCTGATCCATGTACCTTCCTTACGCGAAAGGAAAGAAGACATTCCCCTTCTGGTCGAGCATTTTCTCAAAGAAATCGCTGAAGAAAATCGTGTTTCAGTTCCGAAAATCAGCAAAAAGGCAATGGAACAACTGCAGGAACTGGAATGGCGCGGAAACGTCAGGGAATTGAACAACGTCATAGAAAGGCTGACAATATTGTGCGACAGGGAAATCACCGAACAAGATGTGATCAGCTATGCAGTTCCGAGGAAGTCACGAAAACTCGATGACGGCATGTTTGATCGTTTTGACAAATTTCAGGACTTCAAGGATTTCGCCGAAAGAGAATTTATTGAAAGGAAACTGAAGAAAAATGCCTGGAACATCACAAAAACGGCTGAAGAAATTGAAATTCAGAGAAGTCATCTATACAATAAAATTGAAAAGTTCGGATTGAGGAGGGCGATAGAAGAAAAATAGTAAGGGGATACGAAGCTTGGAGTGGTCAGCAGGGAGTGGTCAGTGGTCAGTGGTCAGATTATTTCTGGCGATCCGCCAGATTAAATTCTGACAAAGCCTGCCATTTTTCTGACAATTGCCTGCTGACTTTCTGACAAAATTTTTCTGACTACTATTTTTCTGACCGCTAATTTTCTCATGACTAAAGTCAAATGAATCATATACGCAATTTCTGTATTATAGCCCACATTGACCACGGCAAGAGCACCCTGGCCGATCGTCTGCTTGAAGTGACCGGGACGATCTCTTTGCGGGATATGCAGGCGCAGTTGCTGGACAACATGGACCTGGAGCGGGAAAAGGGAATTACGATCAAGAGCCATGCGATCCAGATGGAATACAGACTGGATGGAAAGAATTACATTCTGAATCTGATTGACACTCCCGGCCACGTTGATTTTTCCTACGAAGTTTCGCGATCTATCGCTGCTTGCGAAGGCGTATTGCTTGTCGTGGATGCCGCACAGGGAATTGAAGCTCAAACCATTTCCAATCTCTATCTGGCGATTGAACATGATATGGCCATCATTCCCGTCCTGAATAAAATTGATCTGCCGGGCGCCCGCACAGAAGAGGTCACCGAAGAAATCATGGACCTGATCGGATGCAAACAAGCCGATGTCATTCTCGCCAGCGCCAAAGAAGGCATTGGCATCGAAGAAATACTGAAAGCAATCGTTGCCCGGATTCCACCCCCGAAAGGCAATCCGGATGCCCCTTTGAAGGCACTGGTTTTTGATTCGGTTTTCAATTCCTACCGTGGCACTGTTGTTTATTTCAGGGTTTTTGACGGAAAACTCCGAAGCCGTGAAAAAGTCAAATTCATGCAGATGGGGACCGAACATGAGGCCGACGAAATCGGAATCCTGCGAATCAAACAAATTCCCCGTCAGGAAATAGAAACAGGGTCTGTGGGATATATGATTTCCGGAATCAAAAATGTAAGAGAAGTCAAAGTTGGTGATACCATTACCCAGCTCGAAAATCCGGCTACGCAGGCGGTGCGGGGCTTTAAGGAAGTGAAGCCCATGGTGTTCGCAGGAATTTACCCGGTGGATACAGACGAATTCGAAGAACTCCGCCTTTCCCTCGAAAAGCTTCAGTTGAATGATGCGTCATTGACTTTTGAACCGGAAACTTCCGCGGCTCTGGGCTTTGGATTCCGCAGTGGATTTCTTGGAATGCTCCACATGGAAATCATCCAGGAAAGACTGGAAAGGGAATTTGACATGACGGTGATCACCACCGTTCCCAACGTCCAGTTTCGGGCTTACCTGACCGATGGCACAGAAGTCATTGTGAATTCGCCATCAGAAATGCCCGATCCTGCCCGGATTGAACATGTCGAAGAACCATATATCAAAGCCCAGGTAATTACCAAATCGGAATACATCGGGGCCGTGATGACTCTCTGTATTGACAAACGCGGACAATTTGTGGCTCAGAATTATCTTACGACCGACCGGGTGGAGCTGATTTTCGAAATGCCGCTTGGCGAAGTCGTATTTGATTTTTTTGACAAACTGAAAACGATTTCCCGCGGATACGCATCTTTCGATTACGATCTGATCGGCTTCAGGGAATCAAATCTTGTTAAACTGAATATCCTGCTGAATGGCGAACAGGTGGATGCTCTCAGCGCTTTGATTCACCGTGATCATGCTTTCGAATTCGGAAAAAAACTTTGTCTGAAGCTGCGCGAGCTGATTCCGAGACAGCAATTTGAAATTGCCATCCAGGCCGCCATCGGCGTTAAGGTGATTGCGAGGGAGACGGTGCGGGCCTTGCGCAAGGATGTAACGGCCAAATGTTACGGCGGCGACATCTCCCGGAAAAGAAAACTGCTTGAAAAGCAGAAAAAGGGCAAGAAACGGATGAGGCAGGTAGGCAATGTAGAGATCCCGCAAAGCGCATTCATGGCAGTTTTGAAATTGGACTCATGACAATCCTCGACGGAAAAACTGTATCCACGGAGATTAAGGATAAGCTGAAAGCCGAAGTTGATTTGTTGATTGCTTCTGGCGGAAGAACTCCTCACCTTGTTGCCGTTCTGATTGGTAACAATCCCGCCAGCGAAACTTACGTCGCCAGCAAGGTAAAAGCCTGCGAACGTGTGGGATTCAAATCCACCGAGTACCGGTTTAAATCAGATGTAACCGAATCGTTTCTCATCAATCAGGTGAGAATGCTCAATGAGCAGCCCGATGTGGACGGAATTCTGGTGCAAATGCCCCTGCCGGATCACATTTCGGCAGACAAAGTTCTGGAGACGATTGTTCCGGCAAAGGACGTGGACGGATTTCATCCTGTGAACGTCGGCAGGATGTCGAAGAATCTTGAGGCCATCCTTCCGGCGACTCCTGCCGGAATCATGGAACTGATCCGCTGGTATAAGATTCCGACCGAAGGCCGGCATGCAGTCGTCGTCGGCAAGAGCAATATTGTTGGTATGCCGGTCTCCATTCTTCTTTCCCGCGATGCTCCCGGCGGACGGGCAACGGTAACGATGACGGATATTTACACCTCGAAAGCCGGGAAGTTGAAAGAATTCACCTTGTCGGCTGATATCCTGGTGGTTGCAGCAGGCGTCCCCAATCTCATCAAAGCAGACATGGTCAGGGAAGGGGCGACGGTAATTGATGTTGGCATCAGCCGGATTGAAGATCCATCCCGGTCGAAAGGATACAAAATCGTCGGTGACGTGGATTACGATGCGGTTTCTCCGAAATGCGAATTCATCACGCCGGTACCGGGTGGCGTCGGCCCGATGACGATTGCGATTCTTCTGCGGAATACTCTGCAGACATATCGGGAAAGGAATCAGTTGACTACTCCTGCTTCCATTTAACCAATGTTTCCCCGATCTTATCCCGAAGTGTCCGGGGAACCTTCACCTCGTCAGCATAGGAATTCCATTTGCTTACTGTGGCTTGAATTTCTTCAATCGTTGCTGTCGTTTTCTTGTTTTTGATGGATTTGCCGATTTCAATCAAATCTTCTCTGGCAATATCTGTTCTCTTGCCGTTGATACTCAAAGCATGCTGACTTACCCATTTGTTTTCGGGATCGAATGCGTGGCAAATGTCATAGGCAGGAGACAATTCCCATTTCCCGTCTTTTTTCAGTCGGAAGGAAAAATTCTTGGTATGGTCGTCGCAATTCCGGGCAAGTACGTTAAAAACCATTCTCCTGAACAATTGCTCTGCATCCGGGTAGGACAATTTCAATTCCCGCATGGTTTGAAAAAGTTGTTCGTAGCTGAAACTTCTGACGAGATTGTAATCCAGATGTTTCATCGCGCAAAATGTCTGAATGTGGTGTTTGGTGGAGCCTCCTTCGCGGTCAAAACGTTTGGTCATGAAATGTGCCCTGCCGTTTTCTTCCAGAAGTCTGGATGGCATGATATCAATACCGCTTGCGACTGCCATATTGTAGTAGGCCATTTCCACTCTGCCATATCCTTTGCTTGCTCCCAATTGCACGTCGCTTACGCCGTCCAGCTTGATCAGCCAATGTTCGAATCCTGCAGGTGCAAGGGTTTGGCCTGATTTTACCTCACCGGTTTTTTCGTTCCAGGCAATCACAGCTTTTGGTCTGGCGCCACCGGCGGAAGTTCCGATGCGCAAAATTTCCCGCACGGCTTTTTCCTCATCCTCTTTCATATTGGCGCCGAATGATTTCTTTTTGGATAGCATCTTCCGCGCGATGTCAACCAGACTTTCCATTTCCACCCGGAACGGCAATTTGTTTTCTTTTAAAGTAGCCGGTTCAAATTCCAGGGCCCCCATTCCTCTGCTGCCAATGAAGCACAACAATTCGACCGGATTCAATCTTTTGTTTGACCGGCCTTGTTGGGCGAGCCAAAGATTGATCAATTCACTTCCATATTTGTCGGGAAGCGAATCGGCCAGCAGACCTGGAAGTCCTTTAAAGGTATCCAGGTCATCTTCGTTTTTTTTTCGCAAGGAGGGGAAATTATGATTTCGATTGCCGGAATGAAGAGGCATTTGAAGAGGGGCAATATCCCAACCCTTACGGCCGAAACCGGGATCAAATTCGAATGATGCAGTTCCGGTTTCTTCATCCCAGGCAACAGCTCCGGCCAGCTCACCCCATATTTTTACGAATGCAGAGTTCATATTTACCAATTCGTCATGTCACTTTCATTCGGTTTCTTGCTTCTGGCTCTTTTTCTTTTTTTCAATTCCATTTTGGCCATGGCCAATGGGCTGATATTGTTTTGTACAACAAAAGCATCCATCATTTGCAATTGATCCAACACCCTTAACACCTGAATGAGAGTTGGAAGGGTTACCACTTCTCCTTTTTCAAGATAGCTCAGCGTGGAGCGGCTGATTCCGGCGGAGAATGCAAGTTTCTCCTGTGTTTGATTTTGCTCCAGGCGATGATGTTTTACGAATGCCCCGATCTGCTCTGCCAGGGCTTTGTCATTCATGGATTGCCAGTTTTTGTATTGTAAATCAGTCATAAATGCAGCATTTGGCCTTAGCGTATGATTTATTATGCAAATGTAACTCAATTGAATGAACAAACAAATTTGCATGCTTTATAAGGCAAAAGCGAGATTAATTGCTATTAATGAGTGATAAATCATACATAACTTGGCATTCATTCATCGTCACCAAATCCGAACCTTTCTTTACAAATTCGTCCAATGGACGGCACTGCCAAAAAGCTCCCTGTGATGGAATCTTTCCTCACCCTCCAGGGTGAAGGTTCCTGGACCGGACATGCCGCCTGGTTCATCCGCCTGGCGGGATGTGATGTCGGTTGCACCTGGTGCGACGTGAAAGATTCCTGGGAAGTCAGCGAAAATCAATGGCAAGAACTCAAAAAGATCGTTGAGGAAGCAGGTTCCTCCGGAGCCAAAATCGTCGTCATCACCGGCGGCGAACCCGGTATGTATGACCTTCAGGAACTTTGCTTGTCGCTCCGCAACCGCGGCCTGAGAGTCCATATAGAAACATCCGGCGCTTATGAATTGCGCGGCAGATTCGACTGGATTTGCCTCTCACCCAAGAAATTCAAACCAGCCCTTCCGTCGGCTTACAAAATTGCAGATGAGCTGAAATTCATTGTTTCCAATGATCACGATTTCACCTGGGTTTTGGAGCAGGCGACATTGCACGCCTCTGATTCGCCCGAACTATATTTGCAGCCTGAGTGGTCCAAAAAAGACGCAATGGCCCCGAAAATCGTTGAATTTATCAAGAGTCACCCCGGCTGGGCATTGAGCATGCAAACACACAAGTACCTCGGCATTCCCTGACCGCAACCATTCATACATATCGCAAACAAGATTTCGAAAAATGAAAATCACAGACATTTTCCTTTTCCCGGTAACTGCCTGGCTGCTGTTGTCACCGGCCGGATGCAAAGCGCAAAGCATGAAGCCGGCAGATTTCGGAATCAAGTCAAAGAAAGCTCTCGACCTCTACCTTCAGGCACGCGAGATGGATAAGATCAGGGATTATGGAGCCGGAGTCGAACTCTACAAGCAGGCAGCCGGGCTCGAACCCGGATTCGCAGAAGCTTATTACAACATGGGAATTGATCTCTACAATCTCCTTCGGTTTCAGGAAGGTTTGCCCGTGATTCTGAAAGCGGCGGATTTGATGAAAGATGAAAGTCCGATTCTGAAATATTATATCGCGGAGTTGAGCTTTCACAACCAGAAATATGCCGATGCCGTTCCCCATTACAAAGATTTCATTGCAGCCGAAAAGGATCTGGCCGGTATGGTCGGACCCCGTCTTCTGGTGCAAATGATGGGTGTCGCAAGAGAAAATCTCCGCAACTCCTCTTTTGCGGCTGAGGCAATTACAAAGCCGGTTCAGTTTGATCCCATCAATCTTGGAACGGCCATCAACAGCATCGGTGATGAATACCTGCCCAAAATGACTGCCGATGAAGAAATTCTGTTCATCACATCGAGGAGAGCTGAATGTACCGGCGGCTACGATGCCTACCTCCGGGATTTCCCCGAAGATTTTTTTTATTCTGAAAAGAAAAACGGCGAATGGCAACAGGTTCAGAATCTCGGTCCGCCTGTCAATACCGAATTGAACGAAGGTGCCGCAAGTTTTACTCCTGACGGGCAATGGGTGTATTTCACCGCTTGCAACCGCGACGGCGCTTATGAAAGTTGCGATCTCTATGTATCGAAGCTGACGGGAAAGAAATGGTCCACGCCCGAAAATCTCGGACCGCTGGTCAATACCGATGTCTGGGAATCCCAGCCCTTCATTTCTGATGACGGCAATACCCTGTATTTTGTTTCTACCCGTCCGGGGGGCCTGGGAGGACATGACATCTGGTTCTCCAGGAAAGTCAACGGATATTGGGCGCAGCCTGAAAATCTCGGTGCGCCAGTCAATTCGGCGGGAAATGAATATTCGCCATTCCTTCATGCCGACGGGGAATCGTTTTACTTTTCGTCCAACGGTCACCCTGGTTTTGGCGGAATAGATTTGTTCCGGTCGGAAATGAGCGCAAGCGGATGGGGGACTCCGCAAAATCTGGGCTATCCTCTGAATCTTGCAGGTGATGAACAGACGATATTTATCAATACTGCCGGGACCGATGCTTACATCAGTTCGAACCGGGAGGGATCTGTAGGCCGCTATGACATATTCAAATTCACTTTGGATGAAAAAATCAGACCGAAATTCACAACCTGGGTGCGCGGATTCGTACTTGACAGCACAACGGGATCGCCCTTAGCCGCAACGATTTCTTTCGTGGATCTCGAAACCGGCGATACCATCCGCCGTGTCAATACCAATTCGGCAACCGGAAAATTCCTTTTGACTTTGCCCCTGAACCGTGAATACGCAGCGCATGTGGAATCTCCCGGCCACCTTTTCCGCAGTGAACATTTCTCCCTGCAGGATATGGCCGTGGACAGTGACCGTTATTTCGATCTGCTGATCAAACTGAATGAAATGAAATCGGGAACCGAGATTGTCCTTCGGAATATTTTTTTCGAATCCGGCAGTTTTGACCTCATGCCCTCATCTGTGCCCGAACTGAATCTGATGATCAACTTTATCAAAGCTTATCCTGCGGGAAATTTTGAAGTGGAAGGACACACAGACAATGTCGGAACCGCCGAAGACAACCTTGTATTGAGCCAGAACCGGGCAAACGAAGTGAGAAAGTATCTCATCGCAAACGGCATTTCCGAAAAGCGGGTGACTGCAAAAGGATATGGCGAATCGAAACCGATGGCAGAAAATACAAGTGATGCGGGGCGGTCCAAAAACCGGAGGACCGTACTGCGTGTCATTTGATTCATGAATATGTTTGAAGTCAGAGAAGTTCAGGGCAAGGCGGAAGCCAGGCAGTTTCTCCGTGTTGCGCACGAATTGTATTCTTCCGACAAGAATTGGGTTGCGCCACTCGAATCTGAAATCAACGATACATTTGATCCGGCCACGAACTCTTCATTTGCCAAAGGCGGGGCAAAGCGATGGATACTCGCCGATTCGGCAGGAAAACTTTGCGGCAGGATCGCGGCATTCTACGATGGGCAATATGCCTCGAAATTTGAGGTTCCTGTCGGGGGAATCGGTTTCTTCGAATGTGTGAATGACATTCCGGCTTCGAGACTTCTTTTTGATACTGCAAAGAACTGGCTGGCTGAGCAGGGAATGGAAGCGATGGATGGTCCGGTTAATTTTGGCGGAAATGACAGGTATTGGGGTTTGCTGACGGAGGGTTTCACCCATCCTTCCTTTCAGATGAATTACAATCCGCCCTGGTACCGGGAAATGTTTGCAGAATACGGATTCGTAAAATTATTCGAACAGGTTTCGCGTCATCTCGATCTGACCAAACCCATGCCGGAGCGGTTTGAAAAAATTGCACAATGGCTGAGTTCCAAACCGGGAGTAAAATTTGACCATGCACGGAAAAATGATTTATTGAAATACGGCCTTGATTTCATGGACGTGTACAATGATGCCTGGAAATTTCATGAACATTTTGTTCCGATGGATTCCTTGCAGGTAAAAAAAATGGTCAGCAAGATCAAGCCCATCATCATCGAGAAGTTTCTGATTTTCGCTTATGTAAACGATGAACCTGCGGGAATTCTTTTTGCATTTCCTGATCTGAACCAGATATTCAGAAACAACAAAGGAAAATTGAGCATTTGGGGAAAATTGATATTTGCATGGCGGAGCAGGAATAATTTTTCCTGGTACCGGAAAAGGAAAATTCTCACACGCGGACGGGTGGTCGTCATTGGCGTCAAACCCAAATTCCAGAAATACGGACTGGAAACCGGACTCACGATGTATTCGATGCAGGACGGAAAAGCGATGGGATTTGAAGAAATTGAACTGAGTTGGGTGGGGGATTTCAATCCGATGTCACGAAAACTTCAGGATGCTACCGGAGCAGCACCGGGAAAAATTCATCAAACGTTCCGGTATATGTTTGACAGGACGCGGGAAGTGGCGGGAGCGAAGGTATTGGCTGCTGATCCGCGGGAAGGCAAATTGCCTCCGGATAAATCCGGAGGATATGAGAATTCATGAAGCGCCCTGGCTTCCATCCCTCAATTGCCTCCGGAAAGCATATCAATTGCCTCCGGATTTATCCGGAGGTGGGAGATTGAGTGTCCAAGCCCCCTCTCACCTTCTGCCTCTCCATTGCCAACCGGAGCAAGCGATCAATCAATTCCCGGTAGGGAATTCCGCTTTGTCCCCATAACCCCGGAAACATGCTGATTTTCGTGAATCCCGGCAAAGTATTGATTTCATTCAAATACAATTTGCCGTCAGCTTTCAGGAAAAAATCCACCCGCGACAATCCTTCGCATTCCAAAGTCCGGTAGGCCCGGATTGCCAACGCCTGAATCTGCCGGACCTGTTCTTCCGAAAGATTTTTCGCCGGAGCTTCCAGTCCGGCCGCCGATTCATCTACATATTTCGCTTCGTAAGAATAGAATCCGGAATGCGGAATCACCTCGCCCGGAACCGATGCCTCCGGATTCTCATTCCCCATGACAGCACATTCAATTTCCCGCCCTTTGATAAATTCTTCAATAATAATTTTTGTATCGAACCGGAATGCTTCATCCACCGCATCCTGCAAATCCGCCGCACTTTCGACCTTGCTGATGCCGACCGAGGAACCCATATTCGCCGGCTTCACAAATAAAGGAAGCCCCAGATCCGCTGCAATTTTTTCTGAATGGATTTCTGCATCGTCTTCTTTCCTGAAGCTCCGGAAGCGCGCATTCGGAATGCCAGCTTCATTCATCAGGCGTTTTGCCACATCCTTGTCCATACATATTGCAGAACCCAATACGTCTGGACCGACGAATGCCAGATTCAAAAGCCGCAGAAGTCCCTGCAGACTGCCATCTTCACCCAGTGGTCCGTGGACAATCGGGAAAATCACATCAATTGCCTCCAACGTTTTGCCGGTATGGAGATTGTATAGTTGTGGTCCGGTGTCACCCGGTATTACAGACAGTTGTTCCGCCGCATCGGTCAATTGTACCTTACGGGGATCGGCAGGATTGGCCATGAAGCGGGTTTCGTTCTGCAAAATCCACCGGCCGGTTTTGTCAATTCCGATCAGCACCGGTTCATATTGCGTGCGGTTGATCGCAGCAATAATATTCATAGCGGAAATCAGGGAGATTTCATGTTCCGCCGATTTTCCGCCAAAGAGGATTGCAACCCTTTTTTTCTGACTCATGGGTTTGTTACGTTCAGCGGGCAAGGTAAGTTGGAAAGGCTATGGTTTGCTACGCGGTTTTCCACCGGGATACCTTGCAGAATTCCGGTTTGTACATTTGGACATCGAAATTCACTGGTAAAATGGCAGAAAAATTATCCTATGAAACCTGATATCCGGAAGCCTGTCTTGCTGCTTGACGCGGAAAGGTGCAAACGGAACATCCGAAGGATGTCTGATAAGGCACGAAAAGACAATGTGATCTTCCGGCCCCATTTCAAGACGCACCAAAGTGCGGAAATCGGAGAGTGGTTCAGGGAGGAAGGGGTTGAATGCATAACGGTTTCATCCCTTTCGATGGCAAAATATTTTGCCGATTCAGGATGGAAGGACATTGCCCTCGCTGTTGCCGTCAACGTCCTTGAAATAGATTCGATCAATGAACTTGCATCCCGGATCAAACTGAATTTGCTGGTAGAATCCGCCGATGCCGTGGCAAAATTGAGCAAAGGTTTGGTTCATGAGGTGGGGATTTTTGTCGAATTGGACACTGGTCAGCATCGAACGGGAGTTGACGGCGACGATACACGCGGGATACTTGATCTCGCCTGGCTGGTAAGCATCCAACCCCTGATGAAATTCAAAGGTTTACTGACCCATTCAGGCAATGCGTATCAGGCGGCTGTGCCAACACAAATCGCAATGATCGCCACGGGCGTAGCATCAAAACTCTCATTGCTGAAAACGGTATTCCAGGGAGATTTCCCTGAGATCATTGTTTCAGTTGGCGATACTCCAACCTGTTGCATCGCTGATAATTTTCAACTCGTGGATGAAATCCGGCCGGGGAATTTTGTTTTTTTTGACGTGATGCAATTCCGCCTGGGTGTTTGCAACCTGGAAGACATTGCCGTGGCACTTGCCGCACCGGTGATTTCTGTTCATCCCGAAAGAAATGAAGCCGTGATATATGGAGGTGCGATACATTTTTCAAAAGATCATTATGTGGATGCTGATAGGAAAGTTGTATTCGGATGGGTATGCAACCTGGCAAATCATGGATGGTCGGCACCAATTCCCGGATTGACATTGGCGTCGCTTTCACAGGAGCATGGGATCATTCGGGGAAGCAAGGAACATATCAGTCAACTAAAAATCGGTGATGTGCTGGCAATTTTGCCGGTTCATTCATGCCTGACGGCGAATCTGATGGGGAGGTATCTGGATTTAGAAGGAAAGGAAATTGAGATGTTCAGGTACGGTAAATAAGGCAGGGATTGGGGAGCAGGGATCGGAGCCAATACAAGAAAGATTGCAATTTCAATCGTGATTAATCATGTTCATGGAATCATTGTTCAATATTAATTATCATGGAATATGAAAACAAGATCGCTCACTTTCCTTGCATTCTTTTTTCATGCATCTTTTGTCATTGGTCAGACATGGGGCGCACCGGTCAACATGGAGACGATCAATGGAACGGGTGGGATGACGGGGTCACATCCTTCCCTGGAGATCGCCAACGGCAATCCAGCGATAGCCTATCATAATTACACTCATCACAATCTGATGTACATGCGTGCCAACGATGCAAGTGGTTCCACATGGGGAAGTCCGCAACTTATTGATGAAACGGGATTCGTAGGCTTTTATCTTTCATTTGCCATCATTAACGGCAAGCCCGCTATTTCATATTTTGACTGGGACAATGGCGATTTGAAATATGTCAGGGCAAATGACGCAAGCGGAATTGCCGTTCATTGCTCACTGCTCATTGCTCATTTTTCAACTACAATCCGTTCGCGGAATCTGGTTTCTCCTGAAACAACCTCCAGAATGTAAGTACCTGCGGCAATCGTTCCCGGATCAATAACAAATGTCATACTGCCGGGTTCAGGTTGAATCATTTTGTTCCACAGGGATTTTCCGGCGAGGTCAAAGAGGTTCAATTGTGCCGTCGCGCGGGTATGAAATGAAATTTCAAACTGGAACGGAGAACCGGCAGGCACAGGATTCGGATAAATCACCGATGGCGTGAATTCATTTTGCAGATCCATTACAACCGTTTTGGAATATTCGTAGTTTCCATCCAGGTCATTGATCCGCAGGCGGTAATATCGCTTACCCGATTCGCCTGAATCATCAATAAAGTCATAATTTTTATATGTACCAGAGGTTCCGGAAGCTGTGACAGTTCCGATTTCCGTGAAACCCGATTCACCCAAAGCTCTTTCCACGACAAAGTTTCCGGTATTGGATTCTGACCAGGACTTCCAGCTAAGAAGGACTTTACCGGAAAATTTTTCGCATTGAAAATCAACAAGTTCCACCGGAAAAGTTGCGGTTTCCTGAAGGATAAACAATCCGTTGTTGATGTCAGATGCAATGATATTTCCCGAAGGCAGAAAGGGATAAACGCCCCAGCATCCACCAAAACCAAAATAGAGCGCATTGGCTGGTTCCGTGTCCCAATATGCGCGCTGCCGTGGAACCAAAGGATCGGAAATATCATATACCTGAACGCCGTCCCAGTAATAAGAAATGTAAACTTTTGAGCCTTTCACAAACGGATTGTGGGCCACGCTGTTTGTCCAGGTCGGACCGAGCAAGGTTGATTTGAAAGTTGCCGGAGTGGAAATTGAAGCGAGGTTGGAAATGTCGGTGATCTTGACAGCGTGGTCGTGGGTTTCATCTGTGTGAATCATGTAGGTGTTGTCTTCATCCATCCAGCCGGAGTGAGAATATCCGGTTGCAGCACCCGGATAAGAATTGTAGGTAGCGATATTGGAAGGCGAACCAACATTGGTAAAATCCCAGACCTGAAATCCGTTTCCTGTACCCATGAAGCAATACACAGTATCGTTTCTTGCAAACACCTGGTGAACATAATTCCCGAGATTGGCATTGACGAGGAGGGAAGGTGCGGTTGGTGTTGAAATGTCAATTACCAGAATTCCGGTTGTCTGGTTGTTGGGCCCCGCCACGTAGAGCCGATCACTGTTGTCGTCAATAAAAATGGTATGACCTTTGGTGAAGAGCGCATTGGAATCATAAACTTTATGGACAGAATCCGGCAGAAAAGACAAATCAAAAATCTGAAGAGTAGCATTTCCGACATCGCCAACGGCATAACAATAATTCTGATATGTTTTGTAATCCCGCCAGGTGGAGTTGGTATCTGCTCCAAATTCATAATCCCTCAGGACCGGGGCATTCGGATTGGTAACTTCAATGAATAGTGTTCCCTTTATGCCCCCGAGTATCGCGTATTCTTTCCCGGCAGAAGAATAACCCCATATGTCGTTGTAAGTGACAGTTCCGTTGAATGGCAGGGAATTGTCATCGTAATTGGCTGCAAGAGTCATATTCCAGCCTTGCCCTGAAACAGGCCGAATGGAAGCGACAATCAAGGCCGCAAGAAGCATTCCGGACTGCAATCCTGAAATGATGTGACGATGGAGCATGTTTGATCGTTTTTCCAGGGAAAATCCCGGGCCAAAAATATATTACAAACGGAATTTACGAAAAGTAGTGCCTCCAAGCAATGAATTCGACGAATTTGAGGAATCGGCGGATTCACGTAGAACTGAAAATATATTACGGGTTTCGGATATTCCGAATATGTTTGAATTTCTGTCGTTTTGCAGGCAAAGCAGGAATATGGCGCTTGTTTTCGAAGAATTTCGCAAAATGCGCATTTGATGTATGTTGCTGATAATCAATCATTTATTGCCGAAACAACTCAAAATTGAAATCATCGTAAAAGGTCAGGGACTTTGGAGCTAATGTAAGAAAACCATGAAAATACCCGATAACTCACTGGATATGACCTTTTGTCCGCAAGGCAATAATTGGTATCTTTAATATGCAACCTGATTCCCTCATTGACAAGGGGGGGTGATTAAGCTAACTGACCGCAGCCTTCAGACCTGATTTGAATAAGGTTATGAAAGGACTATTAATGATTTTTCTGGCGACACTTTTCATCGCGATAGGCGGCGAAAAGGCAGCGGCACAACTGGCACAATCCTATGAGATTGCGTACGATCCGGGGGTAGATAATCTCGAACTGTACCATTCTGTTCTTCAAACCGGTTCCATTGACCGTTACCGGTTACCGTATTCCCGTTCCACGATGTTGTTTGATTCCGGAGTGAAAGTATCATTGCTTTCTGCTGAAGAACTCCTGGAAAAAGGTATCGCGATGGATATGAGCAGGTACCTGGGGCGTGAGGAAAC